>MKWU01000198.1_pt1 | contig 111635 bp, 94 predicted proteins | sample 809101 | NCBI WGS metagenome assembly MKWU01 (sample SAMN05860141, study PRJNA318959) | sponge metagenome | host: Aplysina aerophoba | place: Slovenia: Piran, Adriatic Sea, Gulf of Piran | collected 2013-05-07
TAGAGCCGCGGGGGTACACCCGGCATCATCCCGAACCCGGCAGTTAAGCCCGCGAGCGCAGATGGTACTGCATTGGAGACGATGTGGGAGAGTATGCCGCCGCCAACGCTCTGTGCACCTGCTGCGCCGCTTTTTTGTCACTGCGCCGCCCCTTCCGCCTTCCACCGCGCATCGCCTTCCTGTAGAATCGCGCCATGCGGCTGACCAACCATCACATGATCAAAGCTCGCCTAATCAGGTCGCTGCCCGAGCTGGTCGCGCTCGCCTGCGTCTGCTTTGTTTATGGCACTGGGCTCGCTAACTTGAAGAGCTCCCCCGCCTTCGTGGCTGACGACATGGAGACGCTGAAGCATATTCATCCGCTGACGCTGGAATCGATTTATAGCCTCCGCGATACGGTGCTTAGTGTCGCCTACAAGAGCATGGAACACGCGCCGCTTTATTTTGTGGGGCTGAACATCTGGCAAGGCGCGGCCGGCTACGACTTGTTCACGGCGCGCCTGCTTTCAGTCTACTTTGCTGTGTTGGCTGTGGCGGTGATCTATCAACTGGGTCGTCTTGGCGGGGATTGCGAGCTGGCATATGGCGCAGCAATTGCCTTGTCTTTCTACGCCTTCTTTGTTCATTATGCCTATGTTGTGCGCATGTACACGCTGTTGTCCTTGCTGGCGGGTTGGCTGCTGTGGGCATACTGGCGCGTTATTGCTGCGGGCGGCGCGGTGAGCATTTGGCGTTGGCTCTCGCTGTTTTTGGCGACAGCGATCATCATCTATGTGCACTATTTCGGCTTTGTGCTGCTGGCGGCGCTGGGCTGTTACCATCTCGTTTTCGCGCGCAAAGACCGGCGTTGGCTGGCCGTGTCGCTGGTGATGACGGCGGCTTGCCTGCTCTTCATCGGCTGGCTGCCTGTCACCCTGCGCGGCTTTGAACGCAGCCAAGCTGTCTTGACCGACTTGCGCTTGCCATTCCCGGACGCTTTGCAGACGATCTTGTCCATTTCCGCCAACGGGCTCTGGTTCATACCGGTCCTGGCTGGGATCGCTATCATATGCCGCCGCAAGCAGTTGCCACGCGTCGAGATTTATCTGTTCGTTGTCGCTGGCGCGTCCTTGCTGGGCTTGTTGCTACTCAACGAAATCACACCCACCCTGGCCGCTATCCGCATGCGGTACATCATCGTGCTGGCTACACCCATGTGCTGCGCAATGGTCATAGGACTGCGCCGGCTGCCGGGTTGGCATGTGCTTCGATGGCTGTTCTTGGCGATGTGGGCAGCCTCGTATTTTGCTTTTTCTGGCTCTGAAGACTTGCAAATCTATACGGGTCGACGCTTTGCCAATGCCGATCAGAAAACGCATTTGCAAGAATTCATTTACGAGTCGGAACGCTTGCCGATCATCCGCCAGCCGGTCCTCAGCATGCGCTACGCGGCGCAGTGGGAACAGAATGGCCTGCGCCAGTATTATCGATCGCTGCTGGCAGATTACGCCGATATCGTATTCATTGGCTATGAAGACGGGGCGCTGTGGATTGAAAATAGTGCGCCGCTGTTTGGCACGCAAGCAGACATCGTCGCCAATGCCACTGGCGCCTGGGTGATTCACAATCCGCAACAGACCGACCTGGCCGAGCTGGCGTATTACCGAGACTGGTTCAGCCAACATTATCGCTCTTGCGGCAACTGGCTGGAAAAACCAAAAGCCATCATCGCTTTCTATCTGCAGCATGCCGTCCCCTGCCAGTTGATCACCGCCGAGCAGCCTTTCGCCGCCGCATACGATAATGGCGCGCAGCTCGGCAACTTCCTGGTCGAACAGACCGATGCGGCGCTACAGGTATTTCTGTGGTGGCAGGACACAATCAACAGGCGGAGCAGCTACACGTTAGAGCTGTTTGACGATGCGGGCGAAGCGCTGGCTCTGGTCCATGCGCCGATCGCCGACGATCCGCTGGACATCAGCCTATTGGATATTGCCAACTTGCCGGCGGGAGACTTTGTCCTCAAGTTGACCGTGCGCGATGCGGAAACGGGGCAAGCTCGGCCCGGCAGGTTGCTGGCGGATGGACGACGCTTTGAAAGCGAACTCGCGCTGTATACATTTTCGCTGGGCAGATGAGCCGCGGGGGATCTTCACCGCGCAGAACATGGCAAGCTGAGCGCGCGCTGGCGGCCACGACAGGGCTTGGAATCGTCTTGCGCAGGGATAGATTGTCGCCTACACTGCCGCCACCATGCTGCCCTCCGCACTTGCCCTCAGCCTGAACAAACGCAGAGCCTTGCCCCCTGCCATCGCGCTGGCTTGTGTGATATTCGTCTACATTTTCGGCATCAGTTCGCTAAAAAGCGAACCCGTTTCTTTCGACGAAATCGAGACGCTCAAACACACCATCACGCGCTGGGCGGAATACACCTATACCATCCCCGAGACTATCAACAGCGTCTCCGAGCGCAGCGTCGAGCATGGACCGCTTTACTTCGTCGCCTTGAATATCTGGCAGCGGCTGGCGGGCTATGACTTGTTCAGCTCGCGATTGCTATCGGTATTCTTCGCCATTCTGGTGGTTGCAGCGGTGTATCGTCTGGCCGATTTGACGCGCGACCGCGAGATCGCCTGCGCGGCTGTCATCGCCATCGCCTGCCTGGCATACTTCAATTATTACGCGCATGTGACCCGCTTCTACGCCCTGCTGCTGCTGATGGTAAGCTGGCTGCTGTGGTCATACTGGCGCGTGATCTCAGCAGATGGTCCTGTTCGTGGGCTGCGTTGGCTGTCACTCTTCGCTGCTACCGCCTTGATCGTCTATGTCAATTACTTCGGTTTCATCATCATCGCGGCGCTGGGCTTCTATCACTTGCTCTTCGCGCGCAAAGACCGCCGCTGGCTGCGAGTCTCGCTGCTGATGCCCTGTGCCTGTCTGCTATTTGCGGCTTGGCTGCCGGTGGCTCTGCGTGGATTTGAACGCAGTCAAGATGCGCTGGATGCCTCGCGCTTGTCCTTGGTGGAATCGTTGGATGCCATCTTGTCCATTTATGCCAATGGCATATGGCTGCTGCCTCTGCTCGCTTTTGGGGCGCTGCTATGGCGCAGAAAACGCGCTGGCCCAGAAACTTATCTGCTTTTCTTGACAGGCGCGGCGCTGCTGCTGCTCTTCGTGATGAACGAGGCGACAACCATCATGGTGGCGCGGCGCATGCGCTATACCATCGTACTGACCGTGCCCTTCTGTTGCTTCCTGGCCATCGGCTTGACGAGACTGCCCGCCTGGAGCTGGCTGCGCTATCTGCTGCTGGCTGTGTGGATCGCCGCAAGTTTCGCCTATTTCAATTCCGAAGATTTCCTGGTCTATACCAACCGCCGTGAAATCGACCATGACCAGGTACCGCATTATCAAGAATTTCTGTACGAAGCCGATTCGCTGCCGGGCACGCAGCTGCCCATCTTGAGCCTGCATCAGAATGCGCTGGTGAACGACTACGAAATTTTGGCGTATTATCGGGCGCGCCTGCCAGAGTGGGCGGATGTTACGCATGCCGGCTACAACGGGCAGGACCAGTTGATTTTCCAAAGCAAGACCTTGCCATTCCGCACGCAGAAAGCCATCGTCGACAGCGCCAATGGCCTATGGTTGCTGCACAATCCGCAACAAACCGATTTGCAGGCGCTGGCTTATTACCGCGACTGGTTCAGCCAACACTATCGCTCTTGTGGCAACTGGGTAGAAAAGCCGAATGCCGTCATCAGCTTTTATCTCAAGCACGAAATCCCCTGCCAGCTGATTACGGCTGCTCAGCCATTTGCGCTTGACTATGACAATGGCACTCGGCTGGGCAATTTTCTGCTCGAGCAGAGGGACGAAGCGCTGACTGTCTATTTGTGGTGGCGCCACGCAATCGACAAGCAGTACAGCTATTCATTGCAGCTTTTTGATGGCGCGGGAAATAAAGCGGCGCAGGTCGATTCGGTGATTTCCGATGACCCGCTGGATAGCAGCCACCTGGATCTTGCTGGTCTGCCGGCCGGAGACTATGTGCTCAAGCTAATTGTTTACGACTTCGAGACTCTTGTCGGCCAAGCGGGCGCTGTCCTTGCGGATGGGCTGCGATTTGAACGCGACTTTGCGCTGCATTCTTTCAGGCTGGGCGCATGAGGCGGATGGCGCGCTGGATACTTGTCGCTTCGCCTGGTCCGTACTATGCTTGCCTTCGCCCCTCACATCTGGAGAGATTTCATGCCCTACGCCGCTCGCTGCATGCTGACCTTGCTACTCGTCTTGGCTTTGCCGACGCTCGCCGCGGATGAAACCGACGATTATCCCGCCGCCGCCATTCAAAACGACGAGGGCGGTCCCGTCGTCATCAGCGGGCAACTGCATTATAGCAACGCGCTTTTCACCAGTGGCGTGGCGGAACCGCTGATCATCCTGGAAGACCAGGCTGGCTTCGTCGACCGCGATCTGTTTTATGTCTTCCCGCGCGAATCGCAGGTGCTGGGGCAGTTGACATCCGATTTCTTCACTTCACCAGTTGATTATACGCTGTCGCTCCCGCTGGCGCCGGCTGGTGCTTTGCGCGATGTCGACAACGATGACCAGGCAGACGGCGGCGTCATGGTCTTTTCCGTCGCTTATTGGGCGAATATCTTCGGCGATACGCTGCTGGAAGAACGCGATGTCTATGGCGGCGGCTGGTCGACTGGATACGCCTCGGTCCGCGGCAGCATTGAGCCGGATACGCGCCACGAAATCATCGGCGGCCAGTTCGTCATCTACGCGCCAGAAGCGGGGCAGGGTTTTCCGGCTGGATTTGGCGAGGATGGTCTGCTATTCACCGACGATGATCCGATCGTGCTTGTGCCCGCCGGCTATACCACCGTGAATATGGACACGCAGCCCTTCACATTCGACCGCAGCGCCCACCCGGTCATCGACTTGCACGAGCCGGAAGTCGCGGCCATTAACGACTTTTCCGAGTTGAGTTACAGCGAAGCCTTCGCCGCTATGGTCGATCTCTTCCGCCGCGAATATGCTTTTACCGAGCTCTATGAGCTGGATTGGGACGCCCTGGAAGCGGAGTTCGCGCCTCGATTCGTCGATGCCGAGACGGCCGACGACCCGGTGGACGCCTATGCCCTGGCGCTGCGCGATTTCATCTGGCAGATCCCTGATGGGCATGTCTCCATGCCACTGACGCTCTTGACCGATTATTTCCGCGAAGACACCGATGGCGGCTTGGGCCTCTCGTTGGCACAGCTGGATGACGGGCGCTACGTCGTCAGTTATCTGCTGGAGGGCGGTCCCGGGCACGAAGCCGGTATGGAATTGGGCGCGGAGATACTGGCATGGGATGGCGGCACGGTAGAAGAAGCCATGCAGCGCGAATTTGTCTGGGCGCATTCGGCATTGAGCACGCCACACAGCCTGCGCTTGCAACAGCTGCGCTATATCACCCGCTTCCCTCTGGGCAGCGAAGTCGATGTCACATTCCGCAATCCCGAAAGCGACGAAGAGCAGTCCGTGAGCTTGTCGGTCATCAGCGAGCGCGCCAGTTTTTCTCATTCGTCTTTTCTGGCCGGCGTCGATGGCATGGAATTGCCGGTCGAACATGCGGTGCTGCCCAGCGGCTACGGTTATGTCGCCGTTTATGACTTCAGCGACAACGAGCGGCTGATCGTGCAGTTGTGGGAGCGCATGATCGAATCATTCATGGAAGAAGCAGTGCCCGGCATCATCATCGACCTGCGCTACAATGGCGGCGGCAGCGGCTACCTGGCCGACCAGTTGGGCGCTTATTTCTTTCAGGAAGAACACATCCTGGGCTATTCGAGCCGCTACAACGAATCGACTGGCGAATTTTATCTGGATCCGCGTTCAGAAGACCGCTTCATCTTGCCGCCAGAAGAGCAGCGCTACGATGGCGAAGTGGCTGTCATTATCGCGCCCGGTTGTTACAGCGCCTGCGAATTCTTCGCTTACAACCTGACGTTGGGCGAGCGCGCGGCCATTGTCGGGCAGTATCCCAGCGGCGGATTGGGCGGCGCAGTCGATGATTTCCTGATGCCAGAAGACACCACCATCCGCTTTACCGTAACGCGCGCGCTGGATGCTGACCAAGAGATACACATTGAAGCGCAAGGCGTAGCGCCGACCGTGCTCGTGCCCGTCACCATGGAAAGCATCACCAGCCAAAGCGACTTCTTGCTGGAAGCGGCTGAGCAGCACCTGACTGATGTGATCCTGGGCGAGTTGATCGACGGCGGCGAGCTGTCCTTGGGCATCGGCAGCAGCGAAGTAAAGGCCACAGGCTTGGTCGGTCCCGAGCAAGGGGTGCGCTATCGGGTTACCTTGCCCGCCGATCGCAGCGTTGATATTACTCTGCGCGGCGAAGACGAAACGGTCGACACCCTGCTGAGCCTCTACAGCCGCGATGGGGCGCGCAAATTGGCAGAAAATGACGATGTCGATGAGGACACAATCAGCTCGGCGCTGACCGAATTGGAAGTTGGCGCGCAAGCTGCCCAGTTTGTCATTGATGTGCGCGTGAAAGATGTGACAGAACCAACGCCATTCTTCTTGCGCGTGGCTGGCGCTGAAGAAGCTACGCCTGATGACTAAACTCATGGTCGCCGGCTAGGGAATAGCGGGAGAGGGCAGAAGATGGCGGGTCGCTTGCGTACGTTGTGGGGAATCCCAAGCGCGTTTTTTGTCGGCATCTTCATCATTGCCGCGGTCCTCCGTCTCATCCATGTCGATATCGCACATTTTTGGTACGACCAAGCTCGAGCTGCCCAATACGCCTGGGACATAGCGCGCGAAGGGTTCTTTCACAGTCATCAGTACCGACTCAGCGGCGGTTACCTCAACTTTCCGTTGTCAGCGTATCTCCTTGCTCCGGCGTATTTGCTATCGACACATATCTATGCGCTGATTCTCTGGAATATTGCTCTGAATCTGGCGGCGCTAATCCTGTGCTGGTTTTTCGCCCGACGCTATTGGGGCTGGCAAGCTGCCGTCGTCGCGACACTCTTGCTGGCAACGGCCCCGTGGGATGTGTTTTATGCCCATCGTCTTTGGTCAAATACCTTGATGCCATTCTTTGTGATGCTTTGGGCGATTTCCAGCGCCTTCGCATTTCATGAGCGTCGCACCCGCTGGTGGGCGCCTAGCTGGGTTGCCGCCCTCTGGTTGTTGCAATTGCACCCAAGTGGCATCATTTTTCCCGCCTCCAGCGCGTTATTGAGCGGCGCTGCCATCTTGCGAGATCGTCGTTATGCCTGGCCTTGGGCGGCTTTGGGCCTGGTCCTGGGCATCCTGCCGGCTATCCCTTGGCTGGCCGCCCACATTGGCGGATCTGCGTCGTTGACTGAGGAACTTCTTCCGTTTGTGAGCGACTACAAAAGCGGATTCTTCTACAACTGGAAGATCCTGGTGGATTTCCTTGTGGGACTCGATCTGGCGGATCGCTTCCAGGGTCCCGGACTGGAGCAACTTCGAGCGCAAACCTCCGCCCTCAACTCTTTGGCGCCTGTGGCGATGCTGGCTGTCGCGAGCGCCACAGCGTTTGTGCTGTGGAAGGCGATCCGTTCGCCAAACCGCAGGCTGTATCGCGTTCTTGTGCTTTGGCTGTTGCTGCCGCTGATCTTCCCCGCCGTGGTTTGGCAAAACGAACAGAAGATGGTTTATCTGCTGCCTGTGCTGCCTGCGCCTTTCTTCGCAATTGCTGCCGCCTGCTGTGCCATGCCCCTGCGCTGGCGTCGACTAGCCTTTGGCCTGGTTGCTGTCTATTGTGCTCTGAACGTACAGACTATCTGGCACAGTGTGGACTTCGTCCGCAACGGGTTGGCAATGAACGATCCGCGCATTTGGACGGTGGAAAGCAGTCCGCCCTTGTCGTCGCCACTGCGCATCGCGGAGGCTGCCCGAAGCGCGATCCAACGGGGAGACGCCGACGAAGTAATCGTATTGCTGCGCCCAGTTTACGAACTCCAACACGAATTCTTGGTGCGCGCGATGCCGCTGTTCGTGCACGACCTGTCTGTCCGATACCTGAATCTTCACGATTCCAACTATGTATTCCCCGCCCGGGACAGCCTCCTTCTGGTCGATATGAGAAACACCGACCTGCCCTCTGTCTATTCAGCCGCGGACGAGCTAGCGCGTTCAACGCAATACCGCCTGTTTCGATTGCAAGCCGATGCGGGGCAAGCGCCGCAGATCTCCTTGCCGCATCGCCCGGCTTATGAAAACGGACTGCGACTCCTGGGCTACGATCCCCCGAAATGCGAGGGCTTGTTGCGCATGTACTGGACGCCTGGCCCGCCAAGCGCGGACGGCTCGGTCCTTATTATGTTTGGCTATGTCTTGGATGAAAATGCAAACTTGCTTGCACAACACGATCATCCCATTATTCCACCTCGATATTGGCGAAATGGCGACCAGGTCCGCACCGACATAAACCTCGGGCAGCCTATCGGGGATCTTCCCGCGCGTACGATCGGCGTCGGACTGTACTCATGGCGCACCTACCCGCTGCCAGATCCAATTTGGGCGCTTGACGAATCTGGCAGCCCCAGCCTGCGCTCGGTCGAGATCCCGATAGACCGTGGATGCGAACCTTGAGATTGCTTGTGCAGGGTTTTCGCGGGCCGCTATCAGTCGCGAAACCTAGTCCCACTCCCGCCGATCAACGATCTTGCGCGCGGACGCGTCGATAGCGTCCACGAAGTTGACCTGATCAATGCGCAGCCGCACAGCCTGTTTTGCGAGCGCAGTTAGACCGGTCGCAAGGCCTTCATTAGACGCGCCATCGTGCAGCGCCACATTCAACGTAAGCACATCGCGATTGCCCTCGCGCGTGATGACGGCTTGCAAGTCTTTGATCTGCGGGAAGCGCAGGACGGCCGCGCCCAACTGGTTGGGGTGCAAAAACATGCCGCGCACTTTGATGGCATCGCCGCTGCGCCCGAACAGTCCCAGCAAATGCTGTCCATCGCCAGCCCTCTGTGGGGCCAGCGCGCCCAAATCGCCCGTCCCAAAGCGAATCAGTGGATAGGCCTTGTTGAGCGTTGTTGCCACAATCTCGCCTGTTTCACCAGCAGGCAGCAGTTCACCTGTCTGTGGATCGCAGATCTGCAAGTAGATGCTCCCCAAGATGCGAAAGCCCGGCTCGCCCGACCGACTGTAGCCGATGACTCCCAAATCCGCCGTGCCATAAGCAGAGGTTGCGCGCAGGCCATATTCACCTTCAAAGCGCGCCTGCTGGCTGGGCATGTAGGGCTCTGCGGAAAAGAGCGCTTTCTTCAGTGGCAGAGCATCCGCGCCCATGCCCATCTCGGCAGCTTTGTCCAGCAGAGTCATCAGATAACTGGGTTGTCCGACAAAGCTTGTCGCCCCCAGCGCCATCATCAGCATGATCTGCAGCTCGGTATTGCCAGGACCAGACGGGATGACTGTGCCGCCACAGGCGCGGATGGCTTCGTCCAGCAAGATGCCGGCCGGCGTCAAATGATACATGAACGTATTGAGAACGCGGTCGCCGCGCCCGATGCCAATATAGCGAAAAGGGGCCAACTGCGCTTCGGGGTCGGCTGGCGGCGGCTGGGGATCATATATGGGGCCGGGCGAAATATAAATGCGCGGCAGGTCGGCGGGGTCGATGGTCAAGAAGCCCCCAAAGGGCGGATTCTGTTGATGAATCTCGACCAGCGCATCCTTGCTCAACACGGGGATCTGCGCCAGGTCTTCCGCCCCCTGCACATCGTCCGGCGCGACACCCGCCTCGTCCAGCAACTGACGGATAGCCGGCGCATGCTGATAACTGTGCTGCACCAGGTCGTGGATCTGCGCGTCGATACCTGCCATTTGCACTCCCTGTGCTAGCCCAGCCAGCGTTTGCGCCGCCGATAATGTTTGACCTCGCGGTAATTCTTGCGCCCGCCCGCCTGGTTTAAGCCCAGATAAAACTCTTTGATATCTTCATTTTCCCGCATCTGCTCCGCAGGGCCATCCAGCACGATGCGTCCGTCTTCCATGACATAGGCATAATCAGCCAGTTCCAGCGCGGCGCGGGCATTTTGTTCCACCAGCAGCACCGACATGCCTTCCTGGCGGTTGATTTCGCGGATGATAGCGAAGATTTCGTGCACCAGCAGCGGCGCCAGCCCCAGCGATGGCTCGTCCAGCATGAGGATCTGCGGGTGCGCCATCATCGCGCGGCCGATCACCAGCATCTGGCCCTCGCCGCCAGACAAATAGCCGCTCACCCGCCGCGACAGCGCACGCAGCTGGGGGAAGTAATGATAGACGCGCTGCAAGTCTTCGCGGATATGTCGCCCGCCTTGATACACCATGCCGCCGATGCGCAGATTCTCTTCGACGGTCAGGTGGCGGAAGAGCAGGCGGCCCTCTATGACCTGCACGACTCCGCGGCGCACCACATCTTCGGCTGGCTCATTGTCAATGCGCTGGTCGCCCCAGACGATCTGTCCGCGTGTAACCTCGCCCAGCTCGGAACGCAGCAAGCCGCTGATAGCTTTTAACGTGGTGGACTTGCCAGCCCCATTGGGACCCAGCAAAGACACCACGTTGCCTGGCGCAACTTCCAGCGAGATGCCGCGCAGCACCAAGATGACGCTGTTATAGATCACCTCGATGTTGGACACCGTCAACGTGCGCGCGTCCAGAGCAGGCATCTATCTATACCCCCTCGGTCCCCCCGAAGAGTCGGGGGGAGGCAGAGCCAGCGCGAGATTCCTTGCAAGGAGTCCCTCGTCCAGGCAAGGGGCAGTCTTGCGGTTGACAGACAAAGCCCGCTGCCTAGCCGCGCAGCTGTGGCACGGGCATGAAATCGGTCAGCGGCACGACCAGCGGCACATACAACTGTCCGCCAGAACCATCGGGCATCAGCAAGGCATCTTCAGGACCAGTGGCAGGACCGGTGAGCGTGGCATTAGCGAACTTCATGACAGCCATGCGATTGTGCGTGGCATCGCGCATGCCCTCGGCGAAGTGTTGCTGCAGCAAGCCGCCCAGCACCGCATAATCCATCGATTCGATGACCGCTTTTGCGTCTGCCCCGGTCATGGCATCCAGGCTGCCCACTGTGTTGACCGAGCGGATGACTGTCTCGATGATGGCATCGACCATTCCCCACGACAGCAGATAGGCGATATTCTGTTCCACCGGACTGCGCTGATTTGCCGTGAATTGCTGGGTGACAAACTGGATGGCCGGGTGCTGAAGTTCAGTCCACCACAAGAAGGGCATCCCTCCGAACATGCCATCCACAGACGGCAGACCATTCGGCCTCAAGACGCGCTGCCCCAGCAAGCCAACGCTGGTATCCATTACCCAGTTGACGCCGCCCAGCTTGATGTCGTCTTCCATGCCCAGATCGACCAACGTGCCGGCGATCAAGGCTGGACCAGTAGCCAGCGAGTTGGTGTACAGGATGTTGGCGCCTTCGTCGATGGCGTTTTGCACCTGCGTCAGGATGTCGCTGTCGGTGGGCAGGAAGATCTGCGGATTGGGCAGCACCTCGACGCCCAGTCCCGCGCAATATTCTGCCGCAGCCGGTTCTGTGCCCGCCAAGCCAAAGGCGCCGGGCCAAGTGACGAAGCCGATGACCGGGTCTGGGAAAATCTCGGGACTGGCCGCGACAAATTGGCAGAAGAAGCCAAACTGATTGATGTACAACGGGTTGCTGGCAAAGAGCCAGCCAGGTGTCTGCCCGTCTTCACCATACAGGCTCTCGATCGAGCCTGCCGCTATGACCGATACGATCTCGTCTTCAGCCAATTGCTCGCGCAGCAGCTCGCCATCGTTGGAGCTATAAAGCAGCAAAATATCGAGGTCGTCGCCATATTCGCTGGTGAAGCGGTCATACGTGCTTTGCGTCGCTTCCAGGTTGCCACCGGTATCTTCATAGACCTGCGCCAGTTCTGCGCCACAGACTCCGCCACGGCTGTTCCAGAAGTTCACGGCGTCGGTTACCGCCGCGACGATTGGCTGCGTGATGAAGGCATTGGGTCCGCTCAGATCGCCAAAGTGATAAATGCTGAAGGTTTCGCCCGTGAGGTCGACCTGGCATTCGGTCATGTCTGACGGGTATTCGACCATGTCTTGTGCCAAACTCAGCGCTCCGCCAGTCACCAGCGTCAGCAGCGCCAGCAATGTGAATAGCTTCTTCATGTCTCGTGTCTCCTTCTCCGCCGGTTGCAATTGTTGCAGTTTCTTAATTCTAGCTTATGCCAAATGAGGGCATGGCGCAACTAATAGGAATAGGGGCGGATCTTCCAGGCGACCTTGCTTATCTCCCAGCGATGGGCGATGCCGCGCGGCTCTAGCACGAGGAAGAGGATGAGCGCCCCGCCAAACAATATGGGGTTGATGGCGCTGGTGATGTTGACGACATCAATGAAGGGAAATAGCTGTGGCAGCCAATCGCTCAACAGCGGTCGCAGTGTCGGGATGATGGCTTCTTGCAGCAGACGGATGAAGGCTACGCCAAACATCGCGCCCAGTGGGAATCCCGCCCCGCCAATGATCAACATCGCCAGCATCTCGATTGAAACATCCAGCTCGAACATCTGCAGCGCCAGGCTGTTGCGCTCGAACGCCAAGAGGCAGCCAGCAATCCCCGCATAGACCGAACTGAGAAAGAAAGCGCGCAGTTTGGTCGCAAAGACATTGATGCCCAGCAGCTCGGCGGCCAGGTCGTTGTCGCGCACCGATATGAAGGCGCGGCCCGTGCGCGTGCGGATGATGTTGCGCGCCACGAACATCAACAGCACCGAAAGCGGCACGATCAAGTAATACATGGCGATATCGCTGGCGAAGCTCAGCGCCTTGCCTATCCGCACCACCGCTTGCAGATCTTCAGCGCCGCCCTCCGCTGCCCCCAGCATAACGCGGTAGGTTCCATGCTTGCTGGCAATATAAGACAGCCCCTGCACCTGGCCATAGCCATCGTAGCGCAGGCTGAGATTGACATCGCCATAAGGCACGACATCGCCACGGGGGTTGATGATCTCGATGCGTGGCGCTTCACCCGTATAGGCGGGCAGATCCACGAAAATCACATCGACAAAGTAGGTGTCGCCAGCCGCGAATTCCAGGGGAATGTCTGTGCCGAGCGCCTCTTCGGCATAAGCGCCAAAAGGTCCGATGATCGGCGCGGGGACGGACAGTGGCCGCGTTCCGCCGGTCAGGTCTTCCATGGGGTAACGCAAGACCCAGGGGATGATGAATTGCGCGGCCAGGGTCGCCATCGCCAGATAGAAGCCTTTGACGCGCAAGGATGGCAAGCCAAAGACCAGCCCGACCGCGCCTGTCAGCAGCGCGCTGACTGGCAAAGCCAGCCAAAAGCTGAAGCCCAGTTCGCGCGCCAATATCGCCGATCCATAGGCGCCTACCGCCATGAATGCGCCATGCCCGAGCGACATCTGCCCGGTGTAGCCAACCAGCAGGTTCAGCCCTTGCACGGCAATGACGAAAATGGCGACGCGCGCAACCAGGCTGACATATTGGTCGCTGATCCAGGCCAAGCCCAGCGGACTCGAATGAGAAAGCATGGGCAACAAGAGCAGCGCGATGAATGCCAGGTTTTTCCACAGCTTGTCGCGCGGACTGCGGTCGATGCGCAAATCTTGCGCATAGCTGGTATCAAAGACGCCGGCCGGGTTCAGGTTCGTCATTGCCGCTCCCTAGATCCGTTCAATGCGCTTCTCGCCGAACAAGCCATCGGGGCGGATGACCAGCACCAGCATCAGCACGACATAGGGCGCCAGATTCGTACCCGCCTGTTCGGATGAATTGATCAATGTGCCGAACTGCTCGACGATGCCGATGATAATGCCGCCCACCAATGCGCCGCTCACCGATTCCAGGCCTCCCAGCAGGACAGCCGGGAAGACGCGCAGCGCCACAAAGCTGATATTCAGCGACAAACCGACTGCGCCACCCTGCAAGACGCCGGCGATGCTGGCCAAGAATGCCGCCGCCGCCCAGGTGATCGCCAGGATCACCCGCACGCGCAATCCCACCGCCTGCGCCAGTTGCTGGTCTTCAGAGGTCGCGCGCATCGCCAAACCCACGCTGGTATAACGGAAGAACAAAATGAAGCCGATGAATGCCAAAATCGCCAACACGAAGGCGATCACCAGCTCGACGCGGATGATGGCAATGCCACCCAGCGCCTCGCGAAAAGCATCCAGGCGTATGGGCTTGAAGCGGCTGTTGGTGGCTGGGTCGACAAAGATGGGCAGGTTCAGTTCGACTGTGCCCCAGACGATCTGCGTAATGCCATGCAGCACTTCTGCAACAGCCAGTGTCATCAGCACCGCAGTGAAGAGCGGCTGTCCGATCAACGGACGGATGGCGAAGCGCTCAACCGCCAACCCAGTCAAGACAGCGCCGGCTGCCGTCCCTGTCAGCGCGTGCAGCCACTGCCAGTCGCTGCCGCCAATCGTCATCAGCAGGCACAGCAGCAAGCTGCCGCCCAGCGCAGTCAACAGGTTGCGCCTTTGCAACAACGCTTTGTAACTGGCGGTCGTCATGACCATCAACATGGTAGCGGCGGAAAGCAGCAGCGCGCCGGGGATGGAGATCTCGCTGACGGTGAAGAAGCTCCAAAAGATCATCCCACCCACAACCATCATCCAGCCATGCGCGAAGTTGAACACGCCCGAGGCTTTGTTAATGACCACAATGCCCAGCGCGACCAAGCCGTATACGCCACCCACCAGCAGTCCCGATATCAAGGTCTGCACGATGCGCGCCGCCTTCTTGCCCGCCAGCTGGTCGCCCACGAAGAGCAACAGCGCCACCGCCGCAGCCAGGTAGAGCGCCCAGGTCAATTGTCGTTTATTCGCGCGTATGAATTCTGTCACATTGTTGCCCTAACGGACGATACAAGTGTCGCCCCTTCATCCAACTCACTACACATCGGCCACATGCAGCTCGGTTTCAATTGTACCCGTGCGTCCATCGCGGTATCGCACTTCTGCGCTGATATGCACCTGCCGCCGCCCGCCATAGATCGCTTCCAGCAACTGATGATACTTTTCGTGCAGCGCGCCCCGCCGCAGCTTGCGAGTGCGCGTCAATTCGGCTTCGTCGGCATCAAACTCCTTGTGCAAGATGACAAAGCGCTTGACCCGCGAATAGGCTGGCAGCGACTCGTTTACTGCGCGCAGCTCTTGGCGGATGATCGCGTAGATTTCGTCACGCTGCGACAAATCGACATAGGTGGTGAAGGCGATGCCGTGCTTCTCTGCCCAACGCGAGACATTCTGGAAGTCGATGACGATGATGGCCGAGACGAAGTCTTTATCCGCGCCGCCGATGGTCAGCATATCTTGCACATACTGGCTGAACTTGACGCGGCCCTCGATGTACTGTGGACTGAAGCGTTCGCCATTCGCCAGTCCAATGAGGTCTTTGACGCGCTCCAGGTAGATCAGGTGCCCCGTGATTTCGTCCATGTGCCCGGCATCGCCGGTGTGATACCAGCCTTCGACATCCAGCGCCTCGCCCGTCTGGTCGGCTTGTTTGTAATAGCCTTTGAAGCGCGCCAGGGTGCGGATGAGGATTTCTTGGTTGTCGGCGATTTTGATCTCTACGCCGGGCACGATCACGCCGACTGTTTCGAAGCGCACATCGCCGCGCAGGTGCAGCGTGCCAAAAGTCTCTGTGGAGCCGTAATACTGGCGCAACTCAATGCCGATAGCGCGGAAAAAGCGGATGATGTCGCCGCTGAGCATGGCGCCGGCCGTCAACACATTGCGCGCCCGCACCAGCCCCAGTTTGTCGCGCAGGGGCTCAAAGATGGCATATTCCCCCAGCCAGCGCAAGAAACGCAGCGACAGCGGCACTGGCTCCTGCGCATCTTCATGATCGATGGCGCGGTAGGCGATTGGCATGAACAAACGAAACATCGCTCGATTCATCCAGCTGGCATCGTTGATGCGGAATTGCACCACGCGCGCCAGATTCTCCCAAACGCGGCTGGGGAAGAGCAAACCAGCCGGCGCGATCTCTCGCATATCTGTGGGCACAGTCTCTGGTCCTTCGGGAAAATTGACCTGCACGCCGTTGATCAAGTGCGAAGTAAAGCCAAAACCCTGCTCGGCCAGCCAAGCCATTGGACTGAAAGAAAGCCAATTGTCCGACTGATGCGTGTCCACATAGGCGGCGTTCATCGCATGCCCGACCACCAGCTGAAAATGCGTGACCTCGGCGAACTTGGGCAGGCTGGTCGTGCCGCTGGTCATGCTGAGGATGATGCTGTCCATGGGCTGGGTCGAGCTTGCCATGTCGTCAAATAGACTCGGCTGCTGCAGTCGCTGCTGCGCGCCGATATCCTCCACCGCGCCGAAGCTGAGCAGCCAGTCATCGTCATAGCCCCACATGCCGCGCTCTTCCCAATAAATGACACGGCGGATCTGCGGATTACTGGCTTTGATAGCCAGCATTTTGTCGACTTGTTCTTGGTCCTGCGCGCAGACGAAAGTGGCATCGGTGGCGTTGATAACATAGTGAATGTCGCTGGGGCTGGCATCGCTGAAGACGCAGCAGGTTTTGCAATGCAGGGCATGCGCAGCGGTCTGTGCCCAATACATCTCTGGGTCGTTCTCGCCGATGATGACCAACGTGTCGCGGGCTTGCAGACCCAGCTGCAGCAAGCCCAGAGCGAAATGCGCGACATGTTCATACACTTCATTCCAGCTGTATTCTTGCCAGATGCCATACCGTTTCTTGCGTTGGGCGGTTGCTTCGCCCAGTTCGGCAACGCGGCGCAGAAAAGCTTTGGACAGCGTATCTTGCTCGGGCGCGACAGGCAGCCGCTGGTCGGGCAAGCGCGTGCCAAACACCTTGCCCGGCACAGCATCGCGGTAGGGGATAGCCGGCTGCGCGCTCATGTTAGTGCGCCTGCTCGCCCAGGTAGGCATCAATAACAGCCGGGTTCTGGCTGATTTCAGCTGGCCTGCCCTCGCCGATCTTGACGCCGAAATTGATGACGGCGATGCGCTGCGAGATATCCATCACCAAGCCGATATCGTGTTCGATCAGCATGATGGTCGTGCCCTGGCGCTCGTGGATATCCAGGATGTAGCGCGCCATATCTTCTTTTTCTTCGACATTCATGCCGGCCATGGGCTCGTCCAGAAGCAGCAGGCTCGGCTCCAATGCCAGCGCCCTGCCCAGCTCGACCCGCTTGCGCAAGCCATAACTCAGTGTGCCGACGATGGATTTGCGGATCGGCTCTAGCTCGAGGAAGTCGATGATTTCTTCGACTCGCTCCCGATGGGCGATTTCTTCTCGCTGCGCCCTGCCCCAAAACAAGGCTCCGGCCAGCATGGATGCGCGCATGTGAATGTGGCGGGCGGCCATCAGATTGTCCAGCACGGTGGCGTTGGTATAGAGCGCGATATTCTGGAAAGTGCGCGAAATGCCCAGCCCGGCGCGCTTGTAGGGCGGCATATGCGTGATATCCCTGCCCTCAAAGCGGATGCTGCCTTGCTGTGGCGCATAAAAGCCGTTAATGCTGTTGATGAGGCTGGTCTTGCCAGCGCCGTTTGGTCCGATGACAGAGAAGATCTCGCCCGTCTGGACCTGAAAATCAACCTGCTGCAGGGCTTTGATGCCGCCAAAGCTCAAGGATATGTCGGCGACATGCAACTTGGGGGCCATACAGGACCTTTCGTTTGCGCTGCGCCGACCATCAGCCTGAACAGCTCGGGTAGGCAGCAGAATCCGCCAGCGTCAACCATCTGTAATTGTACAGACATGTGCCCCACAAGCCAAACGACTTGGTGATACGGCTCAACACCGCGCCAGCAGCCACTCGCGCAGGTCTTTGATAACTTGGTCGCGCTCGATTTCGTTGACAACTTCGTGTCGCAGTCCGGAGTAGATTTTGACCATCGCATCGGACGAGTCGCTCTGCTGCACGAGGAAATGAGCGCCAGACGCGGGCGCCAGCTTGTCCGCCCCGCCGTGCATAGCCAGCAGAGGCAAGTGGATCGTTTGCACAGACGCGCAGATCGCACGCGCCTTACGCACGAGAGCCGCCGATGTCCCGATGCGCCACATGCGCTTCTCGACCAGAGGATCTTCCCGCCACTCTTGCAGCTTGCCTTCGTCGCGCGTCAGGATGCTGTCTGGCCCGCGTGGCGAGATCCGCACTTTCGGGATGAATCGCGCCGCCAGCAGCAACAGCGATACCAGCCAGGCCGGGCGTGTGCGCTCGCCATGGATGGCGACTCCGCTCAAGACGATGCCGCGCAGGTGCGGTGGCTGACGCAAGACAAATGCCAGCCCTATTAACGAACCCATGCTGTGCGCGAAGATGAATGGTGGCAACTGGGGATGCTTCTTGCTCGCGAGGTGAAATAACTGCTCGAAATCATCAACAGCCTCGTTCAGGTCGGGGATGTAGCCACGCAGTCCGCCGCTTCTGCCATGTCCGCGGTGGTCAATGGCATAACAAACCAGTCGCGCATCAGTCAGCGCCGCTGCCACATGGCGATAGCGTCCGCTGTGTTCATTGATGCCGTGCAATATGAAAACTATGCCGCGGATCTTGCCCATCTGCGGCAGCCACTCCCGATAGAAGATCGGACAGCCATCTGCGCTCTCAAACTTGCCTTCATGTTCGATCATGCTCAGCGACACTCACGGGGGCGGACCCCATGCCTCACTGTCGCATTGATTCAAGCTCTCCCCGAATCGCCAGCGCCAGCGCATTCATTTCGGTTTCGTCACAACGCTCCGCCAAGGGTACACCAAGCCGACGCATAACCCTATAAGCGATGTCATCGGGCGCTTGGTCGGGCATGCGCGGCACGATGTGAAAATGAACATGCGGATGATCGGCCGATTCGGCGAATTGCATGATATACGTCTTCTGGCAGCCAGTATGCCGCTTCAGCGCCTGAGAAACCTCGCGAAGCAGCGCGCCGAGGTCAGCCGCTTCCGCAATCGTCAGCTCATTGAGCGATTGCATGTGCCGCCGCACGATCAGCACCAGCCAGCCGAGAAGCGATGTATTGTAGGCGTGAGCGACATCCCAATAGCTGCTGCGATAGATGCTGTCCCAAGGCGGCGCTTCGCCCTCATCGCGCTTGCGCAAAAGCACGCAGCTCATGCACTCTGTCATTGGCTTCCTCCCGCGTTCAGAACTTGCCACATCTACACTGTCCCGCCGAACAGGTCTCGCTCCCGATCCAAACTAGGTGGTCGCGGATGCTGACGGTATAATCCTGCGCGACACGATTCGACAAAAAAATGAGGGCCGATGGCGGAAAATCCCGAGCGATCGAGAGCGCTGGCGCTGGTCGGCATGCCGGGCGCTGGCAAGACAATCTGCGCCGAACATCTGGCAGAGCGCGGATACTGGACACTGCGTTTTGGCGCATTGGTGGTCGATGAAGTGCGGCGGCGCGGCTGGGATGTCAACGCCGAAAACGAACGCATCGTCCGCGAAGAAATGCGCGACCGGCATGGCATGGCAGCGATGGCTGCGCTCAGTTTGCCGCGCTTGCGGGCTGCCCTCGCCGAAAGCCGCCATATCGTCATCGACGGACTCTACAGCTTTAGTGAATACCAGCTGCTGCGGGGAGAATTGGGCGCGCCCTTGCTGCTGCTTGCCATCGTTGCGCCGCGCCACCTGCGCTATCAACGTCTGGCCTGCCGCCCAATCCGCCCCTTGAGCGCCAGCCAAGCCCTGCAGCGCGATATCCGCGAGATCGAGCGGCTGGAGAAGGGCGGTCCTATCGCCATGGCAGATTTCACCTTGCTCAACAGCGGCACAACTGCACAGTTGCTGGCGCAATTGGACGACTTACTGCGCGAGCTGGACTTCCTTCCTTGATTCTGCGCTTGCGGCTCGCGCCAATGCTAGACTATAGTTACGAATATGCTCTGTTGGCTTGCGCAGGACCGAGGCGCGCATGACAGCGACTGACTCCATGCAGGAATATCTGGCGGAAGCCTGGCGCATCGCCCATTATCAGCCCGATGACCGCTATGTATCGACATCGGCGCTGGCGGAAGAGATGGGCGTGTCTGCCCCCGCTGTAACGCGCATGGTGCAGCGGCTCAAGCTAGCTGGCTACCTGGAGCACGAGCCCTATCGCGGCATTCGTCTCACCCGCTCTGGCGAACGCGCGGCGCTTGCCAATATCCGCCGACACCGCCTTGTCGAGCGCTTTCTGGTCGATGTCATGGGTTTCGGCTGGCACGAAGTCCACGATGATGCCGATGACCTGGGCTTGGCGGTCAGCGATGCGCTGGTCGACAAAATGGACGTCATGAGCGGCTATCCCAAACGTTGCCCGCACGGCGAGCCTATCCCCAGCGCCGACCTGGTCATGCCGCGCATCGTCGATTATCCGCTTTCTGATGTGGCTGTGCGCCGCGAATATGTCATCAGCCGCGTGCACACCCATGACGAGCAGAAACTGCGCTATATCAGCGAGCTGCGCCTGGAGCCAGGGGCTCGATTCCGCCTGACGACGCGCGCGCCCTTCAAGGGACCCCTGCAATTGCGCGTGGATGGCAAGGCACGACACTTGGGGCACGAGCTGGCTGGCGACCTGCGTGTCTGCAGCGAAGCCGAATATCGGCTTGTCTAGGCGTCTTGTCTGCCGAGTGGTTTCGCGTCCGCGACAGCTTTGACCACAGCCGAGTCCCGCATCTGGTGCAAACGCGCTGGGGCGGCGACCCGCAGACTGTCCGTTTCATCAGCAGCGCCTACAACATTGTCTTTCGCTTTGAGCGCGACGGGCGCGGCTATTACCTGCGCATCTGCCATCATGCGCTGCACAAGCTGGAAAAAGCGCGGCAGGTCATGCACTTTCTGCGCTACCTGGCGGGGCAGGGCGTCCCAGTTGGCGAGCCAGTGCCGTCCCTTAGCGGGACGTATATTGAGCGGCTGCCCGGCGGTTATCATGCCTCGGCGCAATGCGAAGCGCCTGGCAAGCGGATGACCGATTTCGTGGGCGAGCTCGCGGTATACGAAGCCTGGGGACGTTCGCTGGGTTTGCTGCATGCCGCCTCGCGCAGCTATCAACCCGATGCGGACATTGATTATCAGTTCCCGACCGTGCAGCAATTCTGGCGCAATATCGCGCCGGCCATCAAACAGGCATCATCGCAGTTGCAGCAAGTCTATGCGGAATTGAGCGACTGGATGCAGGGGTTGCCGCCGCAGGATTATGGGCTGATCCACGGCGACCATCGCCCGGGCAATGTGATCTGGGACGGGATGACTGCGCGTACAATCGACTTTGACGAACCCAATTATCATTGGTATGCGGCTGATATTTCTCGCGCTTTGCTGGAACTTTGGAATCGTCCGCTGGAAGACCGCGTTGTCAGACGCAAAGCCTTCATGCGCGGCTACCTGCGCGAGCACGCAATCGACGAGCGCTGGATAGAAGAGCTGCCCTTTTTTGTCCAGCACCGCGCGCTGCTGATGGCAGCCTGGACTCTGCAAGAAGGCGGCAGCCCCGGGCGCGCGTATGACTGGGCGCTGAAGAGGGTGGGGTGGTAGTGATTGTCTTAACATTGCATGGATAAGCTGGTAAACTGGATGTGCATAACGCTTATACGCGTGAGGTGCCACATGGTAATTGAAATGGTTGTGGAAGCAGACAAGGAAGAAGAGTTGCCGATTGATGCCAATGATGCTGACGAAACAGTTGACGCGCAGGACTTCATAATTTCCAATTATGGTGCAGACTTTGACGTAGAGGGACTGGTACGGCGACTTGATCGAGGTGACATAGAGATTCCGGATTTCCAACGTGCATTTGTTTGGAATCAGAAAAGGGCATCCCGATTTATTGAGTCCTTGCTAATTGGATTACCTGTTCCAGGTATATTTCTGTATCGCGAGAGGGACTCGCAAACACTGCGAGTGATTGATGGCCAGCAACGGCTCATTAGCCTGAAATCCTATTACAACGGTCAGTTCCCGGGCTCAACCCGCAAGTTCAGATTGACAGGCGTGAATAAGCGATTTGAAGGAAAAGCCTATACAGAATTGTTGCCTGAAGACCGGCGCAAACTCAACAATTCGATCATTCACGCCTCGATTATTCAGCAAGATGCCCCTGACGATAACGGTACTAGTCAGTTCTCCCTATTTGAACGTTTGAATACAACATCGACACCATTGTCTTCGCAAGAGATTCGCGCCACCGTCTACAGAGGCACTCTCAATGAGCTGCTCGTAGAGCTTAATTCTTGCGAAGCGTGGAGAACTCTGATTGGCAAACCTAATCTCCGTAAGCATGATCAGGAGTTAATTTTGCGATTCTTCGCGCTGTACTATGATCTGGCAGACTACAGACGCAATTTGAAAGAATTCCTAAACGAGTACATGAAGGGCAATCAACAGTTGAATAGACATTCGGCCGACGACCTTCGTGAGCTGTTTACTACTACAGTCAGGACGATTCTTGAAAAACTGGACCGCCGCGCATTCAGACGCGATAGAGCCGTTAATGCGGCGTTGACAGATGCGCTAATGGTCGGCATTGCGCGACGCCTTGAAAGAGGACCAATAGATGCGAATATCCGAAACGAATACGAAAGGCTCATGAATGACCAGGAATTTGTAGCATCCATTTCTGCTGGTACATCTCAACTCAACAATGTGCGCACACGAATAGATCTCGCGACAGAGGCATTTGCTGGCGTGGAGTAAGCGATGTACTCGGAAATCGTCGAACGGCAGAATGCGCTTGATCGCTTGTTTGTACTGGCGAATCAACTCCAACTAGATGGCAACACGGACTTGAGAATTAGATCAGCGTTTGAGTCTTATCTCTGCATACGCACATATGCTTTTGTCGAAACTTCCATCCGTACGATTCTCTTGCGGTATGTGCGCCAGGTTGCTGGCGACGACGCTGTAGAGAACTTTGTGGCGTCTCAGCTTAAGCGTCATCCCAACCTCTCGTATAGCGTATTAATCAATCTGCTTGGCAGATTTGATCCCGAATGGGCGACTATGATCAAGGAAAGTACGAACGCAATGATGCGAGTTGCGCTCGACGGGCTTGTAAATCTACGAAATAACATAGCTCACGGCGACGATGTCGACATCTCCCTCAAAGACCTCCAGAGTTATTTCGAATCTTCACAGAGTATCGTTCGGCTTGTCTTTGAGACATGCGAGCCTGTTGCCGAAGTGACGACCGGCATTTAATTCAACCTTCATCCCCGCCCATACAGTCGCCCGCCAAACTCGCTCGCCAGCGCATCGTCCAGTTCATCCGCATAGCCAGCCAGCCGACGGATGATGGCGTCCGCCTCTTCCGCGTCCAGACCCGCCAGCAAGCGCTCGTGATACAGGTAGACCACATCTTCGTGCAGGCCCAGCGCGGCATTCGTCAACTGCAAGTTCAACTCCAGCAGCCGCCGATATAGCGCCAGCAGGTTGCCCGGCGGCAGGTGCATAATAGGCGAAAGCACTTGCAGGTAGCCTTGTTCTTCTGGCGTTAGATAGACCTCAATCAGCGCCGAGCCCCGTTGGAAGTGCCAGCCGAAGCCGCTTGCCACCGCCATCTGCGCCGACTGCGCATCCACGCCGATCGCCTGCAAGATGCCTTCGACCGCCTGCCGAGACAGGTCGATTGGCTGCGCTGGCTCTGGCGATGGTTTTGCGCGGCGTCGAAAGAATCGTCTCATGCTTCGCTCCTTCGTCCACAACGCAGGCAGCGCCCGCCATGGAAACCGACTCGCGCCCCGCAATGCGAGCAGGGATGGCTTGCCGCCTCGCCATAGAGCTGCTTCAGGGTGTCTGTTTGCGCTGCAGGGAGAGCCTCATCAATTGGCAGGTCCCCGCCGCAGGATTCGCAGCTGCGTCCCCCATAGATCGGCGCTCGAGCCAGCCCGCCACAAGCGGGGCAGCAGCGCGCGCCCGGCTGCATCTGCATGTCTCGCTGCGCCTGTTCAGCCAGCGCCAGGATGCTGCTAATCTTCAGCGCCAGAGCCATGCCCCCGCCCGCACTGTTGCGCGTCATGATTCCCAGCAGCTGTCCGCGGTCATCATAGAGCGGATTGCCACCGGCGTCGGGCAGCTTCGCCACAGGCAAGCTCGTCGCCAGCCAATGACCAGCGCCCAGTCCGTCCAGGGCGGTCAGCGTCGCCTGCAAACGCGCCCCGCCAAAGCCCAGCGCGACCAGTTCCTGCCCAACTGCCAGCGCAGTCGGAGGCGCAATAGCCAGCCGGCCATCCAAACGCACAGGCGACTCTGCCAATGCCAAATCCATGCCCGGAAAACGCCGCAGCAGCTTGCCCTCCACCGTCTGCCCATCGGCCAGCGATACAGCCAAATCTCCTGCGCCGCCCAGGGCATAACTCGTTGTCGCCAGCAGGCCAGACTTCGTGACAAACACAGCGCTGGCAACGCCGTTGACTCCGCCGTCGATGCCGACAACGCGCGGAAAAATTGACAGGCTTGGCGCGGGAGGCCGCTCTGCTAACAGGGCGCGGATACCTTGCTGGATCTGCGCATTGTCCGGCGTGAAAGCTAGCGCGTTTTGCAGGCATTGAAGCTTGAAGCCAGCATCGTCGCTCGCTTCCGCCAGCCAGACATGCGCCGCCGCCTGGCCGGCCGCATCCAGCTCGCCAGCATCAAGCAACTGCCGCAGTTTTGTCGCCGCCGCCACATCACCTGCTTGCATTTGGCGGATGGCAGCCCGCAATTCGTCTCGTGCCTGCATGAACTCATTGTAACCGCAGCCCATTGAGAAGGGGATTCTATACCGTGCGCTTGCATGATGCGCGTGCTGTGTTACAAGTAGCGGGGACGATCAGCGAGGGAGAACAACGATGGAAGTCGAAGCGAAACTCGCCGAGATGGGTTTGGCGCTGCCGCCGCCAGTCTTGCCACCGGCGGGGGTCGAGCTGCCTTTCAGCTTTGTGCGCTTGCACGAGGGCATCGCCTACATTTCCGGGCATGGTCCACAGACTGCCGATGGCTCGATAGCGGGTCCTTTTGGCAAACTGGGCGTCGATGTCACGATTGAGGGCGGCTACGCGGCAGCGCAGGCGGTGGGGCTTTCTATGCTGGGCAGCCTCAAAAGGGCGCTGGGCGATCTCGACCGCATCACACACTGGCTGCGGCTGCATGGCATGGTCAATTGCGCGCCCGACTTTGCCCAGCAGCCGGCGGTCATTAATGGCTGTTCGCAGCTGATTTTGGCGCTCTATGGGGCAGAGCGCGGCGCACATGCTCGCTCGGCAGTGGGCATGGCAGCGCTGCCTTTCAATATGTGCGTGGAGATCGAAGGAGCGGTCGCTTATACATGAGTTTTCAGTCGCGGGACAGCAGCAAATTGCCCAAGCTATCGACGCGCGCCTGCCATCCCGCCGGGACATACGTGGTGCTATCCAGTTGGAAGACCAGCGCCTCGCCCGCAAATGTCGCGCCGGGCAGCAGCTTTTCGCGCTTGTACAGATTGATCGCGCCACCTAGCGGCGAAGGCTTTTCGCCGAGGGGCGGGGGCCTGTGCTCCTTGGCATCGCGCGCGGCGAATTCGGGCTTGTCGCTGATGCCGCGCCCATTGACTCGCAGGCTGACAATCTCAACTGTCCGCCAGCGCATGGCATGTCCATAAGTCCTTTCGTGCGCTGCATGAAAGTGATCTGCGGCATCGGCGCTGTAGGGGATAGTTAGCTCGTAGGCTTGCCCTTGATAGCGCATGTCCAAGGAAACAGCGAAGACGCGGCCTTGCTCGTCAATCGCCTCGCGCTGCAATTCACGACGCGCCTGCTCCAGCAGCGTATTTTGGACGCGGAGCAGGTCTGCCAGGCATTCGTCTGTGGCCGCTTGCATCACCGAACGGCTGAAATCGACAGCGACATCGGCCAGCAGCAAGCCCAGCGCGCACAAGACGCCCGGCGTCGGTGGCACCAGCACTCGCGGGATTTCCAGTCGTGCCGCCGCCTCGCAAGCATGCAGCGGACCAGCGCCGCCGAATGCCACCAGGGTGAAATCGCGAGGATCGTGCCCGCGAGCGACAGAAACGCGCCGGATAGCCCGGTCGATGTTGACCGTGGCGATATCAATCACGCCCTTGGCGGTTTCGACCAGACTGAAGTCGATCTGCTGCGCCAAGCCAGCCAGCGCCTTTTCGCCAGCCGGCAAGTCCAGCGCCAGCGCTCCGCCCAGCACATGCTCGGCATCCAGCCGCCCCAGCAGCGCATTGGCATCGCTCAGTGTGGGCAGTGTACCGCCGCGTCCATAGACAGCTGGTCCTGGGTCTGCGCCGGCCGATTCTGGGCCTACTCGCAGCGCGCCGCCGGCATCCACCCGTCCAATCGAACCGCCACCCGCGCCGATCGTTTCGATATCCAGCATGCGCACGCGCAGAGGCAAGCCGTCTACAGCCGATTCGGGGCGAGGAGTCGGCTGCTGGTCTACCAGCGAGACATCGGTGGAGGTCCCGCCCATATCCAGCGTGATGATTTTGTCGCAGCCCGCAGCCCGCGCCAAATGCCAGGCGCCCATCACGCCGGCGGCTGGTCCGCTGAGCGCTGTGTGGATGGCCTGCTGACGAACGCGACCGGCGCGCATCACGCCGCCGTCCGACTTCATGATGCGCAAGGGCAGCGCAGGCGGCAACCGCGTCTCCAGCACGCCGATATAGCGCGACATGACGGGCCTCACATAGGCTTCCAAGGCGACCGTGCTGGCTCGCTCGTATTCGCGGAATTCGGGCAGCGCTTCTGATGACAGCACCACCTGCCATTCGTGCTGGACGATGCCTCGCGACAAGATCCGCTGCTTGACCCGCTGCTCGTGGGCGTCATTGACAAAACTGAACAAAAAACAGACAGCAATCGCATCACATCCCTGCGCTGCCACCGAGTCTAGCACATTTTCCAGCGCCGCCTCATCCAACTCCAGCAACGTGTCGCCGCGAAAGTCGAGACGTTCGGGCACTTCATAGCAGCGTTCGCGCGGGATCAACGGTGGCGGGATGCGCGGATGAATGTCATAGAGATCGGGTCGGTCTTGCCGCCCGATGAAGAGCAGATCACGAAAGCCGGCTGTCGTCAGCAGCGCAGCGCGAGCTCCCTTGCGTTCCAAAATGGCATTGGTGGCGACAGTCGACCCATGCGCCACTTGCTGCAGCGCCGCGATGCCGCCGGGCGTCAGCTCATCCAAGCCAGCCAGCATGGCTCGCTCGGGTTGGACAGGCGTGCTGAGCAGTTTGTGGATGGACAGCCGCCCACCTTCGCTCAACACGAGATCGGTGAACGTGCCGCCAATATCGACACCCGCGTGCATCATTCCATCCCGCTGCCTTGCTCGGATCACAAATGCGCTCATCATAGCACCAGCCCGTCCAAAACAAAACAGGTGACAGCATCGCTCGCTAACATTCTGCTTATGCGCTTCATTTGCAGCGTTTATGTGGCGCTTCTGTTTCTCTTATGCAGCGCGCTTACCCTGCAGGTGTACGTTGAGAGAGAAAAAAGGAGACACAATCATGTTCTACCGCACTCGCAATCCCTACTTCCGCATGGTTGACCGCTTGCTGCAAGATGCCCGCCCGCTCTTGGGCGACCGCAGCGAATTCGCCAACCTCCCCTTGGGACTGGCGCTGGATGTCGAAGAAGCCGCCGATGGCTATACGCTGCGAGCCAACCTGCCCGGCGTCAAGCTGGATGACATCAACGTCAGCATTCACGAAGATGTGCTGACCATCAATGGCGAGACCGCCAGCGAACAGCACAGCGAAGACAGCAAGCTGCTCATCCGCGAGCGCCGCGCCGGCAAGTTCAGCCGCAGCCTGCGCTTCCCCGGCATCATCGAAGGCGACGCAGTGAGCGCCAGCTTTGAAGATGGCGTGCTGACAATCAGCCTGCCCAAAGCCGAGGCCCACACACCGCGGCAGATCCCCGTCAATGTGACTGGCAGCGCGAGCTAGCCAAGAATCGTCCACGACAAAACCTATCCCTCCAAGATCATTGGGGGGATTTTTCGTTGACCGCGATGATGATGTAGGGGCGAGATTTGTTTCGCCCGTCGGAGACCGAGAGGGTTGCTTCCCCCCGACTTTTCGGGGGGACTGAGGGGGGTAAACCCAATACGAAAACTCAGGCTTTCAGGCGATCAAAGTACTGCTTGCGAAACTTGGCAACCTTGGGCGCGACCACATAGGCGCAGTAGCCCTGCCGCGAATTGTTGAGGAAGTAGCCCTGATGATAGCCCTCCGCGACCCAGAAACTGCCAGCGGGGCTCACTTCTGTGACGATCTTGCTGTTGTACAAGCCCTCTTCATCAAGCCGCTGAATAGTCGTGGAGGCGGTTTTTCGTTGCGCTTCGCTGTGATACCAGATGCCAGACCGATACTGCGGACCGATATCCGGGCCCTGGCGGTTGAGCGTGGTAGGATCGTGCACAGTGAAAAATATGTTCAAAATATCCTGAAAACTCACCACCTCGTTGTCAAAAGTCACCTGCACGACTTCGGCATGTCCTGTCATCTTGCCGCAGACTTGTTCATAGGTCGGGTTTTCGACATGCCCGCCCATATATCCCGATAGCGCCGACTCGACTCCTTTTAGTTGGTTGTAGATCGCCTCGACGCACCAGAAGCAGCCACCGCCCAATGTCGTGATTTCCGCGCTCATCATGGTATCTCCCTCTGCTCGTCCAACTCACCTGTCCACAGCTACATCATAAGTCAAGATTCGTTCGTATCGCCATGAACTGCCCGCGTCAAGCACGCCCATTCATCCAGAGACAAGGTTTCGGCGCGCCGTTGGGGATCGATTTTCGCCTCGCGCAGCAAGTGCTTCGCCGCCGCCGCTTTGATGCCCAAGCCGCTGGAAAGCGAGTTCTTCAGTTGTTTGCGCTTTTGGCTGAAGCCGGCGCGCAGGACGCGGAAGAAAGCGGCCGCTCCCGGCAGATCTACCGGTGGCTTGGCATGCGTGTCGATGCGCACGATGGCGCTGTTGATATTGGGGCGTGGCACGAAAACCGCCGGGCTCAGCTTGCCGATGATGCGGGCCTGTCCATAGAACTGCGCTGCCACTGACAGCAGATTCTGCGCGCCCGCCCCGCCTACGATGCGCTCGGCGACTTCATATTGCATGGTCAGCACCAGACGGCGCGGCGGCAATCGCGACTCGATAAAATGCCAGATGATGGCGCTGCTGATGTAATAAGGCACATTCGCCACCACGACATAATCACCCGCGCCCAGCAGCGCCGCGATATCCAGCTTGAGGATGTCGCCGAAGACGAGGTAGACATTGTTCGCATCGTCAAAGCGGTCCTCCAAGATGGGCTGCAAGCGCGTATCCAGTTCGATGGCATAGACTTGCCGGGCTTGTGCCGCCAGGCACTCTGTCAATGCGCCTGTGCCAGCGCCGACTTCGACGACTGTGTCCGTCGCTGTGATCTCGGCTGCTGCGACCAGCTTCGCCAGTGTGCCCGGATCGTGCATGAAATGCTGGCCCAGGCTCTTCTTGGGAAGCACTTGGTATTGTTCAAGCAGCGCTTTGGGGCTATGTGACATGGTTCACCTCAGCTTCACAGTTGACCATAGGCGCGCGATTCTGGGTAGGGCGGGTGTCTGTGGCGCGGTCAGTTTCTGCTACACTGGATGCGTTAAACAGGCACAAACGCGACCACTATGCCCATCGATTCTCTGGCTATCCCGCTCTTCATCTTCCTGCTGCGCGTCGGCAACAACGTGATCGGCACGGTGCGGCTCATCCTAGTTTCGCGGGGACGGCGCGCCTGGAGCTTTGGATTCGCCGCGCTGGAGTCGCTGCTTTTCGCGTATACAGCCGGTCAAGTCATCACCGATCTGGAGAATTTGCCCAAGCTGGCGGCTTATGTGCTGGGCTTCGCGGTTGGCGGATTCGTCGGCGTGCAGGTTGAGAATCGCTTTGTCAAAGCCTATGAATGCGTGACCGCCATCACCTCGCGGGAAACAGCGCACCAAATGGCGCTGGCGCTGCGCGAGGCTGGGCATGGCGTAACCGAGATCATGGGCGAAGGCGCGCACGGCGAGGTCGAAGAGCTGCGCATCATCGTGCATCGGCGCGACTTGCCGCAGGCCATCCGCATCATTCACGCTATCAAGCCAGATGCCTTTGTGACGGTGGAACATTCCGAGTTCATCCGCGGCGGTTGGATCCGCGCGCACCGCAAATGAGCCTGCTGCTGTGATCAGCAAGATTGCCGATACGCCCGGCGGCGTTCTACTGTTCGCAGCGGCCGGCCTGCTGATGTTCTTTGGGCTGCGGCTGCATCAGCTGGATGCGATTCCGCTCTTCATTGACGAAGCGATCGCGGTCGAGCGTGCGGATGATGTCTTGAACGGCATCTATTTGCGGCATGCATCGCATGGCAAATTCTTGCAGCCCTATCTTTATCTGCTCTTCCAGGTTCAGCAGGGCGCATGGTTTGTCGCACGCGCGGTTGCCCTGCTCTTGACTTGCCTGGGCATGGCGGCGGGGCTGGCCATCGCCCGTTGCTATGGCGGTTTTCAGGCTGTCGCGCTGGCTGTCGCGCTCTTGTCGCTGTCGCCCATGCTCTTTTTCTTCCAGCGACTTTCTCTCGCCGATACCTTTCTGTCTGCCACGCTTCTGCTGTGGCTTTGGTCCTTGCTGCGCTTCTACAAGCGCGATGAGCCGAGCCTGCCCGCCATGGCTGTCTGTGCGGCGCTTTTTATTCTGTCGCTGTTGGTCAAGGCGTCGGCGCTTTTTTTGCTGCCCCTGACGCTGGTGTTGGCGCTGCTGTTGCCGCGCTGGTCGATGACAGTGCGTGCGCGGGCATTGGCAGGCTTGTACTTGGGCATGTTCGTCCTGTGGCTGCCCTTTGCGCTGGCGCTGGCATCGCGCGGACTCGACTACTTCGGTCAATTCCACAATCTGGGCGCGGCGACAGCGCATTCCTTGCTGGATGCCAGCCGCATCGCCGCCAATCTTCGTTCCATGCTGGAGGGCTTGCTCAGCTATCATGGCGCTCCCTTCATCGTCTGTTTGCTGGCGGTCCTTTTGTTTGCGATTTGGCTGCGGTCCCGCATCATGCTGTCGCTGCTGGCGGCGGGGATCGGCTTCGGACTGGCGCAGATCTTGCTGGGAGGCGCTCGCTTCTTCCGCTATTTTTTGCCGATGCTGCCTTTCCTCTTTCTGGCGGCGAGCATTGCTCTTCCTGCGCTGAATGAGGTTGCTGCCAATCGAAACCGGCGCGGTCTGTTGCCGATCGCCTGGGCGCTGTTGTGCCTCTGGGCAGTCACTTTTGCCGTGCCCAGCCTGCACAAACTTTACACCGATCCGGCTGCCGCAGCGTTGCCGTCTGGTGACCGCACTGCTTATTTTGAAACCGACTCGGCAGGATTCGGCATTCCCGAACTGGTAGAGCTGTTGGACGACCTTGCGGTTGACGCTGCTGTGGATGTCGAAGGCGCGTTCAGCAATTGCGCCAGCCTGCGCTTGTATGTGGCGCATACAGAGCGCGTGAGGGTGCACTGCCCCAATGTGCTGGCAAGCGAGCGGCGCGCCAAATACCTGAATGACCACCTGCTCGAACAAGCAGCACTGCATCAAAGCTACTATATCGTGCTGGAGGCAAGGACTGTCGTCAATCTGGCAAGGCTGACGGCGGTTGATTTGATTCCGGTGGCAGAATTCGCGCGGCCCGGCGGTAAAAGCGCCTTGATGCTGTATCGCATCGAGTGAGTGGCGCGGCTAGTCTTCGTCCAGCTCCAGATCGACAAAATAGGTCGGATACGCCAGCAAGCGGTGCACTGGGCATTTGCCGGCGATATCGCGCAGCCGCGCCAGCTGTTTGTCATCCAGATCGCCATGAAAGACCAGCGCCTCGCGGACTTCGTGCACAAACAGATCGTCTCCTGTGTGCGCGGGATAGTCGCGTCCGCGGAAGCGCTCGTAATCCAGCGCCACATCCACGCCCTGCAAGTCCCAACCCTTGCGCTCGGCATAGAGTCTGCATGTGATCGCCATGCACGAGCCCAGCGCGCCCAGCATCATCTCGCCTGGCGTGGGACCTGTGTCGCTGCCGCCAGCTTCCAGGGGTTCGTCGGCATGCCATTCGTGCCCGCGGATGCGGATTGTCGTGACTGTTCCCTCGCCCAACGTTAATTCAACCGGCATGGTCTTCTCCGTTGTTGTCTGGTGGAAAAAGCAGGCTCAGCTCCAGCTCAAAGCCGGGCAGGGCAGTCCCGCCGCCCAGCTTGCCCGCGTGATCGATGATCTGCTGCTGCATTTGCCCCTCATCGTCCAGTCGCCACTCTTCGACTTCGCTCTGCTCGGGCAGCACCAGCCAGACGATTTCGCTGCCGTGTCGCAGGTAGATTTCGGCTTTGCGTCGCAACTGGCTCATGCTGTTGCTGGGCGACTTGATCTCGATTGCGATGTCGGGAAATAAAGGCGCATAACCTTTGGGTCTCGGCTCTGGCACTCTAGCCGCGCGAGTGAAAGCTATATCAGGAACTAGAAGAGTGCGCCTTGTGTCTGGCGGATGCGCACTGAGTTCAACATTTACCGAACCGAGTTTGCGCGGTTTGACATAGAGCAGCAACAGATAGGCGATTAGCGCTGCCAGTTCAGAATGTGTCCAGTTAGGCATAGGATCCTCATGCAGCTCGCCATCAATCAGGTAGAAGTAGCGCCCTTCGTTGGCGGGGTCGCATTCCAATGCCCAGACATCATCAACGGTATAGGTCTTTGTATTGACGCGCGGCAACTCTCTGACCGCCATGTTCAGCCTCCCGCATGGACTTGTAGCAACTATAACACAGGCAGCGCCCGCTTTTGTCAGGGCAGTGAATGTCAGCGCGCCATCACAAGCTGTAGCCGCCTGGAGGGATGGCCAGCAGGTAGAGGATCGACAAGCCGGCGATGAGCAGCGGCAGCAGCAAGACCACAGCCAGCAGCGGCTTTTCATCACGCAGATGCATGTAGAACCAGATGACCAACGTGGATTTGATGACGGCGATGACGAGAAGTATGGCGGCTTTGATGGCTTGCAGCGTGGCGGCGGCGTCTGGGGCATCGTGAATCGCGCCTTTGAGACCCTCGGCGCTGACCACTTCGATGACAGTCAGAATCGCCAAAGCGACGAAGACAACCGTGTAGATGCCGCCCTCGACCGTGATTTGCCTGCCCAGCAGCGTGACGGTATTGTTGTGATGCCCGTCGTCTTGATGTGTCGCTTGCGCCATGATGCGCTCCTAAACTAGGTATATCAGCGTGAACAACATGATCCAGACGACATCGACAAAGTGCCAGTAGAGTCCGAACATCTCAATGCCAATCGGGTTGCGGTCATAGCGACCTTTTGCGCCGCGCCGCAGCACTTCCAGCGCCCACAGCACGCCCACGAAGACATGCGCGCCATGAAAGAAGGTCGGCGCATAGAAGCGCATGCCCAAGGTGCTCCACTGCGATTCCAGGTCGTAACCCAGCACGATGCCCAGATGTGACAATTCGCTATATTCAATATATTGCCCGCAGAGGAAGACGATGCCACCCAGCGCCGTCAGCCCGATCCAGCGCAGCATGCCGGCGCGGTTGCCCCGCTGCATGGCGCGCAAGCCCATGACCATGAAGAAGCTGCTGGCCAGCAAGACAAATGTATTGGCGGTCACCAGCCCCACGCCCAGCTTTTCGTGCGCTTGCGCCACTACATCCGGTTCGTTGATGCGCAGCAGCACATAGCCAACGATCATGATGGAGAAAATGACGACCTCGGATGCCAGGTAGAGCCAAACGCCCAGCTTGAGGTTGTTGTTGCTGTCTTCGACGCTCATATGCCCGTGATCGGCCTGGGCGGGCGCGCTTAGCTGGTCGGCTGTCAGTTGTGCCATGCTGTGTCTCTCGCTTTACTTTTGATAGCCGATAGCCCGCGGAATGGCGCGGATGACATTTGCCACGCCGCCGGCGATCTTGCCCGTCTCGCGGATGGGCAGGATCTGCGTGCGCTGCCCGTCGGTCGGGTCGATCTCTTTGGCTTCGCGCAGTCCGCGATGCGCCAGATAGAAGAACAAGGCGATGCCACCCGCCGCCAGCGCCAGCGAAACAAAGATGACCAGAATGAATCCCAGCAGCACAGTGAATTGGCTCGTGCCTTCAATCGTCTGGTTGGCGAAGTCGTCCGGCGGCATGACCAGCCCGAGTACTTCTTGAATGGGGATGATAAAGTCGCCGAAGCCATTGGCTGCAAAGTCGGCATTGGGCTCATGGGCGATCTGCAAGCTCAAGCCGTGGGGCAGCAGCGCCGCCGTGAACAGCACGATCGTGGTTAGGACCGCCAACGTCAATACCAGGAAGAGTTGCCCGGCATAAAAAGCCATCGTCTGCCATAAGCAGGAAAGGCTCATCAACAAGACGCCCAGTGTGCCCGGGATGCCGGCGATTGCGCCCAGGAAGAAACGCCAGCCGCCAAAAATGCCCAGCCAAACGAAGAACCATACAAAATTGATCAGCCAGCGCAGCAGCAAAAAGCCGAAATCCAGGTAGGGGAATTGCACCGGTTTGGGCGAGTCGTTGATGATGCGCCAAGCCATGTCCCAGCACCACTTGCCAGCGCGGAAGACAGGACCTTCTGTGCGCAGGGAGAAATCTGTTTCTGGCGCTTGCTCTTCTTCATGCGCATGCTCGCCGTGTTCGCTCATCTTGGGGTCGAATGCGCCGACGCCCCACATGAAGGTTGCCATGGAGACAAAAGCCGCCAGGACCAAACCCACCTGCGCGCCTTCGCTGGTTTCGGCATTCATCCACACAGGGTTCATATTTTGCAGAACCCGCGTTGCGTAGACGAAAGCCAGCGAGCCGATGAAGCCCACGATCATCGCTGGTATCGCCCGCGTCATTCCTGGTTTATCCATCGTTTGTCGCTCCTATGCCGCAGACGCCAGCCGAATAGTCCAAAGCGTGTCCATGCGCCAGTCCATTTTTCAGCGCAGCCAATAGAGCACTACATAAAACAGAATCCAGGCGACTGTGACAAAATGCCACAGCTTGGCACTGCCTTCCACCGCCCAGCCGGCCGCCTCGCCGCCACGATATGCGCCTGCGACCGCTCGCCGATACACCGCCAGCATCACGCCCAAAATCGCCAGCGCATGCACAATGTGAAAACCGGTCATCAAGCGCATGGTTACGCCATATTGCGTGGCCAGCGCCGCTTCCGAAACCGCCGCAAACTCGCGCGCGATCAAAGCCATGAAGACGATTCCCAGCGCCAGCGCCAGCCGCCAGCATAGCGCAAAGACGTTCACTTCTGCGCCGCGAAAAGCTGCCAGGCCCCGCTGCACAAAAATTGTGCTGCACAACAGCGCCAAGGTTGCCAGGCTGGGCAGCAACGGCTCGAAAGGCGTCACGCCAAGGGGAGGCCACTGCGCATAGCTGAAGCGCAACTGCCAGTTGACCACGATCAAGGCGAAGAACACCATGATCCAGCTGATCTGGAAGATGCTCATGCCCAGGCGGTTGTTTTTCAGACGCAGCGCTGCAGCACGCTGGTCGCGAGGTTTTGCCTTTTGCCCGTGGCTGATGCTGGTGCTCATTGCGCGCTCCACCCTGGCTAGTGGCTGCCGCTGGCGGGTCTGCCATTGCGGAAGGTTTCATCGACAGCGTCCAGATAGGCAGTTGCCGCTTCGGTGCCATAGCCATAGGGGTCTTCGTAGGGAATGGGATCGTCGATGAAATTGGTCACGGGCGGCGGAGAGGTCGTCGCCCATTCCAAGGTCAGCGCGCGCCAGGGATTTGCGCCGGCGATTGGTCCGCGGAAGTAAGAACGAATGACATTGTAGACAACGATGAAAGTGGAGAAGCCCAGCACAAACGCCGCTATGCCGATTAGCTGATTCCACTGCGTGAAAGCCGGGTCATACACAGCCACGCGCCGCGGCATCCCCAGCATGCCCACGATATGCATAGGGAAGAAGGTGAACAGAAAACCAAAGTAGGTGAAGACGAAATGGATGCGCCCCAGCCGCTCGTTCATCATGCGCCCGGTGACCTTGGGAAACCAGTGATAAAGCGCCGCATAAATGGCGAAGACGCTGCCGCCAAAGAGCACGAAATGGAAGTGGCTGACGACAAAATAGGTGTCGTGCACATGAATGTCAAAGGGCAATGCCGCCAGCATGACGCCGGTGATGCCGCCGATCACAAACATGGAGAGGAAGCCCAAGGCGAAGAGCATGGCGCTGGTGAAGCGGATCTTGCCGCCCCAGATCGTGCCCAGCCAGCTGAACATTTTGATGCCCGTCGGCACGGCGATGATCATGGTGGTAATCATGAAAGGAATGCGCAACTCGGGCTGCAAGCTGGTGAACATGTGATGCGCCCACACGGTGAAGCCCACGAAGGCGATGCCCATGCTGGACAAGCCGACCATGCGATAGCCAAAAACCGGCTTGCGGCTGTGTATGGACAGCACTTCGGACAGCACGCCCATGCCCGGCAGCACCATGATGTAGACGGCGGGGTGGCTGTAGAACCAGAAGATATTCTGCCACAGCAGCACATCGCCACCGCCCGCGGCATCAAAGAAGGTCGTGCCAGCCACGCGGTCGAGCAGCAGCAGGGTCAGCGCGCCAGCCAGAAAGGGCGTCGCCATCACCGCGATGATGCTGGTAGCCAGCACCGCCCAGCACAGCAGGGGCATGCGCCACAGTGTCATGCCTTCCGGGCGCATATTCAAAATCGTGACGATGAAATTGATCGAGCCCATGATGGACGAGATGCCCAGCAGATGCGCGCCCAATGCCCAAAGCGTCTGCCCATCGCCACTGAAAAGCGTCGACAGCGGCGGGTAGGATGTCCAGCCCGCTTCGGCCGGCGTTACGAAATAACCCATCAAAATGATGATAGCGGCTGGCGGTATCAGCCAAAAAGCAAAGGCGTTTAACCAGGGGAATGCCATGTCTTTCGCGCCCAGCTGCAGCGGCACCACAAAGTTGCCAAATGCCGCCCACATGGGGATGATGAACAGGAAGATCATCACCGTCCCGTGCATGGTGAAGAGGCTGTTGTAGGCAGAGCCCGACGCCATCAGATCCAGCGCTGGCGTCAGCAGCTCCAGCCGGATGCCCATGGCCATGGCGCCGCCCACCAAGAAGAACAGGAATGAGCTGACGCCATATTGCACGCCGATGATCTTGTGATCGACGCTCCAACGCAGGTATTCGCCAAGTGCCGGGCGACTTACCGCTTCGTCCGCCTGACTGTTTCCTTGTGCCCCGATCGGGACAGCAATGGTTGCCATGGTTAGTCCTCGTCTGGTGCTTAGCTGCTGTCTGTTTCTGCTTCATCACCTTGTCCAAAGGTGATATCGACCTCAAGCCCAAAAGCGGTTTCGATAGCGGCTGGGATGGCGACGGTCTGGTTTTCGATATCGCAATCGCTCTGCTCGCCCTGCGTGCACAAATAGGCGGCAATGGCATAAAGCTGCTCGGCGCTCATGGCATTGGCATCGGTCTGGTCGGGCCCAAAAGCAGCCATCTGTTCGGTATAGCCGGGCACAACAAATGCCTGCGAATTCCAGACGGAAAGTACGATGTATTCTTCTGCTGATTGGCCTGGCACGCGTTCGCCAGCGCGGTCGGCGATGCCATTCAGCGAGGGACCGGTGCTGCTGGTCCAACCCAGGCTGTCCAAGGTATGGCAGCTATTGCAGATGTATTCCTGGATGAGGATCTCGCCGCGCAGCACGGGGTCGGCGGGGGGATTCAGGATGGCATAGATGGCTGGTTCATAGAATTGCTGCAAGAACTGACTTTCGTCCTCGTAGACGATGACTTCGCCGGTCATGCGTCCGTGGCCATCGCCGCATAGCTCTGCGCAGACGATCGGGTAGGATGCCGGATAGGTCTCGTCTTCGACGCGCACGGGTGTAAAGCGGATTTCGGTGGGACGTCCGCCAGTGGCCGGGTTGCCCGGCAGCAGATCTTGCTTGACGCGCATCGCTGGCGCCCAGTAGGAATGGATGACATCCTGCGTGCGCAACTCCAGCTCGATATTCTGCCCGATGTAGGTGTGCAGTTTGTTGCCGCTGTTGATGACGATCTGCGCGCCCTTGGGGTCGATCTGCCCGGTCTGATAGGTATGCGTCCAGGCATAACGCGCGCCGTTGACATTGATTTTGACTTCAGCGCCATCGACCATGTTGACGGCGGCTTTGGGCTCAGTATTCTGCATCCAAACATTGAAGCTGAGCACAGCCAGGAAAACGACCACGCCGGCTGGGATGATCGTCCAGACGATCTCCAGTAGCGCGTTGCCATGATAGGTGGGACCATCGCTTTGGTCGCCGTTCTTCGCGCGGAAGAAGATGACCGAAATCAACAGCATGCCTTGAATCAGGAAAAAGACGATGCCGCCGATGATGACCAGTACATAGAAGAGCTCGTCGACGCTCTTGGATTCGGCGGAGGCTTGCGGTGGCAGCACCACTGGCACAAAGCTGGTGAACCAGTTGATGCCGATAACGCTCACCAGCAGAAAGATGGCGGCCACCACCACCGCGGCAGGGCTGATTGACGGACTACGATTGCGGTTGTTGTTCATCTGCGAGACTCACCTGCCATTCTGCGCCGCCAAAATCGCCAATCGTCGCGGCGGCTGCGGGTCAGATTATGCCGCTTGTACTATTGTTCACAAGTGTAGACGAAAGCCGCTCTCATTTCAAGTTCCTGTCTGTCGCGAATTGCGTTATGCTTGCCCCGGGCGAACAGTCAAAGATGGCGAATGATGAAGGCAACTGAGCGCGCAGTCGAAGCCCCGCAATGGCTGACAGCCAGCATCAATATAGCCTTGGCTGCGGTTGTGTTAGTGCTCGGCGTCGTGACCTTCTTCGCCACGTTGGAGTTGGCGCTGCTGGCCGGCGCGCAGGTGATCGTCAGCACAAACGACAGCCCCGTGCAGGGAAGTTATGCGCTGGGCACGTTGCGCAATCTGTGGTTGATCGGCGGCGGCGCAGTGACGATGGCATTTGTTATCTTCACGCTGGACTACTTCTTCAAACATTGGCGGCAAGCTGGCGCGCGGCGCATCTTCTTGCGCATGCTGGCTGTGGAGCTGGCGGTCATCGGCGCGACGGTGGTGATGGGACTCGTATGACACTGCTCAAATGGACTGAGAATGATTCCGAGAATCTTCTTACCATTGCCGAGGCGAGTCGCTGGGCATCGAGCCGCTACGAGCGACCTGTATCGCGGTCAAATATCACTTATCTGGTGACTTACGGCCGCGTCCGCAGTGTGATACGCAATGGCAGCATCATGGTCGACCGGGACCAGCTGCAGCGCTATTACGATGAAGAAATGGCCGCACAGCGAGAAGCGTACAAGCAGCTGGAAGCGGACATCAACCGGCGTCTGGCATTTACAGAGTATTCCGAAAAAGAGCGAACCAAGCATGTGCATCGGCTGCACCCCTACAAGGGTAAATTCATTCCACAGTTGGTCGAATACTTCTTGGATGATCACATCGACGAATACAAGAGTGCGGTTTACTTTAAGCCTGGCGATATGGTGCTCGATCCTTTTTGCGGTAGCGGCACGACACTCGTACAAGCCGCAGAACTTGGCATTCACGCGGTCGGAATCGATGTTTCGGCTTTCAACACCATGATTTCCAATACCAAAGTACGCCGTCATGACAATCTTGCGCTCGTCGAGCACATTCGCGAGATAAGCCGCGCGCTCATGCAGTATTACGAGAATGAGGGCTTTCGGGAGTTTGATAATGAACTGGCAGCGGCGCTGTCCGAATTTAATGCAACTCGCTTTCCCTCACCGACTTTTAAGCTGCGCGCGCGACAAAAAGACTTCAATGCCAACGCGTATGGCGCGGAGCAGTCAGGCATTTTCGCCGAAACATTTCAGGCATTGGTAGCCAAGTACGGCATCAACCTGGAGAGCGCAGGCTCGGCTTTCTTGGATAAGTGGTATCTTCCGTCTGTGCGTGCCGAGCTTGAGTTGCTTTCAGCGCAGATCAAGCGAATCGCAGATCATGCAATGCGCGAAACATTGTGCGTAATCCTTTCGCGTACCATCCGCTCGGCGCGGGCAACGACTCATCTGGATCTGGCCACGCTGAAAGAACCGATGCGCTCGACATACTACTGCCGAAAGCATTTGAAAATCTGCAAACCGCTCTTCACCCTGACTGAGTGGTGGGCGAGATATGCTGACGACGCGGTGCGACGATTCGTCGAATTCGACAAGATACGCACGGATACTTACCAGATAGCTCTAACCGGCGATTCCCGTTCGTTGCCACTTGACAAGCTGCTGGCGCTCAAGCAGCCCGCGCTTGTCGAGATTTTCCGCAAACAAAAGATCAGCGGCATTTTTACGAGTCCGCCTTATGTCGGTATGATCAACTATCATGAACAGCACGCTTATGCCTACGAATTGCTGGGCATTGAGCGCCGCGATGACAAAGAGATTGGTCCGCTTTTCAAAGGAAAGGGCAAGGCGGCGCGCGCCTCGTATGTTGAAGGCGTTTCCGATGTCTTGCGACATTGTCAAAAATACTTGAAGAAGGACTGCCATGTCTTTCTCGTCGCGAACGACAAGCACAATCTGTATCCCGACATTGCTGAGCGCGCGGACATGAAAATCGTGAGCCAGTTCAAGCGCCCGGTGCTGCGCAGGTCAGAGGTCGACAAGTCGCCATATTCAGAATCCATTTTTCATTTGCGGCGCAAGTGAGTCAGCCAGGACGAGTGCAGAATATGGCGGCATTATCAGAGCTAACGCGCACATTAATCAGCGCGCATCTTGAAGTATTTGTCGAGAACCTCGTCAATGATTATAGAAACCGCGCTGTCGAACCGATGGTAACCCCTGCGGGCTATTTATCACGCACTGATGCGAAAGGCAGTCTCAAACCGTTTCACGCGGCGATTGTGCCCAGCGAAGTCTTGCGCATCAGCGCCTTTGAGCGAGGCTTGGTCACGAGATTGGGTTCCAGCTTGGAACAATGCGCTTTGCTTATCGCTCGTCAGCGTTATCCAGAGGCACAGCGCGGTTACGAATTGAGCGGCGATATTAGTACCAATGCGCTGGCGGAAATCGACCGACAATTAGATGCATTTGAACGGGTGAATTCGGACGGCAAGCGCCGGCCTGCGCTGAATGACATGGTAGATGCTGTGTTGCGTGTGAACTCCGGTGGACCCACGGCCGAGCGCCGGAAGAAGGTAGACCTGTTCCTGCGCTCGTCCTCAGGCAGCGAATATTATTTTGAAATGAAGTCGCCCAAACCAAACAAAGACCAATGCGCGCGAATCACGCAAGGCATTTTGCAGGTTCACGCTCTGCGCCAACAAGCGCGACCAAAGGTCAGATCTTACCTGGCTTTTCCTTATAATCCCTATGGCAACTCAAGAGCAGATTACAACTGGTCATATCCTAAGAACTACTTGCCTTTTGATGAAGCTGTGCTCGTCGGCGACGAGTTTTGGACGCTGCTAGGCGGTCCGGGCGCATACGAAGAGCTTCTTGAGATTTATCACTATGTCGGGCGCGTCAAAGGGAAGTTCATCGCCGAAGCGCTGGCCTTTGGCAACTAGGCTCGATCTCACAACCCCGAAAAATAATAGTACTCGAGGATATCCCGCGTGAGTGGCGCCGCGACAGCCGAGCCTTCTCCGCCATTTTCTACCAGTGTGACGATAGCGATTTGCGGCTCTTTGGCTGGCGCATAGGCGATGAACCAGCTGTGCGGCAGCTTGCCATCGCCCGGCACTTGCGCTGTGCCTGTCTTGCCACAAACGCCCAAATCGAGCAGCGGCGAATGCAGAAAATACCCCGATGCCGTGCCCGAATAGGCGCTGGTGACATCGCACATGCCGCGCTGGATGATCGCCAGGTTATCTGTGTCCAGAGCCAGATCGCGCATTACATCGCGCTGGGCAACCGGCTCGCGATCGTCCAGGATGCCTTGCTCGCGCACCAAATGCGGACGCAGCAGATAGCCGCCGTTTGCCACCGCCGCGTACATCCGCAGCATTTGCAGGGGAGTAACCTGCACCTCGCCTTGCCCGATGGACAAGTTCACCGCGTGTGCATAAGACCAGGGCACACCAGTCAGAGTCTGTATTGAATCTGGCGCGGGAATGTAACCGGCTGCTTCGGCAATAGCGCCGATGCCAGTCGGCTGCCCCAAACCCAGCTTGTGCGCATAACCTGACAACAGCTGCGGGTCTTTCGCATGTAGCCGAAAGCCGACTTCATAAAAGAACGGATTGCAACTGTTGGTGATGCCCGTCTGCACCGACATCAGTCCATGCCCCGCGCGCAGCCAGTCATACCGCAGATCGGCGCCGTATGACCAGGTGCCGATGCAGGTATAGCGACTGTCTTGCGTATAAACGCCGCTTTCCAGCGCCGCGACAGAGCTCATCACTTTCATGACCGAGCCGGTGACATACGTGCCCTGCGTACCACGATTGAGCAGCGGATTGCGTTCATCGGCGATCAGCTCTTCCAAGGCTGTATACGCTGCCTCGCGCCCCATTGCCGGGAAAGGATTGAGGATATTGCCGTCATAGGCGGGGTAGCTGACCAGCGCCAGTATGTCGCCATTGTTGACATCCATGATGATGACAGCCGCGCCATTGGTGTCGTCCGCGAGGGCGCCATTGACGAAGGCGTCGCCGAGAGCGCTGCGGATATGTCGCTGCAAATCGGCATCGATCGTCAGCCACAAGCTCTGCGGGACTTGCGAACGCGCCTCGCTCAGCATGCGCAGACGCCGTCCATCCGCAGCCACCAGCGAAAGCCGTCCGCCGGGCGCCCCCGCCAACGTGTTGTTCATGCTGGCTTCGATGCCGGCTCTACCGATGATGGTCTCGGCATGCAAGCCGGCTTCCAGCAAGCTCGGCAACTCTTCGGCATCTGCATAGCCGACATGCCCGATGATATGTGGCATCAGCGCGCCATCCAGATAACGCCGCGTTGGCTGCTGCACGAAGTCGGCGTCACAGACAGGCTCGATACGGTCGTGCAAGCGAATAAATGTGTCTCGTTCAATCACGCCGGCGTCAACGATCCAGTCGGGCTTGGATTGCAGATTGAACAATTCGTCCATTTCGGCAGCGGTCTCGCCTGTGGCTTCTGCCAACGTCTGAAAACAGGCTTCGCGGTCAGGGATGCGGCGGTTGTCGACCAGGATGCGCACGACCCGACCATTTTGGTCAGCCAGCGCTGTGCCATAGCGATCGTAGATATTGGCGCGTCCGGGCAGCTGCGCCTCGAATACCAGCCGCGCGCCTTCGCCCATCTCGCGGAATATATCGGCGCGCGACCAAGCGATGCGCCACTCGCCAACCTGTGAATCCACCACCAGATGCAGCATTCGCTGGCTGTCTGAAAAACTGCCCAAAATATCCGTATGAAATGTGACTTCGTACTGCAGAGACAAGAAGCGCCCTTCGCCCGTCAATGTTTGCAGCTTGTAGTCCAAACTGTCAAAGCTCATGGCAGCATGCGCCTGCTCATACAGCGCGCGAAACTCCTCCAGCGGAGTCAACTCGCGATTGCGGAAGGTCAGCAGGCGGTGCATGGCATCCAGATCGCCGACCTGCCAGGCATCCAGAAAGCGGCGCGCGGTTTCAGCGGCGGCGGCCAGATCGGTTGCGACGGGGACCTGCGTCGCTTGGGGCGCGGGCTGATCGTTCGCCGTGGCGCAGGCGCACAGGATCGAGGTGCAGCAAAGCAATAGGACGGTCAGCAGGCGCACGGCAATCCGACTCGGCTCGATGAAACAGCCACATCATTATAGGGCAAGCGCAGAATCGAGACGCGGCAGAAAGGGCTTATTGCGCGGGTTGGCTGGAGGCGATCACTTCTATGGCAGTCAACTGAAGAAAATCGCCGCTCCTTCTTTCCATATTGGGCAGCCGAGCGCCAGTCTGCGGGTCATAGAAGCCTGATACCAGCGAGTATGCGCCGGGCGGCAGGTCGGCGGGCAAGCGCAAAATGAAATTGCGGCCCAGCAAGATCTCGTCCGGGTCATCCCAGCTGCTGCTGTCGCGGCGGCTGTCAAAGAGCGGGATGCCGTCCACCTGCGCGGCGATTTCGCCCTGGTCATTCAGCAGGTGGTTGAAGACATGCAAGGCGCTGGCTGGCGCGCTTTCGGCAGCCCAATAGTGGCGAAAAACGATGTCATCTCCCGCTTGGGCTGTCGTCGCGCTGATGTCGTAGCCCAGCAGGCGAATCGCGCCAAGCTGCCCCGCATGATCATTTTGCATGGGATGCAAGCGCAGGACGACCATGCTGGGTCCGCTAAAGTTGGAGTCTGGCGGGTAGCTCTTGAGCAGGACAGTCTCGTCGGGGAAGTAGACGCGCGGGTCATCTGTGTCCGCAGGGTAAGGCATAATCGCATAGACGGCATTGTTGGCGCGCCACACGTTTAGCGGCTTGGACTCTAGTTCAAAGATTGTCTGAGCCAATGGAAAGTCATGCGCGCCATCGTAGCCGCCCCAAGCGCGATTGAAGGTCTTGTGATTACCCCATATCAATCCAAGGTACTGACTCCAGCTCCTATCGCTTATGGTTCGGGTTTCGACTCTGTTGGTAACGAACTTGCCCGGTTCCAGCGAAATGTCCATATAGCGCATCAAATCGTTGCGGCGATCGTGCAGGGTGTAGTAATGCGCCAAGGCATCGGACTTGCGGTATGTCGGAGCGAGATGAATCGCCAGCAGCACGAGGAAGGCGCAGGACAGTACAAGCCTGCGAAGCGGTGGCGGCGCAAAGGGCTTTTTCAGTCCGGCGAAGGTCTCTTGCAATGCAAAAAGCAAGCCAGTGAGACTCGTGGCGTACATCAGCGCGACTATCGCGCCTACTGCGAAATAATGTCGCCGATCCTCTACATTGTACATGCTCATGCCGGCTAGCCAAGCGAAGGCCGCCAAAACAATTGCCAACAGAGCCATCCAGTTGACGCTGCGACGATAGCGCAAGAGCAACAATCCGGTTAAGGCGATTGGTAGCCAGTCGGCCACTCTATGAAAAGTTTGTAACACATTGCGCAGGCTTGTCCACGCAGAACCCACAGATGGAATGGTAACGCTCTGGAACGACATCGTGAAATATACAATGCGATCCATTTCAAGCACTGGCGATATCAGCAGCAGCCAGAATAGAAACAGACCGAAGCGTATACAGTTCCAGGCGACCAGCTTTCGGACCGCTGCGCGCGTTTGAGAGCCAGTTGTGTCGCGCCGGGGGGGGGGGGGTGGGGGGGGGGGGGGGGGTGGTTAAGAGTTGATACAGGGGCAGGAAGACAATCAAGGGCGCGACAAACAGGGCTTGTGTTTTGAACAGGATCGCCAGCATGATGCTATAGACCGCGGCTGTGCTGAAGCTGCGTCGCCAGTGAATAGCGCCCACAAGCGCCATCCATATTGCCAGTAGCGTGAAAAAGGTCAAATAGCCATCCGGCAGCAGCCAACGCGCGCGCTCGACAACCCAGGGGTTCACGGTCCAGATTGCCGCAGCCATGAGACCAGTCAAGGGATGAAGGATCAGCCTGCCGAGCAGGGCGATCAAAACGACAGCCAGCATCCACGCGGATATCGTAATCAACCGAAGGGCTGGCAGCATCGTGCCGTGGTGCGCTTCGACGGGCTTGATATGTTTCTGTAGCAGGTAAGCCAGGGTTTTTGTGCCTGGCGGGTATTGATCGTGTACGCCGTTCTCATGTCCAAAGTCGATAATGTGCTGCGCAGCTATCACATGCTGCGGTTCGTCACCATGCACGAAGAAAGGAAGGCTCGCGTTGTAGCCGCGCAGGTAGAGCCAGCCCGCCAGAATCAGCAGCAGCGCCAGCCCCGCCCAGAACCATTTCTCGCGGGGAATGATGGTTACATTGTGAGACTGATTAATCATGCTTCGCCTCCATGTAGTCAACTCCGACTCGATTTCCCGCTCATTCCAGCGCAATTGCCATTCAGGATCAGTTGGCGCGCCAGGACTGCCCTAAGGCGACTGTTTTCGCGGCGAGGTCATTGCGAGGGGCTTACGATTACAGTGATTTCGGCTAGTAGGAGATGGTCTGTGTCATCGGCGGACTTTTGGCGCGCGCCAGTCTGTGCATCATACAAGCCCGTTACCAGGGTGTAAGTGGCTGGCGGCAAGTCGGCGGGCAAGCGCAAAATGAAATTGCGGCCCAGCAAGATCTCGTCCGGGTCATCCCAGCTGCTGCTGTCGCGGCGGCTGTCAAAGAGCGGGATGCCGTCCACCTGCGCGGCGATTTCGCCCTGGTCGTTCAGCAGGTGGTTGAAGACATGCAAGGCGTTGGCTGGCGCGCTTTCGGCAGCCCAATAGTGGCGAAAAACGATGTCATCTCCCGCTTGGGCTATTGTTGAGCTTATGTCGTAGCCCAGCAACTGCAAAGAGCCCAGCTTTCCACCATGTTCGTTCTGCATGGGATGCAGGCGCAGGACGACCATGTCGGGTCCGCGATACTGACTGCTGGCGGGGTAGGTCTTTAGCGCTATCGTCTCGCCGGGATACGTTGCGCTGGGGTCTTGCAGCGCCAGGTGATGCGGCAGGATGGCATAGTCCACGCCCAGCGCGCGCCATTCGTCTATAGGACGTTCGCTGAGCAGCGCATTTTGCGGGTAGGTCGGGAAGTCGCGCAAGCCCATATAGCCGCCCCAGGCGCGATTGAATGTCTTGTGATTGTCATAATTGGCGATGTACATGCCTGGCTCGAGCGATGTATCAAAGTAGCGCGTTAGTTCATTACGGCGGTCGGGCAGGCTGAAATCCTGCGCCAGCGCGTCCGACTCTCGGTATGATGGCAGCAGCGCCAAGCCCAGCAAAACAAAAAGAGCGCCGGGCACAAGCGGGCGCAGACTCTGGCGGTCAAGACGCGCCAGGATTTCTTCGCCAGCATAGAGCAGCCCGGTCAGACCCAGTCCGAAGCCGAGGGCAGACAGCGCGCCAACCGCAAAAAACTGGCGCAAATGGTTGGTCTGAATGGGGAACATGCTCATGCCAGCCAGCCAAGCCAGCGCCGCAGCAATCAGCAAGAACAGCCCGGTCCGATTCAGGCGCCGCCGGTAGCGCATCAGCAGTCCCCCAGCCAGCGCGACCCCGAGCCAGACTGGCAGCGGCTGAAATGTGGCCAGCACCTCTGCGAGCGACAACAGCATGTTATGTGGCGAGGGTAGATTCAGCTGATTCTCGGTTTGTGGCCAGAAAGGGATCTTGTGCGCATCCAGCGTTGGATAGATCAACAGCAGCCAAAACAGGAAGAATCCAAAGCGCACACAATTCCAAAAGACTTGTTTCGCGGCTTCGGCTCTAACGCGGGCGGGCGAAGCAAGCGGCAGCAGAACCACCAGGGGCGCAACGAAGAGCGCTTGCGTCTTGAAGACGATCGCCAGCATGATGCTGTAGACCGCCGCTGTGCTAAAGTTTTGTCGTCCGCGGAGCGAACCAAGCAGCGCCAGCCAAATAGCCAACAGCGTGAAGACCGTCAGGTAGGCGTCTGGCAAGGCGAAATGCGCGCGCTCAACGACCCAGGGATTCACGATCCAGATTGCCGCCGCCATCAGCCCGGTCAGTGGATGCGCGACCAAGCGACCAAGCAGCGCGATGATCAGCGCCACCAGCACCCAGGCAGCAATCGTAACCAGGCGCAGCGCGGGCAGCATCATGCCGGGCGGACTGTCGGGCGGTTTGATGTGCTTGAGCAGCAAGTAATTCAACGTCTTCATGCCCGGTGGCGCGGCGTCATGATATACAGCGCGCGATGTGCCATCGTCAATCAGATGCTGAGCCGCCAGCAGGTGTTGTGGCTCGTCAACATGCTCGATGAAAGGCAGGCTCACATTGTAGCCGCGCAGGTAGAGCCAGCCTGCCAGCAATAAAAGCAGCAGCAGCCCAAGCCAAAACCACTTCTCGCGTGGGAATATCGACTTGCTGCTGTCGGCCTCTGCTGACATCGCCTACCGCTCCATCCGATACCAACTCGACTTCGCGCCGATCTTGGCATCTTCGCCATCCCGCCGCCAGACCAGTTGCAATGGCGGGCAAAAGAGCCGCTCCACAAATTCGGGAGTCCAGCCCATGGTCGATTCTTCGCGTGGCTGCGCCGCATAGAGCATGAAGACTCCGCCTTTTGCCAGCAGATTGCTCAGCCCACGAGCATACTCCGCAGCCGCAGCGCCATGTAGTCCATGCCCGCAGCCGATATCCATGATGAGGTTGTAACGTTCGCGCAGCTGAGGCAGCTCAGACAGACGGGTAACATCGTGGCAGAAGCTTCGCCAGCTTTCGGGCGGGAAATCCGCCAATTTCTGCGCCGCCGTTTCGACCGCCGCCGGCACGAAGTCAATGCCATCGACGCGCCAGCCATTCGCCAGCAGATCGCGCATGACTGTGCCCGTGCCGCAGCCCAGGTCCAACGCATCGCCCGGCGGCAGCTCGTCCAAAATGCGCATGATCTCCGGCGGGGTGATGCCGCTGTCCCAGGGCGTATCGCCGCTGTCGTAGCGCGCTGTGAACATCCGCCGGCGGTCGTCGATCATGTTTTACCCCCCTCGGTCCTCCCCCGACGGGTCAAGGGGAAGTGTTCATGTGATGGGTACCATGTGAATCACGGTGACGCCCGCGCCGCCTTCTTTGGGCAGACCCTGTGTAACCTTGCTGATCAAGGCATGATGGCGCAGATGCCCGCGCACCGCCTGCCGCAGCCGGCCCGTGCCCTTGCCGTGAATGATTCGTCCAAAGGGCAGGCCAGCTGTGTAAGCCGCGTTGACATAGCGGTCGAGGACTTCCAGCGCGTCATCCACTCGCTGCCCGCGGATATCCAGCTCCATGCCCGGCGACTCGGCCGGTTGCAGCTGCAGCTTGTCGCTCTCATATTGCCGCGCATGACCGCGTTCCTGGCTGCGTTTTTCGCTGCGTTTGCGTTTGCGCATGTCGCTGTATTTGGCTCGCACGCGCAGCGACCCGACCTGCACCTGCGCCGCTTTGTCATCCAGCTCGACGATGACGCCCTCGGCATTCAACGTGTCCATGAAGACGGTGTCGCCGACGCGCGGCAGCCAGTCGATATCTTCCAGCGGCTCGACTTCTTCGGCATCGTCCAGGGGCGCGTTCGTCCAGCCAGCCAGTTTGTCGGCGGCGGCTTTCAAGGCATTCAAAGTCTCGGCTGGCAGGCCGGCGCTGCGCAGTTCGCCACGCATCTTGCGCAACTCGCTGTTGAAATCAGCCAGGTCGTCTTCGGCATGTCTGCGGGCGGCACGAATGACATCGCGTCTTTCGTCTTCGATTCTGTCGAGGCGGGCTTGCAGTTCGTCGCGCTGCGATTCCAGCCCGGCGCGCAAGCGGTCGATCTCTTCGTATTGCAGGCGCGTCTCGGCGCGGGTGCGTTGGATCTCGTCCAGCAGATCATCGGCTTTTAATTCGGCGCTGGCCACCATGCCGCGGGCGTCGCTGATGATCTCGGCATCCAAGCCCAGGCGCTCGGCGATGGCCAAGGCATTCGATCTGCCTGGCAAACCCACCACCAGTCGATAAGTCGGCTGCAGGGTCTCCAGGTCGAATTCCACGCTGGCATTGCGTACGCCCGGCGTATCGACGGCATAGACCTTCAGCTCGGGGTGATGCGTGGTGACCAATGTAGTCACGCCGCGATTGCGAAAACAATTCAGCAGCGCCATGGCCAAAGCCGAGCCTTCGGCGGGGTCGGTGCCTGCGCCGACTTCGTCCAGGATGACCAGCGAGCGCGAATCAGCCCGCGCCAAAATGTCAATGATGTTGGTCATGTGCGACGAGAATGTCGAAAGCGACTGCTCAATGCTCTGCTCATCGCCGATATCGGCATAGACACCTTGAAAGACGGGCAGCGCCGCTTCGTCGGCCGGGATGTGCAAGCCGCATTGCGCCAGCAGCGCCATCAAGCCGATGGTCTTCAGCGCGACTGTCTTGCCGCCGGTGTTTGGTCCTGTCACGACCAGCACCCAGCTATCGGCATTCATGCGCAGGTCCAGCGGCACGACCTTGCCTTGCAACAGCGGATGCCGCGCGCCCTGCAGCATGATCTTCGCGCCGCTTCCCAGCGCCGACATCATCGGCTGGACGCAGCTTTTGTCCATGGCGAAGCGCGCCTTGGCAAAGGTCAGATCCAGATAACCCAGCAGTTGCACGGTGCGCACGATGCCTTCGCTTTCGGCGGCGATCTCTTCAGTCAGCTCGGCCAGGATGCGGCGGATTTCTTTGTCTTCGGCGACTTGCAGCTCGCGCCAGCGATTGTTGAGCTCGACGGTTTCCAGCGGTTCGATGAAAATTGTCGCGCCAGAGGCTGAGCTGTCTTGCACGATGCCTTTGATTTTGCCCTTGTGCTCGGCTTTGAGGGGCACGACATAACGCCCGTTGCGCATGGTCACGATGGCTTCTTGCAGCTTGTCGAGGTTGGCGCGGCTGGTGACGATGCGATTCAGGCGCGTCTGCAAGCGGTCGAAGGCCACTTTCAAATCGCGGCGGATGATGGCCAGGCGGGCGCTGGCGGTGTCTTTGATTTCGGCATTGTCATCGACTGTCTTTTCGATGCGGCTCTGCAGCGCCTGGCATTCTACGATCTCGTTCGCCAGCTCGGCCAGCAAGGGAAAACTGGACCCCATGCGTCCCAGGCTGCGTTTGAGCGTGCTGCCGCGCCGCAGGGTATAGCGGATATCCAGCAGGATGCCTGGCTCGATGACCACGCCACGCAGGGCGCGCATGACCGGCTCGCGCACATCTCTTGCGCCGCGCACGCTGATATGGTCTCGCTCGCTCAGCAGTTCTACGGCTTCGGCTGTTTCGCGCTGCCAAAGCTGTACTTCTTCAATCTCGGTGGAAGGGTAGAGCTCCAGCGCGAATTCTTCGCCTGCGCCGAATGTGGTATAGGCAGCCAACTGCGACAAGATCTTGTGCAATTCCAGGGTGACGATGGTCTTTTCGCTGATCAATTGAGGTGCTGCTCGCTATCATTCATTTGAAGGCGCGCGTAACCAAGAGCGCCGCCATTGTAGGAGATGGTAGGCGCGCTGTCAATCAAGTCGCGGTTTGGCTGGCCACGCCGAGTTCTCGCAGTTGGTCTATGGCCTGGACAAGGTATTGCGTTTCGGCATGGCGCGGGGCGGGCCCATAATCCATATCGTCGGGAAAATCGGCGTCTGTTGCAGCGGGCGCGGGATGCGCGATGATCTCGATTGTGCCATCAAGGTGGGCGACCTGCCGCGCAAATTCGGCTGGCGAACGTTTCATCCAGCCTTGTATGCCCGCCATGAAGTCTGGCATGGAAAAGTTGTAGCGAACTGTGTCCCGCTGCCGGCGCAGCAGAATCGCCTTGGGCGTGAGCATCGCCCGAAAGTCATGCCCGCGCACCCAGCGCACCCGATACACAGCTGCCAGTTCGTGCACGATTTCGCGTAAAATGGGCAGCGAATGAAAATGATGATGCGTGGTGATGTGTTGTGGCTCGATGCCGGCATCGAGGCAGCGGCGCAATTGCAGGTCAAGCTCGTTGCGTATCCAGCGGATGGCGTCTTTGTTGAAGAAGAGCCCGCGCAGGTACAAGCTGAACTTGTCGCGAAAACGGCGGTCGCTTTGCAGCAAATGGGAATGCAGCGGTCCCAATTGGGTGACCGGCAGGCCATCGGTCAGGTTCAGGTGCACGCCCAGATCGAGTTCTTGGCAGCCGCGAAAAATCTCCAGCGCGTGCCGATGCGCCGGATAGTTGGTCAAGACGCTGGCAGCGGTGAGATAGCCACGTTCGTGCAAATCAAGCACATGTCGGTTGTTCGCCTCGGATAGTCCGCAGTCGTCGGCGGTGATGATCAGCTTTGGCATGAGGCATCGCTGTTGCAGCGAGCCGCAAAGGCATCCAGAGCCTCCCGTTGCTCGGGCGTCGGATGCACAAATGGGCGCACTTGTTTGATTCGCCGCAGCGCCTCGTCTGCCGGCAAGCCAGTCGAGATCAGGTAGGCGGCGGTCATCGTTGGCGCGCGTCCACAGCCGACCGCGCAATGCACATAAACCTTGCCACCGCGTTTGATCTCCGCCCGAATGAAGTCGCTGCCGCGGCGCAGATCGTCCAAAGAAGGTGGCGTATTGTCGATTGTGGCAAGCTGCAAATGACGTTCTCCGCCGATGCCCTGCGCCAGGTCGCAGCGTTCTCCGCGCATATTGAGGATGGCAGTGATGCCATAGTTGCGCATTTTGCCATAGCCGCGTCGATAATGTTGCCCGCCCACATGCAGCTGCGGTGTGACCGCGCAGAGCCGCCAGATAGGAGCGCCCGTCGTCCGCCGCGCAAGCTGGTCGAGCAGACGCAGCGCCAATGGCAGGGGTCCGCTACGCAGCAGGCTTCGCAAGCGCACCAGGGGGTGGGGTGGGGCATGGGACTGTGCCATAGCGCCGATTATAGCACAGCCGCCCGCTGCGGCAGCGCCTCGCAAGCCGCGCCGATCTGTGCTAGATTCGCTTGAATCGTCCGTCACGAGCAAGGATTCGCCATGTCGCCGATCGAGCAGTTGGCAGAACGTGCCGCAGCCCTGCTGCAACAGCCTGTCATCTTGCGCATCCGCCGCAACCACGGCTTGGAACACGCCACCATCCACATCTTGAATCGGCAAGGGCATCGTTTGTCCGGGCGCAGTGACAGCGATGGCTTCTATTTGCTTGGCGATGTGCCGAGCGAGCTGATTGAAAGCGCGGTCCACGAAGCGCTGGAACGCATGGCTGCGGGCGAAACAGGCCTGGCTGTCCACCCCAACTGCGGCACCAATCTGGTTACCGCGAGCTTTTTGGCGACCGCTGTGGGCTTTGCGGGATTCGCCGGGCTGGGTCGCCGCCAGGCTTGGAAGCGCTTCAACACGGTCATGACTCTGCTGACGTTGGTGCTGATGATATCGCCGGCGCTGGGCGGAGAATTGCAGCGGCACTTCACCACAGCGGGCGATGTCGGCGGCATGCAAGTGATCGGCGTTAAACGACACAACTGGCAGCTGCCCTTCAATCTGGGGCGACTGGTCTTTCACCGCGTGGCCACTCAGCAGGCGCAGGCATGAGCGCCCCCACCTTCTACATCTTTCATGGCGAAGACATCATCAGGCGCGACGAAGAGCTGCTGAAGATGCGCAGGTCCATGGGCGAAGACGGCGACCTTAACCGCAGCGAGTTCGATGGCACGGTGGCGACTGTGCCCGATATCGTTTCGGCGGTGAAGGTCGTGCCTTTTTTGGCGGAAAAGCGACTGGTCATCGCGCGCGGCTTGCTCAGCCACATCAGCCGCCGGGGCGCTGGCAATGCGGGCAAAAAGTCCACCGAGCGCCTTATCGCCGAGCTGCCTAATCTGCCCGCCTATGCGCGCCTGGTGCTGGTGGAAGACGTGACTCTGCGAGCCAGCAACCGCGTGTTGAAGGCGGCGGACAAGCTGCCCAAGGGCTTCATCCGCAACTTCGCCAAGCCCAAAGACTTGACCGCTTGGATCATCGCCCGCGCCCGCGACGAATATGCGCATGACATCGCACCCGCCGCCGCCAGCGCCATCGCCAGCATCGTCAACCAAGATCTGCTGCGCGCGGAGAACGAATTGCACAAGCTGATTTGCTATGTCGATGGCGAGCGCCCGATCGACGAACGCGATGTGGCGGCGCTTTGCCCCTATGTGCCCGAAGCCGACATATTCATGCTGGTCGATGCGCTGGCACAGGGCCAAGGCGAGCAAGCCTTGCGCCTGGTACATCAATCGCTGCACGATGACCCGCGCGACCCCGGCTTCCGGCTCTTCGCCATGTTTGTGCGCCAATTCCGCCTGCTGCTGATGACGCGCGACCACCTGGATGGCGGAGGCGGGTCTGGGCGAGACGCTGTCGCCGCGGCCCTGGGCGTGCATCCATTCGTGGCCGGCAAGCTGGCTGCCCAAGCCAAGCGCTTTGATATCCGCCAGCTCGATGCCATTCTCAAACGCCTGCAACGTTATGACCAGGATATGAAGACCGGGCGGATCGCGCCGCGCCTGGCTCTTGATCTGCTCGTTACCAGTCTGGCGCGTCAATAAGCTGCTCTTTCCCGATGTAAGGAGGAAATGATGGACCTGTCTGAAAACCCGCAGATCATCCAGATTGCGCCCGAAGATACGCCGGAACTCATCGCCAGTTTGAGCGGCTGGCGCGACCAACTGACCGACACCGTCGAACAGATGCCTGCCGAGGCATTCCAGCGACTCATCCTGCGCCTGCTGGAAAAAGACGGCGTGCATGATATTGATATGAGCAACGCCAACGAGCGCATCGAAGGCATGGGCATCTTTGGCGGCGGCGGCTTTTTGTCTTTTCGCGTCTCTTTTCGCTGCATCCGCGGCGGCGTGCGCATCAGCTCGGCAGAAGTCGAAGATTTTCGGCGTGGCGTCATGCTGGGGAGAGCGGACAAAGGACTGCTCATCACCACGGGCAAGTTCACGCAAGAAGCCGAATTGAAAGCGGCTGCCGAACGCGCGCCAGAAATCTTGCTGATCGATGGCGAAGGGCTGAACGACAAGCTCAAAGCGCTGGGGTTGGGCGTGCGCACCGAGCAGGTGCTGGTCGAGCGGGTGATCATTGAACAGGAATGGTTTGAGAGTGTTTAGGAGTTGCATTCCTGGAGAAAACAAATCGGCAAAGACCAGAGAATCCGGATAGAATGGCTGCTAAATGGCCGCGCTTGATAGATGGGAAGAATTCCCTATGGCAATGGCAGATGCAGACGCATTGAATTATGAACGTCGTCTTTCCGCATTGGAGGAGAGGAGCAACAGCCAAGCGACAAAAGAAGACCTGGCGCTACTTAGAGAAGACTTGGCAAACCTGAAGACCGAACTGATCAAGTGGTTTATCGGCACGCAAATTGTGCTCGCCGCTTTGATCATTTACCTGCTTCAGTAAAAGCTCAAAGCACAGGAGTTTGATGAAAGGGCATGATGCAGGTTTCTATTCCAAGTTACGACGAGCTATTCAATCCAACCCTGCAGGCGCTGCAGCAGTTAGGTGGGTCAGGTAAAGTTCAGGAGATCGACGACAAAGTGGCGGCTATCCTGGATCTCTCGGACGAGCAGATTGCCGCGGTGCATAGACCTGGCAAGAGCAACCAAACGCAAATTTCATACCGATTGGGTTGGGCGCGGTCGTATCTAAAGAAATACGGACTTATTGACAACTCTCAATGGGGAGTGTGGTCGCTGACTCAGCGTGGGCAGCAGACACCCAAAGTTGATACCAAGCAAGTCAAAGATGCAGTTGTTGCAATGGCAAAGAAGGAGAGGCAAAACCAGTCAGCAAATGAAACTGATGAATCGCAAGACTCTGAGGGAGATTTTGCTGAACTTGGCGACGACTCGGATGGCGGAGAGTGGCGAGAGACGCTATTCGCAGTGCTTACTGATATGGATCCAATCGCCTTTGAACGTTTATGTCAGCGAGTTTTGCGCGAGAGTGGCTTTACCCAAGTCGAAGTTACCAAAGCAAGCCATGACGGCGGCATTGATGGGAAGGGCATCCTTCAAGTCAATGATTTCCTGTCGTTCCGAGTCGTGTTTCAATGCAAGCGATATACAGGCACAGTGGGTCCAGAAGTTGTACAGAGGCTGCGCGGCGCCATGCCCGGCAGCGCAGATCGCGGTCTGATTGTTACTACAGGAAACTTCACCAAGAATGCGATTCGTGAGGCCACTCGCGAAGACCATAAACCGATTGAACTGGTCGATGGTACGCAACTCATGGACAAGCTGAAAGACCTGTCGCTCGGCGTAAAGACAGAAGAAGTCGTCTCCGAGCGCGTCACTGTCAACCCCGACTTCTTCGCCAATATCTAGCAAAAGCAGGCAAACTTCCGTGCCAATCGTCGTTTCTCTCCTGCGCGGCATCAATGTCGGCGGACACAACAAGATTCGCATGGCCGACTTGCGCGATCTGTACATTGCGCTGGGCATGCGCAATCCTCGTACGATTTTGCAGAGCGGAAATGTCGTCTTTGCCTGCGAAGAGGGGAAACTGGCGCGCGCAAAAGGGCGCATCGAGGCGGGCATTCAGGAACATTTCGGCTTGGATGTACAGGTGATCCTGCGCAGTTCGGCTGAATTCCGTGCTGTGATTGACAAGCGCCCATTTAGCGACTTGCAGCTGGAAGAGCCTCGCAAAGCCGCCATCGTCTTCTTGACAGCTGTCGTGGATGGTACTGCGGTCGAGCAACTGCGCGAGAATAATCCGGGGCGCGAAGCCATCGTGGGGGCAGATCGCGAGTTATTTGTCTATTATACGGATGGCATGGCTCGCTCGAAGCTGGACAACAAGCGCATGGAACGCGCGCTGGGTGTTGGCACGACCATGCGCAACTGGAATACTTGCCAGCGGATTTTGAAGTTGTTGGATGAATTCGACTCCTAAGCCAGCCGCTCGACATAAGTCCGCGCATTGTCTCGCAGCGCATCCCAGTCACGATCTGCCACCGCCTGGTTGTTGATCAACGACGAACCTATGCCCAAGGCAAAGGCGCCCATCTCCAGATACTCGCGCAGGTTTTCCAGCGACACGCCCCCTGTCGGCATCAATCGCAAGTGCGGTAGGGGCGCCAGCACATCCTTGATAAAACGCCGCTCCAGGTTGTTGGCGGGGAAGACCTTGACCACTGCCGCGCCCCATTCCCAGGCTTGCTGGATCTCGCTGGGCGTGAATGCGCCGGGCATGGCGGGCAGGGCTTGCGCCGCGCATTCGTCCAGGACTTCGCGCTTGGTAATGGGCGAAACGACAAATTGCGCGCCTGCAGCGGCCACCGCCCGCACTTGCTCGGCATGGATGACCGAACCCGCGCCAATGACAATGCCCTCGCCGACCCGCGAACGCATGGCAGCGATAGTCTCGGTGGCGCGCGGATTGGTCAGCGTAAATTCAATAGCGCGGATGCCGCCAGCCACCAGCGCATCCAGCAGTTCATCGGCGATAGACAGATCGTCCAGCCGCACAATGGCGACCAGTTTGTGCTTGGCAATAATTTCCAGCGCGCTCATGGCATCCTGTCGATTGGCTGTCTGGTCTGTGCGGGTGCGTATTCTGCCACAGCCAGCCTGGTTGGCACAGAGTGGACTGGCAGGGGGCAGGCCGGGTTTAGCGTCCTACCGATCGAGATGTCTTGGCGCGGGAGCGTCTGGGTCATAATCCGGGTGAAAGGGTGTCCAGATGGGATAGCGCTCGCCGCCAGGATAGTGCTCTTCCCAGACAGGCGTATGGCGCGGTCGCAGCGCGATGATTTGCCCGCCGGTCATGCTAAGGTACATCCAGCCGTATTCGTTTACCGCGATTGCCAGCGGCTGCTGCGGAAAGAAACCAAAGCCCAGTTCGTTGATGTGCACAAACTTGCGGAAGTGCAGCGCATCGCCGTAGTAGGGCAACCAAGCCTGGCGGCCGCTTTCCCATACATAGGGCGCAACGACTGCTGCTCCCAGCGGCTTGTCGGCTTCGTCAAAGCTGATCATGATCACTTTGTAACCCACAATATCGACCACGCTCGGCGCGCCACTGAGCACAACCAGCAAGGTATCTTTGGTGCCCAGGTGAATGTCGTGGGGATAGGCGACCAGGCTGCTGGGCGCTGCGCCCGCTGCAAATGCCATGACTGGCGGCAGGGCGTTGGCACAATTCGCTTCGTCGCCAAGGCAATCGGGGAAGCCATACCAGCCGCCCTCTTGCACGCGGTTCAGTTCGTCTACGCCGCCGTCCATGCCCAATGGCGCGCTGTCCAGCGTCCAAAGCGACCCGCGATAAAAAGTGAGGTCAGTTGGCTGCCGAAATCCCGATGCCACCACGCGCCTGTCGCTGCCGTCCAGGTTCATGCTCAAGATGGCGCCGCGCTCTGGGTCTTCATATTCGCAGTAATTGCAAGGCGCGCCGACTGCCACATACAACCGTTCGTCCGCGCCAATAGCCAGTCCGCTCGTCCAGAAGCCTGTGCCAGTCGGCAGGTCGTCCACGAGCGTTTGCACTGCGCTGCCCTCGTCAATGCGATAGATCTGCGCGCCGCCAGCCACATAGAGCGCGCCGGCGTGGGTGGCCAGTCCGTTGGGCAGGCTCAAGCCATCGGCATAGGTCTCCATGGCATCGGGCAGCAGGTCGCCATCGCTGTCGTATATGCGCATCACCGCCCCGGCCAGGGGACGGGCCGCAAACAGCGATCCATCCGCCGCCACCTCCAGCGCCGTGAATGCATAAGGCTCGATATGCGGCGCCTCAATCACCCGCTCGACGCACCAGCGCACTTGATCGACATATAGAAAGTGCGAACGCACGGTCGGGCGCGAGGTGCATTCTGGCAGCTCGATCTCTTGCGCGGCGATGGGCAGGCACAGCCAGAGCAACAGCAGACCCAGCCGCCTCAATAACGCAGCGAAAGGCATGTGAGACCGCCATCCATTTTGACGAACTCGCTCATATCCAGCGCAATGACGCGCGAACAGACTGTCCTCGCCGCAGCCAAAGCCAGCGGACAGCCAGCCGCGACAACCAGCGTCTCGTTCAAAGGCATGACATCAGCGGCATGCGCTTCTTCTGGCGGCAGCGCGATCACCCGCGCCCAGGACAGGTCAAAATCAAGCTGCAGCAGCGGGCAGTGTATCAAGACGCCCGGCGCAAGCTCTGTCAGCCCGCTCTTCAGGTGCAGCATGCCGCGCATGGGCGCCGCATCAACGCGAATGTCGGGTTGCACAGTCCGCAAGGCCGCTCGCAATGCCCGCCAGCCAGCCCGGTTGCTGCGCTCAGAGATGCCCACCAGCACGCGGTCGGCGCAGAAGAGCACATCGCCGCCATCAATGCGCGCATCGGCAGGCGCTTCCACTATGCGCAGATCGGACAAGTGCGTTTTCAGCGATTCGCCTTCGCCCCGCCGTGATTCCGCGCCCGAGCGACAGTGGAAAGCCAGCCCGCGATAAATGACGAATGGGTCTTCGACAAAATGCCCATCGGGATACCGTTCGTCTCCCGGCAGCGCAGTCACACACAAGCCACAATCTGCCAGCGCTTCCAGGTAGGTATCGTATTGACGCATTGCCTTGTCATAATCGGGCGCGCCCAAATGAGCCGACTCGGTGATGCCATCGGCGAAGTTGCGTGCGGGTCGCCTGGTCAAGGCGACTGTGAAGTGAGGCAGCAGGTGGGGCATGGCAGTCAAACTGTCTGTTATTCGACGGTCATCTTTGAGTCAATAGACTGGATATTCTGAAACCGAGAGACAGATATACTTTATCAGAATTTACCTTCCCACTTCACCGGCGGTTCGGGTGAGTCATATACCATACCGTCCACCCATTTATGCAGTTCTGCACGGACTTCTTTTGGCACCGTGAGCTTGACAAAAGTGTAGGAATTATGCCCTGAGATGATTTCCCAGACGCCAGCCTGTGAAAGCACTGAATCTTTGATGGCATGTGCCGGTGCATAACCTGCGATCGTTTGCCAATCATAGTGCCAGGCTACTACGCAATAGTCGCTGTACAAGAAGAGCTGTCCCTTGCAAAAGCATCCAGCCACTGCGTCCTGCAATGCAGCGTTTACATATTCGTCTTCGCTAGGATACATTTCTTTGCCCATGCGACTGGCAAGGTATTCAGTCATGAGCTTCTGATAGAAGAGTTGGTAATCGGCCCGCGCTCGCCAGTTCACAATGGTGTTCGTACTAACCTCGAGCGCTTTCGCAATCTCTTGTACGTTCTTGTCACCGTTTAGATGCATTAGGCACGCTTTTGCTTGCTTCTTTGTAATCATGACAGGCGTCCTCGAATTGTATTGGGTAAAATATAGTATACATAGGTATACCCAATATTACAAACATCAATTATCTATCGAATCGCAAGCGACTGAATGATATGGGTTTCCAAGGAATGTCCAAGATAGCCGCAGACAGAAAGGCGTTTACTTTCGTCATTTCGCTACTAGAATGACTACAAGAGAAAGATTGCTCTATGCTGAGAAACAGCAAATATGACTTTGATGTCGAGGCGCACCGCGAGCAGCTCTTGCCTTTGCTGCGCTATATCCTCAGCCAGCCGCGCCGCCTCAGCCCGCGCGAGCATCAGCAACTCATGCGCCGCCATCCCAAGCCCGATGGCGCTGGATTCTACAGCCTGGCGAATCTGCTGGATGCCTGGCGAGCATTCGCCGGACAAGCCGATGTGCCCGCTTTTGACGAAGCGCAACTCTACAAATTGCGCCGCAAGCCTGTGCGCAGCCTGTCGGGCGTTACGCCGCTGACCCTGCTGACCAAGCCTTTCCCCTGCCCGGGCACTTGCATCTTTTGCCCCAACGATGTGCGCATGCCCAAGAGTTATCTGGCTGATGAGCCCGGTGCGCAGCGCGCCGAAAAAAATGCCTTCGACCCCTATTTGCAGACCCACATGCGCTTGCAGACCTATCACAACCTGGGGCATTCCACCGACAAGATCGAAATCATCATTCTCGGCGGCACCTGGTCATTTTATCCTGAGACTTATCAGGTCTGGTTCGTCAAACGCATCTTCGACGCCCTGCACGACTTCGGCGCTGGCATCGACCGGCGTGACGAAGTGATCGCCGCCCTGCGCAGCCGTTCACAATTCACTGGCGCGCCCATCAGCGATATTGCCCTGCAAGGCGAGGCGCTGAACGAATCGTACAACCAGGTGGTGTCTAGCCTCTACGCCGAAGAGATGCAGCGGTCGCGCGAAATGGCGCAAGAGATCGCCGCGGGCAGCAGAAAACGCAGCCTGGCAGACGAATACGCCAGCTGGGACGAACTGGCAGCTGTGCAGCGACAAAACGAAGGCGCGGCTTGTCGGGCGGTTGGGTTGGTGATCGAAACGCGGCCCGACCACATCAGCGCCGACGAAGTCATCCGCGTGCGCCGGCTGGGCTGTACCAAAGTGCAGATCGGCTTCCAAAGCCTGGACGACCGTGTGCTGTCGCTGAATAAACGCGGGCATGATGTCGCTGCCACTCGCCGCGCTGTCAAGCTGCTGCGCCTGGCTGGCTTCAAAATCCACGCGCACTGGATGCCCAACCTCTATGGTTCATCGCCCAGCGCCGACCTGGACGATTACACACGCCTCTTTGACGATGCCGATTTCCGCCCCGACGAGCTAAAAATCTATCCCTGCTCGCTCATTGAAAGCGCCGAGCTGATGCAGCCTTATCGCGCGGGCAAGTGGCGGCCCTACACGCAGGCGGAATTGCTGGAATTGCTAGTCGCTTGCTTCGAGCGCAGTCCCGAATATTGCCGCCTGACGCGAGTCGTGCGCGATATCCCCGGCACTGATATCGTTGATGGCAACAAGGTAACCAACTTCCGGCAACTGGTCGAAGCCGAACTGGCGCGGCGCGGCCAATCCAGCTCGGATATCCGCGCGCGGGAAATCGGCCGGCGCTCGGTGCAAGCTGCCGACCTGCGCCTGGATTGCCAGCAATACCAGTCCAGCATTGGCGAAGAAATTTTCTTGCAATTCATCACCGACTCGCGTGATATCGCTGGTTTCTTGCGCTTGTCGCTGCCTGATAGGAAACAAGAGCCCTTGCTGGAAGAGCTGCGCGATTGCGCGATGATCCGCGAGGTGCATGTCTATGGGCTGGCGCTGGGCATAGGCGAGTCGGCGAATGGACGCGCCCAGCATGCCGGCTTGGGAACGCGTCTGCTTGACGAGGCGGCAGCATTGGCGTCTGCGCGCGGTTTTGGTCGGCTGGCTGTTATCAGCGCTGTCGGGACGCGCGGCTATTATCGCCGGCGCGGCTTCGTCGATGGCGAGCTTTATCAGATACGCGAATTAGCAACTGAACGCGCATGAACACGTTGGATGTCGTGCAAGGCGCGAGCAACCGCAACGAAGTCCTGCGCTTGCTGATGCTGCTGATCATCGCCGCGACCGTGCCATTTTATTGCTTCGCGCTCTACATCATCGGCAGCGCGCCTGTGTCGATGGAAAGCATCGTGACCCAAGCTACGATGACTGTGCAACCCGCAGCCAGCTTCACGCCCCTGGGCGCAAACCTGTATCCGACCGTCAGCCCCACCTCGCCACCGCTATTCCCAACCTATACGCCGCTGAGCCTGCCGCCGGTCAGCACGCCGCTGCAGATCGTGCCACCAACCGCCATCCCCGCGCCGTCCATCGTCCCGCCCAGCCTCACGCCGGCGCCGCGCGTGATCAGCGACGACCGCGATTATGATGGTGTGCGCGACCAAGACGACAACTGCCCAAACGAAGGCGGCATGGTTGATGCAAATGGCTGTCCCTATCCCGATGACGAAGACCGCGATGGCTTCCGCGATGCCCAGGATGCCTGCCCGCGCGAGCATGCGCCCAACAGCGTCCGCGGCTGCCAGGATTTTGATGATGACGGCCTGGACAGCGCCGATGATGCCTGCCCCGACCGCGCCGGTCCGCGCGCCAACCGTGGCTGTCCAGAAGATCAATCGTAGGGGCGAGCCATTGAGGCGCCCGCATTTTGTGCACAGTCACACACGGACGACACAAGTGTCACCCCTACCACAGTCTTTATGCCCTTTGTACCTTTGCGGTTACAATACCGAGTAGCAATCGAACCGACACGCGAAAGCAAAGGACGCTCCGTCATGACCACGCTTGAGATCGCCAATGCCATGAACGACCAGTTGGTTGCTTGGCGTCGAGAAATCCACATGCACCCCGAACTAGGCTTTGAAGAGCAGCGCACCTCGCGCCTGGTTGCCGAGACCCTGCGCGAAATGGGCATCGAAATCGAAGTCGGCGTGGCGGAAACGGGCGTGGTGGCGCGCATCGGCGAGGGCAGACCCGCTGTCGGCATCCGCGCCGATATGGACGCCCTGCCTATCCAGGAAGCCAACGAGGCGCCCTACAAATCGCAGACGCCCGGATTGATGCATGCCTGCGGACACGATGCGCACACGGCCATGCTGCTGGGTGTGGCGCAGCTTCTCAACGACCTGCCCGACCGTCCGACTGGCGAAGTGCGCTTGCTCTTTCAGCCCAGCGAAGAAAGATGGCGGGAAAGCGACGGCCACAGCGGCGGCAGCCTCATGGTCGAGCAAAATGCCTTGTCGGGATTGGATGCCGTCATCGCTTGTCATGTGAGCAGCGGCGACACAGTCGGCAGCATCTCGGTCTGCGATGGCTTTTCGCTGGCTGCGCCCGATGCCTTCGAGGCGACCATCATTGGCGAAGGCACGCATGGCGCTGCGCCTCACAACGGCCTCGATCCCATTTGGCTGGCTGCGCAGGTCATCAACGCGCTGCAGGCGATTCGTTCGCGCCGCCGCAACCCCACCGAACGGTCTGTCGTCAGCCTGGGCAGCATTCATGCCGGCATCGCGCCCAATGTCATCCCCAACGAAGTCAAAATCACGGGCACGATCCGCACCTTTGAGCAAGAAGCGCGCGAAGACATCCACCGCCTGGTCGAGCAAGCCTTCGCATTGACGCGCCACTTCGGCGGTGACTACGAGTTGTATATCTCGACCGGCTATCCCGCGCTCTACAACGACCCGGCTGTGGCTTCGCTGATTCGCGAGGTGGGGGCAGACCTGCTGGGCGCGGAGCAGTCGGAGCAAGGCGCGCCGATCATGGCTGGCGAGGACTTCGCCTATATGACGCAGCAAGCGCCGGGCGCGATGATCCGGCTGGGCGCAAAGCTCGACCATGTCAACCGCCCGCACCACAGCCCGATCTTCGACATACACGAGGGCTGCCTGCCCATCGGCGTCGGCGTGATGGCAGAAAGCGCGCTGCGGCTGCTGCAAGAGCGCGGGGACTGAGCGGCCTCAGGCTTTTGCTTGCATCAGGTTGATCAGGTTGCCGCAAGTATCGTCGAAGACCGCTATGATGGCAGGTCCGATGTCGGTAGGCGGCATGGTAAAGACGACGCCCGCCGCGACCAGGCGCTCGTGCTCGGCGGCGATATCGCTGGTTTGGAAAGAGGTCGCCGGGATGTTTTCTTCGCGCAGCCCCTGTTGAAAGGTGCTGGCGATCGGATTGCTGTTGGGCTCCAGCAGCAACTCGACGCCATCCGGACGCTCGGGCGAAACGACTGTCAGCCAGCGGTTGCCATCGCCGACTGGCATGTCATGCTTGAGCTGGAAGCCCAGGACTTCCGTATAGAAAGCCAGCGCTTTGGCTTGGTCTTCAACGAATACGCCTGATAAGCCGATTATCATAATGCCTCTCCTTTGCGCGCCTGGATGGCGGCTTTATAGAATGCCAGCAAGTCGGTGTCCTGGCGCTCGTCCCAGAGCATGGGCATGCGGCAGGCGTCCAAAGTCGCTTCGCGCGTGCTCTGCCGCTGGCGCAAACCGACCTCTGTACCATAGAGGATAATGGGCGGGTTGGGCAGTTGCATCTGGGCTGCCGCCGCTCGTTTCAACGCCTCGCTGTCATTGTCGGCGATCAGCGAAAAGCGATCCATGTCGTGGTTGTCGATAAAACTGGGTCGTACAAAGTCGGCCTCGAAGTAGCGGCTGTGGCTGCCGATGAAGGCGCGCATCCGCCCCTCGTCCCAGCTGGCCCAGCCATAGGTATTGCGCAGCGCCTCGGTCAGCGAGAAATCCAGGCAGCCATCCAGCCTGCCTGTATAACTGCGCAGGTAGGACGGACTGTCGATAATCTCGCCCAGCAGCAGGCACTCGGAGTTTATGGCGCGCATTCGCGGTCGAAATTGTGACCAGAAGTTCGGCCCGGGTCCCGCCGCGACATCCAGCCGAAAACCATCCACGCCAAAGCGGCGCAGGTTGAATTCGCCATTGGCAATCATCCATTCGCAGGCATCGGCATGCTCCAGGTTGATCTCGGGCATGGTCTTGACATTGAAGAACGCCTTGTAGCCCTGCGGGAAGCGCTCGCCGAAAGTGAACCAGGGGCGGTAGGGGCTGTTTTCGCTGTTGTTGGCATCGACGAAAATTGGATGCTCGTTGGAAACATGGTTGGCAGCCAGATCCAGCAGGACGCGGATGCCGCGCTTGCTTGCGCCCTCCATGACTGCATCCAGCGCCGCTTCTCCGCCCATGCGTGGCTCGATGCGCTGATAATCGGCGATGTCATAGCCGTGATGCGACGGACTGACCCAGCAGGGGCTCAGCCACAGGCAAGTCGCGCCCAGGTCGGCGATGTGATCCAGCTTGTCGCGCACACCCCAAAGCGTGCCGCCGCAGACGTTCTGCAGGTCGCTGCTTTGCTGCCAGTCCCTGCCAGCGCCGGGACAAAAGCGGTCGATGAAGATGTGATAGATGACTGCGTCTTTGATCCAGTCTGGCGCGCGCAGCCGGTCGACATGGTAGCAAAAGAGCGGCGCTTCGCTTTGTGGAGTCGGCAGGAAAGGACTGTCTGTGGGGATATTGCCAAAGTGCAGCATGGTGGCGTGGCGCGTTTGATCTTCGGCCAGCGGAAAGTCGGCATGAAGGACTTCGCCATTGCGCTGACGCCCGCTGATGCAATAGCGAACCAGTGTGCCGTCGGCTTGCGGCGGGATGCTCGCCTGCCAGACTGTGAGGTAATCCCAGGCGACCGTATCCCACTCTGTGTCTATTAGCGCGAAGTCGGCGGTCTTGGCATCTGCATTGCGCGGGTCGCCGCCATCTGTCGTGTAGCGCAGCCAGGCGCTTTCTATGGGCAGATCGTTGGCGCTGCTCAGGTGAATCGTGACGGCTTCGCCCGGCGCGGGGTCGAGCGGCCAGATATCGTGCTGATGCTGGATGCCGCTGCGCAAGGCACGATGCGTCGTCAGCTTGAGCTGGTCGCTGATCAGCTTGCCGAAGATGATGTCCAACTGTCGCGCTCCTCTGGCAATAGTAGATGGAATTGCCGCGACGATTGTAACACCAATGCGGGACATCCGGGCGCGAAGGGGAGTGTCTATTTTCGTGTATGTGGAGACTTTCCCCATCCCCCGACATGCGTAGAAATCCGCGCGCGCCGTTGCCTCCCCCCGACTTTTCGGGGGGACTGAGGGGGGTGTCTTTAACCACAACATTCGACACTCCCCACGAAGCCGAGTATAGGCGTTGTGGGCTGTTTGTGCTATACTCGTAGCGGTTGACGAAGGCTTGGAAAATTGGAAAGCCCCATGAAATTGTCACAGGAAGCCAAAAGCCTGCTCGCGATTATGGCGCTGGTTGGCGCGGTTGCGGCTGGATTGAACGCTGCTCTGCCCCTCGAAGATCAGCGCGGCGACGCTGCATGGACGATCATATTGCTGGCTTTGGCGCTGTTGATGGTGCTGTGGATGCGGCGCGATGCCTTGCCAACGGATGACGACGCGGCTGCCGCTGCCAATGATGCCGATGCAGCCGCCGACCAAGCCGAAGACCTCGCCAAGCGCATCGTCATTCGCCGCGACTCCGAGCCGGCGCAGGACGCGGACGATACAGATTGAGCCAGGCCTATGCCCGCGCTCGCCCATATCATACGCCGCCGCAGTCATCGCAAACGCCGCCAAAAGCAGGGTGCTCGCCATTCTGCGCTGCAGACATTCCTGTTTGTCGTATGTCCCTTGGCGCTGCTAGCCGCGCCGCTAGTCGCCTTGCTGGTTTTATCATGCTGGCTTTATATCAGCGCGCTGAGCATCATGCCCAGTCCACAGCAAACCTTGCTCGACGACTCGGCGCGTGCCACGCAATACACCGACCGTAACGGCGCTGCGCTGCTGCAAACTGGCGACGAGGCCGTGGGCGCCTCTGGCCGCTGGCTGTCGCTTGACGAACTGCCGCCGCACTTGGTCGCCGTCAGCCAACTGGTCGATACGCGCGAATACGCAGCAGGGCAGGCAGCTTTTGATGCGCTGGACACGCTGGCGCAGCTGTCGGCATACATTTTGGGTTTGCCCCTTCAGCGCGATGACAGCCGCGCGGCACAGTTGGCGCGCACCAGTCTGCTGCCACAAGTGCAATCCAGCGCAATGGACAACCGTTTGCTGGAGATCGTTTTCAGTGCCGAAAGCAAACGGACTCTGAATGACGAGCAGCTGCTGGAATGGCGGCTCAACAGCCAAAGCGTCGGCGGGATAGTGGGCTTCGACGCGGCCGCGCAACAAGTTCTTGGCAAGTCGGCTGTGGGACTTTCGACTGCCGAGGCGGCATTTTTGACGGCTCTGGCTGTACAACCGTCGCTCGATCCAGTCGCAGACTCGCCGCAAATCCGCGCCCGGGCTGCTGAATTGCTGGGCGCAATGCAACGCGCCGGGCAGATCGACAGTGCACAGGCAGCTGTCGCCGAACTCGAGTCCTTGGTTCTGCGCGGCCCGTCCACAGCGCGGGCTGGTTTGAGCGCCGGCTTCCTGGCATTGGCGCGCGCCCAGGCGAAGCAGATTCTGGACCGCCAGGGCTTGGACGGCAGACAGCTGGTCGATGGCGGCGGCTTGACCATCACGACGGCGCTGGACATGGAATTGCAGCGGAAGGCGGCGGAATCATTCGCAACGCTGGTCATTATCGATGCTCGCCGGGGCGAGATCCTCAGCTTGGTGGGCGATGCGGCGGCCGCGACTCGACAGCCTGCCGGCATCTTGCAACCACTCGTATACATGGATGCATTTGCGCGCCGGACGGCTACGCCAGCCACGATGCTTTATGACATTTCGCGAACGTATCCCGGCAGCTCGGATGAGCTCGTCTACACACCAGCGAATGCCGATGGCCAAGAGCGCGGTCCGCTGAGTCTGCGCGAGGCCTTGGCGGGTGGATTGCTGCCTCCGGTTGTGCAAGTTGCCAGCGAGACGGGCATGCAAAGCGCGCTGCAGTTGGCGGGGGCGCTGGGCTTCACTAGCCTGGACGCCCAATCGACTGACCTGACGCTGCTGGAGGGCGGTGGCGCAGTGTCTGTGCTGGACGCCGCCTATGCCTACACCGTCATCGCCGCGCTGGGCGAGATGCATGGCGCGCCGACCGCTCCAGCGGACCAGGGCTTGCGCGGACGCGACCCCGTGGCGGTTTTGCGCATCGAAGACGCCACGGGCCAGCTGCTGTGGCACTACGATGCCGCTGCCAGCCGCAGCGTGATCGTCCAGCCGAGCCTGGCTTACCTGGTCAATGACATCTTGTCTGATGCCGACGCGCGCCGACGCATGCTTGGCAGTAGCAGTGACGAGCCCCCGCGAACCACCGCCCAAATCCAAGCCAGCAGCGCCGACAGCCGCGACCATTGGATGCTCACTTATTCGCCCGACCTGGTTCTGGCTGCGCACGGACCGTCTGCTGAAAATCTGACAGTGGGCGAAGCCCTGCTGGCTTGGGCGCATCAGCAGCGCAGCTTGCCGGCGCGAGCTTGGCCTTCGCCGGCCGATATCGAAGAATACCTGGTCTGCGAGATTTCTGGCTTGCTGCCCGCCACCACCGACCATTGCCCGGTTCGCCGCGAGATCGTGCCAGCCAACAGCCAACTGCTGCCCGACGACCGCTGGCATAGCGTCGAAATCGACAGCGCCACAGGTCAGTTGGCCGGCGTGAACACGCCCGACGTTCTGCGCGTGACCAAAGCATTTTTTCTGCCACCCAATGAGATCCGAGACTGGTGGCAGGAAAATGGCAAGCCACTGCCGCCAACCACTGCCAGCAGCGAAGACAGCGCCGGTCTTGCAAAAGCGGTGTGGCTGAAAGCGCCGGCCGACTTTGCCTATGTGGGCGCGCAGGTCGATGTCCAGGGTAAAATCAACCGACCTGGGGCGCTGAGCTGGCGGCTGGAATATGGCGCAGAGGTCAATCCCGACTCCTGGATTGCCATCAGCGAAAGCCAGCGCATCGAAGCGGATGGCGAGCTGCAGGCGGCTTGGGAGACAGCTCTGCTCAGTGGCATCCATACGCTGCGGCTGATGGTCGACTTCGCCGATGGCTCGCAAGAAAGCGACAGCAAGCTGCTGACATTCGACAATACGCCGCCCGCTGTAACCCTGGGCAGCAGCGAGGAGAGCATCCGAGTCGGCGAGACGCTTACGCTGGTGGCGGATGCTCGCGACAACCTGACCATTGAGCGCGTCGAATTTTATCGCGGAGACGAGCTGCTGGGCATCGATCGCGACTGGCGCTATAGCTGGGATATCGCGCTCGCCGAGAGCGGCGAGGAATTGTTTCGCGCGCTTGCCTTCGACCAGGTGGGCAATCGCGCCCAATCGACCTTGTCTATCCGCATTGATGATTGAGACAGCGCCCATCAGCTGCGCAACATAAGAAATTCATATATTTTTTGGCAAACTCCCCTTCTCCCTGCCAGGACTGTTGACTGTCTAAGCCCATCATGATACGATAGCGGCGATATGTTGGCACTCGTATGCATAGAGTGCTAATTCAGATGAGTCCTGAATAGCATAAGGAGCGAACAATGCCTGTAACGATCCGCCCGCTTGGCGACCGCGTCCTCGTGGAGCCAGTTGAATCGGAAGAAACATTTGCTGGTGGCGCTTTTGTCTTGCCCGAGACGGCAAAAGAAAAGCCGCAGCAGGGCCTGGTGCGCGCCGCCGGACCCGGCAAGTATGACGACGAAGGTGACAAGCGCATCCCCATGGATGTGCAAGAAGGCGACCGCGTGCTCTTCGCCAAGTACGCCGGCACCGAAGTCAAGCTTGATGGCGTCAAATTGCTCATCATGAAAGAATCCGACATCCTCGGCATCGTCGATGCCTAACCCGTCGTAACCAGTCACTCTCAGCCAACTCAGGAGGAAAATATGGCAAAGCAACTCGTATTCAAGGAAGACGCGCGGCGCAAACTGCAAGCTGGCGTCGACAAGGTCGCCAACGCTGTCAGCACGACGCTGGGTCCAAAAGGGCGCAATGTCGCGCTGGACAAGAAGTTTGGCGCGCCGACTGTTACCCACGATGGCGTCACTGTCGCCAAAGAAATCGAACTGGAAGACCCCTACGAAAATATGGGCGCGCAGCTTTTGAAAGAAGCTGCCACCAAGACCAACGACATCGCTGGTGATGGCACGACCACGGCGACTGTGCTGGCGCAGGCAATCGTCAGCGAGGGCTTGAAGAATGTCGCGGCTGGCGCAAACCCCATGCTCTTGAAACGTGGCATCCTGCATGCCGCCGATATCGTCGCCCAGGACATCCTGACCCAGTCCACGCCAATCGAGACCAAAGACGAGATCGCCAATGTCGCCAGCGTTTCTGCGCAGGACAGCGAGATCGGCAACCTCATCGCCGAGGTTATGGACAAGGTCGGCAAGGACGGCGTCGTCACGGTCGAAGAAAGCCGGGGCCTGGACTTCGAAACAGAATATGTCGAAGGCATGCAATTCGACCGCGGCTACATCAGCCCCTATTTCGTCAGCGACCCCGAGGCGATGGAAGCCAACATTGAAGAGCCCTACATCTTGATTCACGACAAGAAGGTCAGCGCGGCGCAGGATATCATCCCCATCCTGGAGAAGCTGCACCAGATCGGCAAGCGCGAGCTGGTTATCATCGCCGAAGATGTCGATGGCGAGGCGCTGGCGACCATGGTTGTCAACAAGCTGCGCGGCGCGATCAATGTGCTGGCTGTCAAGGCGCCGGGCTTTGGCGACCGCCGCAAAGCTATGCTGCGCGATATCGCTGTGTTGACGGGCGGCACCGTCATCAGCGAAGAAACCGGCCGCAAGCTGGACAGCGTCAGCGTTCAAGACCTGGGGCGCGCGGCCAAGGTCGTCAGCACCAAAGACGACACCGTGGTGGTCGATGGCGCCGGTGAAGAAAGCGCAATCGCAGGGCGCATCGAAGAAATCCGCCGCGAGATCGACAACAGCACCAGCGATTATGACCGCGAAAAGCTGCAAGAGCGGCTCGCCAAGCTCAGCGGTGGCGTGGCAGTCATTCGTGTTGGCGCGGCCACCGAAACCGAGCTGAAAGAGAAGAAGCACCGTGTGGAAGATGCCCTGAGCGCCACCCGCGCAGCTGTTGAAGAAGGCATCGTGCCGGGCGGCGGCGTCGCTCTGATCAACGCGGTTTCCTCGCTGGACAATGTCAGCCTGATCGTCAGCGACGAAAACACCGGCATAACCATCATGCGCCGCGCGCTGGAAATGCCCATGCGCAAGATCGCCGCGAACGCTGGCGAAGATGGCGCCGTCATCATCCAGAATGTGCGCCGCGCCCAGGCCGACAGCGAAAACCACCGCGTTGGCTTCAATGTCATGACCGGCGATTATGGCGATATGATCGAAGCCGGCATCCCCGATCCAGCCAAGGTAACCCGCGGCGCGATCGAAAACTCCGCATCCATCGCCGCGATGATCCTCACCACCGAAGCGCTGATCACCGATGTGCCAGAAGAAAATCCTCCGCCGATGCCCGGTGGCGGCGGCATGGACGGCATGGGTGGCATGGGCGGCATGATGTAAGCTGGCGCTCTGCCAGAGAATTCACTTTCACTCAGAGGGCTGTCGATTGGCAGTCCTCTTTTTGATTCTCCGCTGCGGCAGAGCCTGGCGCTATAGCGTCGGCAGCCGCTCACTCCCTGCGCTTGCCTATTCTGCCCAAAGATCGATTGTATCGAGATCGTAATACTGGCGGTGGCAGCCAGGATTATGGCGTGGATTGACATTCAAGAAACCTGGCAGGTCGTATGACAGCGGCGGGAAGACCAACTCTCGTTCGCCGGCCTGGCGCCGTTCCAAGATGCGTGCATGTCGGATATCGTATTCTTGGGCGAACTGCTGGAAGTCTGGCGCGAGCGGCGAGTAATCCACGACGATTGCGCAGCCCAGGTACAGCGCCACTGCCAGCGCGCCAGTTTTCAGCCAAATGCTGTCCGACCAACGGGATTTGATCGCATAGCCCAGATAGACACCCCAAGCCAATCCCAGCCAGACGGGCAAGTGCGCAGAAAAGGCGTATAATCGCCCAGTAGAAGCGTCATTCAACAGCAAGTCCCCCAACGCCACTGCCGCAACTCCCGAGACGAGGGTGGCATACAAACAGCCCATGCCAACTGCGAATCCGCAGACAACACGGTCCGGCAGGCGCGACGAAAGCTGCCAAGCCAATACCAGCAGCAGACTGTGTAGGCTAGCCAGCAGATAGGTGCTTGCGCGCCAGTGAATGCTGCGGAATTGCGTCAGCGCGAAAAAAAGCAAGACCCAAGCCAGCAGCGCGATGGGTACAACCTGGGAACGATTGGCCAACCAGATATTGACTTGTCTTTGCCGCCACAACACGAGCGCCAGCCCGATTAGCAAAACCGCGTTGCAGACGATGACAACGAAGTAGCCGCCAGAAAATTGCCCAATCACCTGCGGATGATCGCTTTGGTGCTGCCAAATCAGCGGCAGCAGCAACAACTGGACGAGCAAGCCGATGAGAAATGGGTTGCGTCTAAGCGCCGGCAGATGTTGAATGTTCCTGGGGCCCGCTTTAGACAAGACGAGGCTGGCAAACAAGCCCACCGCCAGCAGCAACACAAAACCAGCCACTACATCCGGGTCGCTGATACGTTCGTGCCAGGTTCGCCAGGTCTGATGCAGAATGGATTCGAGGCTGCGGTAGGCTGTCACGCCCAATCGGCTGGGTTTATTGTTTAGGCGCAGCCACAAGCCTGGCGCAGTCAACATCACGATCATGCTGGCGACTGTGGCAAGCCAACCCGCGCCCAGCAATGTCAGAACGCGCCTCCGCCAGGCGCCATGCGCGAAGAGCAGCGCGGCAGTCAACATCAACGTTATGCCTATCAGCTGCACGATTGACAAAAGTTCCGCAAAACCGGCGCTCAGGAAGCAGAGCGCTCCCGCCGCGGCAATCATCAGCCACGAGGCGCGCCGTCCATTCGGCTGGCCGGTCGCGACCGCCAAAAGCAGCAGGTACACAGATAGAAATACCAAAGGTGCTGTGTACTTGATGCTGGAAGCGAAAAAGTAAAGCGTATGGCCACCGCCGATGCTGGCGCAAATCGCAGCGACGATCAAGGCCGCTACAGACAGCGATGCGACCAGCCGCCGCCGCTCAATGCCGGACTCGCGCAGACACCAGTACAATAGCGCCGCGGTGCAGACGAACCAGATGGAGATTAAAATCGCCGGAAAGACCTGTGGAGCATCGAAGCCCAATGGCACAAGCAAACTGTGCACGATTTTGCCAGAGAAGCTGCCATTCAGGTTTTCGCGCCACCAGAGCAGATTCGCCCACAGATCATACTTGCCAGCAGTATCCAATAGACATAAATCGTCGTACATTGGGCGGGTGAAAAAACCGAGATAGACGAAGAGCAGCATCGGCAGCAGGCTCAGCGCCAGGATCAGCGCATTTGCTGTTCGCTTTGCCCAAGTCCGTTTTCGGGGGGGGGGGGGGCTACTGCGGTCATTGCGCTGTTCATTGTTACTCTCTTTTATCCCTGGCGGTCCGCGTGCTTGTTGAGCAGGGTTGGCGTATCGATATCGTAGTAGCCCAGTCGGCAGCGGTGCAGCAGAGAGCGCCAAACGCGCATCTCATGTGGCAGGTCATAGTCGGGCAGCGTGAAGGTGAAATGGCGCTGGCCACCCTGCCGGCCCTCCACAATCGTCTCGTGCCAGTGGTCATAGGTCTGCGCGTAGGCTTGATATTTGGGCAGCAGCCGGACATTCTCCACGATATTCGCGCCGCCCAGCCACAGCGCCACCAGCAACGCCGCCCAGTGCAGGCGCCGGTCTGTCCGCGGCGCGACCTGCCAGGCGCTGCCGATGCACATCCCGCAAGTCAATCCCAGCCAGGCATTCAAGTGCGTGAGAAAAGTATAGACACGCCAGGCATCCTGCGGCTTGCTTAGGATGGTGGTAAATGCGACTGCCGCTGTCCCCAGCAGGATTAACAGATACAGGCTTGCCAGCGCAGCAGCGAAGCCACGCATCGACCGCCTGTCCATGCGCATGAGCATGTCCCAGCAAAGGACGAGTGTCAAGCTATGAAATGTCAGCCAAAGGTAGTTATACGCGCGCCAGTGCATTGCGCGCCCCTGGATCAAGGCGACGCACAGCAGCATGCCGCCGAGCAGCAAGCCGGGCAGGGCGCGTGGGAGCAGCCGCTGCCGGTGTCCATCGTGCCGCCACAGCGCTAGCAGTCTCGCGAATCCGGCGATGAGCACAACATTTATGACGAGGACGGAGCTGTAGCCGAGGCTGAAGCGTCCGAAGAAGAGCGCATCGTCGCTTTGGTGCTGCCAGATTAGCGGGACGAGCAGGAGTTGAACCAACAGGGCGAGCAAGAAGGGAATGCGCCCGTGCTTTGTTCTGCGCGCCTCGTCGGGATTATCCCGCCTGGGCAGCATGCAGCCGACCAGGAGCCCGACCGCAAGCATCATGGCGAATGCCGCCAACGCCGCCGGGACAGTCAAGTGGCTGTACCAGGCGTCGGCGACCTGCTGTACATACTCAAGCAGGCTGCGCTCTGTAATGCTGGGACGATCGGCAGTGGATGCGATTCGGGCAGAGATGGCGGGCGCGGAAAACATCACCAGCATACTGGTCGCCGTCGCCAGCCAGCCAGCGCTCAAAACAGGCAGGCAGCGCTCTCGCCACTTGCCGCCAGCGCGCCATGCCAGGCCGATCAGCACGGTCAAACCCAGCAGCATGGGGATTGTGAAGGTCTCGGCGAAGCCTGCGATGAAGAAACACAAGACAAAACCGACAAGCATCCACAGGCGCAGCCTCGCAGTTTTCGGTCGCGAGCTGGCGCAATGTAGAACCAGCAAGAAAAACAGCGGCAACAGCGCCAGGGGCAGGCTGTACTTCATGCTGGCAATGTACCAATAATACACCTGCCGCGTCAGGACGCTCGCGCATACAACTCCAACTAGCAACGCGGACAGCCCCACGGCAATTGCCAACTTGTGCGCCAATCCCCCCAGCATGGACAACAATTTGCTAATTAGCGCGGCTGTACTGGCAAACTGGATTGCGATAAGCAGCGCCGGGAAGATCTGGGCGACCGCAAGCCCAAATGGACCCAGCGCAACAGCCATCACGAGCGTCGAATAGCTGCCGTTGTTGTGGGCATTGCGCTCGTCCACGATAAGCTCCCACAGATCCTGCTGCGCGAAGTCGGTGATATGGCAGAAGTCGTCGCTCATCGGTCGGCTGGAAAAGCCGAGGTAGGCGAAGAGCAGCATCGGCGCGAGGCATAGCACCAGCAGTGTTGGCAATACCAATTTTCGGGAGGCGTTCATGCAGGCGTCTATAAATTACTCGGTGGAGTGAACCGTCTAGACAGCCACCTCCAAGGAGTCGTGCAGTTCTTCTTCATCGGCATTACGCAGCGCCAGCCCGCCATCCTCGTTAACCTCGATGCGCGCGATGCTCGCCAAGCCAAACTCGCCGGTGAGGATGCCGTCCGAAAGGCGATCTTCGATTTCGTTTTGGATGAGACGGCGCAGCGGACGAGCGCCAAATTCGGGGTTGTAGCCATTATCGCCTAGCCAGCCCAGCGCTTCGTCATCGGCTTCCAGCGTGATGGCGTGCTCCAGCAGTCGCTCGCGCACTTTGTTCAGCTCCAGGTCGACGATCTGCTTGATTTCGTCGCGACTGAGCGAGCGGAAGATGATGGTGGCGTCGACCCGGTTGAGGAACTCGGGGCGGAACATCCGCTGCAGCTGGTCGGTTACATTGCGGCTCATGTCTTCGTAGGCTTCATCGTCTTCGCTGTCGACATCGCGGCTGGTGGTAAAGCCCAGTCCAGAGCCGGGTTTGATCAGGTCTGCGCCGACATTGCTGGTCATCACCAGCATGGCATTGCGAAAGTCGACGCGGCGTCCACGCGCATCGGTCAGTGTGCCTTCTTCCATCATCTGCAGCAGCATGTTGAAGACTTCGGGGTGCGCCTTTTCCACTTCATCAAAGACGATGATGCTGTAGGGGCGGCGGCGAACGGCTTCGGTCAGTTGTCCGGCATCATCATAGCCGACATAGCCTGGAGGCGCGCCCACCAACCGGGCGACAGAGTGCCGCTCCATGAATTCGCTCATGTCCAGCTGGATCAGGGCGTCTTCGCTGCCAAAAAGGAATTCGGCCAGCGCTTTGGTCAGCTCGGTTTTGCCGACGCCGGTGGGACCCAGAAACATGAAAGAGCCGATAGGTCTGCGCGGGTCTTTCAAGCCGGCGCGGGCGCGGCGTACAGCGCGGCTGATTTTGACGATGGCTTCGTGTTGGCCCACGATGCGCTCGTGCAGGCGCTCTTCCATCTCCAGCAGACGTTCGCTCTCTTCGTTGGCGATGCGCGTAACGGGGATGCCCGTCCACATCGCAGCCACTTCGGAGATATCGTCGGCGAGCAGGCGCGGCAAGCCGGTTTCGCCATTCCAGTTGATTTTGATATCGTCCAGGGTCGCCGAAAGAGACTGCTGACGCCGCCGCAGGTTGTCCGCTTCGCCATGTTCGCCAGCCATTTCAGCCAGCTCAATCTCGTCGTCCATGCCTTCCAACTCGTCCAGCACACGCCGTACCGAAGCCGCGTCCGGGCTCTTGTACATGCGCAGGCGGGCGGCTGCTTCGTCTATGAGGTCAATGGCTTTGTCGGGCAGGTAACGATCGGGGATATAACGGGCGGAGAGGTTGGCGGCAGTTTCGATGGCGTCATCTGTGATTTCGACATTGTGATGATCTTGATACGGAGACTTGATGCCCTGCAGAATTTCGATGGTTTCTTCAATAGTCGGTTCTGCCACCTGGATTTGCTGGAAGCGCCTTTCCAGCGCGGCATCGCTTTCGACATGCTTGCGATATTCGTCTAGTGTAGTCGCGCCGATGCACTGCAACTCGCCCCGTGCCAGGGCCGGCTTCAGGATATTGGCGGCATCGACGCTGCTGCCGGCTGCCCCCGCGCCCACCAGCATATGCACTTCGTCAATGAATAAAATCGTATCCGACTTTTTGAGCTCTTCTATGACGCGCTTCAGCCGCTCTTCAAATTGTCCGCGATACATTGTGCCCGCGACCAAGGAGCCGACATCCAACTGCAAGACGCGCTTGCGCAACAGGGGTTTGGGTGTTTCGCCTTCGACAATGCGTTGCGCCAGGCCTTCGACGATGGCTGTCTTGCCCACGCCCGGCTCGCCGATCAGCGCCGGATTGTTTTTGCGCCGCCGGCTGAGCACCTGGATGACGCGCTCGATTTCCATTTCGCGCCCGACAACGGGGTCGAGCTTGCCCGACTCGGCCAGGCTGGTCAAATCGGTGGAAAGCTGGTCGACCAGGGGCGTGCCGTCTTTCCGTGATGACTTGCCATGCGCGCGCTGATGACTGCGCTGTGCCGACTGTACGGGGCTTTCTTGCAAGACCTTGCTGGTCTGGCGGCGGATTTCATCGGGATTGACACCCAAACGCCGCAGCACATCCAGGGCGATGCCTTCTTGCTGGCGCACCAGCCCCAGCAGCAGGTGCTCTGTGCCAATGTAATGGTGACCCATGCGTCGCGCTTCGTCGACAGCCAACTCGAGCACTTTTTTCGTGCCGGGCGACAAATCCAGCTGGGCAACGCCGCCGCGATATTCCGATGTAGAAAGACGCGAGACCAATTCTTCGACGCGCCGCAGGTCCAGGCCCAGGTCGCGCAAGACCCGGCCAGCCACGCCGCCTTCTTCGCGCATCAAGCCAAGCAGCAGATGCTCGGTGCCGATCTGATGATGCCGCAGGCGCTCTGCCTCTTCCTGCGCCAGGCTCAACACGCGCCGCGCCCGCTGTGTAAAACGTTCCATTTTGTTTGGCACGGTCTATCCCTCCATCATCAGCCAGCCACGCGCGACTTGCAGCATGCTTTCTTATTTTTCCAAGTATAGCAGCAACTCAAGATTCGCGGGCAGTTTGCGCATCAGCAAGACGAGCCAACGCCAACCAAGCTTAGCCGATGCCAAGCCGACTTTCAACCGACAATCCCTATACGCCGCGTTAGAATTGCGTGGCTCGTGTATGCCAGACACCCGGCCAGAGACGACCACGCAGCCCTCCGCCGTGGAAACGGGGAGCCAGAGAAATCATCGCTTGACTGTGAATTGCTTGCTTAGTCGGCGCTCGCCTCGGCAGCTTCTTTTGTCGCTGGCAATGCGTCGGCAGCTTTTTCGCTGGCCGGCAACGCAACCGACTCCTGGATAGCCATCTCCCAGTCGAGGTCCAGATATTCTGTGGAATTGACCGACTTCAAGCTCAGCCCCAGGCGGCGCTCTTTGATATCGATTTTGATGATGCGTAGCACCAATTCTTGCCCGCGTTTGACCACATCGCGCGGATGTTCGACGCGCTCTGCTGATAGCTCGGAGATATGGATCAAGCCCTCGACCGCCTCATAATCGTTCAGGCGGGCAAAAGCGCCGAACTTCGTCAGCTTGGTCACTGTCGCGCGAGCCAGTTGTCCGCGCCGCAAGGATGTGGCGATTTCGTCCCAGGGGTCGCCCAGCACGCGCCGCCGACTCAGCCCGATGCGTTTCGCTTCGGGGTTGACGCTGATGACCTCGACTTCGATTTCTTCGCCCAGGCTGAGCACCTGCCGCGGGTGGGTTATATGTCCCCAAGCCAGCTCGGAGACATGCACCAAGCCTTCCCCTCCGCCAATATCGACGAATGCGCCGAAGTTCTCCAGGCTGACCACCGTGCCCTTGCGAATTTCACCGACTGTCAGCTCGGCGATCAGCGACTCTTTGCGCTTGACACGGACTTCGCGGGTGGCGGCGCGCTCGGACAAGATCAGTCGGTTGCGGTGGCGGTCGACTTCCATGACCTTGACGCCGATGGGCTGGTTGACCATGGGACCATAGCGCTCTTCGGGCGTGCTGCCGCTGATTTGGCGCGCGCGACTCTCGGATAGCTGGCTCTGTGGCACGAATCCGCGCAGCCGCCCAAAGCGCACGATCAACCCGCCCTTGTTGTATCCGCCGATCAGCGCTTCGTAGACAGCCTTGGACTTGGCGAACTTTTCCGCATTGCGCCAGTCCATCTCTTCCATGGCGTGGTTGATGGACAGCACCATTTTGCCGCGATGATTGCGCGGATTAACCACATAGACATCGACTTCTGCGCCAAGCACCAGCGACTCGAGCATGCGTTTGGTCATCAACTCCAGCTCGCGCCCGGGCACGACACCGATATCGCCTTCGCCCAGATCGACCAGTACGGCTGTTGGCGAGGTCTCGCAGATGGTGCCCTGATACACCTGTCCGCGCCGGTATTTCGGCTGCGCTTCGGCTGGCTCTGGCGCGGCCCCAGTGTTCTCGGCAGGTTCATCACCAGTTGCGGATTCTTCAACAGCCTGTTCGCTCGGCGCGTCAACTTCAGCCTCAGCGGATTGCTCAACTGGCATAGCATCTGCCGATTCATCTGAAGCGGGCGCTCCGCCTACAGCAGATTCGCCTGCTTCGCTGGTGGCCGAATTGTCTGTTTCGACTTCTGCGCTAGGCTGGTTGAGCGATGCGTCGTCGGTAGTGGCGATCGTCTCGTCGGTCTCGGCAGGCGGCAACTCGACAGGCGCAGGGGCTTCGATAGTCGCTTCGCGCGTGCCGTGTTCTTGGTTGCTCATGGCAATGTCCGTGTTTTCTAAGGCTCTGGACGCTGATTATAGCGATTGCGCTGGCATAGTCAAAGGACAAATCGTGCAGCCTGCGGTGAATCCCCAGTCTGTCCTCCCGACAGGTCAGGAGGAAGCAAAGCACAGGTGGATTCTGTCAAGAAGGAAACAATATAGAGGCAGGGGCGATCCCTCAAACCCGCGGCGGCGATGGATAGGCGTCAATTTCGTCATCGTCTTCGGTGCGAGACAGAAAATCGGCGAAGTCTTCTCCTTCATAGCTCGCCTGATAATAGTCGCCTTGCGGATAATTTTCAGCGTAGTATTCGTCTGTGCCGCTATCGGCTGCATCGCCAAAATCGCTGGATTGGTCGGCATGACGGGAGAATGTCAAGCCGCCTTCGCTCGCGTCTATGACAACCAGGTCTCCCGCGCGGAAATCGCCTTTTAGCAAGTGGATGCTCAGCGGGTTTTCAATATGCCGCTGGACAGCCCGGCGCAGCGGTCTTGCGCCAAATTGCGGGTCATAGCCCTGCCGCGCCAGCCAGTTGCGCGCCGACTCGGTCAGGTGCATAGCCAGGCTAGACTCGTCCATGCGCGCCGCCAGCTCCCGCAGCTGCAAGTCGACCATTTGCTCGACTGCTTCCAGCGTGAGCGGCTCGAAGATGATAACTTCGTCGATGCGGTTGAGGAACTCGGGGCGGAACGTGTCGCGCATAGCCCGCTCGATCTGCTGGTGATCGGCGACAGCCTCATCATCGTGCGGCAAGAAACCCAGCGCGCCGCCTTGCCTGGCAAACTCGGTGCCCAGGTTGCTGGTCATAATCAGGACTGTGTTGCGGAAGTCGACGATATGCCCTTGTCCATCGGTCATGCGCCCGTCTTCCAGCACTTGCAGCAGCGCGCTCCACACATCCGGGTGGGCTTTTTCGATCTCGTCAAAGAGAATGACGCGGTAAGGTCGGCGGCGGACGGCTTCGGTCAATTGTCCGCCAGCTTCATAACCGACATAGCCCGGTGGCGCGCCAAACAGGCGGCTGACGGTGTGCTTTTCGCGGTATTCGCTCATGTCGACGCGCACCAGGTTGTCTTCGTCGTCGAACATGAATTCAGCCAGCGCCTTCGCCAATTCAGTTTTGCCGACGCCGCTGGAGCCGAGGAAGATGAAGGAGCCTATGGGACGTTTGGGGTCTTTCAAGCCGCTGCGCGCCCGGCGGATGGCGTCCGAGAGCGCCACGATCGCCTTCTTTTGCCCGATAACGCGCCTGCTGATGACTTCTTCCATGCGCAGCAACTTTTCCGACTCGGTTTCCAGCATGTTCTGCACGGGGATGCCCGTCCACTGCTCGACCACCTGGGCGATATTGTCGGCGGTGACCAGTTCGTCCAGGGTGTTTTCTTGACGCCAGGTGTGGTGGGCGAGCTCGTATTGTTCTTCCAGCTGGATGCGCTGCATTTTGCAATCGGCGGCGCGCTCGTAATCTCGGGACAAACCGGCTGCCTGCTCTTCCATCGCCAACTGTTCGATGGTCCCGCGCATCTCTTTGAGGTAGGGCGGCATGGAAGAGAGCGCGACGCGCAGCTTGGCGGCGGCTTCGTCCAGCAGGTCGATGGCTTTGTCGGGCAGTTTGCGCTCGGTCAAGTAGCGGGCGGAAAGGCGCGCCGCGGCTTCAATGGCGTCATCGGCGATATTGACATTGTGATGCGCCTCGTAGCGGTCACGCAAGCCATAGAGCATGTCGATGGTGTCGTCGATATTTGGCTCTTCCACAAAGATAGGCGCGAATCGGCGATCAAGCGCGCTGTCTTTTTCTATGTGCTGGCGATATTCGTCCATGGTGGTCGCGCCGACAGTCTGCAGCTCGCCGCGGGCCAAGGCCGGCTTCATCATATTGCCCGCATCCATTGCGCCGCTGGCCGCGCCCGCGCCAACCACTTGATGCAGCTCGTCAATGAAGAGGATGATCTCGCCTTCCGAGCGCTGGATTTCTTCGATTGTGCCCTTCAACCGTTCTTCAAACTCGCCACGGAAGCGGCTGCCCGCCAGCATGGCGCTGAGGTCGAGGCTGATCACGCGCTTGCCCAGCAGCAGGTCGGGCACATCGTTGCTGGCGATCTTTTGCGCCAAGCCTTCGACGATAGCGGTCTTGCCGACGCCCGCCTGGCCGATCAGCACCGGGTTGTTTTTTGTGCGCCGGCTGAGCACCTGGATAACCCGCAGAATCTCGGCATCGCGCCCGATGACGGGGTCGAGCTTGCCTTCGTGCGCCAGACGTGTCAGGTCTGTGCTGTATTTCTCCAGTGTGCGATAGCGGCTTTCGGCTTGCGGATCGGTGACGCGCTGTCCGCCACGGATGTCCTTGATAGCATCGGCGACCCGCTCGCGGGTGATGTTGTATTCGGCGAAAGTCCTGGAGACGGCGGTGTTGCGCTCGCCAAACAAAGCGAGAAAGATATGCTCGGTGCTGATGTACTGGTCGCGCAGGCGATTGGCTTCTTCGTTGGCGCGGTCGATGACGCTTTTCAGGCGCGGCGTGATGAAGACCTGGTTGGTACCCTGCCCATAAATGGTGGCGGTGCGCGGGCTTTGTCGCAAAATATCGTCCACGCGCGAACGCAGCCCGCTGGCATCAATGCTCAACAGCTCGAGGATCTGGGGCACCAGGCCATCTGTCTGTTCCAGCAGGGCGAGCAAGATGTGCTCGGTATCGACCTGGGAGTGGCTGTAACGGTGCAAGATTTCGTAGGCGCGGGCGGCGGCGTCCTGGGCGCGTTCGGTGAAGCGGTCGAATCGGATCATGGAAGGTCCTCACAAAGCGGACGAAGGCGAGCCGCGTCTATCAGCGCATCTATTGTATACGCTGGCGGGAATCGCGCACTGGATACTGGTAGCTATGATAATGACTGGATGTTAGAAATGTATAAAGGTCATTCCAACTCAAGACCTGCCAGACTCATGAGCGACGAATGGGCAGTCCAATGTTGAAGGCAACAGTGGCGGCGATCAAGTGAAGCTGATCAGGTTGAACATTACCGATTCTCCTAACGAAGCGCTCTGTTGATACCGATTTGACCTGAAAAGTATCTGCGCCAGAGTCAGTCTTGAGCCGATTTGCACTATCTCGCTGTATGCGGACGATCCAGAAGAAATTATTTTCTGCAAACCATTCTTTCCAGGACCGTAATGGAACGACGATTCGCAAATCGACTTCCCATTTTTCGGCTACGCTCAAGACAAGGGCTGGGCGAATCTTGAATATCTCATGTCCAGTTGTAGGCAACTTAGACAAAGTCTTGATGCCTGCCTTTGGCTTAGTGGATATGGGTGAATTGAAATTCACTAGCCATATATCGCCGCGCTGTGGGTCAATCAATTTAGGAGTCATAGTGTGGGTCATACTCATCATAAATGTCGTAATCTTCGAACAACTCATAATTTTCTTTTGTAGCTGTTGCGAATGCCTGCGCCATGACCGCGTTTCTTTCTGCTTCTGGCATCGCGAGCAAGTCATATACGGTAAGCTGGCCTGATTTAAGATGAGCCGAGACTGGCGACAGGATGTCTTGGCTAATCCGCGTGATGCGGTCGGAACTAATCAAGCCTTCCGAGACAGCACGCGAAGCCATCTGCTTGAGCAGGATAGGCTCTTCGTCGCCGAGGTAGTCCACAGGTTCTTTCAGCCGCCATTTTTTGGAGGAGAGCTCAATGTTCATTTCTTGATAGCGGTTTTCGGTTATGATCTGTAGATCTCTGGCGCGGCGTACCCACGCTGCCATACTCAAGCCATACTTCCTCTTGAGTATCTTGATTTCGCCCCATTGCAGGCTGCTGTTGCGCTTCATGCCTAGTTCGCGGTAAGCGTGCGCTTTTGGCACTAGCAGAGCCGCTGCGAAGCGATGCGCGAGCTTTTCTTCGTCCTCGACAGCATTTGATGTATCCATGACGAGATGACCAATTTCGTGCGCGAGTGTAAAGCGAATGCGATCGGCGCTCCTGTTCTGGTTGATTACAGTCACTGGATATGCACCGCAGCAGCCTGACAAGCCGTCAAACTTGCCGCTGTCGTCGTGCCAGCCAATGACTATCACGCCCCGGTCTTCGGCTGTTTGCACAAGATTGTCAAGTGGTCGGTTGCCAACATCCCAAACACTCCGCAAATCTTCAGCGAGCTTCTCCGCGTCGGCGAATTCATTTGCTGGAGCTGCGCTTGGCAGGTCGGGTCTTGCATCAGGATACAGCAGCGAGTGGAGTTCAATTTGCAACTCTGCCAAGTCTGCAGCATAAGTCTTTATCGTGTCCTGCTTCTTCTGCGGAAGACCGGTGTGTCGACGAAATGCTGCCCACTTCACAGATTTTTCAGGTCGGTGATACAAATAGGGGCTGGACACACCTAGCGCGTTACAGGCGGTTATCAAATACCGCCCGGGCGGAAAGCTCTTGTCATTCTCGTATTTCGAGATAGCCGCCGTGGTTACCTGATAGCCGCGATCCGCAAGCGAATCCTTCAGATCTTTTTGCGTCATGCCAGCGAGCAGCCTCGCTTGTTTGAGTCGTGCGCCTATCATCACATGCCTCCTTGTCGTCGTTGATAAGTTTACACTTTTTGCGCAATAAATCAACGGCTACGGCTTAGCAATCCCGCATACACGCGCTCCATATCCGCCGCCGCCCGCGTCCAGCTGTACCGTTCCCGCGCCAGCAGCCGAGCCTGCGCGCCCATTTGCTGCCGCGCCTGTTCATCACGCAGAAGCAAACGCAGCTTGTCCGCGAAAGCCGCCACTGTCGCTTCGGCCACGAATCCAGCGCCGGCTTCCGCGACTTCGTCCATGTTGCAGCCTGGCGAGAGCAGGACTGGCAATCCCGCTGCCAGCGCCTCGAGAACGGCGATCGACTGCCCTTCGCCAACAGCCGGCAAGGCAAAGGCATCCGCAGCCGACAGCGCGCCCAGTCGTTCAGAGCCATCCAGATAGCCGGCGAAGACAATGCGTTCATCACCCGCCGCCAACTTGCGCAGCGCCCGCAGCATGCCTTCGTCAGGTCCCGCGATCAGCAAGCGACTATCCGAGACATCGGCCGCCAGAAAAGCCCGCAACAGCACATCGACGCCTTTGCGCGCCTGCAAACGCCCCATGTACAAGACGGCCGGCTCTGTGCCCAAGCCATAGCGCGCGCGAAAATCGTCCACTGCCGGCAGCGAGTCGAATTCGCGCAGGTTCACGCCATTGGGAATCACACTGGTGACAGGCTGACGGGATGATCCCAGCGCCGCCCAGAGCCGCTCGGCTTCGACCCGTTCGGTTTCTGTCAAGGCGATGATGTGGTCTATGCTCGCTAGTAGACGCCGGCTCAAAAGCCGATCCCATCCCCGCTTGAGCCGACTTCGCCCGGTGCCTAGATTAAGTGTGCCATGCGGCGACAGCGCAATCGGCACGTTCATAGCCGCCGCAACGGGCGCAACCAGCAAATTCTCCGCCGTGCGCAGCTCGTGCAGGTGCAGCACATCGACATCGGCCAAGATGGCTTTGGCTGCCCTGCGCAGTCCCCGCGGCGTCGACAGGTTCAGCCCTCCCCGCAGCCAGACCGAGGCATTGCGACAGCGCAGGATGCGGATGTCACCGCGAGTCTCGTCCAGGGGACCGCTGTGACGGCGCCGCTGGTCCAATGCGTCTGTCGTCAAGATGGTGATGCGATGTCCGCGAGCTGCCAGCGCCGTTGCCAGCCCCTCTACCGCACGTACGACCCCGCCAAAAGCATAGGCTGGCGCGTAGTAAGGCGTCAGCTGCAAGATGTGCATGGGCAGCTCACCAGCTCAATTTCGTATCGCGCTTCCAGATGCGCCCCAGCTGCGAGCCGCCAGGCAGCGCCGCCACCAGCCGATAGAGCAGATCCAAGTCGTCCGCGCCCAGCACGCGCAAGGCCAATATGCCGCCCATATAGACGCAAAGCCCGCCCAACGCCGGCAGCGCGATGAAGGACTCGCGCAGCGCCAGCATCACTAGGCCGGCCGGCAGACAGAGCAGCAGCAGACGCGCAGCCTTGCCAGCCAATGCCAGCGCCCGCCAGCCCAGCGCCCGAAAGCTCGCCAACAGCAGCGCCACGATCAGCAGTTCGCCGACGATAGACGCGGCCACCGCGCCTCGCGCATCGCCCCAACTGAATAGCAGCAGCAGGGTCAACGCAACATTCAAAGCCAGGCCACAAGCGCGAATCGCCAGCAGATGCCGCTGCCGATTTTGGATGAGCAGCGCCTTGCTGAAGACATTGCCGAACATGGTGATGGCGGTGAACCAGATCAGCAAGCGCAGGATGTCTGCCGATGGCGCATACGTCTCGCCCAGCAGCGGCATGATGATCGCCTCGGCCAAGATGCTGATGCCCAGCGCCAGTGGCAGCCCGACCAGCAGCATATACAGCGCCAGTTTTTCGATCAAGAAACCAAAAATGGGGTTGCGTCCATCTTCGTGATAGCGCGAAAGCAAGGGATACGCCGCCACCAGCACCGAACTGCTGATTAGCTCGATCACGCCATAATTGATCACGAAAGCGACAACCAGGTAGCCCGTGATGCGTTCGCCCAGAATGCCGGTCGTAAGCAGCTTGTCGGCATGTTGGTAAGCCAGGGTAAGCAGCGATGCCAGTGCCAGCGGCGCGCTGTTGACCAGCAGCTTTCGGGCGAGGTCGCGATCCAGGGGGAAATGCGGTTTGATGCCGGCGCGCAAGTTCAGGCTCACCAGCGCCAGCGAGCGCAGAATGCCCGATGCGATAGCGGCTGCATACAGCCCCAGCAGCCCCCAGCCCAGCGTCAAAGCCAGCAGCGCCAAGCCGATTCGCAGGAAAATATGGACGATCTCGACAACCGAGGTCAGCACCATGCGCTCACGCGAGAGCAGCAGATCATAGGCCATGTTGCCGAAGATGTCGACGAAGAGGTTGAGCCCGGCCAGCGCCGCAAAAGCCCGCAACGTCTCGCTGTAGCCCAGCGACAGGCTGTTTATGCCCACATAGGCCAGCAGCGCCAGCAGCGTCTGCGAGAACAGCATGGCCGTCCAGTACTTGCCGGCTTTTTCTGGCGCGCGAGCGACATCGCGGATGACGATCAATCCCATGCTGAAGCTGGCAAGCGCAGCCGCATTCGCCATCAGCCCGCCGATTGTGCCATAGATGCCGTATTCACCCGGCCCCAGCCACAGCGAGAGCACCAGTTGCCAGCCAAAGAGCGCGCCTTTGCTGATCACGCTGGCGATCATCAAAGCGCTGATGTTGCGGACGGCGCGTCGGGCATCGCCTCCGGTCACGGATGTCGCGCCTGCCCCTCGACTTGTGTCGGATGCCATTTGCCTTGCCAAAACCCCTTGCAGCGGGCAGGATTGTGCCTGTGCCAGCCACGGAAACAGCGCCCATGATCGACAGCATGGAATCGGCTATACGCTACATTTTTCAGACGCGCCGCCGCCTGGACAAAGCCCCGCGCGGACTCGATGAGTATACACGCGATACCGCGCCCACGCGCAGACTGCTGGAACGGGCGGACCTGTTGACAGAGCAGCGCGACTACATCGTCGTAACCGGCAGCCGCGGCAAAGGCAGCGTGTCCGCCATCGCCGCCAAGCTGTTGAGCGCCATGGGTCGACGCGCCGGCACGATCACCAGCCCGCACCTGGTGCATTGGAACGAGCGCATCCGTGTGGACGGACGCATGATCCCCAGCCAGGATTTTCTGCGCATCCTGCGCGCGCTGCAGCCGCATATCGACGCCGAAATCGCTGGGCTGGAAGACAGCCAGTATCTCAGCCCGCAAGGCATCTTCCTGGCGATTGCGCTGCGCTATTTTGACGAGCAACGTGCCGATGTGGCTGTGCTGGAAGTGGGTCGCGGCGGTCGCTTTGACGATATCGCCATCGTGCCCAACCAGTTGGCGCTCTTCACGCCCATCTTGCTGGAACATACGGCGCTGCTGGGCGAGAGTCTGGCGAGAATCGCCTGGCACAAAGCCGGCATCATCAAAGCGGGCTGCACTGCCATCAGCCTGCCACAAGCAGACAAAGCCGCCGCGGAGCTATACAAAGCCGCCGCGCAGCATAATGCCCATCTGGTTATCTTGCCAGAGGACGAGCTGGCTGAGTTTGCGAGCCGCCGCGCCAATGGGCAAGTCATGCGCCTGCCCGAGTATGGCGAGCTCTACCTGCCGATGCTGGGGCGTTATCAGCTGGCAAATGCCACGCTGGCCATCCGCGCTGCAGAGCATTTCGGGCTGGATGAGATAGCGCTGCGCAAGGGACTGTCGGCGGTGCAGTGGCAGGGGCGCGCGCAGCAGTTGGATGAGGCGCCGCGCATCTATATTGACGGGGCAATCACGCCGACTTCCGCGCGTTCCTTTGTGGAGAGCCTGGGTAGTCTGTCTGCGCCGGTCGTTTCTATCGTTGGCGTCCCGCGAGACCGCGATTACAGCAACGTTTACAATGTGATGGCGGCTGTCAGCGACGCGTTGATCATCACCGAAACCGACATCAACCCCAGCACGCGCTTCCCCGCCCGGCAGGATGCGCTGCAAGCCGCGCGCCGTGTCTGTGACGATGTGGGTTATGCCGCGAATCTGCCCGCGGCCTTTGCCCTGGCCCACAGCATAACCGGCGAAAGCGGCACGATCTTGCTGGCGGGCTCCTTGATGCTGATCGGCGAGTGCATGTTGCTGTGGGATGTCGATACGACGGTGATTTGAACGCGCGCGCCAATTGACAATCGCGCGACATGTCTGTAGCCTCTGTGCCAGTGACAAAGGCAGAAAGGGCGGGGCGCATGGAACATCCTAGGCAAACGCAGGCAAGCATGGCGGCGCGCATCATGCGCTTTGATGAGCTGAAGCACAAGGGCATCCCCATCATGTTCATCGACAGCATGCTGCCCGGGCACATGCGCATGAATTACGCTGTGATTGGCGATACCGCCGCCGAAAACCCCGACTACAGCATCCAGCGCGCCATCACCGAGCCGCATCGTTACCAGATCGGCATGGCCTGGGCGCCGCCGGGTTGTGGTCCTGCCTGGCACAGTCATGATTATGTCGAATCATTCTTCATCCTGACCGGTCCCTGGACATTTTATTGGGGCAACGAAAACGATCCCGACAAGGTCGAAGGCGAATTTGTGCTCAACGAATGGGACATGATTTCCCTGCCGCCGGGCATGTACCGCAGCTTTGAATACAGCGGCGAAGAGATCGGCTGGTTCTTCGCCGTGCTGGAATCGCACCAGGTCTACGAGGGCAAAGACCCCTACTGGTCGCCCCAGGTCGAGGCGGCGGCCCGCGACAATGGTTATGAAGCCGATGCCAGTGGCAAAATGCTGCATCCGCCCGATTATCAAGCGCAAAAACAGCGGCAGAACGATTTCCTGCTGCAGACATTCCGCGAGCGCACAGGCATCGAGCTGCGCGACTATCGTCCGCCACGCCAACCGGGAGGCAGCGCATGAAGACCAGCGCCGAACGCATTTTGACCACCCATGTCGGCAGCATGCCGCGTCCGCAAACCGTGGTCGACCAGCTATTTGCGCAAGACCAAGGAGAGTCTTACGATCCCGCCGAATTCGACCGAGTGATGCAAGCAGCCGTGCGAGAAGTGGCTGGCAAACAAGTCGCCGCTGGCGTCGACATCATCAGCGATGGCGAGATGAGCAAGATCAGCTATGCAACGTACATCCGCCACCGTTTAACCGGCTTCGAGATAGACGAAGTGCCGCGCGCCACGCCCAAGGACCTGGACGACTTCCCCGCCTACAAGCAGCGACTGGCTGACGCGGGCGGCACACCCAAATACCATCGTCCTGTCCTGCGCGATGCCATCGCCATCAAAGACCTGCAACCGCTGGAAAAAGACATCGCCAACCTGCTGGCGGCGCGCGACCAGGCCGGCGCTGACGAAGCCTTCATGAATGCCGCCTCGCCCGGCGTCATCGCTGTCTTCCAGCCAAATGAATATTATGCCGATGACGAGCAATACCTGGGCGCGCTGGCGGATGTGATGAAAGTCGAATACGAAAAAATCACCGCCGCCGGCTTGATTCTGCAAGTCGATTGCCCAGACCTGGCGATGGGACGGCATATTCGCTTCCGCGATGTCGATACCGCTACTTTCAAACGCGCCGCCCAGGCACAGGTCGAGGCGCTGAATTATGCGTTGGAAAATGTGCCCGCCGAGCAAGTGCGCATGCACCTGTGCTGGGGCAACTACGAAGGTCCGCATCATCATGACATCGACCTGGCAGAGATCATCGACATCGTGCTGAGCGCCAAGCCGCAAGCCATTCAGTTCGAGGGCGCCAACCCGCGTCATCAGCATGAATGGGCGATCTGGGCGCAGGCAGAAATCCCCGACGACAAGATCCTCATCCCAGGCGCGCTGGATACCACCACCAATTTCATCGAGCATCCCGAGCTGGTGGCGCAGTACATCGAGCGCTATGCGGGCATTGTTGGGCGCGAGCGCGTCATCGCTGGCACAGACTGTGGCTTTGGCACATTCGCCGGGTTTGGCGCGGTGCATCCCGATATCGCCTATGCCAAGCTGCGTTCGCTGGCGCAAGGCGCGCAGATCGCCAGTCAACGTCTTTGGGCATAGCCGGGCGGAGGAAACTCATGCCGATTCAGTACATCAAACGCGGCAAAACGATCGAACAGAAAGCTGATGCCGATGCCGCCGTCCAGGACGTTGTGCGCGGCATCCTCGCTGATATCAGCGCGCGCAAAGACGAAGCGGTGCGTGAACTCTCGCAATATTTCGACAACTGGAATCCCGCCGAATTCAAACTATCGGACGAGCGGATCCAGCAAATTATCTCGACGCTGCCGACGCAAGCCATCGACGACATCAAGTTCGCCCAGGCGCAGGTGCGCAACTTCGCCCAGGCGCAGCGCGCTGCTTTGCAAGATATCGAGGTGGAAACGTTGCCGGGCGTCGTGCTCGGGCACAAGAATATCCCGGTCAATCGCGTGGGCTGTTATGTGCCGGGCGGTCGCTATCCCATGATCGCCTCGGCGCATATGAGCGTTGTCACAGCGCGGGCAGCCGGCGTCAAGCAGATCATCGCCTGCACGCCACCAATCAATAGGCAGATCCCCGCCGGCACGATCGCTGCCATGCACTTTGGCGGCGCCGACGAAATCCATATCCTAGGCGGCGTACAAGCCCTGGCGGCCATGGCCTATGGCGCAGCAGGCATCGAGCCGGTCGATATGATTGTTGGTCCTGGCAATGCCTATGTCGCCGAAGCCAAACGACAGCTATTCGGGCTGGTGGGCATCGACCTGCTGGCGGGACCCACCGAAACGCTCTTGGTGGCCGATGACAGCGCCGATGCCGAATTGTGCGCGACCGACCTGCTGGGGCAAGCCGAACATGGACCGACCTCGCCGGCTGTCCTGGTGACGACCAGCCGCGACCTGGCACAGAGCATCGAAGCCGAGATCGGCGCACAGCTGGAAAGATTGCCCACCGCCGACCTGGCTGGCGTCGCTTGGCGCGATTACGGCGAAGTTATCCTCTGCGACAGCGATGCCGAAATGCTGGAAGTCGCAGATGACATCGCCAGCGAGCATGTGCAAATCCTGACCCGCGACCCCGATTACTTCCTGCAGAACATGAGCAATTATGGCGCGCTCTTTTTGGGAGCAGAAACCAATGTCGCTTATGGGGACAAGGTTATCGGTACGAATCACACGTTGCCGACCAAGAAAGCGGCGCGCTATACCGGCGGGCTGTGGGTGGGCAAGTTCATCAAGACCGTCACCTACCAGCGCGTCACCGAAGCCGCCAGCCTGCTCATCGGCGAATATGGCAGCCGTCTCTGCGACCTGGAAGGCTTTATGGGGCACAAGGAGCAATGCGACTTGCGCCTGCGCAGATACAGACGCGACTAGCCAGCGGGTGCATCTGCGTCGTCTGGCGGCGACAGATCAATCACGATCGTGCCAGCCATTTTGTCGTGCCAGGCTTGCTGGTCATCGTCCACCCATGCCCAGATGAAACCCAGCAAAAATAGTTGGCTGACGGTGTAGCCAAAACCATTGCGCAGCAGGGCATCCAGGATGGTGATACGCTTGCCATTTTGTTTCACCACACGCAGATTGAAGACCATTTTGCCCGGCGTCTGACCATTCAGGATGGTCATGAAAGCTGCCTGATAGAGGACGCTGAGCAGCAGGTTGTGCAGAATCGTGGCTTGCTGAAAATGCCGAAAAGCCGCTGTTGCCGCTTGTTCATCGGCGCTGTACAGGGCATCTTGCAGCGGCGCGAAGCTATCGTTGGCGAGCAGCACGAGCATGGTCATGGCAGAGATGATAGTCGCATCGAATAGCAGGGCGGCGAAACGCCTGGTCAAACCTGCCAGCTGTAGCGTCGGCTCTTTGCTTGCGGCCTGCACAGAGGCTCTATCGTCGGGCGGCTGCATATCGCGCAGTTCTTCGCTTGCCCGCGCATGGTCGGGGTCGAGCTGCAGCGCCTTCTGCAAGAATTCGACGCGCTGTCCATGATTGCGTGAAGCCAGCGAAGCCAGGTAATAGGCGGCCGCGCTGGGCTTTTCTGCCAATTCCTCAGCTGCCAGGGCCCGCGCCTCGTCCATGCGGAATTCGTCAAGCGCCCGCTGGATCGCCGCCAGTCTGTCCGCCATGCTTTTCCCTTGCCTGCGCCGCAATCCAGCCAATCATAACGCAAGTCAATGCGGCTGTGGTACGATTGGTGGCGCAATCGTGGGGGGGGCGGAAGAGCAGTCCATGGACGAGCTTCGGCAGAGAATCGGCAGCAGCAAAGCCGGCCGGCGTTTCATCGCCCAAATGCGCTTCTATAACGACGGCGACTTTCGGCGGCTGCGTGGATTCATGCGCAGCGGCTATTATGACCTGGCGCTGCTGCAAAACCCGGTCGAGCGCCGACTGCTCGACTTGAAAGCCGCGCGCAGATTGCACGGGCGTCTGAAGGTCGCCGAAATCGAGATGGCGGAAGAGTATGCCATTCAGCTCATCATGCTTGGCGAAAACAGAATCCGCCTGCGCCTGCGCCTGCGCGTGACCGAAAGCTACCCGCATCTGGTGACCGATTATTCGTTGCAGCCACTGACGGAGCGCGTCAATGACCGTTGACACAGCCGCCAATCTGTTGCCACGTCTGCGCATCAACCCGGCGCTGGCCACGCGCATCCTGACCGGTTTCATCCGTGACAGCATCACCAAAGCCGGCATGCAGCGCGCGGTCATCGGCTTGTCGGGGGGCATCGACTCGGCGGTATCGGCCTACCTGGCGGCACAGGCGCTGGGCGCGGAGGAGGTGCTGGCGCTGCGCATGCCCTACAAGACCTCATCCGCCGACAGTCTGGCGCATGCCGAAGCCGTCATCGAAGGCCTGGGCTTGCCGCACTTGACCCTGCCTATCAGCGAAATGGCAGACCCGCTTATCGAGCGCTTCCCCGAAATGAGCCGACTGCGTCGTGGCAATATCATGGCGCGCCTGCGCATGATCACGCTTTATGACCAGTCTATGGCATGGGGCGGGCTGGTCATGGGCACGAGCAACAAAACCGAATTCTTGCTGGGTTACAGCACCATCTATGGCGACAGCGGCGTGGCGCTGCACCCGATCGCCGATCTCTACAAAGCGCAAGTGCGGCAACTGGCGAGGCATCTGGGTGTGCCCGGCGTCATCATCGACAAGCCGCCCTCCGCCGATCTGTGGGTGGGGCAGACCGACGAAGACGAGCTGGGTTTTACTTATGACGAGGCGGACGCCGTCTTGTTCCTGCTGGTCGATGAGCGTTACACGGTGGACGAAGTTGCCGCCGAGGGCTTCGCGCGTGACTTTGTGGTGCAGATCTGGGAGCGCGTCAAAGCCAATCACTACAAGCGCACCATGCCCAATATCGCCAAGCTGAGCAAGCGCAGCATCGGGCACGACTTCCTCTACCTGCGTGATTACACCGGACGCGCCGGACGCACCTGAGCGCCTACATGCCGTTGACGCGCGTCGGTTGAATCTTGTAGATGACGCGCTGTTCCATCCCCCGTCCTTCGGGATTCCAGGCATAATAGTCGTCGTTGCCGGCATACATGCCCGAAAGCTTGTTGATGTGCGCCAGCGCCGCTTCGCTTTCGTCAAACTCGACCACTTCGCCGCGGATCTCCGCCCAGTGGAAGGCGTTCTGTGGATCGATGACTAGCACGGTGACTTTGGGATTGATGCGGATGTTGCGGTCTTTGCGCCGTCCAACCGCCGAGTTGATCCACACCTGGTCGCCCTCCAGGCTGGCCCAAACCGGCGTAACCTGGGGCTGTCCATCGGGGTTGCTGGTGGCGAAGGCGACGATGAGCGGTCGCTCAAGCAGATCTTTGAGATTGTCTGGTATAGCAGCCGACATGGGCAGTTTCTCCTTGACTGGATAAGGCGTGCAGTGCGGCGCATTCTAGCACGGCGAGGCATCAAATGGATGACTTGCATGACAAGATCTCCGACGAGCCCTACCTATCTGCGAGATGAATCGGCGCGGCTTCGGCAGGCGGCTCTTCTGGCGTGTCGGCAGGCAGCTGGGAGATCATGCGCAGCAGCAGCGCCGCCACGTCCGCTCGCAGACGCAACTTGTATTCGCGCGCTTCTTCGCCCGGCAGCTGTCCATTGAGCGTAAAACTGAATTGCTCGGGGATGCGCGCGCCAGTCTGTCCCAGATCGGGCTCCCAGGCATCCAGCAGTTGCCAGTCTTCGCCACGATATTGATAAAGCTCAAAGAGGATGCGGGCCTCGCTACCCTCGCTTTCAAAGCGAAATTCCAGAACGATAGGCAGGGGCAGGTTTTGCTTTTCGATCGGCGACAGCGTGGCGCGGCTGATGCGCTTCGCCAGCGATTCGATCGCCTTGTGCAGAGCCGCTTCGTCCAGTGTTGGAGCGCGCTGCAACAAGCGATTCAGCTTATCAATGACCCCGAGCGGCATTAAGACTTCGGTGCGGCTGATGCGCCCATAGATGTCGTATTGGATACTGCGCATGGCTTTGACGCGCCAGCTGCCCATGACTTCCTTCTGCCTGCCCAGCAAATGCTTGACGAGTACAAGCTGGTCTGGCGCAGTGGCTTCGCCCAGCAGGTTGTTTTGCGCGTGATATTGCCAGCTTTGTCGCCTGCCCAGCGTAGAATTCATGTCGTACCAATTGTTGTGCGCATAAGGCGGCTGCCAAGTATTGAACTTGGGCGGTTGGCGAAACAGCAAACGCAACACCAGGCTCAACAGCCACAGGCAAAATGCCAGCGCCGCCAGCAATGCTGCGAATGCCAGCAAAGCTGCACCATAGTCAAGTTGGCTGCCATTCACTGCAATGCTGTTGCCCAGGAAGACGACCCGCCAGCCCAGCAGCGGCATGGTCAGCGAAAGAGGGGCTGTGGATGTGCTGCTGCCGGCGCAAACCCCGCTGCCAGCAACGGCTTGCGCTTTGTTGACGCGGAAGAGCTGTTCATTGTCGCGCGCGATCCGGCTGCCTGCCAACTCGTACTCGTCTATGCCGGCGATTATGCGGAAGAAGACATCTTCGCCTGGCAGGTTCGCCAAAGGCAGACAAATATCAAAGTCGCGCGATTCACTTTCTGCCAGTGCTGGCAACTCTTCAATATGGGTGGTTTGTCCATTTTCGTGCTGGGTGATCACAATTTCGGTTGCGACAGTGGCAGCCGCGCCACGATTGCTGATCTCGAAGCTGACGATAGCATGCGCCGTATCAGCGCTGTAGCTGACCCGCGGCGGCGTGATGGCATAATTGCGCGGTCCCGCCTGCCCAAGGGCGACGAATCCAAAGAGCAACATGCCAAGCGCAAAAAGCCAGCGAATCATCGTTCTAACCACAACCTACTGTGCCCACGAACCAAGTTGCGATACACCGTTCTGCGCCACCACATCACCTCCTACTATACTCGCCGCGCCCCGCCTTTCCAAATCTGCCGAGATTGCCCTGGCCAGCGCCCAGCAGCAGGCCGGCGCATTTTTCACCGATCATGATGCAAGGCGCATTGGTATTGGCGTTGACGATCCAGGGCATGATTGAGGCGTCGGCAACGCGCAGCCCGTCCACGCCATGCACCCGCAGTTGCGCATCAACGACAGCCAGCGCATCGTCAGCTGGTCCCATCTTGCAGGTGCCGACCGGGTGAAAAATCGTGTCCAGATTGTCGCGGACGAATCGCCGCAGGTCTGTCTCGGATTGCCATGATTCGCCCGGCAGATATTCAGCGCCGTGCCAGCGATCAAAGGCCTGCGCCGCCAGGATCTCCCGCGCGATATGGATACCCGCCAGCAGCACTTGCATATCGCGCTCGTCCGCCAGATAGTTGGGATCAATCAAAGGTGGCGCAAATGGGTCTGCCGAAGTCAACGATACGCTGCCCGCGCTCTTTGTCGCTGCCACGCCCGGCGCCAGCATAAAACCATGCGCTTGTGGATCGGGCGGATAATCAATGCGCGGCAAGAAAATCAACTGCAGTTCGGGGATATCCGCGGCCGCATCGAGCTGGATGAACGCGCCGGCCTCGCCCAGGTTGGATGTCCAGACGCCACGCCGCTCCTTGTCATAGCGTTCGCGCTCGGCTGGATCGTGCATGCGCGCCAGCGAGACGGGCTCTTGCGCGAAGTGACTGACGAAGATCCGCGCGTGGTCTTGCAGGTTTTTGCCCACGCCGGGCAGATCCGCCACTACCGCAATGCCCAGCCGCCGCAGGTCGTCCGCCGCGCCCAAGCCAGAGAGCATCATGATTTGTGGCGAGTTGAGCGCGCCGGCGCAGACGATGACTTCCCGCTCTGCCCGTGCTTCATGGTTGCGCCCATCTTTGTGCCAGGCAGCGCCGATGCAACGCGCCCCGTCCATGAGCAGGCGGGTAACTTGCGCGAAGGGCAGGGCGGTCAGATTTTTGCGCAGAAGAGCCGGCCGCAAGAAAGCATCAGCCGCGCTGCAACGTGCGCCAGCCAGCTGGGTTACCTGGTGCAGCCCGACGCCCGCCTGCTGGCCATCGTTGAAGTCGGGGTTCTGCGCCAAGCCCGCTTGCTGCGCCGCTTCCACGAAAGCCAGCGACAGGGGATTGGGGTCGACCGGGTCGCCGACATGCAGCGGTCCATACACGCCGTGAAAAGCCGATGCGCCGCGCGCCTGGTTCTGCGATTTGATGAACAGGGGCAGCACATCGCGCCAAGCCCAGCCAGGATTGCCCAGCCCCGCCCAGCCATCGTAATCGGCTTGGCTGCCCCGCTGGTAGATCATGGCGTTGGTCGTGCTGGAGCCGCCGTAGACCTTGCCACGCGGCATTTGGATGCTGCGATCGTGGCAGTGCGCTTGCGGCGTGGTGACATAATTCCAGTCCAGCGCCCCGCCACGCAGGTCGCGCCAAGCCAAAGGTCTGCGGATATCCGGGTGGTTGTCCGGTCCGCCCGCCTCCAGCAGCAGCACGCGCAGCTCTGCCACTTCGCTCAGACGGCTGGCGACAACGCAGCCCGCCGAACCTGCGCCAATCACGATATAGTCGTAGGTCATGCGCGCAATCCATTTTCTGCGAGAATCTTGCGCCATTGTAACGGCTAGTATGAACACAGGCTATGCGCCAGCCAGGCGGCTATGACCACACCAGCGCAAATCGACAATCTCATCAGCGCATTGTCACAAACGCAACTGCAGTCCGACGCCTTCAATGAATATGCGCCGGGCAATGCCGACAACGCCATCCGCCGCGCCAACCTGGGGCTCTACCTGCGCGCCATGGCATCGCGCAAGCCCACTGCGCTGCTGCTGATGGAAGCGCCCGGCTACCGAGGCTGCCGTTTGACTGGCGTGCCTGTCACCAGCCGCAGAATCTTGCTGGAAGGCGTTACAGCGCTGGACATGTTTGGGCGAGAGGCGGGCTTCCGCGATGTCAGCGATTGCGGCTTTGAGCGCGTCTATGGCGAACAGTCGGCTACCATTGTCTGGGGCGCGTTGGCGGAGATGCGCGCGCTGCCACTGATCTGGAATGCCTTCCCATTTCATCCTCACCGGGCTGGGAACTCCCTCAGCAATCGCAAGCCACGCCAGGCAGAATTAGCGCTGGGCGCGGACTTTTTGCGGCGGCTGCTGGCGATGTGGACATTCGAGCAGATCATCGCGGTCGGCAATGTCGCGCATGAACTGCTGAACAAAGGGGGAATCGCTTGTCACAAGGTGCGTCATCCGGCGAATGGCGGCAAGAATGACTTTGTGGCGGGGCTGCGCGCGCTCTTAGCTGTCGTCTGACTGCGACTCGGCAATGGACTCGGGCTGGGGCTGCGCTGTCTGGGCGCCGGCTTCTTCATAAACATCGGCAAAGTACAGTTCATAGGAACCGCGCTTGAGTCGCTGCAATTCTTGGCCCGCTTCTTGCCCGATCTCCGAGAGCAGAGCGTTCTGCTGGGCATTCGTCGATTCGAAGTAAAGCTCCAGGATGCGATAGGCATCGGGACTGCCCAGCGGACTGCCGGTGATGTGCACCACTTGTCGGCGCTGGATATGCGGCATGCGCTCGACCAATCCCAAGAAGTCTTGATACACATTTTCGAAAGCCTCGGCGTCTTCTGGATGCCGAAACACAATCATGAATTTGACCATGCCGCGCTCGCTGGATTGGTCGGCAGAACCGCATTTTCCTTTTACCACAGAGCGCGCAGAGGACACAGAGTAAACTGGTCTTGGCTTTGTGTCCTTTGTGTCCTTTGTGGTTACAATCATCCGAAACAACCGACAATCAAAGGCAAGCCCATGCCCCAGCTTCATGAACTCGCGCGTCTGCCCGACCCAGCCGACAATTGCGCCATCGCCATCCGCGACCTGCCCGCCGGCACGGCTGTCGCGCACCAAGGCAGCCACTTTCAGCTGAGCCACAGCATCCTCGAAGGGCATCGTTTCGCCATTTGTCCCATTTTGCGCGGCTCGGCATTGACTTCGTGGCGGCAGCGCTTCGGCATTGCCAGCGTCGACATCCAGCCTGGCGACTATGTCATCAACGTTGGCGCGCAGCAGGAGTTGTCGCGGCGCAGCCTGGATTTCGAGCTGCCTGCCCAGCCCAACTTCGACAACCTGATCGAGCCTTATGCTCTTGATGAAAGCAGCTTCACAGCCGCGCAGCCAATGCCGCTACACAGCCAACAGCGCACTTTCCCGGGCTATTTGCGGGGTGGGGGACGCGGCACGGGCACGCGCAATATGCTCGTCGTGCTGGGCACTTCGTCGCTGACAGGTGGCTTTGCGCGGGCTGTGGCAACGCGGCTGGCGAGCATGGCAGAGGACTGCGCCAATGTCGATGGCATCGTGCCGGTAGCGCATACCGAGGGCGGACACAGCGACCCCAACAACCGCGATTTGTTGCTGCGCACGCTGGCTGGCTTCCTGGTCCATCCCAATGTCGGCGCTGTTTTGGCCATCGACTATGGCAGCGAAGCCATCACCAATGCCGAGCTGCGCGAATACATGCTGGCGAATGCGTATCCTCTGGAACATGTGCGGCATCATTTCTATTCGCTGGGGCGGGGTTTTGAAGACGATGTCGCCTTCTGCCGCGGGATCCTGCGCGATTGGCTGCCGCTGGTCGACCAGGATACGCGCAGTCCACAGCCTCTCAGCGAGCTGAAGATCGCCTTGCAATGCGGTGGTTCGGATGCATTTTCTGGCATCAGTGGCAATCCGCTGGCGGCCTGGGTGGCCAAAGAAGTCATCCGCTATGGCGGCGCTGCCAACCTGGCCGAGACGGACGAACTGATCGGCGCGGAGTCTTATGTGCTGGACAAGGTCGAGCGGCTGGAAACAGCGCAGCAATTCCTGCGCAAGATCGAGCGCTTCAAGGAATGGGTGGGCTGGCACGGACAGACGGCGGAAGGCAACCCATCGGGCGGCAACAAATACCGCGGCCTCTACAACATCGCGCTGAAGTCGCTGGGCGCGGCCGCCAAACGCCATCCCGATGTGCCCCTGCACGCTGTCATCGACTACAGCCAGCTCATGACCGATGGCGGATTTTACTTCATGGATAGCCCGGGCAATGACCTGGAAAGTGTGGCCGGGCAGGTCGCCAGCGGCTGCAATATGATCTTCTTTGTGACGGGCAACGGCTCGATCACCAACTTCCCGTTCGTGCCGACCATTAAATTTGTGACGACTACGGCGCGTTACCAGCTGCTCAGCCAGGATATGGATGTCAATGCCGGCGCCTACCTCGATGGCGAAGCGCTGGACGAGCTGGGCGCGCGCACGTTGGACTTGACAGTCGATGTTGCCAGCGGGACACCGTCCGTCGGAGAACGAGCCGGGCATCACCAGGCGCAGATCTGGCGCGACTGGCAGCAGACTCGCCCCGCCAATGTCGCTTTCCTGGAGCGCAAGTCCTATAGCGGCCAGCCCATCGCCATTCCCCCCGCCGACAATCTGCCGCGCATTGAAATCCCTGTCTATCTGACCGAGCGCGGCTTGACCAGCGAGTTGGTGGGCATGATCTTGCCGACCAGCTTGTGCTCGGGGCAGATCGCGCGCATGACCGCCGAGAAGCTGAATGCCCTGGACTTGGGGCGCGGTCTTGGCTTGTCGCGTTTTGTCGCGCTGGTGCATACGGAAGGCTGTGGCGGCAGCGTCGTGCCCGAATACAAAGATATGCAGCTGGGTTATTTGCAGCATCCGAAGCTGCGCCACACGTTGCTGCTGGAGCACGGCTGCGAAATCACGCATAACAGCTATTTTCGCGGCTTGCTGGCAGAACATGGCTTGGATCCTGCCGATTTTGGTTGGGCGAGCATCCAGCTGGACGGAGGCATCCAGGCGGTGATGGCGCGCATAGAGGATTTCTTCCGCGGGCGGCTGGAAGAAGACAAAGCGCCACCACGCGCAATGGCCGGGCTGGAAGCGATGCGCATCGGCTTCTTGACGCAGGGGCATGTCCCCGAGTCCAGCGCGCGAGCACTGGCGGAGCTTTGCAGGAACATCGTATCGGGCGGCGGCACGGTCGTCGCCTCGGACAAAGACGCCGTTTTCGAGGGCAGTTTCGGCGCCATGCTGGGTTTGTCGGCGCGACCAAAAGCGAGCCTGGTCTACGGCGGGCTGCCAACGCGTGCCGGCTTCCATATCATGGCGAATCCACGTCGTCACTGGGCAGAGACCTTGGCCGGCTTGGGCGCGAGCGGCGTCGAGCTGATCCTGGCGCATGTCGATGGGCTGCCGCTGGCCGGTCATCCGCTGCTGCCGGTGCTGCAAGTGGGCAAGGGTGTTGGGGCGGGCGACTTGGACTCCGCAGTGGCGGATGATGCCGGGCATCTGCTCGATCTGCTGGTGGCGGCGATGAGCGGCGACTATATCCCGCGCCACAGGCTGACGGGCCTGGACGACTTCCAGGTTACGCGCGGTCTGGTCGGCGTGTCGTTCTGAAAGGCTAGCCGCGCCGCAGCGTCAGCCCACGCCAATAGGCGACGATGCGCTCGATCAGGATGGCTTCTGTGATGGTGGTGGCATCAAACTCGATGATGTCTGGCAGCTCGCGGATTTGCCATTCGCGTTTCAAGTCGCCCAGTGCGCGGGCGCGTTCGGCCGGGTCGTGATAGCGCGCGCCCAGCGTCAGGTGCATGCGCCGCAGGATCGAATCCAGCGATGCCACCAGGCAGACAATGACGCCGTTGCGCCGCAGCTCGGGCACAGCGCCGCTGTTGAGCAGGGTGCTGCCAGCCACGCGGATCAATGCCCGGCGATGCAGCACGACTTGGTCCATGATCTGCGTCTCCATTGCATTGACGCGTCGTTCGCCATACAGAGCGCGGATGTTGCCGATGGTGTCGCCGGCACGGTCTTCGATTTCGCGCTCGACATCGACCAGCGTAAGCCCCAGCCGATGCGCCAATTCGCGGGCGATGCGCGGACGATTCGGCTCGACATAGCCAGTCAGGATGAGGCTGAGGTCGCGGTGCAGACCAGGATCAGCCTGTGCCATTGCGCCAACCCGGATACCAGGCATCCAGGATCGTCGGCAGGTCCTGCAATGTGTGCAGCTGCGCCCAGTTGTCTTCAATGCGCAGGCAAGGCCCGCTGTTGTCGCGATGCATTGCGCGCATGCCCACGCCTAAAGCGCCCTCAATGTCGGCATGGAAGTTGTCGCCTACAAAGACGGTCTCGGCTGGCTCTGTGCCCAATTTGGCCAAGGCGCTCTCGAATATGTGTGGGTGCGGCTTGATGCGACCCGTATCTACAGCCGCAATGCGACAAACGGGGAAGTGCGCCAGCAAGCCGTGCTGCACAAGCTCGGCATCGCGCATGAACATGGGCTGCGAGGCGTTGGTCACGATGCCCAGCAAGATGCCCGCGTTGGTCAGGATCTCCAGCGCCGGCGGCACATCGGGAAAGACGCGGCAACCGGGCACGCCACGCCAATCGTAGGCTGCGATCAGGTCGGCTTCGTCAATGACGGTGCAATCAACACCGAGCGCAGCTAGCGCATGGATGAGAGTTTGTGGCATGTGCGGCGCGACCAAGGTTTTGCCCGCCTCTTGCCAAGCCGCTCGATGTCGGCTGGAAAAAGCAGTCCCCAGCTTGTCGAGGCTAATGCTGCTGGCGATGCCTTCTTGCTGCAGCCAGTCGATGACATTGGGCAGGTAGCTTCGGTCGATCTGGGTCCAGTCTACCTGCACGCCCGACCAGTCGATCAACGTATCGTCCATGTCAAAGAGCACGGCGCGGAGTTGGTCCGCCATCATTTAGCTCCCGGCGCGATTGGCTGCGCGCTTGGCGCGGCGTTCCAGGGCTTTGCGGCGGCGTTCTTCGCGCTTGGCTTCGTCTTCGTTCCACGGGGTAGGTCCGTCCGATGGCGGCGGTGGCGCGGCGGCTTTGACCGGCTGGGGCTCTGCCTCGGCGATCGGCTCTTCGCGCGGCGCGGCCACTTCGAGGACGGGCGCAGGCAATCCAGCCCCGCTCTCGCGCTCGGCGATGGCTTCGGCAGCCACGTCAGCATACATCTCGTAATAATCAGCAGCGCGTACTGAATCGTTCAAGCGCCAGGTCAATGTCGTGGCTTCCAGGCCGCTCGTGATACTCGCATGATGTGGCGACCAGCCCGTTGTCTCGCGCAGCTGGCGGTTGTCCAGCAGGTTCTCCCTTGCCAGCAGTCGCTCGCGGGTGGTCGGCTGGCGCAGCATGGAAAAAATGCCGGGCCTGGCGAATCGTGGCGCGCCCAAGCCCAACGCCTCTGCCAGCGCAATGGCGAAGTCGTCCGGCGTGCAAGGCGAATCATCGGCCGCTGTCACGATGGTCAGGCTGTCGCTTGGCATTTCGCTCGTCAGCAATGCCAGCATCGCCGCTGCCAGGTCATCTTCGTGAATCCAGCTGGCTGGTTTTTCTCCAGAAGGTGGGGTCGCAGAGCGCTTGATCATGTCTGCCAGCGCGGTTGTGGCGCAGCTGTTGCCGCCATAGACATAGCCCGCCCGCAGGATGAAGCCGCTCAAGCCGCTCTCTTGCAGCGCAGATTCTGCTGCTTGCAGCTCTTCTCCAGGCTGCCCGGCGCTGAGAGCAACCAGACGTTTGACGCCATGCTGCTCGGCGGCCCGCGCTATGGCCCGCGTCTCGGCGAGGATGCGCGCGCCTGTAGCAACGTGGTCGATTTCCACTTGGGGCGCGCCCAACATCGCCTGCGCGCTCGTATGCAATATCGCGTTTGCTTCCGCCATGCGCAGAATGCTGCCGATTTCGCTGGCGCGGCGCAGATCGGGGAAGACTGGCAGCGCGCCCAACTGACGGATAGCCAGCGCGCCATCAGCGTCACAGGCTGTGGCTGTCGTTCGGTGCCCCTTTGCCTGCAAGGCTTTCACTGCTGCCAAGCCTGCGCTGCTGTCGCCGCCGGTGACCAGGACACTCATTCCATCTGTCTGTTCTGCCATGGTTCGCACTTTCTTTGCCGCTGCCCTTTTGCCGCCAGTATGCCACATCCGCAGGCGATTCGTCAGGGGCTTTCATGAACCTATTGACAGCCCGCGCCAGCCTGGCTAGACTGCATGCAAGCCGCTTGTTCTTTGGGGCCTGTAGCTCAGTTGGGAGAGCGCCACAATGGCATTGTGGAAGTCAGGGGTTCGAGTCCCCTCAGGTCCACTACAATACAGATAGGCTCATAAGGTCTGCAGGAGCGTCTTGTAGAAACGGCAAGATCGGAAGCGATTATGGAATCGGCAATCAAATCTGAAGGGCGGATGTCGCGCCTCGAAGGTCGCGTTGATGAAGCGCTGACGCATGTGGCGTCCAAAGCCGACATCGCGGAGTTGCGCGGCATGATGCGTATCATCATTGCGCTAAACCTCGGCATGGTTTTGGCGCTGCTATCGATGGTTTTAGGCTGGCTGCCGGTCGGCGGCTAATTGTTTGACGCGCGTCGTCTCATTTGGAAAGGACTGCCCTGATTGTGGCAGAGCGCAAGCGCAACCTTTGGGATGAACTGCTGGAGATGGGTCGGCGGATTCTGAAAGAGATCGACGATTTGCTCGACTCGAAAGCGCGCGAACCGCGCAATCCGGCGCCTGTGCCCGTGCCCATTGGCAAGCGGCGGAGAGAAACCGACGGCGAATAAGGTGAATCGGTGATATTTTGCCAGTTGAGCGCAGTTCAAATTGGACTGCGTTTTTGCTTTCTCCTTGCTGGCAAATAAGCCAAACAGTTGCAGTTGACGCCATTTGCTGACATCATCTGGAGGGCGGAATTTCCCCGGAGACTGACAATGCCAGAATTCTCGATATTTGACGGGCACAACGACACGCTGCTGCGCTTTTATCAGAATGATGATGTGACTCACAGCGACTTCCTGCGCGGGATGGACGGCGGGCATATTGATTTGCCTCGCGCGAAAAAGGGTGGCTTGGCGGGTGGATTCTTCGCTGTCTGGACGCCCAACCTGGAAGATCGCATCGCTCCGGACAGCATGCCCGATACCAGCAAGCCCTATACGCCGCCGGCTGTCGAGCGCGGCTATGCCCTCTCCGTGGCGCATCAGATGACGGCTGATCTGTTCCGCATCGAGGCGGAGTCGAACGGACAGATCATGATCGTGCGCAGCGCCGACGAATTGCAATCCTGCATCGAAAACGGGGTCTTCGCCGCCATCCTGCACTTCGAAGGCGCGGAAGCCATCGACCAAGATCTCAATGCGCTGGAAGTATTTTTCCAAGCTGGCTTGCGGTCTCTGGGGATCGTCTGGAGCCGACCGACCATCTTTGCGCATGGCGTGCCCATCGCCTTCCCGTCCTCGCCCGATATCGGTCCCGGGCTGACCGAGGCTGGGCTGCGTCTGGTCAAACGCTGCAACCAATTGGGCATCTTGATCGATCTGTCGCATATGAACGAAGCCGGCTTTTGGGATGTCGCCGCACGAAGCGACGCGCCCTTGGTCGCCACGCATTCCAATGTGCATGCGCTCTGCCCCATTTCTCGCAACCTGACCGACAAGCAACTGGACGCTATCAAAGCTTCCGACGGCATGGTCGGCGTGAACTTCGCCACCGGTTTCCTCAACGAAGACGGCGCCTGGGACAGCGACCGCGGCCTGGATGTCATGGTACGCCACGTTGATTATCTGGTCGAGCGCCTGGGCGAAACACGCGTCGGCTTTGGCTCGGACTTTGACGGCGCGCGCGTGCCAGATGATGTGGGCGATGCGTCTATGCTGCCCAGGCTGACCGCCGCGCTGCAAGCCGCCGGCTATGACGAAGCGCTGCTGCACAAAATGACGCACCAAAATTGGCTGCGAGTGCTGCGCCAGACCTGGAAAAGCTAGCCTCCCGCTTTCCGAATACCCGACTTGCTATCAGCCGCAATCCCCTTCCACTGCCACAGAATCGGCGACCTTTGCGAGAGACCGCCTAGTCTCGCTCAAAGACATTGCCCTTGTCTATGGCCTGATTTGGGTAACAGCAGTTTGCGCCCACATTAAACACATAATAATCGCCCGAAGGCCAGTAACTCACGCATGCCTTCCCTGCCGGGCACCGTGAATTGGCGGTATCGCGGTAGTATCTATAGCGAGCGGAAGTTGCTTGAGAAGATTGATAGGTTTGTGTTTGAGGTTGTGCGCTCCCCCCGCCGCTTGATGACGGGGAACTGCCACCGCCGCCGCTCGACGACGAGGAACCGCCACCGCCGCCGCTCGATGACGAGGAACCGCCGCCCCCGCCGCTTGATGACGAGGAACTGCTTCGCCGCTCTATTGGCTGTGCGGGCTGCCTGTTGTCTTGTTGGCCGCATTGAAGTCCCGCCTGGCTTCTCGCTTGGCACCAGCCGGCCTGCCAATCTTCCCAGGTTTTGCAATCGCTACCCGGCTCATGACAAGTATTGGGGTCATTCGTATAGTCTCCATCATTCCAGGCGCGGATCACTTCCGATTGCGCGCTCGTTATCGCCCCCTGTGCCAGCGTCGCGAACAGGCATGCAAAACATAAAATGAAGTTTATCTTCATTGTTAAACTCCCTTGCTATTTGGATCATACACCTCGTGCGTATCATAACAAAATCGGGGAAGTTATGGGGAGTAGTGAATTATGGATATGCGACTATTGTGAACGCCGCAAAGGTTTTACCACCGAGTACACCAAGTTGAAGGAGTTCACCGAGATTGTTTCACAAGATTGCGCTAACTTCATAGATCACTGATTTCACCACTCCCAATTATGGCTAAAGAGGTTCTCTTTGCTCCTATGGCTTAGGCTTCCCCCGACTTTTCGGGCGACCGAGAGGGAGGATTGCCCTGCTCATGAGTCAACACGCCCTTGACGGCGCGACCCGCTTGGGCTACGCTAACCGCGAGCGAATAGGCAGATAAATCATGAGAGTACAATTCCCGGGTTTCGGGGTGACCCGCTCTTTCCTTATCCAGGGCGCATAAGCAGCCCCTCCTTCGCGATTCCACACTTCTCACAATACATATCCAAACAATCAATCTCCCCGCGCAGTTTGCGCCGAGAACGATTTTCTTGTGCCAGCATTGACTAGGGAGAAAGACCAGACCACATGAGTGACCGCTATCAACCCAACCAGATCGAAAGCAAGTGGCAGCAGCGCTGGGACGACAGCCAGCTTTATCGAGCGCGCGTCGACTGGAGCAAACCCAAGCATTATGCCATGACCATGCTGCCCTATCCATCGGGCGATTTGCACATTGGGCACTGGTTCGCCATGACGCCTTCGGATGCGCGCGCCCGCTGGATGCGCATGCGCGGCTACAATGTGCTCTTCCCCATGGGCTTCGACGCCTTTGGCTTGCCCGCCGAAAACGCCGCCATCGCGCGCAATGTCCACCCCTGGAAGTGGACCTACGCCAATATTGAACGCATGCGTGAACAGATGCGCAGCATGGGCGCCATGTTCGATTGGGAACGAGAAGCCATCTCTTGCACGCCCGAGTATTACAAGTGGTCGGAGTGGTTCTTCAAGAAGTTCTACGAAAACGGCATCGCCTATCGTGGCTCGGCGCTGGTCAACTGGTCCGACACCATGCAAACCGTGCTGGCCAACGAGCAGGTCATCGATGGCAAGGACGAACGCACCGGGCAGCCGGTCGTCCAGAAGATGATGGAGCAGTGGTTCTTCGCTATCACAAAATATGCCGACGAGCTGCTGAACTTCGAAGGCATGGACTGGCCCCCGCCCATCAAAATCATGCAGACCAACTGGATCGGCCGCAGCGAAGGCGCGAGAGCCACCTTCTACACCGAGGTCGGCGCGCACCCGATCGAGATTTACACCACCCGCCCGGATACATTGTGGGGCGCGACCTTCATGGTGCTGGCGCCCGAGCATGAACTGGTCGCCAAAATCACGACCGACGAGCAGCGCGATGCTGTCGAGGTTTATGTGCAGGCGGCAGCGACGCGCACCGAAGTCGAGCGCCTGTTTGCCGACCGCGAAAAGACCGGCGTCTTCAGCGGCGCTTATGCCATCAACCCGGTCAACGACGAGCGCGTGCCCATCTGGATCGCCGATTATGTCATGATTACCTATGGCACAGGCGCGATTATGGCCGTGCCAGCCCACGACCAGCGCGACTTTGAATTTGCCCGCGCCCATGACTTGCCCGTCAAAGTGGTCATCCAGCCCGAAGGCAGGGACGAACCGCTGACAGAATCCACCATGACTGAAGCCTACGATGGTCCGGGCACGATGGTCAATTCCGACGCCATGGACGGCAGTGTCAGCTCCACCGCCAAGGGGCGCGCCAACCCGGCCATCAACCGCGTCATTGACTGGCTGGAAACGACTGGCAAAGGCCAGAAATCGGTCAACTACCGCTTGCGCGACTGGCTGATCAGCCGACAGCGTTATTGGGGCTGCCCCATCCCGATGCTCTTTGCTGGCGACGACATTGTGCCGGTGCCCGATGACGAGCTGCCGGTCGAACTGCCCGATGATGTCGACTTTGTGCCCACCGGTCGCAGTCCGCTGACGTATCACGAGCCATTCTTCAAGGTCGACGAGCGCACGCGCCGCGAAACCGACACCTTGGATACGTTCATGTGCTCCAGTTGGTATCAATTGCGTTATCTGTCGCCGGATTGTGATGAAGCGCCCTTTGACGCCGAAGAAGCCGCTTACTGGCTGCCGGTGGATGTGTATACGGGTGGCGCGGAACACGCTGTGATGCACCTGCTGTATACGCGCTTCTTCACCAAGGCGCTGCGAGATATCGGACTGTATGACGAGACCGCCGCTGCCATGCGCCGCCATGGTCGCGATCCCGAAGGCGCTTTTGATGAACCCATGACCCTGCTGCGCAATCAGGGCCAAGTGCTGGGTGGCGAGCAACAGGGTCATTTTGTGCTGTGCAGCGGGCGCAAAGTCGGCGAGACCCTGCAAGCCGATCGCGTCGAGGCGGTTGGCTGGAACGAGGCGCCGGCTGGCTTCAAGGGCGTCTTTGGCGAGATCGCTCGACGCACAGAGAATATCTTGCGCGTCGACATGGCTGGTGTGACGCAACTGGTCGAAGTCTTGCCGCAGGCCGAGATCATCATCCCCGAGATCGAGGGCGCGAACAACATCAACCAGCTGCGCCAGCACCTGGAAATCCAGCGCATGTCCAAGAGCAAGGGCAATGTGGTCAATCCAGACGAGTTGGTCGCGCGCTATGGCGCAGATGTGGTGCGCTGTTACCTGATGTTCAATTTCGACTGGCAGAAGGGTGGCCCCTGGAACGAGAACAACATCAAAGGTCCACAGGGCTGGCTGCAAGACATCTGGGAAATCGCCACGGCTGGCGAGCCGACTGTCGCTGGCGATGCAGCCGCCGAGCGCGACATCATCCGCAAGCTGCACCAGTGCATCGCCGTGGTCGACCGCGGCCTGGAGAACTTCAGCTTCAACACAGCCATCGCCGAGCAGATGAAGTTCAAGAATGCGCTGAAAGATGCCCTGCGGCGCAATTTGCTAGGCGCGGAAGCCTGGCGCGAAATCATGCATGCCGCCATCCGCCTGCTGGCGCCTTTTGCCCCGCACATGGCTGAGGAGCTGTGGGCGCGGCTGGGCTGGCAATACAGCGTGCACACCCAGCCCTGGACCGAATATGATGCCGAGCTGGCGCGGGAAGAGTCTGTCGACCTGGTGGTGATGATCAACGGCAAACCACGCGAAACCATCGGCGTGGCTGTGGATATCGAGCGGGGGCAGGCGGAAGAATTGGCGCTGGCCAGCGCAGCGGCACAACGCAGCCTGGCCGGCAAATCGCCGCGCCGCGTCGTCTATATCCCGGGCCGCAATGGCACAGACCCGAAAGTGAATATCGTGCTGTGAGGGACTCGCCAATCTCCCCTTAGCCGCAAGCCCCCTGCGGCTTGACAAAAGCGGCGCTGATCCAGCCCTTCGCGCCGTGATAATCCACCTTGAACCAGCCAGCCGTCCGCTCGACTGCCGTCAGCTTCACATTGTAAGGGATGAGTGGTTGTATGACAGCGCCGCCCGGTCCAGCGCGGAAGTTGAGTATGTGCGTGGTCGTCACCATGCAGTTTTGCAGGCTCTGGCTGGGCGGCGGAACCGGGGTGGCTGTGGGAAGGCGCGGACCCGGCGCCAGCACGACGGTGCCAGGACGGTCAATGAAGGCGCAGATCATGCCGCCGTCCACGCTGTAGGCCGGCAATTCCGAGACGACGCGCGGAGTAGTCGTCGCGTCCAGGAAGAGCAGCGAGCCGCCGCTCTGTCGGAAGCAGACTTGCGCGCCGCCGCCCAGCCAGCCCCAGACATCGACGGCGTCAATGATGCCGCGCTCGATGACCCAGGCGATGCCGACGCCGCGAGCGCCCACCCGCTGGCACTGCACGCCACCGGTTGGCGGAGCGACCAGGATGCTATCGGGCAGGTGTAAGCAGGTGTTCACGAAAGGACGCGGCGTTGGTGTCGGCGTCGGGGTCGAGGTCGGATTCCACTGGGCAGGCGGGCGGGCGGCGATGCTGCTGGACACCTTGATCTCTTTCATCATGGCATCCTTGCCGACGATGTTGCTGACGGTCAGCATCACTTCATAGGTGCCGGGACTCGCGTAGGCATGCATAGGATTAGCTACGCGGTAGTCTTCATCGCCGTCCCCGTCCACATCCCAAATGTGATCTGGATTGCTGCCGGTCGCTGCCGAGGTAAAGACGACCCGGTAGCCGGTTACATCGTATTCGAAATCGGCTTTTGGCGGGGCGGGCGGTGTCTCCACAGCAAGATCGCGGGAGGTGGAGTGGCTGCCATCGCTATTGGCCACGGTCAGCGTGACGCGGTAGTTGCCGCCTTCCGCATAGCTGTGGGAAGCGCTTTCTCCGCTGCCCGTAGCGCCGCCATCGCCGAAGTCCCATTCGTAGCTGTTGATAACGCCGGTCGAGCCGCTGGCGTCAAAGTGGTAGAGCAGGGTCTTGCTGGGATCAGTATCAACAGTGGCGGTGAAATTGGCCACGGGCGGCTCCAGATATTCGATAGCGCCGATGTCGCAGGTACTCCCGCGAGCCAGACCCCGCTGATCGGTGGCAAGACAATTGGTGGTGGCGGCGTTGATGGCCGGGCTATCCGACTGCAGCGGATAATAAGCCCCCGAACCAGCCAGCGCGCCCAGCCTGGGATTGCCGCTCAAGTGCTTCGCCGGCGATGTTGACGCGCAGCTATTGTCCCCGATTAAATTGCCGACATTCTCGCTTAATGCGCCGCTGATGACGCAATCGCCCTTAGGGTTCCCGCTAATGAGGCTGTTGCGCAGTTTGAGCTTGCCCGTGCCTTGTTTATTAATGCCGTATGAGGCAAGGGTCCCTTGAGTGATCTGATTGGCAATGGTGACATGGGTGAGGGTAGCTGAGCCGTTATTCACATAGACGCCGCCGACTTTGTTGCTGTGGATGGTGCTGTTCATAATGGTCGCATTGCCACCAACAATATGAATGCCCCCGGTCCCGCTGGTAAGATCTCCGATGTTGCTGTAAATGGCGCTGTTCTCTATGGTTGCGGTCGCTCCCTTAATATAAATGCCCGCGCCGCTGGTTGCCCTGTTGTCGTAAATGACGGTGTTTCTGATTGTGAGCGTGCTATTAGCGCCCGTAGCGCTGACTCCACCGCCATTTCCGCCTCCCTCCGAGTATGCGGCTTCGTTGTCATGGATACTGCTGTTTGTGATAGTGAGCGAGGGAGAGGCGGATGCGTCAGCGCTCACACGTATTCGGACAGAGGCGCCGCCGCCGCCCGTTTGACCCCAGAGTTTGCCGCCGGTCACGGTCAAATTATTCAGGGTGACATGGCCGACGCCGTTCGTGTCCGCTACGACTGAAATTATTGCGTGCTTGCCGTCGCCGTCGATGGTATGACCCGCTCCCTCAATGGTGATGGTCGAGTTGATTTCGGTCAGGTCCACGGTTAAGCGGACATGCCCGGTCAGGGTAATGGTGTCGTCGCCGCTGCCGGCTGTGCAGTGGTCGTTGTGGGCGTTGGTGTCCGCATTGGCGGCTTTGATGGCGTTTGCCAGGCTGCAATTTGCATTGACTTCGATGTCAGCGGCGAAGACCTGTCCCGCCGGCAATAGCAGCAGGAAGAGCGCCAACAGAATAGCGGCTTTTATCCATAAGCCGCGGTCAAGCGCAAGGGAAGCATCGCCACTAGATGATTGCGGTACATTGCGGAG
>MKWU01000199.1_pt1 | contig 111545 bp, 101 predicted proteins | sample 809101 | NCBI WGS metagenome assembly MKWU01 (sample SAMN05860141, study PRJNA318959) | sponge metagenome | host: Aplysina aerophoba | place: Slovenia: Piran, Adriatic Sea, Gulf of Piran | collected 2013-05-07
GCAAGCGTTGTTCCACCGGATCAATTCCTCAGGGACATTCGTGACGGTTTCGAGAAATTCTGCCATGACGTGTGGGAGCTGTTTCCGAGGCCGTACGAGCCACTCTATAACCCGAAGGTCTTGGAACTCGACGAATTCTCGTGCGCCGATCGTATCGCGGAACTGGATCTCACCGATACGCAGCGTATCCAACTCAATTCCTTCATGGCTTTATATGGCGGTGATGTCACCTCAAAATTTGGCTTGCCCGGCATGCTCAAGCTCTACGCAGCCGGCGGCTGGAATTACGACGCCTTCGCCGACGCCGAAACCCACTATCGCATAGAATCTGGCACCCTTGGTCTCATCACGTGCCTCATCGAGGATAGCGGCTGCGAGGTTCGCCTGAACGCAGCCGTTGAACGCATCGAACACAACACCGGTGCGGTTCGTCTTCATACCCAGGACGGAAACGCGGTCAGTGCCAAAGCTGCCGTCATTACTTTACCACTCAATTGCTATGCCGACGTTGATTTCGATCCCGCCCTCTCGCTCGCGAAGCAAAACTGGATCAACGAGGGCATGATCTCGAAGGGGGCGAAGTTGTTCGTGCACTTGCGCGAGAACCTGGGCCGCGTATTTGCGTTCTGCGACGAAGCGCGGCCGTTGAACTGGGTGCAAACGCTCGCTTACGGCGATGACGTCGGCACGATTCTCTCTGTCACCGTGGCCCGCGCATCGACCATCGATGTGGACGACGAAGCGCAAATCACCACCGAAGTGCGCCGCCTGTTCGGCGACGTCGACGTGATCGACACATGCGGCTACGACTGGGCAGCAGATCCTTTTGCGCGCGGCGCATGGCCCGCGTACAGCGTTGGACAACTCAGCCGCTTGCCGGATCTGCAGCAGCCTGAAGGCCGTCTCTTCTTCGGGGGCTCAATCACCGCTAACGGCTGGCACGAGTTTATCGACGGCGCGATAGAGAGTGGCCTACGCACCGCGCGCGAGGTGCAAATATTGCTCGGCGGTGACGGCTCATGAGCGAGCGTCCGTACGCGAATGCGATGACCCACAAAAGAATGATACGCTGCGGCTAATTGCTTCCCGACCACGAGGTCCGAGACATGAAATTCACCATACTCGCGATCCCGTTCATGCGCAGCCATGGTGAAGAAATCGGCATGGCCGGGCGCGATCCTGCGCGATTTTAGGCCACGCTGGGTAAAGTGAAGGACCAGATGGTGTTTGCCGAGTCGCTCGGTTTCAACGGCTTCTGCCTCACAGAGCATCACATGCAGATAGAGGGTGTCGAGGCGACGACAAATCCGATCATGTGGGACATGTATGTTGCACAGCACACCGAGACCATGCGCGTCGGCCAGCTCGGCATGAACCTGACTGCCATGAACCCGATCAAGGTGGCTGAAGACATTGCCATGCTCGATCAGATGACAGGCGGCCGCGCATTCGCTGGTTTCTCTCGCGGCAACACGCCGCGCTGGACCGCGACGATGGGGCAGCATCTCGACATCACCTCCGCCGAATCCGATCGCTCGGAAGCCGATCAACGGAATCGGCGAGCGCTGTACGAAAACTGGGCGCTGGTGAAGTCTCTCTGGACTGACGACCTCACCGCGCACGATGGCGAATTCTGGAAATTCCCGCTGCCGGTGGAATGGGAATTCGGCCCCACCTCACGCTGGGCGCCGGATCAAGTCGATGCCGGAGGCGTCCTCAGACGCGGTAGCATCACGCCGCGCCCATTGCAGCAGCCGCATCCGCCGATATATGCCCCATTCAGCTATTCGATGGAGACCGCGCGCTTTTGGGGTAGAGTAAGGTGCCAAGATGGTCAACTTCGTGCGTTAGGAGAAAGAGGAATTCATCCCGCTCGTGATCGATAACTGTATCGAGGCCGCCGCAGAAGTTGGAAAAACGGTTCAGGCGAAAGACGTTCTCGCCCTCGGCGGTATGCTGGTTATGGGTGACACGCCCGCGGAGAGCAAGCGCTATCACGGCATGTTCCAAGATTTATGGCAACTCGCCTACGACGCACCGCCATACCACGTGCCGGTCGGGCGGTTGTGGACGAGATCGCGCCGGGAAGTCCAGGATGACGTCCTGCGGGTGATTGACAAGTTCGAACTCGATGAGATCTTCATCTGGCACCATATCGGATTTTTCGGTGACGAGTTGGAACGCGCTGCGCTCAATGCGTTTGCGGAAGCAGTGATCGAGCCGCTACGGAAACAAGGTAGGGCGGCGTAATTTCGGAAAATCGCATTCGCTGTGTCCGTATCAAGAAAGGGGACGTTGCCTGTTTCTTCAGGTTTTAGAAAATTCCCCTGCTCAGCTTTGCGGATATTCTCTGCCCGAACCGGCCTCGGGAAGGCTGGCAGCCGCGTAAGGCGACTCTCATTCGACCTCATACTGGGTGAAGTGCATACTCATTTTCGATAACTTGACAATGCGTACAGGGCGCTTGCCGGCGTCCCGAAACGACCGGGGTTCCGCGCGGCTCCGTCGTCACTTCGAGGGGACAGCCCGACCGGCGATGGCACGCAGCCGGCTGTCGGCCGGCAGAGTGCCCAGCTCGCTTCCCCAGTCACCTTCCAGGCGGGATCGCAGGTACATCTCGGTCACCCCATCGTCGCCGTGACGAACCATAAGGGTGGCGGCCCAGGCTACGGCCAACTGCTCGACCAGGCGACGTGCATCGACCTCTTCGTGAGGCAGGCGGGCCAAGGCATCCCCGACCTCCCGCACGACTCGGTCGACCCGGGGGTCGAGCCCATCCGCCAGTGCAAGCTCAGCTCCGAAGGCGTCGACCACCTCGGGGTTTCGGGACAGGGCGCGGAGCACGTCGAGGGCGATCACGTTGCCCGAGCCCTCCCAGATAGAGTTCAGCGGAGCCTCGCGGTAGAGCCGGGGCAGGATCGACTCCTCCACGTAGCCGTTGCCGCCCACGCACTCAAGCGCCTCCCGGACCACCGGGGTCGAGCGCTTCGTGATCCAGTACTTGGCCACGGCAGCACCAATCCGAGCCAGCGCCGCCTCTCCGGAATCGATCGGGGCACGCTCGAAGGCGCCGGAGAGGCGGACGTCGAGCAGGATGGCCGCTTCGGTCTCGATCTCCAGGTCCGCCAGCACGTTCTGCATCAGGGGCTTGTCGATCAGGGTGGCACCGAAGGCGGCCCGATGGGCCACGTGCCATGCGGCCTGGCTTACGGCCTGGCGCATGAGGGCGACGGCCCAGGTGGTGCAGTCGAGACGGGTGCCGGCCACCATGTCGATGATCGTGGGCACCCCCCGGCCCTCCTCGCCGACCAACCAAGCGGTGGCGTCGACCAACTCCATCTCGCTCGATGCGTTCGACCGGTTCCCGAGCTTGTCCTTCAGTCGCATCAGGTGGAGCCCGTTCCGGGTTCCGTCGGGTCGGATTCTCGGCACCAAGAAGCAGGACAGTCCGCCCGGGGCGTAGGCCAGGGTCAGGAAGCCATCGCACATGGGCGCGGACACGAACCACTTGGAGCCATTGACTCGATACAGGCCTCCCGGACCACCGCCCTCGACCGGCTCCGCCGACGAGGTGTTGGCTCGCACGTCGGAGCCACCTTGACGCTCGGTCATTGACATCCCCAACAGCACGCCACCCTTGTCGACGATCGGAGCCAGCTCCGGTTCGTAGGTACGGGAACGCAGCTTGGGCCCCCACAGGGCGGCTAGGTCGGGCTGATGCTCCAGGGTGTAGAGTGCGGCTCCAGTCATGGAGATCGGACAGGCATGGCCCACCTCGGCCTGGGTCATCAACAGCATGGCCGCGTTGCGGCGCACGAGCTCCCCGTCTCCGGGGGCGCCTCCGTAGTGGCGACAGTGCAGCCCCTCCGACACCGACAGCTCCAGGAGAGCGTGGTACGCCGGGTGGTAGCGGACCTCGTCGATCCGCTCGCCGAAACGATCATGGGTCACGAGCTCCGGCTCGTGGCGGTTGGCCTGGTGGCCCCAGTCGGCCACCTCGGCGGATCCCACGCGTCGTCCGAAGGCGGCCAGCTCATCCAGCCCCTTCGGGCCTCCCTCGCGCTCGACCGCTGACGCGAGCACCGGGTCCGAGGTGAAGGGATCGTAGGACTCGAGGGGCGGGGGCTGGTTGGCCGAGGTGCTCACGGCCGGACTGTAACCTCGTCGACTGACGAGTGCAAGGGTCGCGGGTATTGTCAACTTATCGTTCTCTTGTGAAGGCAAACTCCTTAATTCAATAATTTGACAGTACCATGGTCGTACAACAGAAATAGGAATTGTATCACTCTCAAGAGGGGTCAAACACGCTCGCACTGACCCAGCGTGTTTTTCTTAGCTACTTCGCCACCTGGCTTTCAGCAGGGTCGCTCACTCCAACTTCAGCTCCGCTCTTTGCTAAAACAGCTACTAAAGCCTTGGACGACTCCGGGGCTTATAGCCCCACACAGAGAGGACTACGCGGGACTTTCGCCTTGATTTTTTTGAGCTGACTCCAAGACAACTCCGAAACCTCAACTTTCTGCGTAAATCCGCTCGCTGGTCCTTTCTCTTGATCTCTGCCTGCTTCAAGGGGTAGGAGTACAGGTGTCCAAGAAGAAGGAGGATCTGAGCGTGGATGCATTCGAGTACGCTGCTCCGCAGAATCTACAAGACGCCGTGGCCTTGCTGGCCGAGGCAAGTGGGGAGGCCCGACCCCTGGCGGGCGGGACCGACCTCATTGCCCAGATGAAGGAGAATCGCCGGAGCCCGTCTCTGGTCGTTGACGTTAAAAAAATTCCCGAGCTCAATGTCCTCTCCTATGAGGCCGGGCTCCGCATTGGTGCGGCCGTGTCGTGTACGCAGATCGCAGAGTTCGAGCCGGTGCGCGTCCACTACCCGGCCCTAGCCGAGGCCTGCGCCCTGATCGGTTCGTATCAAATACAGAACCGCGCCGCGCTGGGCGGCAACTTTTGCAACGCCGCTCCATCCGCAGATGCCGTTCCGCCGGCGATAGCATATGGAGCAGCGCTGGTGATCGCCGGGCCAAACGGACAGCGGGAGATTCCGGCAGAGGATTTTTTTGTTGGGCCGGGTCAGACTGTACTGGAAAAAGGCGAGGTCCTGGTCGAGATTGTGCTGCCGTCGCCCCCGCCCCATTCCGGCGCGGCCTATCTGCGTTTTATCCCACGCGAAGAGATGGATATTGCGGTGGCTGGGGTGGGTTCGTTTGTCCAGCTCAGCCCGGACGCTCGTACCTGTGGGCAGGCTCGCATCGTGCTTGCCGCAGTGGCCCCCACTCCCGTCCGGGCAAAGGAGGCCGAGGCGTTTTTAACTGGGCGGGCTTTGGATGAGACAACGCTTGCTCAGGCCGGGGAGCTGGCGTCCCAGGCCGCCAGCCCGATCTCCGATGTGCGTGGTTCGGCGGCCTATCGGATTGAATTGGTGAAGGTGCTGACGCGGCGCACGCTGGGCATGGCGCTGGAGAGAGCGAGAGGGTAACCATCATGAGACAGGCGATTGAACTGAACGTCAACGGCGAGCCGCACGACGCGCTGGTCGATAGCCGTGAAACGCTGCTGGACACCTTGCGTTACAAGCTGGGCCATATGGGGCCCAAGGAGGGCTGTGGCAATGGCAACTGCGGAGCCTGCACGGTCGTCCTGAACGGCGCGGTCGTCAATGCCTGCCTCGTGTTCGCGGTAGAAGCCGCAGGCGCGGACGTGACTACAGTCGAAGGGGTTGCAGCTGAGGGCAACCTCCACCCCGTGCAGCAGGCTTTTATTGAACACGGGGCCTTGCAGTGCGGGTTTTGTACGCCAGGTTTTATCATGTCGGCCAAGGCATTATTGGAGCGCAACCCGAACCCGAGTGAACCGGAGATTCGTCTGGCGATCTCCGGTAACCTGTGTCGCTGCACGGGCTATGACAAAATTGTTCGCGCGATTCAGGCCGCGTCGCAGGCACTTTCACAGACCGCCTAAGGAGGGACAGCATGGCTGAGTATAGTGTGATTGGAACGTCTTTGGCCAAAGTTGACGCCCCGGAGCGGGTCACGGGCAAGGCGACCTATGGGGCCGATCTCGATCTGCCCGGCATGCTGTGGGCGAAACTCGTCCGTAGCCCGCATGCCCACGCCCGCATCAAGCAGATTGGTACCAGCCGGGCCAAAGCGCTGCCCGGCGTGAAAGCCGTCATTACCGCCCACGACCTGCCACCCCTGCCAAAAGGGGCGACCGCCCCCCTGGTGGGGGAAGTCAGCATCGACATGAGCGCCATCCGCGAGATTGTCATGGCCTCGGACAAAGTTCGCTATCATGGTCAGGTCGTAGCCGCGGTGGCCGCTACCGATCCGTTTATTGCCGAGGAGGCGGCCGGCTTGGTTGACGTCGACTACGAACCTCTGCCGGTCGTGGAAGACGTGCTCCAGGCTATGCAGCCGGACGCCCCGCTCGTGCACGAAGACCTGCACACCCTCGAAGAGGCGACCCAGGAAAAATCCGGCCAACCGAGTAATGTTTCTACCCATATGGTCTATACCCGGGGCGATGTTGAGGCCGGGTTTGCAGCCGCCGATGCGGTTGTTGAGAAAACGTATACGACCCAGATGGTTCACCAGGGGTATCTGGAACCCCAGGCCTGCGCCGCGCGGATCGAGCCTAACGGCAAGGTCACCTTATGGACCTCGGCCCAGGGACATTTCACCGTTCGGACCCAACTCGTGACCTTGCTCGGTCTCCCGGCCAGCCAACTGAAAGTCGTACCCATGGAGATCGGGGGCGGATTCGGCGGCAAAGCCCTGGCGCTGTTTGAGCCTACCGCCATTGTTCTGGCTCAAAAGACCAGCCGGCCGGTCAAACTCGTAGTCTCCCGGGAAGAGGTGCTACGCGCAACCGGCCCAGGGGCGCCCGCGGTCATCACCGTGAAAGCCGGCGCCACACAGGACGGAAAGATTACCGCGCTGACGACAACCATGCGCTATGATGCCGGCGCTTTCCCCGGCTCGCCGGTCGCCCGCGGCCTGCTAGTGGGTTTAGCTCCGTATAAGCTGGACAATATGGTCGCCGAAGGGTTTGACGTGCTGACCAACAAGCCCCGCGTTCAAGCCTACCGCGCCCCTGGCGGCACGCCGGCGGCCTTTGCGGTTGAAGCCCTGATGGATGCCCTGGCGGCTGAGATCCACGTCGACCCGCTGGCGTTTCGGCAGAAAAACGCCGCCGAAGAAGGCGATACCCTGCCCCTGGGTATGCCACTCAATCGCATCGGCCTGACCCAGATGCTGAAACAGATTGAGACGCATCCGTGCTGGACCACGCCGCTGGAGGGTCCCCACCGCGGTCGGGGACTGGCTCTGGGCTATTGGATCGGCGGCTCTTTCACATCGAGCGCCGAGGTCAAGATCAACCCGGACGCCACCGCCTCCATCTTTGTCGGCACCGTGGATCTGACCGGCACCCGCACCACGATTTCCCAAATGGTGGCCGATGAACTCCAGCTTGACCCCCAGGACATCACCATCACAGTGGGTGATACCGACAGCGCCCCCTTTGCCGACCTGAGCGGTGGCAGCCGGATTACCTACACGATGAGCGCCGCGGCGCATCAAGCCAGTCAGGATGTGTTGACCCAACTCAAAGAGCGCGCCGCGGAAAAGCTCAAGGTGTCCATCGCTGAGGTAGAGTATCAGGCAAAACGTTTCTGGGCCAAGGACGATACCCGGAACGAGGTCAACCTAGCCGAGCTGGCCCGCGAGAGTGTCGCCTGGGGCAGCGGGCCGATTATCGGCAAAGGCAGCACCACCCGGATGCAGCCGGCCCACGCCTATGCCGCTCATGTCGCGGATGTTGAGGTTGATCCGGACACGGGCAAGGTGACCATCCTGCGCTATACCTGCTTCCAGGATGTCGGCAAGGCCATCAATCCGACCCAGGTTGAAGGTCAGATCCAGGGAGGGGCCGTGCAGGGCATAGGCTGGGCCCTGAACGAAGAATACATTTTCGATAACGGCGAGCTGAAAAATGCCAGCCTGCTGGACTATCGCTGTCCGGTGGCGCTGGACCTGCCCATGATCGAAACCGTCCTGACTGAGGTCCCAGCCTCCGAAGGCCCCTATGGTCTGCGCGGAGTGGGCGAAGTGCCCATCGTGCCGCCGGGCGCAGCCCTGGCCAATGCGATCTACCGCGCTACCGGCACTCGGCTGTACGAATTGCCCATGAACCCTGAACGGATCTTTTGGGCCACGCGCGGCAATGGGACCAACGGGTCACACGGGGCTAACGGATCAGGTGGGGAGTAGTGGTTTGCAGGATTTCTTTAGGAATTGATCCGCCGCCCCCTAACGTTGAGCTGAAGCCCTGACGTACAGGTGCTGGCCTAGAGCGCCCAGTGCGGCGTCCAATTGGTCCATGCGCGAGTTGTGCTGTACGTCCAATACCCGGTCTACCTGTGGGAGGTGCCAGCCGAGGCGACGTGCCAGCTCTGCCTTCCCGATACCCTGCGCCCGCATCTCCCGATACAGCATCACCTTGACAGCGGTGAGCGTCGGCAGCACGGCGACCGGACGTCCTTGCGAAGGGAGTGGAATATCCCGGCCGTCATGGATACGGGCCGCTATCGCTTCCTCTAAGGCATCAACCCCCCGCGCGAGCGCCTCGTCTGTGTCAATTCCAAACGTCGTCAGTTCCGGGAAATCCGGGGACGTCGCGAGCAATGAACCTTCGTCGTCTTCGAGGACAATAGGATAGGCCAGCATTAGTTCAACCCCAGGTCTTTCTTGATTTTTGCCACCAGCCCGCGGCCCAATTCCTTGCTGCCACCGTGCATTGGCAACTGAGTCGTGCGCTCCCCGAGTCGGACTGTGACATGCCCACTGCCTCCCTTATGCGTATGAAATGTGCAGCCTCGTTTCCTGAGCCAACGCCGAAGCTCGTGGGCGTTCATAGAACACGGATGACACAACAGACGTGTTAATATCAACAGAAATGTTGTGTTGGTTCCGCCCCACCCTCGGCCCCGCCTTGTGGGTGGCAGTGATCAACCCTACTCTGTTCCGTTCGTCTCTCCGGTGAAGACAATATAGCCGGCGTCCTCCTGGGCCTGAATTCTCTCTTCGAGGTAGGTCGGCAGGACAAGGCTGCGCTCTTCGGGAAACTTGCCGCGATGGAGTTGGGGTCGGAGGAAAAACTCCTCGGGAACACTGATCCCGGCTTGCGTCTTGAGCGGTGCGGGAAACCAGGTGCGGCGCATGAAGTCCGGGTTAAAGAACACGTCTTTGTCCTCTTGGGACCAGTCCCGAAGCTGCATGGCGTCGTGGATGCCGTAGGAGTAGAAGTCCTGCTGCGGGTCCCACCACAGGGTAATCAGGTTATGATAGCCGCGCTCCTTGAGGCGTGGGTTCATCAGCTTGGCCACGCGCTCTTCTATCATAACCGGCTCTCCGTTCTTACTGTAGATTTCGGTCCGCAACGGATAGAAATAGTGCTGGTCCGCCCAGAACAGAATCCTGGGCGCATAGTAATCGGGCAACCAATCCGACTTGGCTATGGCCTCGACCAGATAGCATTTGACGCCATTATCTTCGGTATAAAACGGATAGTCATCGCCCATCAGTTTTATGGCGCTGGCCGGTACGTCCTGAAAAGTGCCGTCCTCGCTCTGGAGCGTGATCGACTGGCGCGTCTTTGGAAAGCGCGCGGTTTTGTAGAGCACATCGGTCCCCACAATACGCCAGGAGAACTCCCAGGCGTCGCGGCCCAAGAAATCGTCATATGCCATGGGCGCGTTTGGAAATTTTTCCTGGCGACGCGGCTGGGGAAAGCGGCGCACCCGGCGCATACTCAGGGAATACCCGAACAGGTCAGCTTTTTTGGTCAGGTGTTGGTCAGTCCGAAACGTACTGAAGAGCATCTGGTTGCCATAGTTTTCCGGGGGAGCGACATCCTGGGTGAGCCAGCGCGAGTAGACTTCTCCCGGCTCGGCCAGAATCTGGCCCATCAGTCCTTCCGGGTCGCGATAATGTACCAGGGCGATAATCTGTTGCACAAAGAGATAGCCGGTCGGCGTGAGCGTGCCCGTGTCCTCAATCTGAACACAGTTCCAGCGGGGCATATGCGGGAACTCCATGATCCGATAGCCCACCTCTTCGGGCGTGTAGGGCGGCTTGAAAGGGTAGGCTTCCGCCGGCATATACGGGATGTCTGCGTGGCGGGGCGTGTCCGTTGAAAAGTCGAAGCGGGCAAGTTCTTCTTCCGACAGTTCGTCCAGCATGCGCCAGGTCCGGCTCTCGTTGTCCTCGGCCGAAACCGGCGTCCACCCCAGCCAGCACCCCAAGACGAGTATTCCCCACAGCCAGCGTCGCACGAGGCTCGCAGCAGTCTGCCCTCTCGACATATGTCCCTCCCTTCCGGAGCAGCCAGCCTTACCATACTCGGTCCGAGAAAGGGAGAGGTTGAGGGGAACAGGGGCTGATCGAACTGATTCTTATGCCGCCGGAAACGTGTGGTGCGTCAGGAAAATATCAGCGTCCTGCTGGGCAAAGAACACCAGGCGGGCTGCTGTAATAGTCGCATCGGCGACCAGGAAATCGGTAATTGCCCGCGAGGCAACTGCCGCGGCCTCCTCACGCGGATAGCCGTACACGCCGGTGGAGATGGCCGGGAAAGCCAGCGTCGTCAGGGTATGCTGTCCGGCCAACGAGAGAGAATTACGATAACAGGCGGAGAGCAGATCGGCCGCCCGCTCTCCGGCAGCACTATAGACCGGCCCGACCGTATGAATCACCTGCCGGGCCGGCATACGTCCGGCTGTAGTGAGGACGGCTTCCCCCGTGGGCAGACCGTCAGGATAGCGGGTCCGCCGCAGTTCCTGACAGGCCGCCAGAATATCCGGCCCGCCCGCCCGGTGGATGGCACCATCCACACCTCCGCCACCCAACAGGGTGGAGTTGGCCGCATTCACCACGGCAGCGACCTGCTGTTGGGTAATGTCACCCACCAGCACGGCAACGCGACCGTTGAGAAATGTGTGCAGTATCGAATCCTGCGACATACGGGCAGCCCCCAATAGGGGCCCTATCTCGATTTAATCTTCCTGTACGGTCAGCGCCCCTGACGGACATTTGGCAACAACAGCCCGGACTTCGTCCTCTGATGCGGCACTGGGATCAATCACGAATTTCCCGCCTTCGACCTTAAAGACTTGTGGCAGGCCCTTCACACAATTCGCCGAATGCGTGCAAACTTCCTCATCCCAATTCACTTTCATACTACGCCCTCCCGTATGGTGTTGATTTCCGTAGCCTAGCGCTTTCCTTGGGTGGTCGGCAAGCCGGCTTTACAGCGGCAGGCTGTTTGAGTCACCTCTCGCCGCAGGAGCGGATAACAAAGGTCGGCCTTCTGAGGCCCTGGACTGCCTGACTTTTGTGGCATTTTTCAGACGAATCTGTTAGAGGAAGGGCAGGAGGGCCAACACCGTATGAAACAACTCCGCGTGATTACCGAGAAATGCACAAGCTGCATTCAGTGCGAGTTGGCTTGTGCCTTTGTTCAAACCGGGACCTTTCAGCCGTCGCGTTCCGTTATTCGCGTCCATATATTTGACGAGCAAGCCGTCTACGCGCCCTATACCTGCTTTCAGTGCGATGAGGCCTGGTGCCTGACGGCCTGTCCGGTGAATGCGATTGGCATTGACCCGGACACGGACGCGAAGGTTGTGATGGACGACGTATGTGTCGGCTGTGCGGTCTGCACGGTAGCCTGCCCCTACGGCACCATGTTCTATAACCCGGATAGCCACAAAGCCTTCAAGTGTGACCTGTGTGGCGGTGACCCGGCGTGCGTCAAGTCCTGCCCGACCGGCGCACTCGAATATGTGGATATGGATCAGCCGGACTGGCTGGCCAGTTGGGCGGACAAAGTCAACCGGGGCTTTCAACATATGCAGGACGAAGAAGGAGGCAACGCATGAGCGCGACGAACACAATGCACGGCTGGACCGGTACTGTCCTGCGCGTCAATCTGACCAGCGGCAACATCACCAAGGAGCCCCTGAACGCCGAATGGGCCAGAGACTATGTCGGTGGCCGCGGGCTCGGCGTCAAATATCTCTACGAAGAGATGGACCCCAGCGTCGATCCGCTCAGCCCGGAGAACAAAATGATCTTTGCCACCGGGCCGCTGACCGGCACCAACGCGTCGTGTGGCTCGCGCTATATGGTCGTCACCAAGGGCGCGCTGACCAATGCCGTTACCACCTCGAATTCCGGTGGATTCTGGGGACCGGAGATGAAATTCGCCGGCTATGACATGATCATCCTAGAGGGCAAGGCCGCCCAGCCGTCCTACCTGTGGATCTATGACGATCGGGTGGAACTGCGCGATGCGACCCATCTGTGGGGCAAGACGGTCTGGCAGACCGAAGAGGCCCTGCGCGCCGAAATCGGCGTGCCGGACAGCATTATCGCCAGCATCGGCCCGGCCGGAGAAAACCTGGTGCGCTTTGCCTGCATCATGAACGATCTGCACCGGGCTGCGGGCCGGTCCGGCGTGGGTGCGGTCATGGGCTCCAAAAATCTCAAGGCCATTGCCCTGCGCGGCACCGGCGGTGTGTCTCTGGCCGACCCGCAGGCATATATGGAAGGCCAATGGGCCATGAAGGAAAAGCTGCGGCAGTCGCCCGTGACCGCCGAGGGTCTGCCCATGTACGGCACCGAGGTGCTGGTCAACGTGATCAACGAGCACGGCGCCCTGCCGACGCGCAACCACCAGCAGACCGTCTTCGATGAGGCCGAAAACATCAGCGGCGAAACCCTGACCGAAACCCGTCTGGTCGCCAATAAAGCCTGTTTTTCCTGTACCATCGCCTGCGGGCGGGTCAGTACCCTGCCGGGCGAAGCTTCCTCGAAATACTCGGTCACCACCAATCCGCAGAACTGGAAAATCGCGGGGGAAGGCCCCGAATACGAAGCGGCCTGGGCCATGGGCTCGGAGTGCGGCGTGGGCGATCTGGACGCGCTGATCAAAGCCAACTGGCTGTGCAACGACCTGGGCATGGATTCCATCAGCTTTGGGGCAAGCGTGGCCGCGGCCATGGAGTTGTTCGAGAAGGGTGTGGTCGGCCAGAACGAAACCGAAATTCCGCTGGAGTTCGGCAGCGCCGAGGCCCTCATCGCCATGGCTGAGAAGACCGCCTATCGACAGGGTTTTGGCGACGCCCTGGCCGAAGGCTCCAAACGCATGACCGAGACGCTGGGCCGGCCCGAGTTCTTCATGGGCGTCCGTGGCCAGGAGTTTGCCGCGTATGAAGCCCGCGCCATTCAGGGCATGGGCCTGGGCTATGCCACCTCGAACCGCGGGGCGTGTCATTTGAAAGCCTATACGGTGGCGGCCGAAATCCTCGGCCTGCCGCGTCAGATGGATCCGCGCGCCACAGAAGAGAAGGCGGAGATTACCAAAGTCTTCCAGGACGCCACCTCAACCGTTGACGCCACCGGCCTGTGCCAATTCCTCACCTTTGGGGTTGGCCTGGAAGAGATGCTGCCTCAACTGTCGGCAGCCACGGGCGTAGCGTATACGCTGGAAGAACTGGTCCACATTGGGGAGCGCATCTGGAACCTGGAGCGACTCTGGAACGAGCGGGCGGGCTTCACCGGCAAGGACGACACCCTGCCCAAGCGGATTCTGGAAGAGCCCATCCCGTCCGGCCCGGCCAAGGGCGAGGTCAACCGCCTGGGTGAAATGCTGCCCGAGTATTATGAACTGCGAGGCTGGGAGAAGGACGGCAAAATCTCGGAGGCAAAGAAAAAAGAGTTGGGGCTGGAGTAAAGGAGGTCTGTTGGGTCTGTTGAGTCCGTTAAGTCTATAGAGTCCGTTGAGTCTTTGAGACCCAAGAGACCCTAAAGACCCGAGAGACCTACAAGGAACATACGTCATGGCACACCACATCATTATCGGAGGGGGGCCGGCCGGCGTAGCCGCGGCGGAAACGATCCGGGCAACCGCAGGCCCTGAGGCACAGATTACGCTCATCTCCAACGAGCCGGCCTACTCGCGCATGGTCCTGCCCTACTATCTGGCGAACGATATTCCGGAGCGGCACGTACTGACCGGAGACGCGGCCTATTTTGAACAACACGGTATTACATCCGTGTCGGGCCAAGTCGAGAAAATCGATACCCAGGCGCGCACCGTCACACTCGGTGACGGCTCAAGCCACGCGTTTGATACCTTACTCATCGCGACCGGCTCTTCGGCCCAGCGTCCTCCTATTGCCGGCATTGACCAGGAAGGCGTGTACACCTTCTGGACGCTCGAAGACGCAAAACAGGTCATGGCGAAAGCGCAGGGCACGCCCAGGGCTGTGCTCATCGGTGCCGGCTTTATTGGCTTCATCGTCTTGAATGCCATGGCCAAGCTGGACTGGAATCTCTCGGTGGTTGAAACTGAAGCTCAGGTCTTGCCGCGCATGCTCGACGCCACCGGTGCACAAGCGGTCGAGGGCTGGCTGACCAGCCAGAATGTGGCTGTTCATACCGGCGCGCAGGTCCAGAGCATTAGCCGTGAGGGCGAGGCCCTCAGCCTGTCGCTGAGCAACGGCGCCAGCCTGAGTGCGGATATTGTCATTCTGGCCACCGGCATTCAGCCCAACCTGGGATTTCTCGACGGCTCCGGCATTCAGGTTGACGGTGGCATTGTGGTGGATGACCGCATGCAGACCAATATCCCTGGCATCTATGCGGCCGGTGATGTCGCCGCCGGGCCGGACCTGTTGAATGGGTCGGTCGCGGTGCATGCGATTCAACCCACGGCCGTGGACCATGGCCGGATTGCCGGCGCAAACATGGCCGGCAAAGAGACGCACTATCCGGGCAGTCTGCTGCTCAACGTCTTGGATGTCATCAATCTGCACTGCGCCAGCTTTGGCCAGTGGCGGACAGATGCGAATGAGTCGATCACTACCGTCTGGAACCCGACACGCCCTATCTATCGCAAATACGTCTGGGACGGCGATCGCATGGTCGGGGCGCTGTTCGTCGGACCGATTGACGATGTCACCATGCTGAACGATGTCGGTATGGTCAAGGGACTCATTCAGGCCCAGCAGGCCCTGGGAAACTGGGCGGACTACGTCAAAGAGAACCCGACCGATGTGCGCCGCGCCTATGTCGCCACCGGGACCGCGCAGCAACTGGTCGGTCACACTCTCCTGGGCGCACCCGCCACAGCACGTGCCTACCGGGTGGATGGGAAGACGCCCTCGGCCTGGCAAAAAGGCTCGCACGGCCCGCTTATCGGCTCTCGCCCGGACGCGCTGGATACCCTGCCACGGACACCGACACCAGGCCTTGATAAGGGTAAATAATCAAGGGTGAATAATCGATGCAGGTCAATATCAAACTCTTTGCCAATCTTCGGAAGAAACTCCCCAAAGGCTCTATGGGGAAAGCCACACTTGACCTCACAGATCAGGCAACCATCAACGATCTGATTCACCAACTCGACATTCCGCTCGACCTGGCCCAAATGGTCCTGGTCAACGGCGAGCAAACCCGGGAATTCGGTCAGGCGCTTACGGACGGCGACCAAGTCAGCATCTTTCCGCCGGTGGCCGGCGGGAGCGAGTGAAGCCTCTTACGTGAAAAGGTGGTCAAACCATTTCTATAACCCGCCTTTTCACTGCCCGCCTTCCTTCACCCGTTCACCCACTCAGCGGGGAATAATCGGCAGCACCACATGTGAGGGATGCGCCTCGTCATGAAAGACGTGCTGGAGGGCCGGCTCCAGGCGACTGGCCTCGCCACTGGCCTCGCCGGTTTGCGGGTTCCGATCAAAACGCGGAAAGTTTGAACTGGCGATGTCAAGACGAATACGATGACCTGCTTTGAAAACATTGCTGGTCGCCCACAGGTCTATGGTGAACTCGTATACTTCATCTGGCTGGAGGAGCGTGGCCTGAGCTTTCGAGACTCGATAGCGGCCCCGCATGATCCCGTCCGTCAGGTTCTGCGCGTATCCTTCGGGATGCACGTCCACCAGCTTGGCTGTGAAGTCTGTGTCCGTCGCACTCGTGGCCGCATACAGAGTTACCGTGACAGGCCCGGTGACCTCGACATCCTGCTCAAGGACGGGAGTGGTATACACCAGAACGTCTTCCCGCTCTTCCACGGAACGTTGATCGAACGCCCCGCCGGGAACGGCCGCCGGCCAGCAGCATAACCCGCCGCCCTTGGTCGGAACGGGGTGACGCGGGTCGGAGACGAAGACGTCCGTGGGTTCGCTGCGTGGAGCCGCAGGGCTCAGGCTGCCGTCACCGCGCAGGCTGTTCGCGTTGCCGGCGCTGTGCAAATAGTACGGCGTGTACTGCGTCCGAGCCAACGGCCATTCGTCCTCGTTTCGCCACACATTCTCGCCCATAACGAAAATACGTACCGGCGGTTCTTCCAACAGTCCGTTCTGTTCTCCCTTGAGCCAGTAGTCAAACCAGCGCAGGTGCAGCCCGTCCAGGCCCGCGGCCAGTTGCGTCGTTGAGAGCCCGAAATTCGCCTCGCCCACAACATTGTTCAGCGGCAGCGTATGGTGCCACGGGCCGATCACGAGTTTTTGGCCGTCGCGTGCCGGCGGCGTAGCACCGCGCTCGCGCATACCCAGATAATTACGAATGGTGCCGCCCAGGAAGATGTCATACCAGCCACCGACATTACACGCCGGAACCGGAATCGTATCATGCCGGTTCTCGATATTGATTTGCGCCCAGTAGTCGTCGTCATCAGGATGGGCCACCCAGTCGTAAAAATAGGACGCAGACTGGTGAAAGAACGGAAAATCTTTGAGCGGCAGGTGACGAAAAGCATCACACATGTCGTCGACCCCGGACAGGAGCTGTCCGACGTCGTCCCGCAGCTCGGGCCGGTCTTTCGCCAACCGCATGGCCGTATCGGGCGCCAGGCCGGTCATGGTCCAGCTCGCATTAAACCCCAGCGCAAAGGCTCCGCCCTGATACGTCCAGCCTTCGTGATAATCGGACGCCGTAATCAGCGGGAAGATGGCCTTCAAATGGGGCGGCCTGCTCAACGCAGCCAACCATTGGGTGGCACCAACGTAGGACGCGCCATACATGCCCACGTTGCCGTCTGACCACGGCTGTACGCCACACCATTCAACCGTGTCATAGCCGTCGGCTATATCATCCCGAAAGGTGTAAAACTCGCCGTCCGAGGCATAACGGCCACGCGAGTCCTGGATGACAACGGCATAGCCCGCACTGGCGGTCCGAATGACATCGAGCATGAGCATGGCAATCGTCGTCAGCCCTTTGTCGTACGGAGTCCGTTGCAAGATAACCGGATGCCTGCCCGTTGCCGGACGATAGACATCGGCGCGCAGCAGCGTGCCGTCCCGCATGGGGACGGCTACATCTCTTTCAACCGTCAGGGTGGACTCGCTCGTGGTCTCGCTCATAGGGGCCTCCTTAATTTCCCGACACGCTATCGACCTGCCCGAACAGCGCAGCCAGCCGCTCACAGTCCGCCAGCGGCAGCGGTGCTTTGAGCAGCGCGGTTACATTTTCTTTGAGATGCTCGACACTGCCGGTACCGGTCAGGACGCTGTCCAGCCCAGGCTCATACCGGCAGTAGCGGTAGGCCGCCTCGGGAATGGTCTTGGCCTTCCCCATGTCAGTCAGAAAGCCGAGTACGTCCGGCATCTCGCACAGGGCAGGGTCGATCTGGTTTTTGTCTCTGAGTTCGGTCAGAATTTTTTTCAGGTGAGCCGGTCGGCTGAGCGCGTTCCGCACGGCGAACATGCCCATGGTCCCAATGTTCTTGGCCTGCGTTTGGGGGAACACCCGCTGGCGGGCGGATTGGTTCAAAAAATTAAACCCTATCATCATCACATCCCAGCAGTCGTCCCGAAGCGCCTGCTCGGCCATCGCGTGCTGCGGGTCGGGAATAAAGGCTTCGGTCACACCGACAAAGCGCACCTTGCCCTGCTCTTGCATCTGCAGCAGTCCAGGTAAGAGCGTGTCGCGGGCGTATTGATATTGCCCAGCCCGTACGCCGTGCAGATAAAAGACATCGACATAGTCGGTCTGTAAGCGCTTGAGGCTGTGTTCAACTCCACGTCGAAGTTCACCGCTTGGGTCGTCACTCTCACGATCCGGACACAGCTTTTTTGTAGAAATGACGAGCTGGTCCCGAGCGACATCCTGTATCGCCTTCCCCACAATGCTCTCAGTCCCATAGGCTTCGGCAGTGTCAATCAGGTTGATTCCCAAATCCAATGCTTGGCGAACGACCTGAATAGATTCTTGCTCGGTTCTGCCGGTTTTCTGTCCCAGTCGGCTGTGGCCGCCGCATCCCAGACCGGCCACACTGACATTGAGACCAGTTCGTCCGAGGGTGGTGTATTGCATATATCGGTATTCCCCGCGCAGCCTGGAATCTCCAAACCATATGCTCCCTCCCCTCTTTTCTGCAAGATGTTCAATCGAGGAAAGAGAGCGTCTTGCTTTTCGGCCGGTCCGGCGCTATGGCCAGAAGGACGATTGAACAACACACCAAAGGAAGGGAGTCACACATGGCGAATAAAGATTTTGAGGTCAAACAAATCCTCAAGGCGTATCGGCAGGGGCTGATCTCGGACGAACTCTTTGCCGAACAGATGCAGGAACTCGGGGGCAACGGCGCGACGGGCGGGCTTGATGTGGCCAATGTTTTTGACCACCGCGGCAGTGAGGTTGCCAAGCTACAGGAAACCCCGCTGAGTCAAACCGTGGCCTTCACGCTGCCGGCCGGCTATAGCAACGACACCGAGAATACCCACAAGGGCGACCAGATCATTTATGTCGTCGAGGGCTGTGCGACCGCTAAAGTGTCCGGCACAGAGCAGGACATCAAAGCCGGCGATGTGCTCATGATTCCGGCCGGCGCTCCTCACACGCTTCGAACCGGGAACGAATCGTTCTTTGGCTTTACGATCCTGGCGCCGCCGGAACTGTAGCCACTCTCGGACGACCTCTTCGTCAATACCGGGGGACGCAGCAGGCTGCGTCCCCTACGCTAACGCCCGGATCACCTCATCCGACGTACACACGGTCGTGAGCCCTCCCAGGGCTGCGCCTAAAATGACCCTGTGGGCCTCTTCGGTCGTGGCGGCACAGCAATCTTCGGGAATGAAGATATGATAGCCGCGGTCAGTCCCGTCCCGGGCCGTGCCTTCGACAACGCCATCCGTGGCGATGCCGGTCAGCACCAGGTGGGTGCGCCCTTGGGAATTGAGAATGGCTTCCAGAGGACTGGCGTAAAAGGAACTCACCCGCGTTTTGGTAATCACCAGGTCTTCCGGCTCAGGGGTGAGGTCGGCATGGATCTCCGCTCCCCACGTCCCGTCCTGCAAGGCTTCCATTTGCTTGATCACCTGAAAGACCTTTACGTGCTCCAGTAAGTCGGAGTAATCCGACCGGTAGGCATGTCGCACATGGATGATCGGTACGTGAGCCGTCCTCCCCGCGGCAGCCAGGGCGCTGATATTTCCCAGGACGTTCTTTTCCTTAATGAGCCTGGGCATGGTCCCGCCAGTGAGGTGCCCGCCAAATTTACCGTCTTCATGCACAATATCGTTCTGGCAGTCCATTACCAGAATGGCGGTTTTCTCTTTTGGTAACGTGAGTTCACTCATGCGACTCTCCTCCTTTTTGCGCTCTCTCGTTTATCCGGCGCGTTCACTTTCACTCCATATCAATATCACATCATTTCAGATTGACAGACCGGGACATCCTCTATCTAATCGCGGCTGATGAGAGAGCCAGGGTCCTTGGACGACCTCAAGAGCGAGGACGGGAGCGCAGACCGTAGCGAAGGCATCTTCTATGGCTGGCTGATTGTCGGCGTCCTGTTCTTTATCTCCATCATCGACGGGGGGTTCACCTATACCTTCTCGACATTTCTGAAGCCGCTCACCCAGGAATTTGGCTGGTCACGGGCCGAGACCGCCACGGCATTCTCCCTGTATTTGCTGGTTGCCGGCCTGGTTCTACCCGCCTGGGGTTGGCTTATTGACCATGTTGGTGCCCGCTGGGTCTTTCTGCTGAGTGCCCTGATTGACGGCGTCGCCCTGTTCCTGCTCAGCGCCGTCAGCAGCCTGCCCGGCTTCTACGCCCTATACCTGTTTTTGGGCGTCGGGCTGGCGGGCATCGGACCCATGCCGGTGGGGAAGGTCATTACCCAGTGGTTTGTGGACAAACGGGGTCTGGCGATGGGCATTGCCCTGGTCGGCGCGAGTGGTGGGGGACTGGTGCTCGTCCCGCTGTGCGGTTTTCTGATCGCCGAGTTCAGTTGGCGGGTGGGCTATCAGGTCTTAGCCGGCCTGTCTCTCTTCGGCATGCTGCCCTTGGTCTGGTTCTTTGTCGTTAACACCCCGCAGGAAAAGGGCCTCAAACCCTTGGGACAGGATTATTCGAAAGTACGTCACACGCTGCTGGGACCTGAGCCGGAGCAGGACGTGCGGGACTGGACCCTCAGACAAGCGCTGTCCACCTCGACATTCTGGCGCTTAGGAGCCGCATTCTGCCTGGGGCTGATGGCGGGTGGAGCGGTGCTTGCCCACCAGGTCGCGTTTTTTCAGGATGCCGGGTATAGCCTCGAATTTGCCTCAACGATTACCGGCATCTCTTTGGGCATGAGTATGGCCGGGCGATTTCTGGCAGGCTGGGTCAGCGAACACATCCGTCACCCCCACGCCATCCTGGCCGGTTGTCTGTGCATGCAGGCGGCCGGCATCGGAGTGTTACTCTTTCTGGAGAGTCTCGGGTTTTGGGCGCTCACGCTGTTCGTGTCGCTCTTTGGACTGGGGTATGGCGGCATGATTGTGCTGTGGCCCTTGATCGTCGGACACAATTTTGGCCGGCAGGCTTTTGGGGCCATTGCCGGAGTATTGGGGACGTTGGGACTGAGTATCGGCGGCGCGTTGGGGCCCATTATTGCCGGCGTGTTATACGATAACACCGGCAGTTATGACTGGGCATTTCTGTCTTGCGTCGGCGTGTTTTTTGCGGGCGCAGGGGCCGCGGCCGTAGCGCCGGAGCCACAGGCGACGTAGAGCGGTTTGCAGTTGTGTAGGGGTCCGGACAAGAGGAGCTCTCACCCTAGCCCTTGTATGCTGACATAACAGGGGGGGGGTAGGGTCAAAAATCAGGGCTTACGGTTAGGTTGTAACACCAAGATACACATACAAGATTGACGCGGCAAAGCTTGAAACGCTGCGGACAGCATGAAGTCTGCCCCACTTCTCAAGCAGCACTTGGGTTTCTTCTGAGGTGCGGTCGCGCGCTGGGTCAAGCAGCTGCTTGTTCGTCGGCAGGATACCTAAGAAAGTGAACGGCACGACGCTGAAGATGAGGCAAGCCCCCACGAACCAGAGCCCTGCCCCTCCGTTTATCGCTACCGCAACGCCTGCCAGTGTTGCGAGAAGCGCGAGAGAAGCCTGCATAACTGCGGCGCGCTTGTAGCTTGGCCCAAAAACAGTGGCGGCGAGTTCCGTTCCACATGCGAGGCGGGCCGGATGCTCCACCACAGTACCGTAAATCGCAGCGCCAGCAAAAATCGAGCATGCAAGGATAGCGATAATTTCTAGAATTTCCACACTCGCCTCACAAAACGGCCTCCCAGTCCTGTCAGGTTCTAGCCAGTGGCCCGCGGTCCCCGCAGCAACCGACCGGGCAAGGCGCCCGTGTGTTCGTTGTGACGCAAGACCGTCTCGCCGTTCACGACGGTGGCGAGGAAACCCGTCGCCTGTTGCTTGAGTCGCCGCGCGCCAGCCGGCAGATCGCAGACGACCTCCGGTAACTGGGGTTCGGTGGTCTGAGGATCAAAGATCACCACATCGGCGTTCCAGCCCTCACGCAACAACCCTCGCCCTCTCAGACCCCAGTGAGAGGCCGGCACGAAACTCAACTGTCGCACCGCCTCTTCCAAGGTCAGCGCCTGCTTCTCCCGAACCCAATGACCGAGGACATGGGTTTGGAGTGAAGAGTCCATGATCTGGGAGACATGCGCACCGGAGTCGGAGAAAGTAATGACCGAGCGCGGGTGCCGCATCATCTCCAGCACATGCTCTTGGTTATGGTTGACGAGCGGTTGGAGGAAGAAGCGTTTCAGGCCCTTCTCCAGGGCCAGATCAATAAACACTTCGACCGGGTCTTGCTGACGCTCATCAGCAATCTCGGCGATGGAACGATACGGTGGAGTGGCAGAGTCCATGACAAACAGCCACTTAAAATTCGCCGCGCGCGGCTCTGCACCAATTCCCTTGTTCTGACCGCGCGGCCTGCGGTGGACGGCTTCGATCAGCTTCTGACGAGTTTCCGGATTCCGTAGCGCAGCTTCCTGGTCGGCTAGGGGGAGTTTTCTGATATCCTCCCACACGGGCAAGGTATCGAACGGCGTGGCCGTCTCGAATGACAGCACGACATTCAGCGGGCGACTATGCACCTGGATGAACATCCGCCCGCCCGCCTCGGCGGTTTCGTCGGCCAGGGCAAAGAACGGCTGCCACATGTTTGGCGCCTGGCGACTGCTGAACATGCCAAACGTGACCGGCACGCCGGTATCAACGGCCAGTGCTTTGAGTCGGCCCAGATACTCATCAATCCGTTCGGGGTCGAATCGGGCATCTTCGTTGGCAATCTCAAACACACCGGCGTTCAGCTCACCCATGGCGCCCACCAGTTGGCGCACTTCCTCCCAGGTCGCCAGTCGGCTGGCAACCGGCTGACCGTCCGGCGTCTGATGGTTGTGGGTACGTGAGGTGCTCAGTCCGATAGCGCCTGCCTGAATGGCGGCCCGCACTTCGCGCTGCATGGCTTCCAGGTCCGTCGAGTTCGCTTCTTGCGTAAATGCGCGCTCACCCATGACATGGGTCCGCAGCGCCGAGTGCCCGATATAGGCGGCATAGTTGATGCCCTTCGGGAGCGCATCAACCGCATCCAGGTATTCCGGGTAGGTGGTCCAACTCCACGGAATACCGGCTTCCATTGCTTCCGGGGCAATGTCTTCTGCCCGTTCAAGGTTGCGCATCACCAGCAGTTTGTCCTGCTCGGCGCACGGGGCGAGCGAAAAACCGCAATTCCCCATTACCACACTGGTGACGCCGTGCCAGCAGGAACACGTCCCCAGCGGGTCCCAGAACACCTGGGCATCCATATGGGTATGGGCATCGACAAAGCCCGGAGCAACCACATGCCCCTCGGCGTCAATCACCTCGCGTGCACTGTCGCGGATTCTGCCGATGGCCGCGATTTTTCCGTGGCTGATACCGACGTCAGCCTGAAAGCGAGTCAGTCCCGAACCGTCAATAAGCGTACCGTTTTTGATAAGCAGATCGTATTGCATCTTCCTTCTATAAACGAGGCGGAAGCTCGAAAGCAAGGCATGGAAAACCGGCCAGATCTGACGTAGAGTATGCACAACGAAGAGCAAGCAGTAAGGAGGGAACGCTCATGTCAGAGTATACACTCATTTCAGCCGACTCCCATTTCGTCGAGCCGCCCGGCATGTGGGCCGAGCGCATAGATAAAAAGTTTCGCGACCGTGCTCCGCGTACCGTCAAGGGGTTGAACGGTCGCGCCGGCGAGTGGTTCGTGTGTGAGAACATCACCCCCATGTCGGTCGCCGGCTTCTTTGGAGCGGGCGTGCCGTCACCGGAACTGCCCGAGCACAACAAAAAGGGTTTTGATGAAGCCCCCAAGAGCGTCTGGGACCCCGCCTATCGGATCGCGGACCAGGACCGTGACGGCGTCCGGGCAGAGGTTATTTATACCTCCATGGGGATGCCGCTGTTCGGCTTGGACGACGCGGAATTGCGCTATTCCTGCTTTCGCGCCTTTAATGACTGGGCCACCGAGTATTGCAGCTACGACTCGAAACGCCTCGTCCCGTTGGGTCTGATCACGCTGGAAGACATTCCACTGGCCGTGGACGAACTGCAACGCATCGCCAAACAGGGCATGCGGGGTGCCATGATCTGGGCCGAACCGCCGGACGACCGTCCCTATAGTCATCCCGACTATGAGCCGTTTTGGGCGGCCGCCCAGGACCTGAATATGCCGCTCTCCCTCCACATTCTCACTGCCCGGAGCGGCACGGGCGCAAATCAGGCAAGTGGCAAGGGTTTCCTGCTGTCCCTGGCGACCCTCCACCACCAGATTGAGCGCTCGATTTCCGAGATGGTCTATGGCGGTGTGCTGGAGAAGTTTCCCGGCCTGAAAATCGTCTCTGCGGAAAACGATGTCGGCTGGATGGCCTACTTGATGTATCGGCTCGACATCGTGCAACGCCGCTTGGGCGCACTCGGCAATATGGACCTGCCCATGCGTGCCAGTGACTATGTAAAGCGTCAGGTGTATGCGACCTTTATCGCCGACCCCGTGTTCGTGGATTCGCTCCATCGCTACGGCCCGGACAACACCATGTGGTCATCCGACTATCCGCACACCGCGGCAACCTTTCCGCGCTCGCGGGAGATCGTCAACAAGCGGCTGGGCGCACTTTCCGAAGAAGATTTGCGCAAGATCGTTCACGATACCGCCGCGCGCGTATACGGCCTGGAATAGAGCCGAGCCGTTATTGATACCTGCCATATACAGACAAGGCCGAGGGTACGCTCTCGGCCTTGTCATACTTGCTAGAGAAAGAGGACGCCATGAAACTCTCACAGCCCCGCATCACCCCACTCACCGCAGACGAATGGACGGACGAACAACGCGCTTCCCTTGAGACTCGCTCCCGTGAAGGCCGGGTGTATAATGTCGTTGGTACGCTGGCGCGACATTGGGAAGCTGCGAAGAAATTCCAGGTTTGGGCCTACCACATCATGGGCGAGACCTCGACCTTGGTCCCTAGAGAACGCGAATTATTGATCCTGCGTATCGGCTGGCTGTGTCAGGCGGAATACGAGTGGGGCCAGCATGTTATTTTTGGCAGAGAAGCCGGGCTGACGGACGAAGAAATCGCACGGATTAAAGAGGGCCCGGACGCGGACGGCTGGGAGCCGTTTGACGCCAGCCTGCTGCGCGCCGCGGACGAACTGCACGCGGACGCGTTTATCAGTGACGGAACCTGGGTGGCCCTGAGCGAGCGCTATACGACCCAGCAACTCATGGACGTGGTCTTCACCGTCGGCCAGTACAATATGGTGTCCATGGCGCTCAATTCCTTCGGCGTCCAACTGGACAACGGCGTCAAAGGCTTCTGACACTCGTCCTTCCCTTGGAAGAATAGGCCAAGAACAAGGCTCTCACTCGGACACCAGTCGCCTTGCCGTGGATTTTCTCGCTCTAGACCTCGAAGTCGGACGGAATGACGATCGCATACATGCCTTTGGTGCGGTGCGGTCGCGGAGCGGCAAGGCCCAAACATTTCACGGCGGAGACCTGGACACGGCCCTGAAAAACCTGGACGCATTCGCCAAGGGTGCGGATTACCTGCTGGGCCATAATCTGATCGCGTTCGACCTGCCCCATCTGAATGCGGCAAAACCCGACCTGCGACTGTTGCGCCTGTCTGCGGTAGATACCTTGCGGCTCAATCCCCTGGCCTTCCCCCGCCACCCCTATCATCATCTGGTCAAGCACTATCAGGACGGACAGCTCAAACGCGGACGCGTCAACGACCCGGAGCTGGACGCCCGCCTCTCCCTGGACGTTTTCAGCGACCAGCAAAAAGCGCTGAGGGAGGCGAATCCCGACTTGCTGGCCGCCTGGCATTGGCTGACCAGCGCGGACGATACTGGGGCCGGCTTTAACGCTTTTTTCTCAGCCCTGCGAGGGGCAGCCCGACCGTCCCACGTTGATGCCTATAGGGCGATCCGCGACCGGCTCGCGGACACGACATGTCTCACCCAGAGCCGTGCAGTGCTGCAAGAAGTCCTGGCGGATACGGCCGGCAACGGGTGGGGGCTGGCCTATGCGCTGGCCTGGCTGTCGGTGGCCGGCGGAAACTCTGTTATGCCACCCTGGGTACGGCATCAGTTCCCCGAAGCCGGTGCGCTGATACGCCGGTTGCGAGACACGGCCTGCACCAGCCCGGCCTGCAAGTGGTGTCGGGAACGGCACGACGCCCGCAAGGAGCTGACCCGCTGGTTCGGGTTTCCAGACTTTCGTACAGAACCCCGCGACGAGAATGGCCGGCCCATGCAACAGGCCATTGTCGAGGCGATCATGGCCGGACAACACGTGCTGGGCATTTTGCCGACCGGCACCGGCAAATCCCTATGCTATCAAATCCCGGCCTTATCCCGATACGATAAGACTGGCGCGCTGACTGTGGTCATCTCGCCGCTGGTGGCGCTTATGGCAGACCAAGTCGCCGGCTTGGAAGCCAACGGCGTCGTGTCCAGCGTGACCATCAACGGCATGTTGTCCATGCCCGAGCGCGCCGCGGCCCTGGATCGGGTGCGCCTGGGCGATACCAGCATCCTCATTGTCTCACCCGAGCAACTGCGCAGCCGGGCCGTGCGCCGAGTCCTGGACCAGCGCGAGATCGGTACCTGGGTACTGGACGAGGCGCATTGTCTGTCACGCTGGGGCCACGACTTCCGGCCCGACTACCGCTACGTAGCCCGCTTTATCCGCGAGAAGACACCCGACGGGCAAATAGTCTGCCTGACGGCAACGGCCAAGCCCGATGTGCGGGAAGACATCCGCGTCCACTTCCGTGACAAGCTCGGCGTTGACCTGACCGTTTTCGACGGCGGCGCACAACGCACCAACCTGGAATTTGAGGTTGTGCCGACGACGGGCGGCGAGAAATTCGCCCATATCCACCAAATCCTGACCGTAGACCTGCCGCCGGGAACGTCCGGCGGTGCTATCGTCTACTGCGCTACGCGCCGCCAAACCGAAGATATTGCCCAATATCTCTGCGCCAAGAATATCGATGCGGCCCATTTTCATGCCGATCTGTCACCGGAGACCAAGAAGAGTGTGCAGCAGCACTTCATCAGTGGCGATATCCGGGTAATCGTCGCTACCAACGCCTTCGGCATGGGTATCGACAAACCGGACGTACGGCTGGTCATTCACGCCGACATCCCCGGTTCGCTGGAAAACTATGTGCAGGAAGCGGGCCGGGCCGGTCGCGACCGGGAAAAGGCGCGCTGCGTACTGCTCTACACCACGGACGATGTCGAGCGACAGTTCGGTATGTCGGCCCGCTCGCGGCTGACCCGACAGGAAATCCACGCCATCCTCAAGGCGCTGCGCAACCTGGATCGCAAGAAGCGCATGAACGGCCAAGTCGTCGCCACCGCAGGAGAGATTCTGGGCGAGGACGAGGACGCCGCGTTCGAGCGCGACTCCGCGACCGACGATACCCGCGTACGGACTGCCATCTCCTGGCTGGAAGAAGCCGAATTATTAGCCCGTGGGGAGGACCGCGTACAGGTCTTCCCATCTTCCCTGCGTGTCAGCTCAATAGAGGAGGCCCGCGCCAAACTGGCCAGGACACCCGTTACAACCGACTATCGCAAGCGGTTATTAGCCATTACCGAGAGCGTGATCGATGCCGATCCTGACGAGGGTATCTCTACCGACGAGTTGATGACAGTCTCCGGGTTGCCTGCGGAACAGGTACGCCGCGCCCTGCACGACCTGGAGCGACTGGGGATTGCCAATAACGACACTGCACTGACCGCCTTTGTCCATACCGGGGTCCAGCATGCCTCGCCAAAACGCTTCGACGAAGCCGCGGACCTAGAGCGCGCCCTCATCGCCTCCCTGCAAGAAGCGGCCCCAGACATGGGGAAGGACGACACCTCAACGCTGCACGTGCGCCTCGCAACCCAGCGGCTCAAGGACGCCGGTCACACTTCCGCCCTGCCGGAACGTGTGGTGCGCATTCTACGCGGTCTTGCCCTAGACGGACGCGGTGAGGAGGGCGGCAGGGGCAGTCTGGGCTTACGCGAGTTGGGCCGCGAGGCCGTACAGATCACGCTCCAGCGCGAGTAGGCCGCGCTGATAGAGACCGCGGAGCGGCGCCGGGCTGCGGCTCGGGTGCTGTTGGACCATCTGCTCAACAGCCTGCCACCAGGAAGTCGAGGTACGGACCTGTTGGTCGAAACAACGCTCGGCAAGCTGCTAAATGCGATCCGATCCGACCTGGAACTGAAGACCACGGTCAGGAATCCCGAACGGCTGCTGGACCGCGCCCTGCTGTGGCTGCACGAACAGGAGATCATCCGCCTCAATAAGGGACTGGCCATCTTCCGCCCCGCCATGTCCATCCGTCTGAGTCAGGACAGACGCGGATTCGTCAATGCTGATTTCGAACCGCTCAAGCTCCATTACCAGGACCAAGTGCTTCAGATTCACGTCATGACGGAGTATGCCCAGCGCGGCTTGCAGGCCATGACCGACGCGCTGGTTCTCGTCATGGATTATTTTGGTCTGAAGCAGCAGGACTTTTTACGTCGCTGGCTGCCAAATCACGACAAGGACATTACACGCCAGACCACGCCGGAATCGTGGCGGACCATTGTGGAAGACCTGAGAAATCCCGTCCAGCAGCGCATCGTCGCTGACGACCGGGAGCAGACCAACGTCCTGGTACTGGCCGGCCCCGGCTCCGGCAAGACGCGAGTCCTAGTGCATCGGATTGCCTATCTATTACGCGTGCGGCGCGAAAACTCGCGCGGCATTCTGGCCCTCGCCTATAATCGCCATGCCGCGGTAGAAATTCGTCGTCGCCTGGCCGACCTGCTCGGTGACGATGCCCGAGGCGTGACCGTGCTCACCTGTCACGGCTTCGCCATGCGGCTGATGGGTGCCAGCTTCAGCGGGCGCGCGGAACGCCTGGACAACGACGCCTTCCGAAAGATACTCCGGCAGGCGGTGGACCTGCTGCGAGGCGCAGGTCTGCCAGCGGACGACGCCGATGAGCAGCGGGCGCGGCTGTTGGCCGGTTTCCGCTGGATACTCGTAGACGAATACCAGGACATCGGCCCGGAGCAATATGAGTTGATCTCGGCCCTGGCCGGCCGCACCTTGGCTGACGAGGACGATAAACTCAGCCTGTTTGCCGTGGGCGACGACGACCAGAACATCTACGCTTTCGATGGTGCGTCGGTCGAGTTTATCAAGCGTTTCGAGGCGGACTATCGGGCCAGACCGGCTTTCCTGACGGACAATTACCGCTCTACGGCCCACATCATTACCGCGGCCAACGCAGCTATTGAGCCAGCGGCACAGCGCATGAAATCCGACCATCCCATTCATATTGACCGGGCACGCACCAAGCAGCCGTTCGGCGGAGTCTGGGAAGAGTTGGACCCCGTGTCGCGCGGACGAGTGCAGATTCTACCCATACGGCGTGACCCTATCTCGCAGGCCCAAGCAGTAATAGCGGAGTTGCAGCGCCTGTCCGCCCTGGCGCCGAGATGGGACTGGTCCGGCTGCGCGGCCATTGCTCGCAAGTGGCAATACCTGGAGCCGGTGCGGGCCTGCTGTGAAGTCCACGGTATTCCGGTCCAGATGGGAAATGAGGAAATCCCGGGGTTTTGGCGATTACGAGAGACCCAGGCATTGCTTGCCTGGCTACGCCAACGCAAAACCGATCTCGTGGACAGTACCGTCCTCAGCGCTTGGCTGGACGGCCAATTCTCTAATCCCTGGACCGAACTGCTGCGAGAAGCCATAGACGAATATGCTCTGGAAACCGGTAGGACGGAAGCTCCGCTGGATCACTTTATCGAGTGGCTGGCGGAGTGGGGGCGAGATGTGCGCCGTCGACAGCGCGGCCTGTTACTATTGACCGCGCACCGTGCCAAAGGACTGGAGTTCGACCACGTGGTCGTTCTAGACGGTGGCTGGAACAGCCTCAGCCGCGGCGAAGACCCAGACGCACCGCGCCGGCTCTACTACGTGGCCATGACCCGTGCCAGGCAAACCTTGGCGCTGACGTGCTTTGACGAGTCCCATCCGTTCCAAGCGACCTTGCGCAATCATCCTTCGGTTCTGCACCGCCCCCCGGTCGCAGTACCGCCGCCCATCCTAGATATGACCACCCGCTATCAGCGACTCAGTCTGCGCGATGTTGATCTGAGCTTCGCGGGACGCTACCGGGCCAACGACCCAGTGCATCGTGCCATCACCGCTCTTTCGCCCGGTGACCCGCTCCGAGTCCGTACCACGCAGCAACCGTGGCAACTGCTGGACCGCGCCGGCAACGTGGTGGGCCGCCTCGCCAAAAGCTATACGCCGCCGCCTGCCATGCGCTTGCGGACGGCAACAGTCCTGGCCATTGTGATGCGGAGACGGAGTGATTCGGAACCGCAGTACCAGAACGCTCTCAAATGCGAGGAATGGGAGGTGGTGGTGCCGGAACTGGTGTTTCAACGCGCGGGCTGATCCACTCCGTTGTTTCGCCATGCGGAGGATGGAGGACGTTGGTATCCAACACCCAGACAGAGACCTCAGACACGCCGCACTCTTTGTTTCCGTTCCCGCCGTGCGGTTCTGATCTCCCGCTCTACGTCTACGGGCGTGATAGCCTCCGCGCCGTTTTTGGAGGCCCGTGTCCGCATCGCGAGCACAGCCCGGCGAGCACAGGCAAACAGACCACTGAGTCTTTCAGCCTTCATCAACATACTCTCGCAGCGCCGGTAACACCTGCTCGCCCAATAAGCGTAGGCCCTCTGCGGTTGTGAGACCATGGGGAGTACCAAACTCGACCCGTCGGGCACCGGCTTCAAACAGCGCCGCGGCTTGGTTGGCCACCTGGTCCGGCGTTCCGGCAAAAGCCAACCGCTGGAGTAAATCGTCAGAGATATAGCTCCCGGCCTGCTCAAAATCATAGGCATCGGTCGCCTCCTTGAGGCGCGTCAACAACTCGGGCTCAATGGCCAGGCTGTGGTCCAGCGTGGCGATAATCGGCAGATAGAGCGCGGCTTCTCGTCGAGCCAGATCACGAGCGGCTTTCCCGTCCGTATCAACCACGGTGACCGCGCCAACCACTAGGCCAATTTCGTCAGCCTGCCGTCGGGCCTGCACAGCACTCTCGACTATAGCAACGCGCATCTGAGACACTGCGGTTGGGTTCGTTGTTCCGCCGAGTTTGACCTCGGCAATGTCTTCAATACAGGCGGCAAGCGTCTTCTGCCCCCACGTTCCCAGCAAAAAAGGCAGCTCTGGCCTGTGTATCTTCCAGCGCAGAGCCGCGCCACCTGCTAAGGAAAATACCTCTCCCCGATAGGGTTGGGTCGATCGGCTGAGCAGATGTCGAATGCAACCAAACGCCTCACGGAGTGCGGTGATGGGTCGCTGAGGATGCAAACCGACAAAATCCAGCCAGCCTCCACGCGCCAAGCCCAAGTACGCCCGCCCGTGCGAGGCTTCATCCAGAAGCGCGATATTGCCGGCGATATTGATAGGGTGACAGGTGAACGGATTAACCGCCGCGGGACCGATACGGACGCGGGTCGAGTGTCGCGCGATTTCCAGCAACGGCAGCCAGGCCGGCTGATACAGCATGTCATTATAGACACTCACGCCAGCAAAGCCGTAGTCTTCAACTGTTTTCGCCAGCGGCCCGTAGGCGGAGAGGGGTTTATCCGTCTGAAAGGCAATGCTGACTGAACCGCGCATGACCAGCCTGTTCAAGAGCGACCGGCACCGTATTCCGACCGGCCGCTCTTGCGCTTCCTGTTCGACCTACGCACCGGGCGCGAAGGCTTCAACCGCACGCATATCGGGTAGGGATTCATCGTCTGCCTTGACCGGCAGGAAGCAGACATGCGTGGCACCAGCTTTGAGATGGGCGTCGATACGGTCCTGAATCTGCTCTTCGCTACCCCAGGCAACAATAGCATCCACCAGAGCATCGCTGCATCCGTCCTCAAAGTCCACGTCCTTCCAGCCCAGATTTTTCAGGTTGTTGGTGTAATTGGGCAGGCGGGGGACATAGGTCTTCATATACTGCCGCGCGGCGGCACGGGCCTTGGTCGCATCCTTTTCGAGGATGACGGCTTGGGCGGCGCAGATCCAGGCGTCAGGGCCGATCTGCTCGCGCACATTGGCCGTGTGTTCCGGCGGCACGAAATAGGTATGCGTACCCTGGGCCTGTTCGGCTGACAGGGCCAGCATCTTGGGATGCAGGGCGGCAATAACGATGGGAGCCGGCTCTTTGGGTTTCGGCGCTTGGTAAAAGACGTCTTTCAGTTTCGGCAGATATTCCTTCATATAGCTATAAGGCTTGTTGTAGTCATGTCCGCGCAGATTGGACACAATCGGCTTGTGGCTGACGCCGATGCCGAGCACAAACCGACCGCCCGACAGCTCAGCCACCGTGTTGGTTGCCGTGGCCATGGTATAGGCGTCCCGCGCCCAGATATTGGCAATCCCGGTCGCAATGGACAACTGTTCGGTATGACTCAGCAGATAGGCCGCATGGGCAAACGGCTCGCGCCCGACAGCCTCCGGAATCCACAAGGTCTTATAGCCGGATTTCTCAACCGTCTGGGCGAATTGGGCGCTTTCAGGAGCCGTCATTCCATCCAGAAAAAACCAGACACCTACTTTGCCGATATCCATACAAAACCTCCTCACTCAGCAATCTCGTCGTTAATGACGAACCGCACCATATGCCGGGCGTTATTGGGCTGTCAATCTTGGGGCGGCTTGAGAGCCGCTCTCCCTCGTAAAGACTTGCTCGGATGTGGTATAGCAGCAGGCGAGAGAAACCTCGCTAGACAAAGAAAGAAGGAGGCATTTATGAAATTCGGCATCCATTATTCTCTGGGTGTTGGCATGAATCCAACCATGGACGATTATGTACGCGTGGCCGTAAAGGCCGAAGAACTCGGCTATCACTCAGCCTGGTTGGGCGACCACGTTGTCATCCCAGAAAAAATTGAATCTACCTATCCGTATACGCCTGATGGCTCAGCCAGCTTTCCTCGGCGCTTGCCCTTTCCAGATACCTTTGTCGTCCTGGCAGCCCTGGGCGCTCATACAAAAACCATCAAACTCGGCACCAGCGTAATCGTCGTCCCGTACCGCAATCCGCTCCCTGTGGCCAAGGCGGTGGCGACGGTCGATATGGCGACCAATGGCCGCTATCTTTTTGGCGTTGGGGTGGGGTGGCTGGCGGAAGAGTTTGAGGCGTTGGGAGAGAAATTCTCTGAACGGGGCAGCCGCACCAGAGAATATCTTCAGGTCATGAAAGCCGTCTGGCAGGAAGAGGCCGCCAGCTTTGAAGGCAAATATTTTTCCTTTCCCGACCTGTACGCCCTGCCGCTGCCGGTCCAAAAGCCGCACCCGCCCATCATCTTTGGTGGCGAGAGCATGCCGGCCCTCAAGCGCGTCGCCGACTTGGGCGACGGCTGGCAGCCCGGTCCGGTCCCGCTCGAGACGTTGAGAGAACGTATGGGACAACTGAGAGAGCTTATGGCCGAACGTGGCCGGGATTTTTCGCAGTTGTCAATCTCCATGCTGGGCGATGTCAAAGACCTTCAGGAAAATCCCGATACGCTGGCCGCACTCCGTGAACTCGGAGTCCAAGAGATGGTGTTATTTATGACAGCCCTGGACACGGATAAGACGCTGGCACAGTTGGAAGAAGCCGCAAACACATTTATGTCCTAGGCTGCTTTAAGGGAGGACCGGTTCATATGACCCTGACATTTCGCAAGCTCCATCCCCATTTCGTGGCCGAGGTCAGCCCCATTGCTCTCCGCCAAGTGACTGACCCTGAGACGCTGCTGGAGATTCGCGCCGGCATGGACGAGCACGCCCTGCTCGTCTTCCGCAACCAGCACTTCACGGACGAGGAGCACTTGGCCTTTGCGCAGCGCCTGGACGGCCGGTTGCACACCAAGACCGGTATCAGCGCGTTCCAGAAAAGCCGCCTGGGCAACGAGGCATTGGCCGACGTCTCCAATCTTAACGCGAGCGGGGAAGTCTATCAGGCCGACGACCGCAAGCGCATGTACGGCTTGGGCAATCGGCTCTGGCACGCGGACGCGTCCTTCCAGGACCCGCCCGGTCGCTACTCCATGCTACTTGCCCGAGTTGTCCCTCCGGTCAACGCGGACACGGAATACGCTGATATGCGAGCGGCCTATGATGCCCTGACTCCAGAGATGAAAGGCCGGCTTGAGGGGTTGCGTGTGCATCACTCGATTGCCCATTCGCGCGAAATTCTTGGTTTTGAATTTTCCGAGGAAGAACAGGACATCCTCAAGGGCGCGATTCAGCCGCTGGTCCGCACCCTGCCACGCACGGGACGCAAGTCACTGTACATCGCGGCGCATGCCTCCAAAATCATCGACTGGCCGATTCCCGAAGGGCGGCTGCTGCTGCTCGACCTGATTGAGCACGCCACCCAACCCGAGTTTGTCTACCGTCACTCCTGGCGCGTCGGAGACCTCGTGATCTACGACAACCGAGCGACCATGCACCGGGCCCGGCCGTATGCAGACACGACATACCGGCGCGAGTTGCGGCGGGTGACGACGCTTGACGTCGACCACGCTATCGAGCAGGCTAGAGCGGTCCATCACTAAGCAACACACAAGGAGAGAGGAAAGGAGGTCCACCTATGGCCAATGTCCAGACCGTACTCGGCGACCGTTCCACTGACGATTTGGGATTCACCCTGATCCACGAGCATTTAACCGTCGGCTTCCCCGGCTATGAATGGGACAACATTAGCTTTGACCGTAAAAAGGAGATCGCCGGCGCTGTAGAAAAACTCAAAGAGATCAAAGAGCTCGGCGTGACCTCGTTTGTTGATCCCTGCCCGATGGAATTGGGTCGCGACCCGGAATTTGCCGCGGAATGCGCGGACAAATCCGGCCTGAATGTCGTAGTCGCCACCGGCCTGTACAACGAAGCGCTCGGTATTCCGCCCCACTTCCGGAGCCTGCCCGTAGACGATATCGCCGAGATTTATGTGCGGGAGATTACGGACGGCATTGATAAAACGGGCATTAAAGCCGGGATCATCAAGACCGCGACCGGCGGGATTCCGGGCATGACCGAGACCGCAAAAACGATCGGTACGCACGAAGAGACCTGTCTGCGCGCGGCCGCCCGTGCCCACAAGGTGACGGGTATTCCCATCCTCTGCCATAATGACGAGTTGGGTCCATTTGGCCGCGAGACCCTGGACGTGTTTGAAGATGAAGGCGTGGATTTCAACCGCGTGCTCATCGGCCACGCCTGTGGTGTAGGCGATATGCGCTATTATTTTGACGTTTTGGAGCGCGGCGCATGGATCGGTTTTGACCGCTTCGGCATCGACATCATTGCGCCGGATAAAATGCGCCTGGCCTCGCTGATTGGCCTGCTGGCCGTCGGCTATGACCGGATTATGCTCTCGCACGATGCCGTCCATTGTCTGATGGGCCGCCCCAGCAAAGCCTGGGAGCAGTTTATCGAAGCCTGCCCAAACAATAATTATTCGCATATTCTGAAAAACATCATTCCTACCCTGGCCAAAGCCGGTGTGAGCGAAGGCACCATTCACACCATGATGGTCGAAAATCCCAAGAGCTATTTTGGCGGATAAGTCTCGCTCTGGGCGGTTGCCTCGGACAACGCAGCCGCTCAGCCCGCCGTTCGATACGGCAGGCCCGGAGAGTAGCCCTCAGCCATGTCTTCCCAGCCAGCTAGCGACCTCGATCAGGTCCGCACCTACTTTCGCAACTTCGGCCTGAAACAGGCACCGGAAAACGGCTCGCCCCTCTATCACGCCTTGTCCTTAGGCGTGCTGAACGACCCCGACATGTTGCGCTTGGCCGCAAGCTGTCCGCCCTCGCAACCGTCGGCCAACCTGCTGTTCGGCGCGGTGCATTATCTCCTCCTGGGTGGAGTCCAGCATCCCTTGCGCGATTTCTACCCGGACGTGGTCGCTTCGGAAAAAGCGCCGTGTCCGCCCGCCCAGGAGACCTATCCACTGTTTCAAGATTTTGTCTGGCATCACACCGAGACAATCAGACGGCTCATTACCACCCGCCTGGTCCAAACCAACGTCGTCCGCCGCACGACCTGCCTTCTGCCGGTCTTTGCTCAGTTGGCGAGAGAGGCCGGGAGCCAGCCCCTCTCGATGATTGAGGTCGGCAGCAGTGCCGGCCTGAACCTGCATTGGGACCGCTATTACCATCGCTATGAGTATCCGTCCGGGGCGAGCAGCGTGTGGGGCAACAAGGACGCCGCCGTCCGGCTTTCAACCCTGGTCAGAGGGACTGTCCCCCTCCCGCTCCTGCCCGAATCATTCCGTATCGCCTGGCGCGCGGGGATCGACCTCAACCCGATCGATGTGACTGACGCTGATGCTATGCGCTGGCTGCGCGCGCTCATCTTTCCCGAACATCTGGAGCGCCACCAGGAAACGGAAGCCGCCGCCCGTATCGCACGCACTCATCCGGTTCCGATTGTGACAGGCGACGCGCTTACCCATTTGCCGGCTCTGTTAGCCCAGGCCCCACAGGGCTCACACCTGTGTCTCTACGCTTCTATGGTCCTCTACCAATTCTCGCCTGAAGCCCGCAAAGACTTATGGAGGATGTTGGCCGCATTCTCAGCGACCCGGCCCGTCTCCGCCGTCATCCTGGATGGTGTCCCGGAGGGCTGGGCGCAGCTCCTCATCAGAGACTTCAGAAACGGCAGCTCTACCAAACGCCACATGGCCGCTGCTCATGCCCACGGGCGTTGGTTGGAGTGGCGGGAATAAGCTTCTCTCTTGGCCCCAGCATCCCAAGATGCTATGGCCCAAGAAAAAGGAGGACACTTTATGAGCGCATCTGACGCGCGGGCGGCAACGAGTTCCTACGCCGAAGCCGACCCGCAACTGTACGCCTTTCTCGATTGGATGGAGCAGCAAGACCCCGACTACGCCAAGGCATTCCGAGCCTATGGCGAGAAGGGCACCGGGGAGGGTCAGGCCCTTGCGGTCAAATACCGAGAAATGGTCATGACTGGCATTCTGGTGTTCGCGGGTCGCAAGGAAGGAGCCGTAGCCCATCTCAAACGGGCGATCGAACATGGGGCCACAAAGCGCGAGCTGTTCGAAGCCGGCCAATCCGCGGCTATTCCCGGCGGGGGGGTCACCTTAGGCCTGTGGATGCAAATCCTCACCCAACTCGATAGCGAAGGCGCTTTTATCAACGGCTAGGTAAGGAGGGAGCCCTATGGCACAATCAACGACAACACCGTCCGAGCCGGTCCACCCTCAGACCCGCATCGGCCATATTCATCTGACGGTGACCGACCTGGATCGCTCCTTAGCCTTTTACCGCGACCTGTTGGGCTTTGAGGAGACCATGCGTTACAAGGATTCGGCCGTGTTTCTGTCCGCGGGCGGCTACCATCACCACCTGGCGCTGAATACCTGGGCCGGACCGGATGCCAGCCCGCCCCCGCCCGGACATACCGGGCTGTACCACTTTGCCATTCTCTACCCCAGCCGTCGGGAACTGGCCCGGGCGGTAAAGGCGCTACGGCAGGCCGACTACCCGTTGCAGAGCACCTCCGACCACGGCGTGTCCGAGTCCGTCTACCTGGCTGACCCGGACGGCAACGGAGTGGAGCTGTCGGTGGACCGGCCACCCGAGACTTGGTCCCGCGACACGCAGGGCAATATTCAGGCCGGCCGTGGGAAGGTGGACCTGGACGAGCTACTGGCCGAGTTGGAGGAGAGGGCCTAGGCATGGATTTCAAATTCAGCTCGGAAGACGAAGTTTTTCGGCAGGAATTCAGAAGCTGGCTCGAACACAATATTCCCCGCGACTGGCGGGACGACGAACTGCACGACCCGGACACCCTGGAAGAGTTCGAGCGGCGGCGCGCCTGGCATCGCCGCTTGTACGACGGGGGCTGGATGTGCATCCACTGGCCCCAGGAGTATGGTGGCCGCGGTGCGAGCCTGATCCAGCAAGTCATCTACCAGCAGGAACTCGACCGCGCCAAGGCGCCACCCACGGTCAATTTTCAGGGTATCGCGCGGGTGGGACCGACGCTGATGCAATGGGGCACGCCGGAACAGAAGCAGCGCTATATTCCCAAGATTCCACCGGCTGAAGAAATCTGGTGCCAGGGCCTGTCAGAACCCGATCACGGCTCCGACCTGGCCGCGGTAGAGACGCGGGCGGTTGACCGGGGCGACCACTTCCTGGTCAACGGTTCCAAGGTCTGGACCTCCAACGCCCACCGCGCCGACTTCACCACCCTGCTGTGCCGGACCGACCCCGATGCACCCAAGCATAAAGGACTCAGCTATCTGCTGGTCGATATGAAAAGTCCCGGCATCACCGTGCGACCACTGGTCCAGATAACCGGGGAGAGCGGTTTCAACCAGGTGTTTTTCGATGATGTCCAGGTTCCCCTGGCCAATCTGGTCGGCGAGAAGAACCGGGGCTGGATGGTCGCCATGACCAATATGATGTTCGAGCGCACGATTCACGGCGGTCGCACCGACATGATGGTCGAGGTCAGACAGCTCGCCGAATTGGCCAAAAAAGTAGACCGGGACGGTCGCCCGGCCTGGGAGGATAGCTATGTGCGGCAACGCCTGGCCGGCTTCGCCTGCGAGGCCGCCGCGCTCAAATATACCAGTTTCCGGCAGCTCACCAGCCAGCTCAAAGGGCTGCCGCCCGGGCCGGAAGGCTCGATGATGAAGCTCGGCACGAGCGGCCTGAACCTGCGCATGCAGGACTTTGCCATGGAACTGCTGGGTCCCTATAGCCAGTTCGAATATCAGGCCGGCGGGGCGATTGACCGCGGCAAATGGTCGCATCGCATGCTGGCGGCGCGGCGCGGCACCATCGCGGCCGGGACCAACGAGATTCAGCACAACATCATTGGCGAGCGGGTACTCGGGCTACCCAAGGGCTGACCGGCCCCCTACTTTCGTAATGACAGAGGTGATACCACACAACAGCCTGAGCGGCGATGAAAAAGCAGCACATACTGGAGGGAGCTGACTATGCGTGACGGATTCAAAATTGTCGATACCGACTCTCATATGATGGAGCCGGACTGGCTGTGGGAACGGCATATGGAAGACGCGTATAAGGCCGAAGCACCCCGAATGGGCGAGGTGCCGGGGTCGGGCCGTCGTACCTTTCTGGTCGAAGGCGAGTCGTTTACGCGCGAAAAGGGCAAATACCCGATGGCGGCCAAGGCGTTTCTCAAGGCCGCGTATAAGGCCATGGACCGCTTTGAGCGGGCCAAAGACACCGGCTTTAGCGCTAAAAGCCGACTCGTGGACATGGACGAGCAAGGCGTGGATGTCCAGATTCTCTACCCGACCTATACCGGCCAGATGCTCGGCCGCGAGTTCCGTGACACCAAACTGCTGGCGGCCTGCTGCCGGGCCTATAATAACTGGGCCGCCGACTACACCTCCGAAGCGCCCGAGCGCCTGCGCTGGGCCGCGGCCCTGCCCATGCAGGAACCGGAGGAGGCGATCAAAGAGGCTGAACGCGCCGCGGCAAACGGCTGCGTCAGTTATTATATGCGGCCCAATCCGGTCGGCGGCCGCACCCTGTGGCATGAGGACTATCACCCGCTGTGGGCGACCATCGAAAGGCTGGGCCGGCCGATCTCAACCCATGACTCGGCTTCGGCCTCGGTGCCCTCGTTTGGCGATCGCATGGACACGCATACCAGCGGCCATATTTTATCCCATCCATTTGAGGCCATGGCGGCCATGGCCGGTCTGATCTGGTTCGGTATCTTTGAAAAATTCCCCCAACTCAAAGTCATCCACGTTGAGGGCGACGGCGGCTGGACCCCGTACTGGCTGCAACGCATGGAGCAGCACTGGGAATTCAGCGGCAACGCCGAACATGAATATCTCACCCGGCCGCCAACGGAGTATTTTCGCAGCAATGTGTGTGTGGGCTTCCGGGGCGACGAGCCCACCATGAAAGCCGCGGTCGAGCTGGTCGGTGACGATAATTTCACCTGGGACTCCGACTATCCGCATCCGGACGGCACCTATCCCTGGGGCGTGCAAGCCATGCTTGATCAGCCCATACCGGCAGAGTCGAAACGCAAGCTGTTCTGGGATAACGGGGCGCGTGTTTTTAATCTGGAATAGTCGCGGCTGCTGAGGAGACACAGACTATGGATTTTAGCGGTAAAGTCGGCCTGGTGACGGGCGCAGCCTCGGGCATTGGCCGTGCGACCGCACTGGGATTTGCCCAGCGTGGCGGTGCGGTTGCGGTGGCTGACATCAACGAAGAGAATGCGAGCGCGGTGGTCGCCGAGATCACGGAGGCGGGCGGAAAGGCCATGTCGGTCATCGCCGATGTGACCCAACAGGCCGACCTCGACCGGATGATTGCGACCACGACGGATGCCTTTGGCCGGCTCGATTTTCTGCATAATAATGCCTTTGGGCTGCCCGCGGCCCGGCCTGACAGTACGGTCATGGCCCGCACAGCCGACCTGGAAGATCGCGTCTGGGATAATACGATAGACTTGGGCTTGTCGTCTGTCTTCCACGCCATGAAGAAGGCAATCCCGGTCATGCGCCAGAACGGCGGTGGGGCCATCGTCAACACCGCCTCCATTTCGGGTCTGCGGGCCGATTACGGCATTGCCGCGTATAATGCCGCCAAGGCTGGGGTGATCAATCTCACCCGAGTGGTTGCCATTGAGTATGCCCGCTCCGGCATTCGGGCCAACTGTATCTGTCCGGGAGCCATCGACACGCCGCTGATCGCACCCGCCCTGGAGCAGCCGGGGTTTGCCGAGAAGTTCGACGAGATCATCCCCATGGGGCGGCTGGGCAGGCCGGAAGAAATGGCCAATGTTATCCTGTTTCTGGCCTCTGATCTGGCCTCTTTTGTGACGGGCGCGGCGTTTGTCGCCGACGGCGGCCAGACCGCCAAAACGGGCAGCCCGTCGTTTCTGCCGGAGGGCTGACAACACCCTGCCCCTCTCCAAAAAAGGAAGGAATAAAAAAGGAGGACAACATGGCAGACAAGAGTATCGAGGCGCAGATGCAAGACATGATTGACCGCGAGGCGATTCGCAATCTGCCTTTGCAGTATTGTCACTGTGTGTGGCAGCAGGATTTGGACGGATACGTCAATCTCTTTACCGAAGACGGCTCGTTCTCGACCGACGACCCCAGCCTGCCGGGCGCGCAAGGCCACGACGGCTTGCGCACGATGATCAAGGGTGGCTTGGCGATGCAGCCACGGCCCTTCATCCATAACCACGTCATCGAACTGAGTGGGCCGGATCAGGCCACGGGGACGTGTTATGTGGAAGTCCACATGAACCGAGAGGGCAAAAAGTGGGAAATGAAGGGCTGGTATAACGACGAGTACGCCAAAGTTGACGGCGAGTGGAAGTTCAAGTCGCGCCGGATCACGACCGATTCCTTTGGACCCAAGGACACAGCCTAGCGGAATCGACAGCTCAGTCTCTGGGCACCTCAGCGTACACGCGCTGCATGGTGTCCAGATGGCCCTGGGCGTCCAGACCGCCCCCGAGCGTGCGTAAGCATATATGGCTCAGGCCGGCCCGCCGCCACCCTGACACCCGGTCGCGCCATTCCGCTTCTCGGGGACCGACCACAGCCACGCCGGCTTCGGTGCCGATATCCTGCGGACTCCGGCCAGCCGTCTCGGCGGCACGCAGAATATCGGCCTGTATGGCCGGAAACTCTTCCGGCGTACACAGCACAAACCAGCCGTCGGCCAGGCGTCCGATCCGGCGCCGGATGCGCGGGATGGGGACACTCTGCGCGCCAATCCAGAGCGGGATCGGCCTTTGGACCGGAAACGGATTCAGACCGGCCCCGGACACCCTGTCCCAACGTCCGTCAAAGTCCACCGTGGGCTGCGTCCAGAGCTGCTTGAGGAGGCACATCTGTTCCTCGCAGCGATCCCCCCGCGTCTGAAAGTCCGCACCCAGGGCGCGGTATTCCTCGGCGCTGGGACCGACACCGATGCCGAGACGCAAACGACCGCCGGACAGCACGTCCAATTCCGCGGCCTGCTTGGCGACCAGCACGGTCTGGCGCGAGGGCAGGACAATGACCGAAGGCACCAGCTCTATCCTCTGCGTGAGTGCCGCAACATAGGCCAGCAGCGTCAACGGCTCGTGCACATAACCACTATCGGAGCGGAGGACCTGATCCGGGACGCGCAGATGGGTGTAGCCCAACTCATCAGCCGTTTGGGCAAATGCCCGGATCGCTCCCAAATCGCCCTGAAGCTCTCTTACTGGAAGTGAAATCCCGATCCTCATGAATTTTCTCCTACTCATTCAACCCCTTCTCGCAGGTGGAAGGGAGTGTCAACGCTTCGGTGTCGCACCTAGAATTTCAACACCGATTGAGCCGCCACACGTTGGCGGTACGTGGCATCCCAGCGTGTGAGATGTGGATAGCCTACGATGAGATCAAACTTGGCAAAGCGCATGAACTGCAAGGCGGCCTGAAGGGTGCAGTCGGCAACCGAGACGCGATCGCCTAAGAGCAGTGCACGACCGTCAGCTAAAACATTCTCAAAGTACTGAAAGGCAACCGGCAGTGCCTGCTTGGCCTGCATCGCGGCCTCGGGATTCGGAGGAAGTCCGATAGGCGATTTCGTGGCATGGACATAACGCCCGACTTGAAGCAGAACACGCAGATCGGCGATACGTTCCAGCTCACGGGCGCGTATGCGTTCACGCGTCCCATTCCCCCACATCGCCGGTTGGGGAAAGCGCTCTTCCAAATACTCGATAATCGCCAGAGATTCGACAATGTAATCATGGTCCGCAACCTCCAGCACAGGCAGACTCCCAAACGGATTGCGCGCCAGATGATCCGCACTCTTCTGCTCATTTTTAAGCGTATTGACGAGAACCTGTTCGACATCCATCTCAGTCCCGGCGGCCGTTTTTTCGGCAATATACAACATCACTTTCGTGGGGTTTGGTGCAGCGGGAACCATATAGAGTTTCATAGGGAGAAGGCTCCTCATGCGGGGGGCTACAGGCACAGCTCCGCCAGGGTGCGCAGAGCTTCAACCTGATTCGTGCCAATAATCATGGTCGTAACGGGCGACACCTTCCAGCGCGTGAGTTGCTCGGCAATGCGTTCTTTGGGACCGACCAGGGCGACGGCATCAACCAGCTCATCGGGCACGGCCGCTTGGGCTGCCGCCTTTTGGCCCGAGAGATATAAATCCTGCAGGGTTGTGGCTAGGCCCTCATATCCGAAGTTCCGGACGTAGCTGTTATAGAAATTCTTGGTACGGGCTCCCATGCCGCCGATATACAAGGCCAGACTGGCTTTGACCGGGGCACGACATTGGTCCAGGTCGTCTCCCATCACACACGTCACATATGGGGCGAGATCAAAATCCCGCAGGCTTTTGCCGTTTCCGGCTGTGGCAAATCCGGCTTCGAGATACGGGAGATAATACGAGTCGCACCAATCCGGGCTCATCCACACCGGGAGCAGGCCGTCGGCAATTTCCGCCGCAAGCGCAATGCCCTTGGGGCCAATTGAGGCGGTATAGATTTTCATATCGGACCGGCCATGGAGAATACTCTTCAGCGGCTTGCCTAACCCGCAGGCATCCGGCCCGGCGTACGGAATCTGATACTCCTGGCCATCAAACTCAAGCCGTTCCTTACGGGCCAGAATCTTGCGCACAATTTCGACATACTCCCGATAGCGTTGGAGCGGCTTGCCATAGGGCACGCCGTGCCAGCCCTCGATGACCTGCGGATTCGACGGTCCCAACCCAATCAGAAAGCGCCCGTCGGTCAAACCATCCAGCGTCATAGCGGTCATGGCCGTCATGGCCGGGGTCCGCGCCTGCATCTGCAAGATGCCCGCTCCCAGTTTGATTTTTGACGTACGCGCCCCAACAAAGGCCAGGAAAGAGACCACGTCCGACCCCCAGGCCTCACCAGTCCAGACCGAGTCAAACCCGAGGCGTTCGGCCTCAAGGATCACCTCCATAGTGTGCTGCATCCTTGGGCCTGAGTATCCGGTGACTAATCCAAGTCGCATCGCACTACCTCCTGTGGGTTCGGAGTATAGCGTTCACACGCCGAAGGGACAAAGGGAGGCTGGGGAGAGACATCTCACACCCGGACGTCTTCGACCGTGCTACGGCGCAACTCCCGTCGCCGGGAAAGATCGTAGCGACGGCCACGATGCAGCACAGCGCGATTGTCCCAGATCACCAGATCGCCCGGACGCCAGGTATGGCGGTACACAAACCGACGTTGCGTCGCATGCTCTAAGAGCTCGGCGAGCAGGAGCCGTCCTTCCGGAACGGGCCATTCCACAATGTGCGTGGCATGCGCCCCGATAAAGAGTGTCTTCCGCCGGGAGCCCGGATGAGTACGGACGACGGGCCATTCCACGGTCGGATACTTGGCCAAATCTTCCGGCGTGTATTGCTGATCGCCGAGCTGCATACGCGAATGAAAGGCAGAGTGTTCGGCCACCAGCCCTTCGATCTCCCCCCTGACATCGTCCGGCAGAGCATCGTAAGCCGCACGCATATCAGCGAACTCGGTTTCCCCCCCTTGTTCGGGGAGGATACAAGCCAACAAGAACGAATACTTCGCGGATGGTTGCTTGAACGAGCTGTCGCTGTGCCAGAGCTGGTTGGCCAGCATAGTAATCAGGCGCGGGTCGTCCCGCTCTAGAATCTGGCTTTCGAGATCCACGTTGGAGATGTCGATCATCCCGGCCTCTTTGAAGCGACTCCGCCGCTGCAACACCTTGAGCAGCCCCATATCAACGGGACCAAGCGCGCGGGTAAACGCCATCTGCTGGGATTCGTCCAGAACCTGGTCGCGGAAGACCAGTACGGCGAACTCATCCATGGCAGCCTCTATCTTGGCTGCTAGATCTGCATCAGTTGGTTGCCGCAGATCAATCCCTTGGACTTCGGCAGCGAACACGGGATGCAATGGAGACAAGGTTAGGGTTTGCATGGGGTTTCCCTCATCAAGTGAGTATGCCCGCACGAGATAGATTTGGGAAGAAGCGTAGCGCGCGCTCACGCATTGATTCTTCCCGCCTCAGCGTTTACGATTCGGAGACGTTTTCCTGCGGTAGTCCGGTCTGTGAGTAGAACCGTTTCGTAAAGGAGTGCACCCATGGCAACGGCCAGTAAGATTGATGCCATCCCCCTGCCGCCCACGGAGGCAGCGTTCGACCCCATCACTTTCAGTGTGATCCGTAACCGCTTTGAAGCCATCGGTCAGGAAATGACCCTAGCGATGGAGCAGACGGCGTGGACCTCGGTCATTGCCCTGGCCCGCGACTACTCGTGCATGATCTACGACGCCCATGCCAGCGGACCGCGTCAGGTCACCATGGCCGATTGCCTGCCCATCCACTGCAACAGCATTCGGACCCTGCTGATGGAAATCGTCTCTGTGTTTGGAGACGACATCCACGACGGCGATGTGTATATGTCGAACGATCCCTATCGGGGTAACACCCATATCCCGGACTTGGTGACGGCCCAGCCGGTCTTCGTGGACGGCAAGCAGGTGTTCTGGACCGTGGCGCGCGGCCATCAGCTCGATACCGGTGCTATCGAGGCGTCGAGCATCGTGCCCGCGGCCAAGACCATCTTCCAGGAGGGCATTGTCATTCCGCCTACCAAGCTGGTCGACCGCGGGGTCGAGCGCCACGATATTGTCGAACTGTATCTCTCGAATGTGCGTTACCGGGACGCCCTGCACGGCGACCTGCGCGCCCAGCTCGGGGCCTGCGGCGTGGCCCGCAAGGGCCTGATCGAGCTATGCGAGCAGTACGGCCGCGACGAGGTGGTGCGCTATAGCGACGGGCTCATGGACTACGCCGACCAGCGCGCCTCGGAGGAGTTCCGCGCGATTCCCGACGGCGTCTACGCAGGCGAGACCTGGACCGACACCGACGGCAACGGGGCGACCGATATTCCGATTCGGGCCACCATCACTAAGAAGGGTGCGGATATCCACGTCCATTACAGCGGTGGGCCACCGTCCACCGGCTCTTTCAACGCGACCTATGCGGTCATGATGGCGACCTCGACGATCCCCTTCCTGTACTATATCGACTCGGACATTCCGCATAACCACGGCGTGCTGCAACACATCAGCGCCGACGCCGACGATAACACCATCTGCCTGGCCAAGTGGCCGGCCGCGGTTGCAGGGGCAACCCAGAATCCGGCCGACCCCATGCACGATGTGATCAATATCGCCATGGCCGAGGCCATTCCCGATCGTGTGCCCGCCGGCGGGGCGCATACCGCCCACGTCCCGAACTTCAACGGGGTTGATTCGAGAACCGGCAAGGAGTGGGGCTGCATGCTGTTCAACAGCGGCGGAGGCCAGGGCGCGGCAAAAGACGCCGATGGCTGGCCGGTCCTGTGCACCATTGCCGGCATGGGCGGGCTCACCTCAGCCTCGGTCGAGCAGTTGGAACTGCTGTATCCGCTCCGCGTTGAGCAGAACGAAATCGAGACCGACGCCATGGGCAAGGGCCAATGGATCGGCGGCCCAGGGCTGCGCACGCGCTATCGGCCAATTGCTGGCGACATGGAGTGCGTGGGCTTTGGCGAGGGCTTGAAGAACCCGCCGCACGGGGTGAACGGCGGCACCATGAGCCCGGGCGGCGGTATTTATATCGAGCACGCAGACGGCCGACGTACGTTTACCTCCTCCGCGGGACAACTGCTGATTCGCGAAGGCGAAACCTGGAATGGCGTGTCCGCGGGCGGCGGTGGCTGGGGCAACCCGCTCGACCGCGACCCGGAACAAGTGCGCCGCGACCTGCGGGACGAGTGGATCAGCGAAGACACGGCCCGTAACGTGTTCGGTATAGTCGTCAAGGACGATCTTGAGCGCAGCCTCGATGTTGCCGCAACCGAGCAGCTCCGAGCCGAGCTGCGCAAGCACGAGCGCCCGACGATTGAACCCACCACCCCGGCGGCCGGCACCTGGACGCAGCAGAACATGCGCCCCGGCGACCGCTATCTCGAAGCCCCGACCATCGCCCGGAACTTCAGCGCGACGCCGCAGGAGACGTAAACATGGGGCATCGAGTCGGCATCGATATCGGCGGCACCTTCACCGATGTGGTCCTGCTGCGCGACGACGGCAGGTTCCACGTCTACAAGGAAGACTCGACTCCCGACCAGCCGCTGCTTGCGATTACGCGGGGTCTCGCCGGCATGGCCGAGGAAGCCGGGACCACGGTGGAAACGCTGCTGCGTGAGACGGAATTTCTGGTGCATGGTCAGACCATGGCGACCAATGCCCTGATACAGCGCAACGGTCCGGTCATCGGCCTGCTATGCACCCAGGGCTTTCGCGACATCATATATCTGGGCCGGGGCGGGAAGCCCGAACGGTTCAACATCCACCTCCAGAAGCCCGAGGACTTTATTCCGCGCTATTTGCGTCTGGGCATTCCCGAGCGTATCGGCGCGGACGGTTCCGAGGTCTTGCCGCTCGACGAAGAGGCCGTTCGCAACGCAGCCCGGCGCTTCGGCGCCCACAGTGTCAAAGCGGTAGCGGTTGCCTATCTGTGGTCCATCGTCGATTCGAACCACGAAAGGCGCACCGCCGAGATCGTGCGCGAGGAGCTGCCCGGCGTCGAGGTGCTGTGCTCCTGTGATGTCCTGCCCGAGATTCGGGAATGGGAGCGCACCTCGTCAACCGTGCTGTCCGCCTATATCGCACCCATTATCGGCGACTATCTGCGCGCCTTTGAAAAAGAGATGGCAGCCGGCGGCCTGCCCCATCCGCCGCAGATCATGCAGGTCAACGGCGGCTGTGCGTCGGTTGAGGACCTTTTGGCGCGTCCCGTCAACGCGGTGGCCTCAGGCCCCGCGGCTGGCCCAGCCGCAGGGGCGCACTACGCCTCGGATACCAAAGCCCCCGACCGGCTGATCATTATCGACATGGGCGGGACCAGCTTCGACGTCTGCATGCTGCGCGACAGCGAGCCGGTCATGTCAACCGATATTCGGGTCGCGCATCAGCCCATCGGGGTGAACGGGGTCGAGGTGCTATCGATCGGCGCCGGCGGCGGCTCTATTGCCTGGCTCGACAGCGGCAAGGCGCTACGGGTCGGGCCGCAGAGCGCGGGTTCCCAGCCGGGACCGGCCTGTTACGGCCGGGGTGGCCGCGCGCCCGCAGTCACCGACGCCAACTTGGCCGTCGGGCGGATGTCGTCCGGTGCGTTTCTGGGTGGGCGGCGGTCCCTCAGCGAGCACCTGGCGCAGCGAGCCCTTGCCGAGCATATTGCTACGCCGCTAGGACTGTCCGTCCGCGAGGCTGCGGCCGGTATCCTGACCATTGTGAACTCGAATATGGCCTCGGCCATCCGGGCGGTCTCGATTGAGCGCGGTATCGATCCCCGCGACTATGTCATGGTCGCGGGCGGCGGGGCCGGCGGCCTGCACGCGGCCGAACTGGCTCGTATGCTTGAGATCGGCGAGGTGCTGATTCCGCGTTCCGCGGGTGGTCTGTGCGCCTTCGGTATGGCGGTCACCCCGGTACGGCACGACTATGTGCGCCTGCACCACTGCTATACGGATCGGCCGGACGCGGCCACGGGCATCGCTCAGGTATTTGACGAGTTGATCGCCGAGGGCGGCTCCCATCTTGAGGAGGAGGGCTTTCAGCCCGAAGAGATTCGGTTCGCCCGGCACCTGGAGGGGCGCTATCCGGGCCAGGTGCATAACCTGACCGTACCGCTGCCCGACGGACCGATTGACGCCGATCTCTTACGTCGGCTCGAAGCCGACTTTCATGACGAGCACGAGCGGCGATTTACCTATTCGATGCGCGACCAGCCCATCGAGTGCCTGCACTGGCGCATCGCCGCCACAGGCAACCGCCCCGCTCCTGAGGGACGGCTGGCTACACAGTCCGCGAACCGGCTACAACCGACCAGCCGACGCAGGGCCTATATGGCTGGGGTCAATGCCGAGGTGGAAACCGAAATTTATCAAGGCGACGCGCTGGCAGCAGGTGACCAGCTCACCGGCCCGGCCATCGTTGAGTTCGCCACAACCACGGTGGTCGTCAACCCGGATGACCGGTTGACCGTCCAGGCCGACGGCAGTTCTCTGCTGACGATTGCCCTCTAACAGAAGGAGATAGGATGTCGGGTGTCATGATCGTGACAGGCGGAAGTCGCGGCATTGGAGCCGCCATTTCACGCCGAGCGGCGCGGGCCGGGTTTGACGTGTGCGTCAACTATGCGCGCGCCAAAAACCGGGCCGAAGAGGCGGTCCACGACGTGATACAGGCCGGGCAACGGGCTATTGCCGTGCAAGCCGATGTAGGAACAGAAGAAGGCGTTATTGAGCTGTTTCGCCGGACCGATGCCGAACTCGGCCCGGTCACTGCCCTGGTGAATAATGCCGCGATCGACTATGAGACCGCAGTCGTCGACGCCGAGTTGGAACGCGTCCGGGGCGTTTTTAATCTCAATATCTTTGGCGTGTTCGTGAGCGCCCGCGAGGCCATCAAACGCATGTCCACCAAACGCGGTGGCACCGGCGGCGTGATCGTCAACGTCGGCTCCATTTCCTCACGGTACGGCGGGCTACCGGGCGATGTGGTCTACGCCTCAAGCAAAGGCGCGCTTGATTCCTTTACCCTGGGTCTGTCCAGGGAAGTCGGGCCCGAGGGGATTCGGGTCTGTTGCGTGCGGCCTGGGATTACCCGGACGGAAATTTTTGAAGCGAGTATCGGTATTGAACGCGCCGAAGCCATTGCCAAGGCGCAGACGGTCTTGGGGCGTATCTGCGAACCCGAAGAGGTGGCCAATCTGGTGGTGTGGATCTGCACGGATGAGGCCTCGTACGTCACCACGACGATCTACGATATTTCGGGTGGACGCTGAACAGGCCACATTAATAAAAGGAGAAACCAGCATGACCAGCGCCATACAGGACACACAGACAGACCACGCGCAGACCCTTCCAACGCATCCCCTGGAGCCGCTGAGCCGGGACGAGATTGAGCGCGGCGTGGCCATCCTCACCGGCTCGGGCGAACTGAGCGGCCAGCTCGCCTTCTCCAGTGTCAGTCTGGTAGAGCCGCCCAAAGATGAGGTCAAGACCTTTACCCCAGGCGCGCCGTTTACTCGGGCGCTGCGCTTTCTGGGGGTGGACGAATCTGCCAACGGGAGGCAGGCGGGCAGTTTTGACGCACGGGTCAATATCACGACGGGAGAGCTGCTTGGGGTGCAGCGCCTCAGCGGCGGACAGGCCCCATTTGGGGGGCGAGACTTGGCGCAATCGATCAAGCTCACCAAAGCCGACCCCGCCTGGCAGGCCGCGGTGAGACGGCGCGGCGTCGAGGATATGGGCCGGGTGCAGATCGATATGTGGCCGGGCAGCGGCCCCCTGCCCGACGGCGTGGATGCAACCCATCGCCTGGCCCGGACAATTGCTTTTGTGCGTGAAGACAAGACCGACAACGGCTATGCCCGCCCGCTCCAAGGGCTGATTGCCCATGTGGACCTGACCGCAGGCCGGGTGGTCCATCTGGAAGACCACGGCGCGACCGTCCTGCCACCGGAGAGCGGACGCTACGAGGCTAGCCATCAGCCTTCACTGCGGACCGATTTGAAACCGATTGCCATTACCCAGCCCGAGGGGCCGAGTTTCCGCGTCGACGGGCACGCGGTGGAATGGCAGAAGTGGTCGTTCCGGGTCGGCATGCACCCCCAGCACGGCCTGGTTTTGCATACCTTGAGTTATGACGATGCCGGGGAGCGGCGGTCGATCCTGTATCGGGCGTCGCTGGCGGACATGGTGGTTCCCTATGGCGACCGCGACCCCATGCACACCTGGAAACACGTGCTGGATGCCAGCGAGGCGAGTGTGGGCAATCTGGCCAATTCGCTCAGCCTGGGCTGCGACTGTCTGGGCGAAATCCATTATTTTGATATGGACACCCTGCTGGCCGACGGGTCCGTCTATACGATTGAGAACGCCATATGCATGCATGAAGAAGATTACGGCGTGCTGTGGAAGCATCGCGACTTGCTGTCCGCGACCACGGAAGTCCGGCGCTCGCGGCGTTTAGTAGTCAGCTCGTTCTTTACGGTCGGGAATTATGAGTATGGCTTCTTCTGGTATTTATACCTGGACGGCACAATTCAGATGGAGGTCAAGCTGACCGGCATCGTCGGCGTCAGCGCGGTAGAAACCGGGGCCGAGCAGCCCGAATTCGCCCCGCTCATTGCGCCCAACCTGGCCTCCCCGATTCACCAGCATCTGTTCTGTTTCCGGCTCGACTTTGATGTGGACGGTGAGAATAACTCGGTCTACGAAGTCGATGTCGAACCCGTGCCGCACGGGCCGGACAATCCGCACGGGACCCAGTTCCGCGCCAAGACGACCCTCCTGGAGTCCGAAGATGTTGCTCGGCGAGATATTGCCCCGCAGGCCGGTCGGAGCTGGAAGATCGTCAACCCGCAGCGGACAAACCGGCTGGGGGTCCCGGTCGGCTATAAGCTGCTTGCCGGCGCAACGCCTACCCTGTTTGCCCAGGCGGACTCCTATGTGGGGCAACGGGCCGGGTTTGGCCAGCATAATCTGTGGGTCACCGCGTTTGCGCCGGACGAACTCAGCGCGGCCGGCGACATCACGCTCCAGAGCCCCGGCGGTGAGGGTCTGCTGCGCTATTCACGCGACCGCAATATCGAGGACACCGACATCGTTGTCTGGCATACCTTTGGCCTTACGCATATTCCGCGGCCCGAGGACTGGCCGGTGATGCCGGTCGAGTATGCCGGCTTCAGCCTGATGCCGGTCGGCTTTTTTGAACGCAACCCCGCCCTGGACGTACCGCCCAGTCCGCATGCGTGCAAATAGAGAGCGTTGAGATGGGAAGGAGACAGCATGATTTCACTGACCGTGAACGGAACGGAACACAGCGTTGATGTCGGCTCGGACATGCGGCTGCTGTGGGTGTTACGCGATATCCTGGGGCTGACCGGGACGAAGTTCGGCTGTGGCATGTCCTTGTGTGGAGCCTGCACCGTCCATCTGGATGGCGAACCGGTGCGCTCGTGCGTTATGCCGGTCTCCATTGCCGCGGGCAAGAAAATTACGACCATAGAAGGGCTCTCTACAGATGGCGGCCATCCCTTACAGCAGGCGTGGATTGCCCATCAAGTGCCGCAGTGCGGATATTGCCAGACCGGCATGATTATGTCGGCCGCGGCGCTGCTGAAGAAAAATCCCCAGCCAACCGACACCGACATCAACGAATCCGTAACGAATATTTGCCGGTGCGGGACGTATGTGCGTGTTCGGGCCGCCATTCATACTGCCGCTCAAAAATCCGGCTCGAACGACGGGATGAAGGGATAGGGGCGCACCGATGAAACAAATATCGAACATGTCCCGTCGTTCGTTCTTGTTACGCTCAGCTGCGGTTGGGGGCGGACTGTTACTGGAAGTGACGCTTCCGAAGTCTTCTGTGGCAGAGGCCGAGCAGGTGAGTGCTCAGGCTGAAACCAGTCCTGAGGTAACCGCCTGGGTCCTGATCCGGCCGGATGATACCATCATCATTCGAGTCGCGCGGGTAGAAATGGGCCAGGGTAATTTTACCGGCCTTCCCATGCTGGTCGCCGAAGAGTTGGCCTGTGACTGGAGCAAGGTGCAGGCCGAGTATGCGTCAACCAGCGAACATCTCAGACGCAACCGGATTTTTCGCACCATGCTGACCGGCGGCAGCCGGTCGATCCGTGACAGCCAGGAGTATTTACGCACGGCAGGGGCCGCGGCCCGCCTGATGCTGACCAGCGCGGCCGCGCGGCGCTGGGACGTACCGGTTGCGGAATGTGTGGCCGCGAACAGCATCATCACCCATACCCCAACCCAACGGCAGGTCAGCTTTGGAGCGGTGGCAGCAGAGGCGGCCACGCTCGACATCCCCGAAAATCCGCCGCTCAAAGACCCCGCGGACTGGACCATTTTGGGTCAACCGGCCCAGCGGTTTGACATCCCGGATAAGGTCACGGGCAAGACCGCGTTTGCGATTGATACCCGGCTGCCCGGCATGGTCTATGCCGCGATTGCCCAGTGCCCGGTGTTCGGCGGCAGTCTGAAAAGCGTGGACGCTGAAAAAATTGCCGACATGCGCGGGGTGGTCAAGGTTGTTCCCCTGGAAGACGCGGTCGTCGTCGTTGCCAAAGAAAGCTGGTGGAACGCGCAGCAGGCACTCCGCGCGCTGCCGATTGAGTGGGATTTTGGGGAGCACGCCCAAGTGAGCAGCGACAGCATCCTGGAATTTCTGCGCGAGGGCATACAACTCGAAAAGGCGCCGGTCTCCCGTCAGGAGGGCGATATCGACAGCGCGTTTGCCAGTGCGGCCACAACAATTGAAGCCGACTATTATGCCCCCTATCTTGAACACGCCACCATGGAGCCGCAGAACTGTACGGCGCTGTATACGGAACAGCGGGTTGACGTCTGGGCGCCGGCCCAGAACAGCGAGGCCACCGCGGCCGTGACCGCTGAGACCGCGGACGTGCCGGTGAGTCGGGTCGAGGTCCATAAAGTCCATCTCGGGGGGGGCTTTGGGCGGCGCGGGCTGTATATTGAGTTTGTGCGCCAAGCCGTCAGGATTGCCAAGACTATGCCCGGCACCCCGGTGCAATTAATCTGGTCCAGAGAAGAGGATATTCAGCACGGCCGCTATCGGCCGGTGGCCCTGGTCCGCATGAGAGCTGCGCTCAACGCCTCCGGGGAACCAACCGCCTGGTCTGTGCGGCAGGCCGAGCAGTCGATTTTCAGTGCAGTCCGCCCTCATCTGATTCGGGACGGGGTTGATATCGTCGGTGTTCGGACTTTTGCCGACGCGCCGTACGCCTTCCCGAACATGCATATGGAATACGCCATGCGCAACACCCACGTGCCGCCAGGACCGTGGCGGGCAGTAGCGCATACTCATAATCCGTTCTTTCGGGAGAGTTTCATTGATGAGTTAGCCCATGCGGCCGGGCAGGACCCGTACCAATTTCGCCGCACCCTCCTCCAGACCCCCCAGGCGTCGAAGGACCTGGCCATTCTGGACGCGGTCGCCGAGGCCGCCGAGTGGGACAGCCCGCTGCCGGAAGGCGTCCACCGCGGGATTGCCGTGCAGGATTCTTACGGAAGTTATACCGCAGCGGTAATTGAAGCGTCAGTTAATGGTGCAGGTGAGTTGACTATCCACCGCGTGGTTACTGGTATTGACTGTGGGTATGTGGCCAATCCCGACTCGGTCCGGGCTCAGCTCGAAGGCAGCGTCGTCTACGGCCTGACAGCCGCGCTGTACGGAGAGATCACCATTAAGGCGGGCCGGGTTGAACAGTCGAATTTTCATGACTACCAGATGATGCGGTTGGCCGAGATGCCCACGGTTGAGGTGATCCTCAAGCCGACTGGTGGTTTCTGGGGCGGCGCGGGCGAGCCCGGTATGGCCCCGCTTGCGCCGGCGCTGTGTAATGCCATCTTTGCGGCAACCGGTAAGCGTATTCGTTCGCTGCCGTTAAAGAACCATGATTTACGCCCGGCCTAATCGCCTGTCACGGCGGCGCGCGCTTGTCGGTCTGCTTGGCTGCCTGGGCTGCCTGCTCGTGCCGCTCAGAAAGGCGCGTTCGGCAGACGCGCTTCCCGAGAAGCTCGCACCGCTCATTCGCCAGGCAACCGGAGGGGTCATGCCCCAGGTCGGCCGCGTCACGCTTACTCTGCCGGCCCTGGCCGAAAGCGGCCATTCCGTCCGGCTGCGGGTCCGAGTCGAGAGTCCGATGACGCCACAGGCCCATGTAAGACAGATTCATGTTTTTTCGGAAAAGAACCCCAGACCGGTTATTGCCCGCTTCTCGCTGGGACCGCGAGCCGGACGGGCCGAGGTGCACACCCGGATTCGACTGGCCGGTACCCAGCAGGTTGTTGCGGTTGCGGTCATGAACGACGGCACGGCCTGGATGGCAAGCGCGGAAGTCGTTGTCACGGCTGCGGCCTGTGTTGAGGGAAGCTGACCGGACCCATGCGATATGGCCAAGGCGAGAATCAAAGTCCCCGAAGTTGTCAAACGCGGAGCGGTTTTCGAGGTGCGTTTGCTCATCCGTCATCCCATGGAAACGGGCTTCCGGTATAACAACGTGGGCCAGAAGATTCCCAAAAACATCGTGCATACCGTCCGATGTGTGTATAACGGGGCAGAGGTTTTCCACGCAGAGTTATTCCCTGGTATTGCCGCCAATCCGTATTTCTCGTTTTTTACCACAGCGGAAGCGTCGGGCGAGCTGGAGTGTGTGTGGACAGATGACACTGGGGTCACGATGTCCGAGCGCGTCGCGCTCACGGTCAGCGAATGAAATGTTTTGTTGTCCTGCTGGCAGGCCTGCTGGCCGTCCCGGCCCTCGCGGGCACCGCCTCTGTCTCTGAGCGCGGCGCGGCCTGGGCCCGGGCATGTACGGCCTGTCATGGCCCTGACGGACAGAGCCAAGGAGCCATTCCGGCGCTTGACCGGCTGTCACCCGAGGACTTCAGGGTGGCCATGCAGGCATTTCGGACCGAAGAGCGTCAGGGAACCGTGATGAATTATATTGCCAAGGGGCTGAGTGAGGCGGATGTCGAGGCCGTGGTGGCGTATTTTGCAATAATGCAGGCACGTTGAGCGGTGCGGTGTACTGGTCCGCAGACCCCTCACCCCTTAGGGGAAAGGGAGTAAATGTAGGGGCAACCCCCCGTGGTTGCCCCGCGACGTTTGACTGATGCCCCCATATCTCACCCGCCGTCAATTCTTCAGCCTGGCCGGAAGCCTGCCTTTTGTCCGCCCGCTGACCGGCAGAGCGCGGGCGAATACCCAGGCCAGGGCCGTCGTCGTTGGCGGTGGTTTTGGCGGGGCGACCTGCGCAAAGTATTTACGCCTGGCCGACCCGAGCCTTGAGGTCACGCTGGTGACCCCCCAGCCTCAGTTTATCACCTGTCCATTCAGCAATGCAGCTTTGGTTGGTCTTCGCTCGCTCGCCTCGTTGACCTATACCTACCAACGGCTCCGGGAAGGCTATGGCGTACAAATTGCCCATGCCCAAGCACAGGAGATTGATCCGACCACGCGGCGCCTCACCCTCTCTGACGACACTACTCTCACCTATGACAAACTTGTCTTATCCCCCGGTGTTGAACTGCGCTGGGACGCAATAGAAGGTTACGACGCCGAAGCCAGTACGGTGTTCCCACACGCCTGGCAGGCGGGTTCGCAGACGCTGCTGCTACGCCGTCAACTGGAAGCCGTGCAGGATGGCGGGCTGGTGGTGGTGAGCGCGCCGGAGACGCCCTACCGCTGTCCGCCGGGGCCGTACGAACGGGCCAGTTTGATCGCCCACTATCTCAGAACTCACAAGCCAAGATCGAAAGTCTTGCTGCTTGATGCCAAGGACAGTTTTACCAAGGACGGACTATTTCTAGCCGCGTGGGAGAGGCTGTATCCCGGCCTGCTCGAATGGGTACCGGGTGCCCAGGGCGGGCGGGTCACCCAGGTCGATACCCGCACCGGCATCGTCCACACGGAGTTTGACGAGTACAAACCAGCGGTGGCCAATATCATTGCCCCGCAGCGCGCGGCGGCGATTGCGCGGGCGGGCGGCCTCGACGCCGGCACGGGCTGGTGCCCCGTATACGGTGGCACATTCGAATCCCGCATACACCCCAACATTCATATTATTGGCGACGCGGCTATCGCCAGCCCCATGCCCAAGTCCGCCTTTAGCGCCAATACTCAAGCCAAGGTCTGCGCCGCGGCCATTGTGGCTCTGCTCCGGGGCGAGCCGGTTGCCCCGCCGGCGTTGATGAATACCTGCTACAGCCTTGTTGCGCCTGATTACGGTATCTCTATTAGCGCTGTGTATGCCGTTGAAAACGATACGATTCAGGTTGTCCCAGGATCGAGCGGCACAAGCCCGCTTGACGCGCCGGGGACAACGCGCACGCTCGAAGCGGCCTACGCCCGCTCGTGGTACGCCAATATTACCGCCGATACGTTTGGGTAAAGGCGACGCTACGATGCACGGAATCCATTGGAAAGCTTTTGTCATTCAGGTGTGGATCGGACTTCTGGTGCTGAGCGATCTCTGCGCCCAGGGGAATCAGCAACTCGACGGTTTGCAGACCCGGCATGAAGGGATTCCCACCCCGTTGACCGACCAGCCCGGTGATGCGGAGCGGGGACGGCATATTGTGCTCGACCGGGAGCGCGGCGATTGTGTGGTATGTCATGCCCTGCCGCAAAGAGTAAACCTGTCTTCCAATAAGCAGGCAGATGTTGACAGGTTTACTCTTTTGCCCGAACGCCGCTTCCACGGCACGGTGGGACTGCCCTTGGACAACGTTGGGAATCGCCATACCGCCGCGGAGTTGCGCCTGCGACTGCTGGACCCCAAAGCGCTGAACCCCCGCTCCATCATGCCGGCGTATCATACCGTGGAAGGTCTGCATTCCGTACTCGAAGCCTACCGGGGCAAGCCGATCCTCACCGCGCAGGAAATTGAAGATGTTGTGGCCTATCTCCTGACGCTTCGTCAGGACGCTCCACAGGCTGCTGAGGCTCTCCAAACTCCGGGCAGTTCGCAGCACGAGACTTCCCCGTACAGCGTCGAAGGCCGTCGCTCCGGGTATACTTATCTGTCGGAGGAACACCGACAGTTACAGGACGACGCGTTTGGCAATCCGGGGATGTTATGGATCGAACGTGGGCACGATTTATGGGACCAGACCCAGGGCGACAGCCAACAGGCGTGTGCCGGTTGTCATGGAGACGCGGCAACAAGTATGCGCGGGGTGCGTACACGCTATCCGCAATTCGATCCACGCACAAAAAAACTCATCAATCTGGAGCAACGGATTAACCGCTGTCGCACCGAGCAACTCCAGGCCGAAGCCTACCCGTATGAATCCGAAGCCCTGTTGGCGCTCAGCGCCTTTGTGAGTTTTCAGTCCCGCGGGCTGCCGCTGAACGTGGACATCACGGGGCCGGCCACGCCGTTTTTCGAGGCGGGTAAGGCGTCCTTCATGCGCCGCCGCGGCCAACTCAACATGACGTGCAGCCATTGCCACGACGAGTACGCCGGGCAACGCCTGCGGGGTGAAGTCGTCAGCCAGGGACAGACCAACGGCTTCCCAGTCTATCGGCTGAGCTGGCAAACACTGGGATCGACACACCGCATGTTTGTCTGGTGCAACACCGCGATTCGTGCCCAACCCCTGGCCCACGGGGCGGACGACTACGTGAATCTGGAATTGTATATGGCCTGGCGGGGTCGTGGCTTACCGGTAGAGACACCGGGCGTGCGCCGCTGAAGGGAGGGAGGAACTGAAGGCGTACTCTCCTTTCTTCTACGCAACGCTTTCTTCCATTGAGTCAGCAGGACGCCGGATGAGCGAGTATTGCCGAATTCTCTTCAGCTCCTTGGCCTCTGAGCGCTGGGCATAATACAGGTCCCAGCGGAGTTGAAGGTTAAGCCAGAAAGCGGCAGAAGTACCAAAGAACTTCGCTAAGCGCAGAGCCGTTCCCGGGCTTACGCCGCGTCGCCCTCGCACCAACTCGTTAACCCGCTGATATGGCACATGAAGCTTTGCTGCAAGCTCACGCTGGGTTAAGCCCATAGGGCGCAGGAATTCCTCCAGGAGCACTTCCCCCGGATGGGTTGGAGAGCGATGGGTTGGAATGCGAACCATGTTTCCTCCCTTTGATAGCCTTAATGGTAGTCAGTGATCTCGACCTGTACCGGTCCTGTCTTTGTCCAAGTAAAACAAATCCGGTATTGCGCATTTATACGTATGCTATGCTGTCCCCTCCGGTCTCCCAAGAGCGCCTCTAAATAGTTGCCTGGGGGAACCTTCATTTCTTCGAGTGCTTCGGCTGAGTCAAGCTGATCAAGCTTACGACCTGCGACCTTCCAAAGTGAGAGAGGGCAACACTTCATTGCATTTTTCGTTCGTCTGCCGTTGAAGACATCTTCCGTTCCGGCGTTTTTGAACGACTGAATCATATCAGCATAGTAGCACGGTATCCATGCTATACTTGGGAGACAGCTACTATCCGAACTGTTAAATGCTAGGATCGACGCACCGTATGTTTGCCTGTTGTAATACCGCGCCCCGCGCCCAACCTCTGGCCCATGGGGCCGAGACTACGTGAATCTGGAACTCTACCTGGCCTGACGCGGTCGTGGCTCGCCGGTAGAGACACCGGGGGTGCGACGGTGAGGGAAGAATATGGAAAAGTATTAAGCGCGCATAACTTGCTAAGGCGAAGCCATGACCCTTTATCCCTCGATATCTCTATAGCAGAGTTAACCTTTTATAACTGCAAGTAAGATGATCTGCGTCTTTCGACAAAACTGTTCCAATAGAAGTGGCGAGAAACGACTGGACAGTAACATTTTTCCGGGTGTTATAGCGTTAACATTCGCCCCATAGTAATTGCGCACCACTTCATTGAACTTCTGTCTTGTCCCAACACTGCCGTGGGCAATGTGATTCCTCATTTTCCTCAAGTCGGAGATGAATTGCCCATGCCCAACAACCGTATGAATAAAGTGTTCCCTCGGTGAGAATAAGTATTCAAGGTTCTTCCTTATTTCTCTCGCCCTACCCCATCGAAGTTGAAATTTTTCTTTTGCTGGGTTTGGACGCTCGAAAGTACGCATCGCGTCTCGGGCACGCTCAAAGCCCTGAGTCGGATGGGGCCTCTGTAGTAGAGGAGAGGAACCATCACAATACTTCGCCCCACAAATTAATCGACAGGCTGAGTCTTCAATAATTGCTTCAAATAAGGAATAGAGGCGGACGGTGATCATTTCAGCAACATATACACGTGGAAGACTATCAACGGACCGGATATGCGTCGCTAATGTCAACGCCGTTGCTGTAGTCTGGCGAATTTGATCAGCCTGTGTACGCAGTGTTGACATCGCTAGTTCATAAATTTGCTAATATAGCGACTACGCACTTTCCGACTGGCAATACGCTGCGTGCTTGCGCGACATGCTTCGTAGAATTCACTATCCGCCTTAGGGCGTTCATTCGGAGGCTTGTCAGAATTGAACCGAGCATCAATCTTACCGAGCGCATCTTCGAGTTTCCTTCCTTTAGCATGGGGATTTTCGTCAAGAACGAGAACCAAGGAAAAAAACACCGGTTTCCTGGAGAAAATCGTGTCACGAATTGTTGATGGCGATATTGATACGATACGAGAAAACACAGAATCAAGTCTCTTCTTTATATCCGACGCTTCCTGAAAATTTTCTTCGTTATCCGTATAAATCTTGTTAAGCTTTGAGTTTGAGAAGTCCGATAATCCCTCTAGCATGTTTAAGATGACATCAGAGATAAATTCGATTTCTTGCATTCTAGCAATATCGTTTGCGGTGAATATCTCCAGGTCTCTCCACAACGAGACACGAGAAGCAGCTTCATGGAGGCAGAACTGCTTAAATTCTCCACTAAAATCTGCATTACGCTTCTCTTGATGGTTGAGTGTTTTTGCAACTGAATTCAAGCGTCCAAAAACCTCGATCACATCTGCGTCTGTTGCCTCCAGAAGCCAACCACCGGAAAGTTTTGTTGCACGAAACCTTTTCTTCTGGTCTGAGGAAAGTTCATCATATGTTACTTTTCTCTTGCGATCCGGGTGGAAGGCAGAAAAGTCTCCTTTGATATACTCAAGAACTGCTCGAATTCGTTGCTGCCCATCGACAACCTCTCTAAGGCTCTTATCCTGCTCAAGATCAACGTTGTGGCGAAAGTAAAGCGTTGGTACAGGCTTTTGCTCGAACAGAGTGTTAAGGAGGTAGGATTTCTGGGGCGTAGTCCACACGGAGCGACGTTGGTACCAAGGGCTTAGCTTAAGTTCTTGATGTTTTTCCCAGTTAATTAAGTCTTGGACGATGAGAGGTTCGTAATCAACACGGTCCATAATCTACTCCCTTCGACACTCAACAGCGAAGTTGGATAGAAGTCGGCCTCTAGGTTGCTTCAGTCAATGTACAGGTGGGGAAGCTCAATGTCTTCATGAGCCTTTAGAATACAGGTGTAAAATTTTACTCCTCGTCTCCACCTTTATTTCACGCTGCCCTTACACCTCTCCTCGCGGTACCGGGATGCCCGGAATCTTCACCCGCATCCTGCCCATCTCACCAAACGTGGTGATAAACAAGGTCTTCCAGTCATCATCCCCGAAACACATATTGGTGACATGTTTGCCGCCGCTCAGAATAGTCCCGAGATGTTTGCCTGAGGAACCCATGATCCAGATACCGCCAGGGCCGGAGCAGTAGACGTTCCCCTGCACATCGACCTTCATCCCGTCGGGTACGCCTGGCCGGGAGTCGGCGCTCATATCGCAGAAGACGCGGTCGGTCGCCATGTTCAGCATGCCCGAGCCCCAGAGCGAATCGAGATCAAAAGCCCGGATATGTTTTTGCAGCGAATCGTTGATGTAGAGAACCTTCTCGTCAACCGAAAAGGCCAGACCGTTAGGAAGCACAAAGTCGCGCACAAGCAGATTGATCTGCCCCAGGTCGGGTGAAACCCGGTACACACCGGCAATGTCGAGTTCGGGCTGAACCCCCAGCGTCACCGGATCGGTGAAATAAATCGCCCCGTCGGATTTGACCACCACGTCATTGGGCCGGTTCAAACGCTGTCCACGATAATTATTCGCCGCAACGGTCAGGCTGCCATCAAGCTCTTCGCGGGTGACCTGACGGCTGGCATGCTCACAGGCGATGAGCCGGCCTTGACGGTCACGGGTTAGCCCGTTGGCATCATTCGTCGGCTCTTTGTAGAGCGTGACCCCCTCGCCCTCTTTCCATTTATAGCGCTTATTGGTGGCATTATCGCTGAACAGCAGAAAGCCGCCTTCATCCCACCAGCCGCCGGCGTTCCACCACACCGGGCCTTCAGCGACGCCTCGGATCATGCCGTTTTCATCAAACCCACCATAGCCTTCACCCAACCATTCAATTTCCTCGTTGAGAGCGACAATATCTTCAATCTCCGATGACATTTTCTCCACTGCCATCCGTTCTCCTCCTTTTAGCGACCGTTCGCAGCATGAAGCGCACTGCGGATCGTCACCCCCTCACGGGTCAGGGCCTCTCGCAGTGACTGCAGTATCTTCGGAGCCTGCATCAACTCGCCCGATATAGCAATACTTTCTGCGTCAAGCGCGAGCTCTTTGCCACCCGTGGTCGTGACCTTCCCCTCGGTGACAACTCTCATAACGAGTCGTACTGCTTCTTCCACACTGTCCTCGCCGTGCCCGTACGTCAGGTCTCCATCATCCTTGTATCCTAACCCTGGGTAGAACTCTTTGACGACCCGCATCCCCAGTTGCTCGGCGACTTCCAGTACGGGGTAGCGCGGAAGCGCTGGTAGGTAGGCTACGATGTCCGGGTTCACCGCTTGAAATCCCTCAAGCATCGCTCGGGTATTCTCCTCGCTGAGCTGCGCCCACACGTAAAACGCACTATGCGGCTTGGCCGCCTCAAGCCGCAGTCCTGCTGCTTCGGCAAAGGCTTTCAGCGCCCCGAGTTGATACACAACATAATCCTTGCCCTCTTGGGGAGTGATATGCATAAGTCTCCGGCCGAAACCCAGCATATCGGGAAAGCCAGGATGGCCCCCGACTGTCACACCGTACTTCTTGGCACTCTCGACAGAGCGACGGACCCAGCTTGGATCGCCGGCGTGAAAGCCACACGCGATGTTGGCGTGGCTAATCCCCTGCATCACCTCCTCAGGCCGTCCCAGCACATAGTTCCCAAAGGATTCACCTACATCGCTGTTGAGATCAATCCACGTTCTCGTGGTGCTCATGCTCAAACCTCCCCGCCTGTCTTAGAAAAATCAGATGTTCCGTTTTGCCACGCCTGCCCGCACTCTCTACGCCGCCCGGACAGCAGTTACTCGAACTCCGAAGCTCCGGTTGCGGGCGGATATTCGTTCCACCACTCCCGGAATACTCGACACTGGCCACTCTCGGTCAGGGTGATCAAAAAGATCCCTTCCATTTTGACGGATTGCCCCGTCTGCACGGATGCCATCGATGCCCACCAGCGCGCGAGGTAGCGCCCGTCTTCGGTCCTCGCAAGGGGTTCGTAACCGAACGTAATCCCGGCCTGATTCCCCTGGGTAGCCGTCTCCCAGGCGCGGCGGATCGCCGGCTGACCTGTGATCGGCTCGGCGAACGGACCCCAGACGTAGGTCCCGTCCTCGGTAAAGAGTGCTGCCGCGGCCTCCGGGTCCTGGTTCTCCCAGGCCCTGCCGTAGGCATCGAGCCAGACGTTGAGCGCCTCGAAACCCATAGGAACCTCCTTTGTACGGTTGAAGACCATACATAGCGCCCAACGGCGGATTGTCCAGAGGCGGCACTGCCTGTTCGCCTGTGTGGCTTGACAGCGGCATGAGAAGCATTCCACAGTTGGGGCTACGCACCGCGCGAGGCGTATATTCGGAGCAGAGAGTGGGGAGGGCCGACCATGCGAGATTTCGCAACCCTGGGCAAACGTAAAGCCGTGTTGGGCATGATTCACCTGCAACCGCTGCCCGGCGCCGTGTTTTACGCGGACGGCAATTTCAACCAAACCCTTGAGACGGCGGTCGAATCGGCCCGCGCACTCTACCACGGCGGGGCGGACGGATGTCTGGTACAGACTGTCGATCGTATTTACAGCGTAAAAGACGAATCCGACCCGGCGCGTACGACCGCCATGGGCTTGATTGTGCATGCCATTGTCCAGGCTACGGGCGCAGACTTTCAGGTCGGGGTACAATTGATGCGGAACGCGCTCAAAGCGTCGGTGGCAGTAGCAAAGGTGGCGGGGGGCAGTTTTATTCGGGCCGGCGCGCTGGTGGGCAGGACGCTGACCGCGCACGGCATGGTCGAAGCGAATCCGCTCGACGTGATGGAGTATCGCAAAAAGATCAACGCCTGGGATGTCAAGGTCATTGCCGAAGTCGACTCCATGCAATTCAAATGGTTTGGCGAGCCAAAGCCGACCGCGGAGATCGCCCGGAGTGCGAAATATGTGGGGGCGGACGCGGTGTCGTTGGGCGCTCCCGACGAAAACAGAACGCTGGAGATGATCGCCTCGGTACGGAAGGCCGTGCCGGGCCTGCCCATCATTTTGGCGGGCTACACCAATCACGATAACGCGGCACGATTACTGGCTGCGGCGGACGGAGCGTTTGTTGGCACCTGCCTGGAACGCGGCGGCTGGGGCGGGCAGATTGATGTCGAGCGGGTGAAGACCTATGTAGACATCGTGCGAGGACTGGAAGGAAAGGGATAGAACGATGGAGCCACTCAAACCGGAGGTGATGTTCGGGCAGGTCGCAGGCTTAGCAGACGATTTACGACAGTTGACCCGCCCGTTTGAGCAGCAGGTGCGGGCGGTCCTCACGCCATCGGAATGGCAGGCGGTGAGAAAAGTCTATCTCACCGGAGACGGGGATTCCTACCATGCCTCATGTGCCGCTGAGATGGCCTTTGAGGCGATTGCCGACGTGGCCTGCGAACCGCTGAGTGCCCAACGTTTTCTGGATTATGGGGCAGCCTGGATGCGCCCCGCTGCGCCGTCGCAGACCCTGGTGATTGCCACCTCGGCCTCAGGCGGTACCGAGCGCGTCGTGCAAGCGATTGAACGTGCTCAGAAGTACGGCGCACTCACCGTGGCCTTAACCGGAACACCCAACAGCGCGGTCACGCAGGTGGCGGACCGGAGCGTTGTGGTCGAACTGCCCCATAAAGAACGCTCTCCAGGGATTCGCACCTACCAGGCCAGCCTGGTGGGCATGCTGTTGGTGGCGATGCAGTTGGGCGAACGGCAAGGCAGGCACGCGCAAGAAGAAACAGGCCGTCTACGCCAAGAGCTCATTGCGCTCGCCGATGTTGTGGACACGACCACGAACGCGATTCAGGCAGTCTGTCGAGAGGTAGCGGAGCTGATTGCCGCGAGCCCCATTGTGGTCATGCTGGGCAGTGGGCCGAGTTATGGCACCGCCCTCTACAGCGCGGCAAAGCTGGTCGAAGCCGCGGGTGTTTTTACGATGGGGCAGGACCTGGAAGAGTGGTGGCATGTCGAACGGTTTGCCTATCCGGTGGACATGCCGGTTTTTGTAATCGCCCCGCCGGGTCGCTCGCACTGGCGGGCACAGAGCGTGGCGGCAACGGCGCGCGGCTTGGGCCGACGGGTCATTGCCGTGACACACAAAGGCGATACCGAGGTCACCCGCCACGCTCACATGGTGTTACCCGTCCAGGGCGAGGTGCGCGAGGAGTTTTCGCCTCTGCTCTACCATCTCTTTGCCAGCTATGTGGCGGCCCATGTCGCCGAGCGTCTAGGCCGCTGCCCCTTCCAAGGCGACCGGCCCGAATTGCTCCGGTCGGTAAACGAGTACTTCGCCAAGCAGCGACAGGATGCGGGGGACTAGGCGGCTCGCCAGGCTAGCAAAGCGTTATCGGGTCTGCATCTTCACTCCGCCGCACACGCAGCGGCCAGACTCGACAGGGCTACCCGCCGGCGGGCTTCACGGATGTCGTGCCGGTCGAACCCGTTGGTCAGAAAGCCGAACGAGATACCCGTTGCCGGATCGGCCCAACCGCTCTGGCCGCCAAAGCCCGGATGGCCGAACGACTCCGCGGAATTGGTGCGCCCGAAGCCGCGCATATTGGCCTTGCCATCTCCACCGGCAACAGCAATCCCCAAGGCCCGATTGGCCCGGTGGCCGAGAAAGGGATCGCGCAGCTCTCCGGTACGGACGCGCCGCGCCTCTTTCAGCATATCGGGCTGCCAGACCGGCGTCCCGTCGTGGGCGCGGCCGTCGTTCAGCAATGCCTGATAGAATAAGGCGATATCACCAGCCGTGGTAATGCAGCCGGCCGACGGCGACCCGGCTTCTCGGGTGACCGTTTCGTTCAACTCCAACACCCCGTCTTCATTGATGGCGTTGGTCGTGGCGTTAAAGCCTTTGACCCCCATTTTTTCATACTCTTCGGCGGTCGGGGCGGCGCCCACCCACTCCACATCGGCGACATCGGCGTTCCCGGAGGGCGGCAGCCCGAAGCGCAAATCGGGCAGCCCCAGCGGCTCGGCAATCCGCGTCCGCACAAACTCGCTCAGGCGCTGACCGCTGAGGCGTTCGACAATAGCGGCGATCGGCCAGAAATTCGCCGACACATGATAGACGAACTGCTCGCCCGGCGTATGATCCAGCTTCCACTGGGCAAAGCGGTTTAAGCGCTTGTCATGATCGGCCCATTCTTTTTGCCAGTGCGGGGCATAGGGAATGGCCGACGTGTGAATGAGCAACTGCTCAACCGTCACCACGTCTTTGCCGTTCGTCCCGAACTCGGGGATATACTCGACCACACGATCTTCGGGGCGGAGTTGGCCCTCTTGCATGAGAATCCAGGCCGAGGCTGAGGTGAACGCCTTGGTCGAAGACATAATGACAAATCTGGTGTCATCCGTCGCCGGTTTTTCCGTCCCGCCTTGGACCGCCTTGCCAAAGGTCTGCATGGCACCGATCTTTCCATTGCGTGCAATCGCAACCTGGGTGGCCGGCAGCAGGCCGGATTTGACCTCTCGCTCGGCCCGTTCAAACAGGGCCTGGACTTTTTCCGGGTCGAGACCGAGCTCTTCAAGATTCTGGGCAAAAAAATGTGCGGCTGGCATATGGCTTCCCCTCCTGATTCTCGATTTCCGGCTTCCGCCCTTGAATTCCCTCCTCCTCCTTGCCACTTTATGGGGTTCAGATCAAGGCAAATAAGGATACCCATGCCCTCGGAACTCATTCTGCATCACTACGATTTCTCCAATTACTCTGAAAAAGTCCGGCTCGTCCTGGGTCTCAAGGGTCTGGCTTGGCGCTCGGTCGAGATTCCCCCTACCCTGCCCAAGCCAGACTATATCCCCCTCACCGGCGGCTACCGTCGAGCACCAGCTCTCCAGATTGGCGCCGACATTTTTTGTGATACCGCACGGATTATCGAAGAACTTGAACGTCGTTTTCCACAGCCTACGCTCTATCCGGGACCGGACCCGGTCGCCCAACGGGCCTTTATTGCCGGTCTGGAGCGCTGGACGGACGCGACCCTGACGCGCAATACCATCAATTATATTTCCTGCGAACATGCCGACGCCGATCGTTTCACCCCGGAATTTCTGGCCGACCGCGCCGCTCTGCTCGGCAAGCCCGAACCGGGCCTCGCCCACCGGAAGGCTGCGGCAATCAAAAACCTTACCCAGTTACGCCCGCAGTTGAGTTGGATCAGCGACATCCTGCACGACGGCCGGACGTATATCTATGGCGAAGCACCGTCCCTGGCCGATTGCGTGATCTACCATCCGCTGTGGGTCATGGATCAGCTTGCCGGCGAGCGTGCGGTCGTTATTCCAGACGGCATCCGTCAATGGATGGAGCGTGTGGCCGCACACGGCCACGGCAATCCGACCTCGATGACCGCGTACCAAGCGCTCGATGTCGCGGCAGCCAGCGACCCTTTGCCGTCCCTGCCAAGTCAGACGCTGGACGGAGACCCGGCTCTTGGCGATACCGTCTCCATTACGCCCACCGACTACGGCCGGGCTAATCCCAGTGTCGGCAGGCTCGTTGCCATCGACGCCCAGCGCCTGGCGCTTCAGCACCGAAACGAGCGTACCAGGCTTGTCACGGTGCATTTCCCCCGCTTTGGCTATAGCGTCCGTACGATTGACGGCTAGCAGACGCGTGGAGGCATCCGGATCATGAATGCGCAGGCTACAACTCCGCACGACCACAAGTGGCAGATTTGGATCGACCGTGGCGGGACGTTCACCGATCTGGTGGCACGTCGTCCTGACGGCACCCTGGTCACGCATAAATTGCTGTCGGCCAATCCTGAACGCTATCAGGATGCGGCGGTCCAGGGCATTCGCGATTTACTCGGAGTGGCTGGCGACGCAGCCATCCCAGCCGATACGGTCTCTCTGGTGAAGATGGGAACCACGGTCGCAACCAATGCCCTGCTGGAACGCAAGGGCGACCGGACCGTGTTCGTGACTACCCAGGGGTTTGGGGACGCCTTACGGATCGGCTATCAGAACCGTCCCGACCTGTTTGCCCGGCATATTGTCCTGCCGGAAATGCTGTTTGAGCGAGTAATCGAGGTCAGGGAGCGTATTGACGCCCAGGGCGCGCTCGTCACCCCCCTGGATGAAGACGGGGCGCGGCGCAGCCTGCAGGCCGCCTATGCTGCCGGCATTCGCGCCGTGGCCATTGCCTTTGTCCATGGCTATCGGTATGCGGCGCATGAGGCCCGGGTCGCCGCTATTGCCACCGAGATCGGCTTTCAGCAGGTCTCGGTCTCCCACGCGGTCAGCCCGTTGATGAAGCTGGTCTCACGCGGCGACACCACGGTGGTCGATGCCTATCTGTCACCGCTGCTACGGCGCTATGTCGATCAGGTCGCAGGAGAACTGGAGGCGGAGAGCCAGTCCGGTCCCAGGCTGATGTTCATGCAGTCGAATGGCGGCCTGACCGATGCCCACCTGTTTCAGGGCAAGGACAGTATTTTATCCGGACCGGCCGGTGGGGTGATCGGCATGGTCCAAACCGCGTCGATGGCAGGTTTTCGCAAAGTCATCGGCTTCGATATGGGCGGTACCTCGACCGACGTGTCGCATTATGACGGCGAATATGAGCGAACATTTGAAACCCTGGTCGCTGGCGTCCGTATGCGCGCGCCGATGATGCATATCCACACCGTCGCCGCGGGCGGAGGGTCTATCCTGCATTTTGATGGCGCTCGTTTTCGGGTTGGCCCGGACTCGGCTGGTGCAGACCCTGGGCCAGCGTGCTATCAACGTGGCGGTCCACTCACCGTGACCGACTGCAACGTCATGCTGGGCAAGCTGCAAGCGGCCTTCTTTCCCGCGGTGTTTGGCCCGAACGCGGACCAGGCTTTGGACGTGCACATCGTTCGAGACAAATTTGTGTCCTTGGTAGCAGAAATTACCGACGCTACGGACAATGCGGTCCAGTCGCCTGAGGCTGTGGCCGCCGGCTTTCTGCGCATCGCCGTAGAAAATATGGCGAATGCCATCAAGAAAATCTCCGTTCAGCGCGGCTACGATGTGACGGAGTATACCCTGAACTGCTTTGGTGGGGCCGCCGGCCAGCACGCCTGTCTGGTCGCAGACGCGCTGGGCATGAAGACCGTCTTTCTCCATCCCTTTGCCGGGGTGTTGTCGGCCTATGGGATGGGTCTGGCAGACGTGCGGGCACTGCGCGAGCGACAGGTCGAACAGCCACTCTCAACCGCCGCCATACCCGTCTTGGAAACGGCCTGTGCCGAACTCGGCGACGAAGCTAGCCGTGAGATTCTGTCGCAAGGGATGTCTGCCGATCGACTCAGCTTGCATAAACGAGTCCATCTGCGCTACCAGGGGACTGACACCGCCCTCCAGGTGGACTTATCCGACCTCGCCGGCATGCGAGCCGCGTTTGAGGCCAGCCACAAGCAGCGCTTTGGCTTTATCGTCACAGACCGACAACTGGTCGCCGAGGCGGTCTCGGTCGAAGCGGTCGGCACAACGGAGCCCGTTGATGACGCCGAGCTGCCGGCAACTGAGGGCCAGGCCGCGCAGCCGCTGCAGCAGGTCCGGGCGTATATGGACGACGTTTGGCGGGACACGCCGGTATTCCAGCGCGCGCAACTCCGACCGGGCCAGCGCATTCCCGGCCCGGCCATTATTTGTGAGCCCACGGCAACCACGGTAGTTGAGCCGGAGTGGCAAGCCGAGCTGAACCGCTACGGCCATCTGCTCCTCACCCGTCTGAAACCGCAATCACACCGGGCGGCGATTGGCACTAAGCCTGCCCTGAGCACAGGCGAAGGGGCCGACCCGGTCATGCTGGAGGTGTTTAACAACCTCTTCATGTCGGTCGCCGAGCAGATGGGCGCGACGCTGGCCAATACCGCCTACTCGGTGAATATCAAGGAACGGCTGGATTTCTCGTGCGCCATTTTCGCGTCGGACGGGAGCCTGGTCGCCAATGCCCCGCACGTCCCGGTCCATCTGGGCTCCATGGGCGAGTCGATCAAGACCGTCATCAAGGCCAACCAGGGCACAATGCGGCCGGGTGATGCCTACGTCCTGAATGCCCCCTATAACGGCGGCACGCATTTACCCGATGTGACGGTGATTACGCCCGTGTTTGACACAGCCGGTGCAGACCGCATTCTGTTTTATGTGGGCTCACGCGGGCATCATGCCGATATTGGCGGCCGCACACCAGGCTCGGCTCCACCCGACAGCACCACCATTCACCAGGAGGGCGTGCTGATCGACAACTTCCTTTTTGTCCGCCAGGGCCGCCTACGCGAACAGGAGATGCGGCAACTGCTGGGTTCGGGCAGGTACCCCTGCCGGAATCTTGACCAGAACATGGCAGACCTGCGCGCCCAGATCGCGGCCAATGAAACCGGGGTGCAGGAACTCAGGAAAATGGTCGAGCACTTTGGGATCGAGGTCGTGCACGCCTATATGCAGCACGTCCAGGACAATGCCGAAGAGTCCGTACGCCGCGTGCTTGACGTCCTCACCGATGGGGCGTTCACCTACCCGATGGACAACGGCTGTCAGATTCGGGTCAGTATCCGGGTTGACAAAGCGGCCCGCCGAGCCAGTATCGACTTCAGTGGCACTTCTCCTCAGCACAGCGGCAACTACAACGCGCCCGCGGCAGTGTGTAAGGCCGCAGTCCTGTACGTTTTTCGGACCTTGGTAGATGACGCGATCCCGCTGAACGAGGGCTGTCTGAAACCGCTCGATATCATCATTCCACCACACTCCGTCATCAGCCCGGAATACCCGGCCGCGGTGATTGCCGGCAATACGGAAGTCTCTCAATGCGTAACGGACGCCCTGTATGGCGCGCTCGGAGTGCTCGCCTCGTCGCAAGGCACGGTCAATAATTTTGTGTATGGCAACGAGCAGTATCAAAACTACGAAACCATCTGCGGCGGCACCGGAGCCGGCCCTGACCATCCGGGCTGCGACGCGGTCCACAGTCATATGACTAACACGCGCATGACCGACCCCGAGGTATTGGAGTGGCGCTTTCCGGTCCGGGTTGAAAGTTTTGCCATCCGCCACGGTTCAGGCGGTGCGGGTCGGCAGCCGGGCGGCGCAGGGATTACCCGGCGACTGCGGTTTTTGGAAACCATGACCGTCACCACCTTATGCAGCCACCGCCTGACCAAACCGTATGGACTGGCCGGCGGTCAGGCCGGGGAACGGGGGCGCGACACGGTCGAGCGCGTGGGCGGGACCATTGAAGAGCGCGGCGGCAGCGATGAGACGCTGATGCAGCCGGGCGACGTCTTTGTCATGCACACCCCGGGCGGGGGCGGCTTTGGGCCGCCGGACGAAGCCGAGTGGCTATTCCAAGGCCAGTGAGGTTGGCATACGAGGCAGAGACGCGGTACGGTGCGTCAGGACGGATTGTCTCTCTCTGGGACCTCGGCGACAGTGAGGGCGACCTCTTGGCCATGGGCGATTTCAAGGGTGTGCCCGTCCGGGTCGGACAGGAAGGCCCAATAGCCGATCGGATATCCTGAATCGGTCGGCCCCAGGCGCAGACAGCCGGCCTGCCGGGCGTGTTCACACAGAGCATCGACTTCCTGGCGGGTTGCACAGCCCACCCCGAGATGAGCCAGGGGCAGGAGGGGAGTATCCACCCGAGGCGACTGGATGAGGACGATCACAAAGGGGCGTGTCCGGTCACTCAGCCACATGACTTCTGTCCCATCCGGATCAGTCCGGCGGTGGACGACCTGCATATGGGCATAGGTCGCGTAGAAGGTCAGACTTGCCTCCATGTTAGTGACTGGAAGAGCAATATGCGTCAGCCCGACATCAGACATCCCAGGTCTCCTTACTACATACCCCTCCCGCAGGAGAAAAGATCGCCCGCCAGTTGGAGGAAGGGGTGTGAACTGCTAAGACTTGCCGATAGCGTAAAATACCGAGGAGGAGATTGCTATGAGAGAAGCTGTCATCGTATCGACTGCCCGCACACCGATTGGCAAGGCCTATCGTGGCGCATTTAATGACACCACGACCCCGACCATGGCCGCGCCGGTTATTCAGGAAGCCATCAGTCGGGCCAAGGTAGAGGCGGGCGAAATCGACGACCTGATTATGGGTGCCGCGCTCCAGGAAGGCACCCAAGGATATAACGTGGCGCGGCAGTGTGGCATCGCCGCGGGCTTGCCGGTTACTGTCTCCGGCCAGACCATTGATCGTCAATGTTCCTCGGGACTGATGAGTATTTCCATGGCGGCCAAACAGATCGTGGCCGATGGTATGCAGACCATTGTGGCCGGCGGTTTGGAGTCGATCAGCCTCGTCCAGAACGACCATCAGAACGAATATCGCAATGAAGACGCCCAGGCTCTGGAAAAGGCCCCGGACCTGTATATGGCCATGATCGACACCGCAGAGGTGGTCTCGAAGCGCTACAAAATCTCCCGGGAAGCCCAGGATGAGTACGCGCTCCAGAGTCAACAGCGCACCGCCGCCGCCCAGCAGGCCGGGCGGTTCGACGACGAGCTCATTCCGAGCACCGTCACCAAGCTGTTCACCGATAAAGAGACCGGCGAGACCACGCACCAGGAAATGACCCTTGAGCGGGATGAGTGTAACCGCCCGAACACGAACGCGGCCGGTTTGGCCGCGCTGCGACCGGTCATGGGAGAAGGCGGCTTCATTACTGCCGGTAATGCCAGCCAGTTGTCGGACGGCGTATCGGCCTGCGTGCTGATGGAGCGCAAGCAGGCCGAGCAACGTGGCCTCCAGCCCTTGGGAGTGTATCGGGGCATGGCCGTTGCCGGCTGCGAGCCGGACGAGATGGGCATTGGTCCGGTCTTTGCCGTTCCCAAGCTACTCGAACGCAACGGCCTGACCATGGACGATATCGACCTGTGGGAACTGAACGAAGCCTTCGCCTGCCAGGTTATCTACTGCCGCGATCGGCTCGGTATTCCGAACGAGCGGCTGAACGTGAACGGCGGGGCCATCTCGATTGGCCATCCCTACGGCATGAGTGGCTCACGCATGGTCGGCCATGCGCTGATCGAAGGCAAACGACGGGGCGTGAAGAACGTGGTCATCACCATGTGTGTTGGCGGCGGCATGGGCGCAGCCGGACTGTTTGAGGTCGCGTAAGCCCTGCCCCAGACGCTTCTGATCCCCTCCTTGGAGGGGATTTTCCTCTACTCAGCCAAGGAGAACCTTATGGCAAACGCACCTGTCGCAACCATGCGAGAAAAAGCCCGGAAAGTGGCGCCCAAGCTGATTGACCTGACTGAGAAAGTTCTATTTGGCGATGTCTGGGAGCGTCCCGGCTTATCCAAGCGTGACCGCAGCCTCATCACCGTGGCGACCCTCATGTCCACCTACCGTCCCCAACAGCTCCGTCCGCATCTTCAGCGTGCCCTGGACAACGGTGTCACCCAGGAAGAGATCGGAGAGCTGATCACGCACTTGGCCTTTTACTCCGGCTGGCCGGCAGCCATGACCGCCGCCGGCATTGCCAATGATGTTTTTGAACAGCAGGAATAGTCCGGCCTCACCGCGGCCGCGGCCAGATGCCTGGGACCGCGGTCGCCAGCCATTTCACCAGAGCGGCGTTGACCTCCGCCGGTTTTTCCTGGGCCATCCAATGGCCGGAGCGGATCGTCTCTTCGGACAGATTCCGGCAGTAAGTGCGCATGGGCTCGGCCAGGCGTGAGTGAACGCACTCACACACGAAGTCGTATTGGGCAGTCAGGAACAACACCGGCATATCGAGATAGCCGTCGTTATGGGCGGTCTCGGCGTAAGCCGTGTTGACCGGGTGATTCATATACCACGAAGAGGGGCCTAAGCCGTGTTGACCGGGTGATTCATATACCACGAAGAGGGGCCGAAGAAGCCGTTCCGTTCGAGCGCAGAGGCATAGATGCGCAAGTCCTCTTCAGTGGCCACATCGACATCACGCGGCAAATCGGGGATCTCAGCCATACCGAGCATACTATGATCGCGACGAGCGGTTGAGGTGATGGCCGGCTGGCCCTCGCCTTCGGGGTTCCCTTTCCGAAACAGCAGTTTGACGAATCGGTAGGCCTGGGCGTCCATCGGGGCGATGGACTCGGCAAAGCTCTCTTCATAGTAGCGCATGTAATCCCACTGCCCGGCAGGATAGGTATCCTCAGGATAGAGGTCGCGGTCCACCAGGGTCAGCGTGTGCTCAAGTCCACGCTCAAGGGTGTAGTAGGGGACACACAGATTGGCGACCGCATGACACCGGTCCGGGTGGTGGCTGGCCATATTCCACACCACCGGACTGCCCCAATCATGACCGACCCAAACGGCTTTCTCCCGCCCCAGCGCATCGACTAATTCCAGCATGTCACGGACGATATGCTCTTGGGCATAATCGCTGTGTTGCGCATACACAGACGAGCGACCATAGCCGCGCATGTCCGGCGCTATGGCCCGAAACCCCAGCGCGGCCAGAGCGGGCAGTTGGTGCCGCCAGCTTATCGAGAGCTCAGGCCAGCCATGAGCGAAGATGACAAGCGGCCCCTCTTCGGGACCGGCGGCCAGATAAAAAGTCGTATGCCTGTCGGTTTTGACGGTATGCTCGGTGATGGTCATATATGCTCTCCTTCATGTGTCGATGAATCCCACGGTTGAAAAGATAAACGAAGAATTGATAATGACCAAGCCATTCTACAAGCAGTAGTGAACGAAAAGCGAGTCGGAGCGGCGGCATTCGAGTACAGGATAAAACATCAACCAGATAGGAGAAGGCATGGAATACGCAAAGCTTGGGAATACGGGGATGACGGTTTCGCGCATCTGCATGGGATGCATGAGCTATGGAGACGGCAAATGGCGCAAGTGGACCATCGGGGAAGACGAGGCGCGTGAACACTTCGCCCTCGCCCTTGAATCGGGCATTACCTTTTTCGATACCGCGGATGTCTACTCGATTGGCGTGAGCGAAGAGATTACCGGCAAATGGCTGGGCGAGATGGCCGCACGCGACGATATTGTCCTGGCGACCAAGGTCAACGGGCCCATGGGCGATGGTCCGAACCGACGGGGGCTGAGCCGCAAACATATCATCGAGGCCTGCGAATATTCCCTGCGCCGCCTCAAAATGGACTATATCGACCTGTATCAGATTCACCGCTGGGACTTTTCCACGCCAATTGAAGAAACGCTCGAAGCGCTTGATAGCCTCGTCCGCACCGGCAAAGTGCGCTACCTCGGAGCCAGCAGCATGGCCGCCTGGCAGTTCTCCAAGGCGCTCTACGCGGCCAAAGAGCACGGCTGGCATCGTTTTGTCTCGATGCAGAACCACTACAACCTGATCTACCGCGAAGAAGAACGCGAAATGAATCCGCTGTGTATAGACCAGGGTGTTGCGCTCATTCCGTGGAGTCCGCTCGCGCGCGGCTATTTTGCCGGCAACCGCACAAAAATAGAGGGCGAAGGCCCGACAAAGCGGGCGCAAACCGACCCGATGACACGCCGAATGTACTTCAACGACAGCGATGAAGAAGTGGCCGCCGCAGTACAGAAAGTCGCCCAACAGCGCGGCGTGTCACCGACTCAGATCGCCTGCGCCTGGGTGCTCCAGGCACCGGGGGTGGTCGCCCCCATCATCGGCGCAACCAAGACGCATCACCTCAAGGAAATCTTTGAGACGGTCGATATCAAGCTCAGCCCGGAAGAAGTGGCCACCCTCGAAGAGCCTTACCGGCCGCACCCGATTCTGGGCCATATGCAGCCTGATCCCAAGCGGATGGGGTAGGAGCGGTCAGTACGGTCAGGCCTCTCCTTCTTCCTCAAACCCGCAACCCAGGCCTGTCCTGCCAACCTTGCGGCGCACTTCGTCGAGTGACAGACGGAAATACACGGGGCGGTTGTGGGCGCAGGCGTGGGGATTAGCGGTTTGGGTCCAGGCGTTGAGGAGACGGCCTTGTGCTTCACGGTCGAGTACCTGGCCGGCTTTGATCGCGCCGAGACAGGAGAGGGCTTGATGCAGGTCTTCTTTGTGAGTGCGCACACGCGTAACCAGTCGGGAGAAGGTCAGCCCTGACATTCTGGGATCAAGAAAGTCGGGGATTGCGCGGAGGGCCAGCACATGCGGGCCAAAGAGTTCGGCGCTGAACCCGCACGCCGCAAATGCTTCAGCCTGCTCATCAAAGAAGGCATGTTCTTCGGCTGAAAGCTGGACGACTTGAGGCGAGATGAGGGACCGATTCTGAACCTGTCCGTTTTGAAGCCGTTCGTATAATACGCGTTCTTCGGCAGCGTGTTGGTCCAGCAGATACAAGTGTCCTTCGGATAAAGTCAGCAGGAAGGTGGCTTCCACCTGGTCGACCAGAGAGAAGCCCGTGTTCTGTTCTTCTCCATACGGCACCCCAGCTTCGGCCACCTGACCGGCCGAAAGCCAGCGTGGCGCAGAACGGCGCTGGAGACCGCCCCGGACCAGATCATACACACTCGGGTCATCCCGAAAACGCACCTCGGTCTTGGCAGGATGGATATTCACATTCAGTTGGGAGGGATGCAGTTCGACGAACAGGCACACCATACCGCCGTCATTCCCGAGTGTGTCACGCACGACCCGATACAGGGTGGCATTGCGGACGGCCCGCCGATTCACAAAGAAGTAGTACCGTCGGCGCCAAGCTTCCTCCTGCGTCACCAGAAATCCCCATACGCGTCCGTTCAGACCCGTGTTCTCGAACGTCTCCAGACGCGAGGCGGTCTCAACGCCAAAGCAGGCGGCGACCCGCTCCTGGAACGGAACAGACGGAAAGTTGTAGACCTCGCGTCCATCAAACGACAGCGAGAGGGTTTTCTCCGGGAACGCCAAGGCAAAGCGCGTGAACGCGCCCATGATGTGGCCGTACTCCGTCCGCAAACTGCGCATAAACTGCAAGCGCGCCGGAGTATTGTAAAACAGGTCAGCGACCTCGACACAGGTCCCAACCGGTGCCCCGGCCTCCTGAATGGGACTCAGCTCTCCGCCTTCACTTTTGACTACCACTCCCAGCGGAGCGCGCAGTGGACGACTCAGAATCCGTAGCCGTGAGATCGCGGCAATACTGGGTAAGGCCTCCCCGCGAAAGCCAAAGGTCTGGACGCGGGTCAGGTCGCGGTCGTGCTGAATCTTGGATGTCGCAAACCGTTCACACGCGAGCGCAGCCTCGTCCGCAGCCAGGCCGGCGCCATCATCGGTGACGCGAATCAGTCGCCGGCCGGCCTCCTCAACCTCCACTCTGATGGTCTGCGCTCCGGCATCCAGGGCATTCTCCATGAGTTCCTTGACCACGCTGGCCGGTCGTTCCACCACCTCACCGGCGGCGATCTTTTGCTGTACGTCAGGGGGAAGGATGCGGATGGGCATGGTTGTGGATGTCCGTATGGTAGCAAGGCGAGGCTTCACTTGTCGGGTGTCTCGGTGTATGACGCCTGCGTTTCAGCCTCTCTCCCCTCAGCCATTTGCTTCAATTCGGCAATCAACAGCAATGCCTCAATCGGCGTGGTCCGTAGCGGGTCCACCTGGGCGAGACGGGATACAACGGCCTGGCCGCCAGGTGCTTGGGACCGTTCCACTCTCTGCTGCTGATCACCGGGCGGGGGCTGCTCCGCTTCAAACTCGGCTAACAACACCTTGGCCCGCTCGACCACATCGGGCGGCAGTCCGGCCAGCTTGGCGACATAGAGACCGTAACTCTTTTGGGCCGCTCCCGGCACGACCTTATAGAGAAAGGCCACTTCGTCCTGATTCTCGCGGACCTCAAGCCGGGCGTTGGCCACTCCGGGCAGAGCGTCCGCGACCGGCGCCAGCTCATGATAATGGGTGGTAAACAAGGTCTTGGCCTGGACTTGGGTGGCCAGCTTTTCGGCCACCGCCTGGGCAAGGGCACGGCCATCCGTTGTGCCGGTTCCCCGACCGACTTCGTCAAGAATGACCAGACTCCGCTCGGTGGCATGTTTCAGGATGTTCGCCGTCTCCATCATTTCGACCATAAAAGTCGATAACCCCTGCGCCAGGAAATCGGCCGCGCCAACCCGGGTGAAAATACGGTCCACGGCCCCAACCCTTGCGGACCGGGCGGGAATGAAACTCCCCATTTGGGTCAACAGCACGAGCAGAGCCGCCTGACGCGCATAGGTGCTTTTTCCAGCGGCATTGGGACCGGTAATGATCAGGACGTGCTGGCTTGCATCCAATCGCAGGTCGTTCGGCACGAATTGCGCGGCGCGCGTGTCAAGGACCGGGTGCCGACCCTCTTCTATCAGCAACTCGTACGCGTCGCTGACCTCAGGACGAATCCAACCCTTCTTCGCGGCTAACTCCGCCAGGGAACCCAGCGCGTCGAGGGTGCCAATAATAGTCGCGGTGCGTCGAAGCCGCTCAGCCTGGGCGGCGACCTGCTGTCTGAGTTGGGTAAAGAGGGCATACTCTAATTGGTTGCCGCGGTCTGTCGCGGACAAGGCCGTGGATTCAAAGACGCGCAGTTCATCCGTGACAAAGCGTTCGGCGTTGACCAGGGTTTGGCGGCGGATGTAGTTCTTGGGCACACGGCTCAGTGCAGACTTAGTGACTTCCACGTAATACCCGAAGACCTTGTTGAAACCGACCTTAAGGTTGGGAATCTGCGAGCGTTCCCGCTCTTGCTGTTCATACTCGGCCAGCCAGCCGGTTCCATCGGTCTGAATCGCCCGCAGTTCGTCCAGGTCGGCAGAGACGCCGGCCCGAATCAGCCCACCCTCTTTGGCCGTAGGTTTCGGATCGTCAATCAGGGTGTGGGCAATCTCGGCGGTCACATCGTCCAGCAGGTCGATTTCTTCATAAGACGTCGTCAGCAGACGGCTCTCGGCCATAGTCAGGGTAGCGTGGAGTTCCGGCAGGCGAACCAAGGCGTATTTCAGCATTGCCAGGTCTCGCGGGTTGGCAATCGCGGACGTAATGCGTGAGGTTAGGCGTTCGAGGTCCGGGATGCCGGAGAGGACACGCCGCAACTCTGTCCGCACCTCATGTCGGCGGCTCAGTTCGCCAACCGCCTCCTGTCGGGTGTGAATATCATCGATCGCGCGCAGAGGGTGCAGCACCCAGTGCCGCAAGCGCCGCTTGCCCATACGGGTGATGGTCTGGTCCAGTACGGTCAGCACGGTTCCCTCGGACGAGCCTTCGAACACATTTTCCACCAGTTCGAGGTTGCGCTGCGTCTGCGGGTCGAGCACGACGAAGGCATCATGCCGATACGGCTCAGGCGCACGGATATGGGGCAGAAACGCGCGTTGCGTTTCCCGCGCATAGGCAAACAACGCTCCGGCTGCGCACAGGGCATGCCGATGGGAGAAAACGAGAGTGTCAATACGCTTGCGACCGAACTGCTTGCTGAGTAGTGCACGCGCCTGTTCAAAACGAAACGCCTCGGCCGGACGCTCGGTGCGGCAGACCTGACGACTCCAGCCCGTGTCGCACGACTCACCAGCCACACAGATCAGTTCCTGCGGTTGGAGTTTCTCCAGCAGGCTGGGCAAATCAGAGACGTTCGTTTCAGCAGCCAGAAACTCAGCCGTCGCCAGGTCCAGACTGGCGACGCCGACCGCATCTTTCTCGGACAACACGGCAACCAGCGTTCGTTCCTGGTTCTCGGATTCAAACAAGGTCCCCGGTGTGACAATACGCACCACATCGCGCGGAATAATCCCTTTTCCCTTGTGGGACTCCTCAAGTTGTTCACACACCGCGACCTTGTAGCCCTTCTCCACCAGCCGAGTGAGATACGGCTCCAAGCGATAATGCGGCACCCCGCACATGGGGACCTTTTCGCTGCCTTTCCCGTGTGCACGGGCGGTCAGCACAATATCCAACTCACGCGCCGCCACTGCCGCATCGTCAAAAAACATCTCGTAGAAATCGCCGAAACGGTAGAACAGCAGTTCGTCTTTGTACTGTTCCTTGACCTGCCAGTACTGCTCCATCATATCGGTTGCCGCGCGTGAGGCAGATGGAGAAGGAGGGGAGGTAGTCTTTTTTGCCATGGCGTCCGCCAGTTCCGCTCTCGAAGCAGGTTTCCGACTCTACCATATGTTCCCACACTCGTCGTCCGCACGCCGCTGCTCCTTGACTTCCTGAGCATCGGGTACAGCGTGGTTTGTCACGCATGTAACAAAAACACCGAATTATTGGGAGAAACGACGCTTTCCGTCACCTATGTGACACCCGTCGCCTTGTGCATCCTTGTCACGCCTCCTATCGTGGCCGCTAAAATCAATACTGATCTCCACTTCTCTTTCCCTCCCCCCTCCAACCATCCCGTAAAGGAGAGCCCTCGCATGGACAAAACTGAAGGCACGCAAAATTTCGACCCGCTCCGGACCTGGCGCGAGTGGTACCAAAAGTCAGAGAAGCAATGGAGCGACGCGCTGTCGGGTATTCTGGGCAATGATCAGTTTGCCCAATCCACGGGCAAGTATGTCCAAGAAGCGATGCATCTGCACCGCATGTTTACCGAATCCATGGCCCAATACCTGGCCGCCCTCAACCTCCCGTCCCGCACGGATATTATCGCACTGAGCGACCGGGTCGGCGAACTCGAAGATAACGTGGCCGGACTCCAAGTCGAGGTCCGGCATCTGCGCCGCTTGCTGACGGAATATGAGGGCGGGGCTGCGGACGACGCGCCCATCCGTCCGAAACGCACGAAACAACCCAAGGAGTCCGTCGAAGAAAAGGATTAGCCCATGCAACAGGCACAACAACTATCGCACGAAGACGTTGCAGCAAAGGCGCGGGAAACGGTTGACCGCGCCATTCAGCGCAACGTCCCGGACCTGCCAGCCCCAGTCGAACTCGACCTTGAAGTTGGGCCGACCCCGAAAGACATCGTGCATTCACGCGGCACAATGAAGCTGTACCACTATCGGCCCCTCAGTCCCGAGGTATATCGGGTTCCGGTCTTGGTCGTAATGTCCCTGGTCAGCCGGCCCTATATTCTCGACCTGGCCAAAGGCCAGAGCTTTATCGAATATCTGCTGCTCCAGGGTTTTGACGTGTATCAGATCGACTGGGGTGTACCGCGACGGGAACATAAACATCTGAGGCTGGACGACTATGTGACCGATTTCATCCCCGAGTGTGTGGCGGTGGTGGGCGAAGATTCGGGCGAGCCCGATGTGTCTCTCATCGGCTATTGCCTGGGCGGAGTTCTGGCCGCGCTGTACGCGGCCATGTATCCCGACAGTCCGCTCAAAAATCTGGTGTGTTTTACCACGCCGGTGAACTCGGACGGCATGGCGCTCTACCGCACCTGGACCGACCCGGCCCATTTTGATCTCGACCGGCTGATCGATAGTCTGGGCAATATCCCCTCGGAACTGATGGACGCCTCGATCCAGATGCTGCGGCCGTTTCAGAAGAGTGCCGGCCAGATGAAGCTGCTCGACAACGTCCAAAACGAGGCATTTGTCACCGCCCACCTGCGCTTTGATCGCTGGGCCGCGGATCATATTCCCTTTCCGGGAGAGACCGCCCGCCAGTTGGTCAACGACTTTATGCGTGAGAATAAACTCGTACGGAAAACGCTGGAGTTAGACGGCCGTCGGGTTGACCTGGGAAACATCACCGTCCCCTTTCTGCATGTGACGGCCCAACACGACCATATTGTTCCGTCTGCCGCCTCGCAGGATTTGGTGAAGCTGGTAGGCAGTCCAGATAAGTCTGAAATTGTTCTCAAGGGCGGCCATGTCAGCCTGGTCGCCGGGGGGAATGCCATCTATCGGCTGTGGCCAAAACTGGATACCTGGCTGTCACACCGTTCAGTCTGAGAGCGGGATCGCACAGCAACGTCAACAAGAGGAGAATAACGTGGAAGGTTTTCCCAAAACCGTTGAGGTCAGAGATACCGTCCTGAGCCTGCGTATGATGGGCGCGGACGATGGGCCGCTGATGCTGGATTTCGCCCAACGTCTCCCCTATCACGACCTGATGTTTTTGCGCCGGGACATTACCCAACAATCATCCATAGGCCGCTGGCTGCACGATATCGCCAGTGAAAAGATGTATACCCTGCTCGCAGAAAGCGAGACTCAACTCCTGGGCTATGCGACCCTGTACCGGAATGACTTTGACTGGTCGCGTCATGTGGCGGAAATCCGGGTCCTGATTGCCCCAGACGCCCGCAAGATGGGCCTGGGCCGATTGTTGACTCGCGAGGCGTTCAACGTCGCGCTCTCTCTGGGTATCCAGAAAGTCGCCGCGCGCATGACGCTGGATCAAACCGGAGCACGCACCGTGTTCGAAGAGCTTGGCTTTCGGGCGGAAGCGATTTTACGCGACGAAGTCAAAGATCGGGCCGGCAAGACACACGATATTCTGCTCATGGCCAATGATGTGACTGAATTCCTGGCCCGTGGCGAGGCGTACGGGCTTCCTCGGTAAGCTGCTCCCGATAGACCGCTACTGAGTTTTTGTGGTGAAAGCCGACTGTACAAGAGTAACGAGGCCGCTATAATCGTACGGCTACGTTACTGAGGAGCAACACAAGGGAGGCCGCTATGAAAACCTCATCACATGTCAACGCCCCAATGAGTTATCTCGATGTTGAAGGCGTACAAGAAAAACCGACCTATTACCTATGTACCCCGCCCGCCGGCGTCCCCCAGCGGAACACCGTCCAGGTCAAACACACCATGGCTATTCAGAATGCCCGCGAGCACCTGGATGAAATCTCACTCGATAAACAAGGCATCACCTTTACGCCGCATGAAACCGCGGTCGAAAACTTTTATGACGCCGAAGAAGTCAAAGCGGTCTATTATCCTGAGGTTGTCGAGCTGATTAAAAAAATGACCGGCGCCGAGAAGGTCCACGTCTTTGACCACAACGTGCGCTGCGCTCCGATGTGCGCCCGTGGCGAGAATGGCGCCCGCGAGCCGGTCAAGTTTGCCCACAACGATTATACCCTCAAGTCCGGTCCGCAGCGGGTGCGTGACCTGTTACCGGCCGAAGAAGCCGAAGAGTGGTTGCAACATCGCTTTGCCGTCATCAATGTCTGGCGACCGATTCGCGGTCCGGTGCAGGACGCGCCATTGGCCGTGTGTGACGCCGCCAGCATGACGCAGGACGACTTTAACGAAACCGACCTGAAATACGAAGACCGGACCGGTGAGGTCTATTCGGTCTCCCATAACCCCAACCACCGCTGGTTTTATTTCCCGCAGATGGAGCGCAACGAGGCCATGCTGCTCAAGTGCTACGACTCGGCCACCGACGGGCGGGCGCGTTTTACCGCGCATTCGGCATTTGAAGATCCGACCTCTCCGCCGGATGCGCCGGCTCGGGAGAGCATTGAAACGCGGACGCTGGTTTTCTTTCCACCTGAAGCGTAGATTAACGAACACGGTAGGGGGCCTTTTGGCTCCCTCATTTTTCACCTCCGCTTCTCAAACTTCCCCACGGACAGACATTCACAGCAAGGAGTGACTTATGGAATTCGGTGTTTTCTATCTTCCCGCGATTGGCAATAAGAGTGAACTGCAAGCCGGTATGGCTGGTCGGCGGACAGACCTGTACCAGCGCATGCTGCGCAATCTGTCCGAACAGGCCCAATATCTCGATGCGCACGGCTACTATGGCATCGGCTTCACCGAACACCACTTCCATATCGAAGGCGAAGAGGTTTCGACCAATCCCCTCATGCTCGACCTGTATCTCGGCATGCAGACCGAGAACATCCGGCTGGGACAACTCGGCTTGGTCCTCCCCTGCCAGAACCCTATCCGCGTGGCTGAAGACACCGCCATTCTCGACCAGGTCACAAAAGGCCGAGCCTTTGTTGGCTTTGCCCGCGGCTATCAGCCGCGCTGGGTCAATACCCTGGGTCAGCACTACGATATCCTGGCCGACAACAACACCGACCCGGAACGGTACGAAGAGCTCAAAAAGGAACTCTACCAAGAGCATTTTGAGATTATTATGAAGGCCTGGACCAACCCGACCTTCAGCCATTCGGGCAAGCACTGGCAGATTCCACCCAAGGATGTCTTCTGGCCTGCTCACAATGTGACCCGCGAATTTGGCCAAGGCGTGGATGACAAAGGTATTCTGACCGAGATTGGCACCGTGCCCGAACCGTATCAGAAACCGCACCCGCCCCTCTTTCAGCCTTTTAGCTTTTCAGAGTCCTCGGTCCGCTGGGCGGCCCAGCACAACGTCACTCCACTGACTATCGTCTGTGACCCGGATATCTGCGCGGGTCAGTTCCGAGCCTGTCAGGCGGGTGCGGCTGAAGTCGGCAAGAATTTAGACTTCGGTCAAGGTGTCGGCCTGGTGCGTGAGGTCATCGTGGCGGACACGGACGAAGAAGCCATGGCCCTGGGCAGAGAGAGTGGATGTTTTATCTGGACCAAGTTTTTTGAGCCGTTCGGCTTTAACGCCGCCCTCATGCGGCTCGACGAGGATTATAACACGATCCCGAATACGTTCGAGTCCATGGTCGAGCGCGGCCTCACCATTTGTGGCAGTCCGGATACCGTGAGCCGCAAGTTTGAGGCGATCTTCAAAAAGTTGCCGGCCGAGTACTTCTGGCTCTATACCTATAATGAGCTCGTGCCGCACAAGAACGTCATGCGCAGCTTCGAGCTGTTGACCGACAAGGTCCTACCGAATTTTACGGATAAAATTCAGTAGGCACTGCTGTCCCCTCCAAAGGAGGGGACAGCATATCGAACAGCCCCCCCTACCCTCTCTGCCCCTCCATCCCGTTGACTGCTCCGTTCCGCGCCAGTAGAAGGTTGCGGCGAGGAACAGTGATGGCGCGCGTCAATTGTCTGCCTTCGTTACACCGGGCCGTACACAAAACGGCCTTCCGAGGTCTCACTCGTCGAGCCCTGCTGACCGGCCTATTTGGACTGGGTCTGGGCCTGCCGATTTTTGACCGAGGGGCGTACCCTGCGAGAAAAAAGGACCCACGCCGTTCGCGGCTGACACCCGGAGATCAACTGGTGTTCGCCTTTGGTGAGCGGGCCGGGCAGCCCATCACCCCACAAGACATCCCATTCGGCGAGCGCCCGGAGTTCGCCTATCCCAAGGACCCGGCGACCGACACGGTGCGCAGCCGGTTTCGGCTCAACCAGGTGCTCTTGATCCGGTTGAACCCGGAAGAATTAAGTGAAAAGACGCGCGAGCGCGCACTGGACGGGCTCGTGTGTTACTCAGCCGTGTGTACTCACACGGGCTGTGATGTGTCCGAATGGATCGGACCGACGCAGCAGCTCGTCTGCCCGTGTCATGCGTCGTTCTTTGACCCGAAAAACCATGGCCGCGTGGTCGGAGGTCCGGCGCCTAAGCCATTGGCGACCCTTCCATTAGAAGTGAGAGACGGGCTCCTGACGGTCAAAGGACCGTTTATCGGCAAAGTCGGTTTTAAGAAAAAGAAATAAGGATACGTCAGATGCGATACATCACGTTCAGCCTCCTCACGAGTTTCCTCGTCAGTCTCTTCGGGCTTGTGCCTGCTCTGGTGAGTGCACAGCAGCAGGACTACACGCCCGTGACCGCACAACGACTGCTACATCCCGAGCCTGAAAACTGGCTCATGTATCGCGGGACGTATGATAGCTGGGGCTATAGTCCCCTGGATCAGATTACTCCGGCCAATGTCGGCAAGCTCGTTCCGGTCTGGACCTTTTCGACCGGCGTGACGGAAGGCCACCAAGCCCCACCGATCGTGAACAACGGCGTCATGTTCGTAACCTCCCCCGAAAATCAGGTCTTTGCCTTTAATGCCAAGACGGGCGACCTGTTGTGGCGCTATGAACGTGAATTGCCCGAAGACCTGTTCCAGTTGCATCCGACCAATCGTGGCGTCGCCCTGTACGGTGACAAGGTCTATTTCGGGACGGTCGATACCTGTGTAGTCGCCCTGGACGCAAAAACGGGCGCAGTGGTGTGGGAGGAAGAACTCGAAGACTATTTGTCCGGTTATTATATGACCCTGGCGCCCTTGGCGGTGAATGGCAAAATCGTTGTCGGCATGTCGGGTGGAGAGTTTGGTATCCGTGGTTTTATCCAGGCCCTGGATGCCGAGACCGGAAAATCCATCTGGAAAACCCATACCATTCCCGGTCCGGGAGAGCCCGGCCACGAGAGTTGGGCGGACGAGAGTTGGAAGACCGGCGGGGTGTCGATTTGGGTGACCGGCAGTTACGACCCGGCCCTCAACCTCACCTTCTGGGGCACCGGGAATGCCGGCCCGTTTATGGGCGAGGCCCGACCAGGGAATAATCTATATTCGACTTCGGTCATCGCCCTGGACGCAGACAGCGGGGAGTTGAAAGCGCACCATCAATACCACTGGAACGGCTCATGGGATTGGGATGAGGTATCCGCACCGCTATTAATCGATGTCAAAAAGGGCGACCGGACCTTTAAGGGCTTGGTGCATCCCGCGCGCAACGGCTATCTGTGGACGCTGGAGCGCAGCGCGGACACGATCACTTTTGTTGAAGCCCAGCCGTTTGTCCGCCAGAACGTCTTCAAAAGTGTCGATCCTGAAACGGGCCGCCCCGAATACGATACAACAAAAATTCCCGGTATCGGACGACGCGCCGAGTACTGTCCTTCCTCGTGGGGCGGCAAGGACTGGCCGCCGGCAGCGTATAATCCAAAGACCGGCCTGCTCTATGTCCCGGCCAACGAGAACCTGTGCGGTGCACTGACCGGACGAAAAGAAACCTATCGACCCGGCCAGCTTTATATGGGGGTCGCGTTCCCGGACGATTTTGAATTACTGCCCCATCCGGACGCCAAGGACCATATTGGCGAGCTCCAGGCCTGGGATCTGAACGCGGGCAAGAAAGTCTGGACCTCAACCTTCAAGAGCCATAATTGGGGACCGGTGCTCACCACCGGCGGTGGTCTTGTTTTTATGGGCGGGACCAATGATCGCTACTTTCGCGCCTTTGACGCCAAGACCGGCAAGGTCTTATGGAAGCAGCGCACAAATTCCGGGGTGACCGGCGTTCCTACGACCTATCAAGTCGATGGGGTCCAGTATGTTGCCGTGCTATCAGGCTGGGGCGTGGATGCAGAGCGGAAACAGGAAATGCTGAATACCTTCTACGGCACCAAGACGCACGTCCCGCAGGGCGGGGTGCTGTGGGTATTCGCGGTTCGGGAGTAGCCCTCAACGTTCCACATCAAAAAGCCGCTCACCGTTTCGCCAACGCAGGGTTGCGTCCGGCAGGTCAAGCGCGCGGAGTAAGGCCGCGTTGAGTTCATACGCTCCGCCATCAAGCTCAGCGTGCCGCATGGCGTCACTCAGACCGTTCAGCACCGCATTTCCCATGACAAAAGCGAAGGTATCAACCGGCACTGTCGTTGTGGTCTCACTTTGCCCATAGGCCTGTTCACATGCCTCAAGGCGAACGGAGTTCCAGCCGCGACATTTGAACGGACGGGCGTCATAGGCCATACAGGTATCGTCCCGGAGTAGAGCACAGGGGAGTCGTTTCTGAGCTGGCGAGTTGGTCGCGCCCTGCTCGCGCCGCGCTTTCAGCCGTTTCCGCACAGCCGCCAACTCATCAGACGTACAGTGAGCCCTCAGCCAATCCGCCAGATGAACCACCTCAGCGGCGCTGGCCAACACAACCGGCAGATAGCAACAAAAGGCGCAGCCCGCTTTACACGCACGTCGGTCACACTCGGACGATTGGGCGATCCGGTCGTCCGCCCAGGCGTGCGCAGAGTTCACCAGACGTGCTACGGATGCTGCGTCGTCAGCACTGTTCAGAGCGGCGAGCGCCTCATGGTACTGCGCAGCATAGGCAATCAACTCTTCGCCGCCGGCCTGGGGCAGTCCGTGTTCGAGAAGTTGTCCGATAAACTGTTGCACTTCCTGAGGCGAGGCCGCCTGCTGGAGCTGGCTCTTAATCCGGGCAATATCCAACCGTGGAGCGGAGGTTTTCTCTTCTCCAGTCGGTTTCTTCTTTGTGGCCTTGGCTTGCCGCCGGCGTTCGGCGCGATTCATGCAGTCTCCTGTTTACACCAGGAGAACCGAGACTTCCGACACTCTGGGAAAGACAGCAACCGCCCTACGCCTGCCCGGTCTGCTGTGCCCACAAGCCGTCGGCCTGTTCCCAGCCCACGACGGCCAGGGTATTGCCATCCTCGTCAATGAATTGGAGCGGGCCGAGGAAGGTCATATAGAATTCACTGTCTTCGACAAAATTGGTCTGGTCGTGCCGGGCGTTACAGGCTTCGTAGCCATAGCCGACGGCCACTGCCGTCGCTCCACCGTCGTCCGTGCCCCCACGGACTTCCATTTTGCCTTTGGTCAGGAAATATTCACCCGGCCCGACGTGAATATGCCGGGCAAACGAGGAACCCTGCGGGCAATCGAAAATCGCCGTCCAGGCGCCCATCTCGGGCGAGACGTGCAGCAGCTTCCACCGAATGCCCCCAGCCGAAAATTCTCCGGGAAATGGCTGCCAGCCGACTGAGTCAAGGTGGACGTAGTCGCCTGTGAGTTCTTGTTTCATATCAGGACCCTCCTTCTGGGTTTGGGCTGTCTGTCTGACGTGCGCTGCGTTCGATCCGGCCAACGCGGGACGGCGGCATCAGCCGGGGTTATACTCGGTCGGAGCCGGCGCTTCCCGAATCTGTTCATCAAAATCAAACGGGTGCTTATCATGACCGAATATCGGCTCCAGCTTCGGCTTCGATACGAGCGCATGCAGCGGTCGCGCGACCAGCCACGCCAGCACGGCGCCGCGCCACGCCCCAGCCCCCCCCGCCCCCCCCACCCACAAAAAAAAAACCCCCCCCGCGTGCACCGGATAGGATACAATCCGAAGCGGATGGGTATCCTCAAAATCATCATAGCGGTCGCCGGCGACCGCCACCGGAGCAAGGAGCAACACGGCTACCGCCGTCATGACTAGGTGTTTTTTCCACAGCATTGGAGTCTTCCTCCTCTTGCGCATAGCCGTCTTCGCTCCGTGTACTCTACTCTTCTTGCCTGGAGCGCTCAATCTCTTTTCTCACCTCCCGTCGGGCAACCGGACGATGATATTTCTTTTCATCCTCTTGAGAACGGGCCGGTGGCGGGAGTTCTTTCCGTACCCGGCGGAGCGCGTCGAGCGCAGACACGACAGCCGGTTTCTTTTTCTTTTGGGGCATGACGGACACTCTCTAATGACGTTACGTCGCCCGGCCCTTCTCCAGTATCCGCGCCGCATCCTTGGCAAAATACGTCAGAATGATATCCGCCCCGGCTCGCTTGATGCTCGTCAAAGCTTCGAGCATGACGCGCTCCTCATCCAGCCAGCCGTTCAGGGCCGCAGCTTTGAGCATAGCGTATTCCCCACTCACGTTATAAGCGGCGAGCGGGCAGTCGAATTTCTCCTTGACCCGGCGGATAATATCCAAATACGGCAACGCGGGTTTGACCATCACCATGTCCGCCCCCTCTTCAATATCGAGGGCAACTTCCCGGATCGCTTCGTCGCCATTGGCCGGGTCCATCTGATAGGAGCGTCGATCCCCAAACTGAGGCGTCGATTCTGCCGCCTCGCGGAAGGGACCATAAAAGCCGGACGCAAATTTCGCTGCATAGGCCATAATCGGAATATGCGGAAAGCCCTGCTGGTCGAGCGCCTGACGAATGGCCCCGACCCGGCCGTCCATCATGTCAGACGGCGCGACCATGTCCGCCCCGGCTCGGACATGCGAGAGCGACTCTTTCACCAAGAGTTCAAGCGTGGCGTCATTATCGACATCGTTACCTTTGACCAGGCCGCAATGCCCGTGGTCGGTGTACTCGCACAAGCAGACGTCAGTGATCAGCGTGAGTCCGGGCACTTCTTCCTTGAGCGCGCGCAAGGCACGTTGGATAATGCCGTTATCGTTATAAGCATCAGAGCCGCCTGCGTCCTTTTCATCCGGAATCCCGAATAAGATAACCCCAGGAATCCCAAGGTCCCGAATCTGCTTGCACTCTTCTACGGCCCGATCAACCGAGAGTTGGGCAATACCGGGCATGGACCCAATCGGATTTTCCACCCTTGTGCCGGGCACGATGAACAACGGCATAAGCAGGTCATCGACCCGCACATGGGTTTCTCTCGTCATCCGACGCAGGTTCTCAGTGCGTCGCAGGCGGCGTGGTCGGTGGACGGGAAAAGACATACGGACTCCAATCACTTCAGCCTGTCATTGTATTATTCTCTGTACGAAAATATGCAAGGATGGCCTCAACAAAAGCCGGAATCGTATAGGCCGACGGCTGGACCGCTACGGTCAATCCATATTCTCGGGCGGTCGCGGCGGTGATCGGTCCAATACAGCCGATCCGGGCCTGACCCAGCAAGACCGTACTCTCTTCTCCGGACAGGCACTCCATAAAGTTTCGGACCGTGCTGGAACTGGTAAATGTCAGCAGATCGACCCGCCCGGCGCGTAGCATATCACGTAGCGTTTCGTCCCGGTTCCGGGGCCGGATGGTGCGATAGATTGCGATCTCGTCAACCTGGGCGCCGAACGCGCGCAGTTCCTGGGGTAAAATGGCCCGGGCCTCAGCAGCGCGGGGCAGCAGGATGCGCTGCGCCTTTTCTGCTTTGAGTACCTGTATGAGTGCTTCGGCCCGATATTCGCGGGGCATGGCATCAACCCGGAGATGGCGGGCCTGTATCGAACGCGCGGTTTCCTGTCCAATGGCAGCAATGCGGAGGTCTCCCAGGCTGCGGATGTCTCGCTGCCGGGCTTGCAGGCGCTCAAAAAAATAACGTACGCCATTCACGCTGGTAAAGACGAGCCAGTCATACCGTGCCAGGTCGTCAAGAGCGGCATCCAAGGCGGCAGAGGAATCCAGCGCTACCGTTTCGATCAGCGGGAAACGAAAGACCTCTGCCCCGTGCTGTTCGAGCAGGTCGGCAAAACGGCTCGCCTGAGTCCGAGGACGGGTAATCACAATGCGTTTGCCAAAGAGGGGTTGTGATTCAAACCAGTGCAACCGGTCGCGGAGTCGAACCACGTCGCCAACGACAATCACCGCGGGTGGCTCAAAGTCGCGCGCAGCAGCCCGCTCGGCAATACTCCCCACCGTTCCGGTGAGCACTTCCTGGTCAGCCTTTGTCCCCCAGCGGATCAGCGCAATCGGGGTCTCGGCCGGCAGGCCGAACTCCATGAGACGTTGCATATTGTTTTGCAGTTGGCGCGTCCCCATCAGGAAAACCAGGGTTCCGCCCACTCCAGCCAGGGTGGCCCAATTCAGGTGGGGCGCAGTTTCCCACACCTCTTTATGCCCGGAAACGATCGCCACTGCGGAGGCGTGATCGCGGTGGGTCAAGGGAATGCCGGCATAGGCCGGCACGGCAGTGGCCGAGGAGACACCGGGAACAATTTCAAACGGAATATTGGCCGCTACCAGCTCCTCCGTCTCCTCGCCTCCTCTGCCGAACAGCAGCGGGTCGCCACCCTTGAGCCGGGTGACGACTTTACCGTTCGCGGCGTGCTCACGCATGAGGGCATGAATGGTCTGCTGCGGAACGGCTCGGCCCCCTCCCCGTTTTCCGGCGTAGAGCAGAGTGGCTTCGGGCCGGACATAATCCAGCAGACGCACATCGACCAGATAGTCGTAGATAATAACATCCGCCTGTTCGAGGCAGCGTTTGCCTTTGAGGGTCAGCAGTCCGGGGTCACCCGGCCCGGCTCCAACCAAGTATACCTTCCCAGTCGGCATATCAGCCTTCCTGCTCCAACCGAGCCAGGATATCGTTCCCGCCCTGGACCAATAGACGCTCAGCCAACCTGATACCAAGCTGCTCGGCAGTTCCGGGAGGACCGTGTTCATGCCCACGCAGCACGATTTGCCCGTCCGGGCTGGCAATCAGGGCCACGAGCCTGACACCTTCAGTCCGGGCGGTGGCCTGGGCCGCGAGGGGTGTACGACAACTGCCGCCCATCCGCCCCAAGAAGGCCCGCTCGGCCGTGACGGCCAGCGCGGTTTCAACATGATGCAGTGGCCGGAGGAGTTCTTCAACATCGGATTCGACACGCGTTTCAATGCCGAGCGCCCCCTGTCCGACAGCCGGGACAAAGATCCGCTCATCCAGCATATGGCTCCGCTCGGGCATGAGACCGAGCCGCTTGAGACCGGCCGCGGCCAGAATCGTCGCCTCAACCTCCCCGTCGCGCTGTTTGCGCAAGCGAGTCTCGACATTGCCGCGCAGCATGGCAATGTCGAGATCGGGCCGGAGATGGAGCAATAAAGCCTGACGGCGCAGGCTACTCGTCCCGACCCGGCTGCCCTCAGGCAGTTCATCCAGGGTTTCCCCATTGGGCGAGATCAGGACATCCCGAGGATCTTCCCGCTGCGGAATAACACTCAGCGTGAGTCCCGGGGGCAAGACGGCCGGCACGTCTTTGACCGAGTGGACCGCCAGATCAACCCGGCCCGCCTGGAGCGCCTCTTCAATCTCCTTCACAAACAGCCCTTTGCCGCCAATCCGGGACAAAGAGATATTCTGGAATTTATCACCGGAGGTCTTAACCGGAACCAGCTCAACCCTGAGGGCCGGCCAGTGCTGCTCCAACCGGTCTTTCACCCACTGTGCCTGCCACAGCGCCAGGGGGCTGCTTCGCGTTCCGATCCGGATGATTCTGCGCATAAGCTGCGAGGGGCGGCTGCCTATTCTTCGTGGGTATCAAGACCGAATATTTGACGGATGACGTGAGGCGAAGCCGTCTCTTGGGCGTATTCAGCTTCACGCTTGACACCGTTGTGGTGACGCTGCTTGAGATACGCGAGCGGAGGATGGAGCAACTTGTTCGTCAGGGAGCGGGTGAGGGCTTCGACCGCTTCCTTTGCCTGCGGTGAGAGCTCGGCGAGCCCGGCCAGGGTCTTTTCCACTTCGCGGCTGCGGATCAGCTCGGCCTGTTCCCGGAGCGCCACAATCGTGGGGGTCACCTCTTGGTTGACAAACCAGCGCCAGAATTTATTCACCTCCTCGGCCACGATGGCTTCGGCTTTAACGGCCTCAACTTGGCGCTCCCCTTTATGATCTTCAACCACCTGCTCCAGGTCATCAATGTCGTACAAAAAGACATTATCCAGATTGTTCAGACGCGGATCGAAGTTGCGCGGCACCCCCAAGTCGATCAGAAACATGGGGCTGCGTTTGCGCTCTTCTAGCGCCTCTTCGACCATGCCGGAATGCAGCACATAATGCGGGCTACCGGCAGAACCTATCACCACGTCGGTGAGGTGGAGATGTTTATCCAGTTGGTCAAACGGCACGACTGTCCCGTTGCAGGTCCGGGCGAGTTCAACCGCGCGGCGAAAGGTGCGATTGGTCACCATAATGGTGCCGACCCCTCGTCCGCGCAGATGCCGAACGGCTTGTTCGCCCATCTCGCCCACACCAATGACCATGGCGGTCTTGTCTTCCAGATGGTCGAAAATCGTACAGGCCAGATCAACCGCCGCAGAGCTCACCGACACCGCTTTAGCCGCAATACTGGTCTCGGTTCGCACCCGCTTGGCAACCGAGAACGACTTGTGGAAACAGCGGTGCAGCACAGTTCCCAAGGTGCCGAGCGCGGAAGACGCGTTATAGGCGTCTTTCACCTGCCCCAAAATCTGGGGCTCACCGACCACCAGAGAATCGAGACTCGAGGCCACGCGAAACAAATGGCTGACCGCCTCCTGATTGACATGAGTGTAGAGGTAGGGCGCAAAGCGGGGCAGCGCCACGCGCTGTTCTTCGGCTAAAAACACCCGAATCTTCTCATTCGCTGCATCCAGATTTGGGGTATGGGCGACCACCTCAACGCGGTTGCACGTAGAGAGGATCGCCCCCTCTCGGATGGTCTCCGTATCCACGAGCCGTGGTAGAGACGCATCCAAAGCGCCGTCATTAAAAGCGAGCTGTTCCCGGAGCTCGACCGGCGTGGTGTGGTGGTTGAGGCCAACCACCATGAGAGAGGAGGCCGGCTGGACAAGACTAGCCAAATTGACCTCCGTGTCGTCCGGGAAAAAACTGGACCCCAACAAAGGAAACCACCAGCACGGCAAAGCACACAATCGTCAGCGTTGCCGCCCGCCGGCCACGCCAGCCGGCACTTCGGTAGTGGAGCAGCAGCGCGTAGAGAATCCAGGTCACTACGGACAAGATGAGCCGCGGCTCCCAGATCCAGAAGTGTCCCCAGGCATACTCGGCCCAGACCGCACCGCTTAACAGCCCGAGGGTCAGGAGGAGAAAACCCCAAGCCAGGGAGCGGTAGTTCAGATGATCGAGGGTTTCCAACGAGGGCAAGCGACGGAGAAATGAAGAGGCTTTTTTCTGTTTGAGGTGCTTTTCCTGGACCAGGTAGACCAAGCTGGCACTACAGGCGACGACAAAGACGGCATACCCAAGAAAGGCGGCAGTGACATGAATGGGCAGCCAGGCGCTTTGCAGCGTCGGCGGCAGCGCCCGCGCCTGGGTGTAAAAGACGTACACGCCCAGGGTCAGGATAAACCCGATGGGACTCACAATAGCGCCGAGAATGGAAACCGGCAGTCGCCACTGGACCAGTAGCCCGATGCCCGCCGTGAGACAGGCAAAAAAGGAGAGGGCTTCATACACCTCTGTGACCGCAAAATAGCCCACCGTGAGCGACCGGACCGCAATAGCACCGGCATGGCACAGGCAGGCGGCCAGCAAGCAACTCGGGGCTATCGTCCGCACGACGGGCCGAGCGGAGAGCAGCCCGACAATAAAGCTCGCCGTGCTGAGCAGATAAAGCAGCAGTGTCAGTGTCAGCAGCCAGACTTCCATACGGTCACTCACCACGAAAAGGCGAGACGCTCCAGGGTGTATGCCTCCCCCAGCGTCTGCTGTAGGAGTGTGTTTAATTTATCGGTTTGGTGGTCTCGAAGATAGTCCAGCAGGGGAGATTCGACTAGGTCGGTCAACAGACGCCGGCGGTCTTGCATGCTGCGTTGTTCCTGCCTCAGGCGTTCACGAATCCGGCGCAACAGCCGGAGCGCGACCGCATATTCCGGCCCGAATTGTTCAGCCAGATCTTGCCGAATCTTCTTTGCCAGAGCAGGACTTGCCCCAGTGGTGGAAACCGCAATCGTCAGGTCGCCCTGTTGTAGCACTGCCGGTACAATAAACGAACACAACGCAGGCTGATCGACGATATTACATAAAATATTGGCCTGTTTGGCATCCGCGGCAATCTGCCGCTGCAAGGCGGGATCATCCGTGGCGGCGATCACCAGCGCAACAGTGTCAAGGTCTCCCCGTTGATAGGAGCGTTGCCGAACCGTCAGCCGACCGGCGGCTTCAAGGTCGGATAGAGCGGCTGTCAGCTCAGGACTGATAAGCGTCACCTCCCCGCCGGCCGCCAGCACCGCCTCCACCTTACGCTCGGCAATCGTCCCCCCGCCAATGACCAGACAGCGCGTCTGGTCCAAATCGAGAAAAACAGGGTAATAGCCCACCCGGCCCTCCCTTTCGTACGCAGCTCAAATCGTAGCATACCGGTGAGGAGTGGGGGAATCGGAGTTGTTGACCGGCGTTAAGAACGCCGCTGAGTCTCCGCCGGAAGATCACAGCCCAGATGTAGGGCGGCTCTTCAGCCGGTTGGAATGCGCAACACCTGGCCGATTTGCAGGCGTTTGACGTTCTTCACACCATTCAGACGCTTAAGAATCGACACCTTTGTGCCGTAGCGCCGGGCGATACTGCCCAGTGTTTGCCCGCGGCGGACCCGGTGTTTGACATACTGGGCTTGGGCTTTGCCGGGTGCGTTGGCCGAGACGCGCAGTTTTTTCCCGACCGGTATCAGCGCGGCGTTCTTGATGCCGTTAAGCTGCTGGAGTGCCGCCACGGTTGTGTTGTAGCGTTGGGCGATCTTTCCGAGCGATTCTCCCCGACGCACGATATGTGTCCCGTCCTGCGAAGCTGCCCGCGCCACCTGGACGGACCGGGCCGCCGGCCGCCGACCCTTCCCTTTCAGGGGGACGCGCAGACGTTGTCCGACGCGGATGAAATGCGCGCTTCTGAGTCCGTTCAGGCGTTGCAGGGTCCGAGCGCTCGTCCCATAGCGCTGCGCAATACCGCCCAGCGTCTGCCCGTGCCGGACCTTATGAAAAGCAAAAGCAGCAACCTGTTGGTCAGCCTTCGCCTCAGGGCTGAGCGCAGCGTAACGCCGGATAAAGTCCTTCCGCGCGCCGGACGGGATGCGCAAACGGTGGCCGCGTGGGACGTGGAGTTTCCCGTTCCGAATCAGTCGCCTAAAGGACGGGTTGAGCGCCACTAGCCGCTCAGTACTGGTGTCGGCAGCCCTGGCCAGATTTTCGAGCGAGACAAAATGCTGGAGATCGACTTCATCATACCGGAGGAGAGGATCGCGTTTGATGGGACCGAAGTATGTGGCGCTGTTTTTCTCAACCTCAATGGCCGCCAGCAACTCGGCATAGAAATTCCGTGAAGCAAACCCGAACGTCCGGCTTTTGTAGCGGCGGATAATGGTGGCAATATCGCGCGTGCCGACTTTCCGAACGGCGCGTGCCATCCCGGCCCGGCCGTGGTTATAGGCCGTAACCGCCAGCGGCCAGGTTTGCAGCTTGTCATAATTTAACTTGAGCAGGTCGGCGGCGGCCCGGGTGGCAATGAGGGGGTCGAGGCGCTCGTCAACCATATAGTTAATGGTCAGAAACAAGCGCCCGGTCGCGGGCATGAACTGCCAGATGCCGGCCGCGCCGACTTTTGAATAGGCCTCAATATTGAAAGAAGACTCGATCAGCGGCAGGCGAGTCAGGACAACCGGGAGTCCTTTTTGACGGAATATCTTTTCCATCCTGGGCAGATAACGGCCAGACAGGCGCAGGCTCTCTTGAAAGCGCTCCCGTATCCCGGACTGTGCCCGCAGTCGCCCTTTGGCCGCGGCCTTGCGGAACTTGTGGCGTTCTTTGACATCTTTGAAGAGGGAGCGGATTTTTCTCTCACGGCTACTCAGCGTCCGCCCTTTGGCACCGTGTTTATGGAGTTTCCGCAGGGCGGCCCGGATTTTTTTGAGCTCCTGCTTCGTCCGCTTGGATTTCAGCTTACGGGCCTTGGCCTCGCCATGCTTTTTTAAGAGCGGCCGAAAATCAAGGACGGCGTACACCTTGTCCAAATAGACCGCGTCGTGGATGACGACCTGGTATTCCGAGTAGGTGGCGAAAATCTTGGTCCAGAACTCGACCTGGGGTCGGAGGGCTTGTGGATAGGGAAGCGGAGAAGACGCGGGGGACGCGTGCTTATCAACGTTCCCGAACGCGGAACCGGACCCCGCTCCGACGAATAAAACGACGAACAAGAGCGCCGCACGCCATCCCGGACATTTTACCTGCATCACCACCCTCTCCTGCTATAACACCGACCAACCCTTATGCAGATCTGCGCTTCTCTCCATATATAGTGGATGAGCCTTCCAACTAGCAAACCCATGCGTTCAGTTCAACGTACCCCCAGGCAGATTCCGCCTCCTCCGCCTTCTTTCCGGTAGGAAAGTCGGCTATGAAAAGGAAAAATAGGAGGCGATATGCGCATCTCACTCTTTCATTTGCCCAGCTTTTTTCCGGAATTTCACGCCAGCGATGAGCAATTCTACCTTGACATGCTCAGCGAGACCGATCGGGCGGAGGCCCTCGGCTTTCACTCCGTCTGGTTTGCGGAGCACCATTTTTATCATTACGGTGGCCATCTGCCCTCCGTTCCCGTGATTGGGGCCGCGGTTGCCCAACGCACGAAGAATATCCGTATTGGCTCCGGGATTGCCCTCCTGCCTCTCCAGGACCCGATCCGGCTGGCAGAGGAGTATGCCATGCTCGACTGCTTATCGGGCGGGCGCTTGGAGTTCGGGATTGGACGGGGATTTCAAAAAGGTGAGTACGACGCCTTTGAGCGCGATATGAGCGACAGCCGGGCGCTGTTCGAAGAAGCCCACGCCATCATCATGAAGGCCTGGACGGAAAAACGGGTTTCTCACGACGGTACATTCCGCAAAATCCGCAATCTCCAGGTCATTCCTAAACCCGTCCAGCAACCCCCACCCGTCTACGTTGCCTGTATTTTTACGCCGGAATCGTTCGAATGGACCGGGAAGATGGGCTATCATCTCATGGTCGTTCCCTATGCCCAGCCCAATCCGGAGGCATTAGTGGGCCGCATCCAACTCTTCACACAGACCCGGCAGGCACATGGACATGCGGACGCGCCGGAAGTCCTCGGGGTGTACCATTTTTATTGCGGCGAGACCGCGCAGAAGGCAAAGGAAGAGCCCCGCGAGGCCATGATGCGCTATATAAACGCAGTGGTCGCCTCCAACCAGGAAGCCGCCTACTCCGATCAGTATCGACCGTACAAGGGCCTCAAGGACGCTTTCAAGACCTTTGACTATGAAGGCTATATGTACCCGCATAAAGTCATATTCGGCGACCCGGACCAGTGCGTCGAGCGTATCCGGGAAATCCAGGCGATGGGGATCACCAACGTCAGCCTGCTGGCAAATTTCGGCGGGCTGGAGCACGACAAAATCATGGCCTCGCTGGAACGGTTCGGAAAAGAGGTCTTGCCCAGAGTGTCGTAACCGGAGTCACGCTTCGCGCTCAAACGGGCGGTACGGCATATCCAGCCCGAGGCTCAGCATCAGGCGCATGCGGGCTTTACGCGGGGAGAGAAAGTTCTCGATAATCAGGCCGGCCTCAACCAGTTCAGTATACATACCGGGATAGTACTCGGTGGCCGCGGTGGGTCCGCTTGGCGCGCTGGAGCAACACACCACCGGCAGCCCCGCGTCCACGAGACGGCAGAGCGGCCCGAGCGCTGCTGGAGGAATGCTCCCGGCCCCCAGGCTCGCGGCCACCAGGCCGTCTATGGACCGCTCAGCCCGTTCGCCTACCAGCTTGAGGAGAGCGGCGTCATCGCCAACCCCGAGCGTGAGGATGGGAATGGAGTAGGACATGGTGTGTGGCAGACGCCCCAGGCGATTCCAGCGCGTGGGCTGCCAGTCGAGTTCAACCGGCTGTTCGTTCACGCGCCCGGACGGAGCCCCGTGCCGCGCTGTAAAGGCGTCCAAAGCAACGGTATCGCTTTTATATACGCTCCAGGCCTCAAAAATGTCACCGTGCAGCGTGACCAGCGTCCCGTATTCAGGCAACAGGCACGCGGCGACCCGCACGGCCTGTTCCAGATTTTTTCCCCCATCATAATCCGCCGCCCAACTGGGCCGCATCGCCCCGGTAAAGACAAGCGGCACAATCCCGGAGAGCATTTCATCCATAGCGTACGCCACCTCTTCAAGGGCATCGGTTCCATGCGTCACTACGATGCCGTCCATGCCCTCTTTGGCCACCCGCTCAATCGTCCGGGCAAGAGTGAGCAGCGCGGCCCCTGAGGAGATCACACCGTCGGGATACGGTAGGTCCAGACAGTGGAGACGGCCGGTCTCGATGGCAGTCCGGGCCAATAAATCGACGGCCGACAGCCAGGGGCGCTGCTCCCCGCCCAGCTCGCTGCGCCCCTGACTGATCGTCCCGCCGGTGGCGATGAGGAGCAGTTCTCTCCGGTTTCCTGCCTGCGGCATAGGTGCGTGCGGTCCGCTCAGCCCGTATAGCGGAAGAGGCCCAGCAGAAAGCGACTGTCTGGGTCGGTCCATTGGGATTGGAATCGGAAGCCGTAGCCAGCCAGTTGCTCTTTCACTTCTTGGGCGTCGAACTTTCTGGATATCTCCGTATGGATGGTCTCACCCGCTCGGAACGAGACGCTCAGGTCTAAGGCCGCGATGGTCACTTTCTGGGCGACCTCGCTCTTGAGATGCATTTCGACTTGATGCAGTTCCCGATTATAAAAGGCCAGATGAGAAAACTGCGCGAGCTGAAAATCCGCCTGGAGCTCGCGGTTGATATGCCGCAAGATATTGAGGTTGAAATCGGCCGTGACCCCAGCCGCGTCATTATACGCGGCTTCTAAAACCTCAACAGACTTCCGCAGGTCGAGCCCCAATAAGAACTGGTCGCCGGGATGGAGGGATGCCGCCAGGCGCTGAAACAGCTCGGTCTGTTCCGTCGGACTGAAATTGCCCAGATTGCTGCCCAAAAAGAGGACGAGGCGGGGCCGGGTATTGGGCAGCGCAGTGAGTCCGTCCAGATAGTCGGTCACCAGAGCCTCAATCGACATGCTTGGGTAGTCAGCCAGCAAGCCCCGTGCGGTCTCTTCGAGCATCGACGCGCTGATATCGACCGGCACATAGTGCAGCAGGTGGTCCTGACGTTGATATTCGTCAAACAGGAGACGGGTTTTCACCGAACTGCCGCTACCCAGTTCGACCAACGAGGCGCCCGCCGTCTGTCTCACAATATCCGCGGCATGCGTGCGCAGAATCTGCGCTTCGGTTCGGGTGAGGTAGTATTCCGGTTGCCGGCAGATATCCTCAAACAGGCGCGAACCGTAGGCATCGTAAAAATACTTGGGCGGCAAGGTTTTCTGGCTTTGCCGCAGGCCAAAGGCAACATCCGTCCGCAACTGCGAACGCACCGTGCCCATCGTAGAAATGTACAGCCGGTCAGCCTCTTGAAGTAGTGTTGACATACAAAACAACCCACCTTACTCGGTCAATCCACCGCCTCTCGTCGCGCTACGACACGGCGTCCTTTGCACACCGAAAGCCGGCAAAGATGGCCCGCATTCCGGGACGATACCAATTCCGGAACGTTACGCGTAGGACATGTCGTCGCGTTGCCCACGACCCACCGCGCAAGACGCGGTGGTGTTGATCAAAATACGGCACGGAATAGCCGTCGTACGGAAAAGCCTGAAAACCCGGATAGGGGTGGAACCAGGTACGGGTCCACTCCCAGACCCCGCCGAGCATATCGAGCCGGGACGCGAGAGGGTCTGCCTGCCCAGCAGCGGCGTGCTGTTCCGCCTCCCACCAGGCCGCTTTTTCCCATTCGGCCTCGGTCGGCAGCCGTTTGCCGACCGAGCGGGCGTACGCCTCGGCCTCATACCAGCTCACGCACCGCACCGGTTGGACCGGGTCCAGCGGCGCTACCCCGAACGGGTCAATCTCCAGCCAGTGCCCCCGGCTATTCCCGGAACGCCAGTGCAGGGGATGGGCAATCTGGTTCTCCGCGCGCCAGCGCCACCCCGGCTGACTCCACCAGGCAGGGTTCCGATACCCCCCATCATCCAGGAATGCCAGAAAATCGGCGTTTGTGACCGGCGTTTGATCTATCCGGAATTCCTCCAGCCGGACCTGCCGCGCAGGCCGTTCATTGTCCAGCGTGCGCGCGCTGTCATCGCTGCCCATGCTATAGGCCCCGGCAGGAATCCGGACCATGGTCGTGCGGCTGGCTTGCGGAGGAGGACTCCGGCGCGGTACGGCTGGGGCAGAGAACGGCCTCCTGTCTCCCGCATCGAAGCGCCGGGCCGCAATCAAATTGAGAATCAGCAGGATGGTCTCGGTATGTTGTTCCTCGTGTTGGAGGAGCATGTTCAGCAGGCGGCCTTCACCCAGCAACGGATGACTGTCCGGCCAGTCGCCCCGCTCCAGAAAGGCAAAGACGCGGTCGCGGACTGCATCCAGATAGGCAAAAATCTCATGCGCGGCGGGGAGATTGACCCGATTCTCTTTCGGATTATCAAGCGGAGAGAAAACCAAGTCATACTCAGGCGACAGCGATGCCGCGTGCTGACACTGCTGCAGAACCCAGAAACCTTCGGTCACTCCAATATGGCCGAGGTGCCACCCGACCGGACTGAACTCGTCGTGTGCCTGGTGACAGAAGTCTTCCGGATCGATAGCCGCGAACAACGCCTTCGTATACGCGCGCGCCTCGACCATCCGCTGCCGGAAGTCCGCGATATCAATCATGCCGCCTCCTAACCGTTGAGGGCAATAAGATCAATACCCGTGGCGTTCCGGCAGGTCACAATATGGATCTCCGGGACCGCCTGCCAGCCCGGGTCGGCACAGAGTTTTTCCGACGCAATGACCACCCCATCGGGGAAATCCGCGCCGTTGCACAAATAATACAGCGACGGCGCCGGCGAGGTGTTCGCGAAGCGGAGGGCGACCATATGCAGCCCGTCGGACAGCACCAGATTCAGCGCCATATGGACCGCCTGGCCTTCTGTCCAGGCCAGCAACTGAGCAACCGTGCGCCGAATGGCGGTCGCATATGCCTGCGGCGTCTGCTCCTGGCCGTGCAAAAAATTCAGCAGTAGGGCAAAGATATGCTCGGAGTCGGTTGAGCCCCGAATGAGGCGATAGTATTCATCGCGCAGGGCCTCGCGTATCGTGCGCAGCAGGCCGTCACGCGCCTTTTCAATAAAACCGTTATGCATGAACGCCAGACGGCCATGGGCAAACGGCTGACAGTTGCTCTGGTCGAGTCCGAAACCGGGTGTAGCGCTGCGGACGTTGGCGACAATGCAATCCGAAACAATATGACGGCTTAAGCCGGGCAGATTGCGATCATTCCAGATCGGGACAATATTAGTGTAGATACACGGCGTGAGGTCAAGCCCGCGGTTATACCAGCCGACCCCGAACCCATCCACATTCACCGTTCCGGCGGTCATCTCTTTGGGTTGGTAGCTCTGCTCTATCAGGGAGTGCTCGGGCGCACTGATGACCTGGGCGAGCGGGACCGGCTTTCCACGATACGCAACAAAACGACACATAGGTGGTCCAGACTCTTCGGCTCAGGCACTTACCACGGCGAATGGGCCGGCTGTTTCAGCAGCCGACGGCGTAGGGCCTCGGCTTCCGCGTGAATCGCCGCATAACTGGGGCCGAACAGATCGATTTGGGCCAGCACCACACCAAACTCGCTCACCGGGCGAATTTCCTGGCCTGGCTCGACATAGATCGTCAGCTCGTCCACTGCCTGGGCACGCCTGAAATCAAACAGATTCTCGGCCACATCTTCACCAAAAGTGATCAAATTAAACTGTCCGCCCACAACATCCGTTGACCGCGGCGGGGGCGGGGGCGACTGCCCGCCGGCCAGCCTCAGTCCGGCTTCGTATATACACGCTCCGAGACAGCGGCGATACAGATTATAGAAACAGGTGGCCGCCCGTCCGTTGACCTCCGTCAGGGTGACCGCGTTGTCATGGCACCAGAACTCGATATTGAAGAAGCCGTTGTCCAGTCCGATATTGCTAATCGCTTCCAGAGCCTGCTGAGCCAGCATTTCCTGGATATGGGCCGGGTGCCGGGACGGTAGCGAAAAATTGTCAATAATCCGGGTGCCCGGATAGGTATTGGTATCCGTAATCGCCCAGAGCGCCGGCTGGGCATTGGCGACCCAGCCCTCGACCGTCACCTGCGGTCCCTCCACAAAGTCTTCGACCAGCATGATCTCTCGACTGGCCAGGGGAAATTTCTCGCAGTCGATATAGCGCTCGAAAAACGGCAGGTAGAGCGGCGACCAGGCGGGATACTCGCGTCGGGCGACCGCCAGCGCCCGCTGAAGGTCATCGGCCGAGTCGAGCTTAAAACCGAGAATCCCGAGATTCAGCCAGGGTGGTTTGAGATAACACGGGTAGCGCGTGACCGCCGGCTGCTCGTCCGCCAGATCGATGGGGTCACACCGGACCGGCTGGGGTTCATATTGACGGCCGTAGTATTTGTGGAGGCAGAGAAAGACGGACTCCACGCTTGGTCCCGGAAACCCAAACTCCTCGCACAGGACCGCGGCCACGATATCGGCCACGTCTCGGGAATAGAAAATGGCATCAATGGTGTGGGCCGTGATATAGTCGCGGCACTGGTCAGTGTACGCGAGCAGGTCCAATTCCGGGGAGGGGGTACGCGGATTAAGTGGCGCGTCGAGCAGATGAAACCTATGCTCGGACATGCCGGCCAGGGCGTTGCGGTCCCGTTGCGACGGGCACGGAATCAGAACGTCCACCGCTCCCCTTCTTTTTCCGTTAGCTCGTCCGCATATGTACTGACAGGAGGGTGCTCAAAGTCGCCCAGGGCTTGCCACCGGATATTGCGGTCGTCAAAACGGCGGGGAGAGGGTGTGGCTGCCATCCATCGTCTCCTCTATTATTGTGGTATTGCTCAAGGCGGCTGAGCATAGCAAGCGTTCCGGAGACGAACAAGGAGTCAGCATGCAACGAATTGAGGGCGGGTGCCACTGCGGGACGATCCGGTACGAATTCCTGTGGCCGCTTGATGAAGCGGAGATTCCGGTTCGGGCGTGCAGTTGCAGCTTCTGCATGAAGCATCGGGGCACTTATACCTCGCATCCCCAAGCGGAACTCCACGCAACGCTCACGCATACCGCCCGCGTTCCCACCTATCGCTTTGGCCATGAGACGGCCGACTTCTACGTCTGTGCACGTTGTGGGGTGCTCACCTTTGCGGTGAGCCGGATTGCCGAGCGTGATTATGCCGTAGTCAACGTCCACACATTCGAGCATATCGACCCGGCCAACTTTACCATCCGCGTAACCAATTTTGACGAGGAGGCACCGGACAGCCGTCTTGCCCGACGTCAGCGGACCTGGACACCCACGGTCCGGATTACTCACACTCGAACAGAAGAATCAACCTAGTTTTAAGGAGGACTCAATGCTGCTCTATCTCGACACAAAACGGGCGCCCAACCCGCGCAAGGTCCGCATCTATCTGGCCGAAAAAAACCTGGATATTCCGATCAAGGAAATCGACCTGTACGCCGGTGAGCAGAAGACGCCGGAGTTTCTGGCCAAGAATCCGTTTGCCGGCGTGCCCATCCTGGAGCTCGATGACGGCACGGTTCTGATCGAAACGCTGCCGATTATGGAGTATCTGGAGGAACTCTATCCCGACCCGCCCCTGATCGGCACCGACCCCGTCAGCCGGGCTCTCGTGCGCTCCTGGGAACGGCGCTGTGAGATCGGGGTATATTTGACGGCTTCACGCATGGTGCTGTCCAAGGGCGACGTGTCCGACCAGGCGCGCCGAATCCTGATGCATCGCCTCCCGCTGGTCAACGACGGCCTGGAAGGCAAAGACTGGCTGGCCGGAAATTTCTCAATCGCCGACATCATGCTGTTTATCGGCCTGGAGACCGCGCATCATCGCGGCACGTTTCAGCTCGACCCGGCCTGGAACAACCTCGTCCGCTGGTATGACGCCATGAAGGCGCGACCCAGTACGTCGGTGTGAGGGACGGAACGTCTCGCGTGAAGTCTTCCCATATCCCCTCTCGGGCCGTGTGATGCGAAAAGGAACCCACCCCGGCCTTCGGCCACCCCTCCCAAGAGGGGAGCAGAAAATCCCCTCTTGGGAGGGGTGGCCCAAAGGGCCGGGGTGGGCTTGTGCCCAACGACCCAGACTCCCTGCTCCGGAGGAGCCGCCGGGCGGCCTGCGGTCTGTCCTCGTGTTTGTCCCCCAGTCGGGCGAGGCGACACCGAGTGAGCGGACGGTGACCCACCCCACCGCTGACGAGGCACCCCCTTCGACTCGGCTCAGGACAGGCATCCCAAGAGGGGAAGCGCCGGTCCTTATGTAAGGAGACAACCCCACATCGCCTCTCTCTCCCCTTCATTTCGGCAAGCGATCCAACCCTTCCGCCGTGAAGGGGTTCGGCGTTCTGCGCTGTTCTTCGCGGCGCTCTATTTTGTTCAGGGCACAATCGATCTCTCAACCGGTCTGCCCTATCAACCCATTCAATATCTGCTCAAAGAAGACCTGCACCTGAGTGCCGGTCAGGCGGGCTTTGTCTGGGCCATGATTGGCTTGGGCTGGACCATCAAACCGGTCTACGGCCTCTTGTCCGATTTCCTGCCCTTGGGTGGCTCGCGGCGCAAGGGCTATCTCGTATTGATGAGCGCCTTGGGTCTGGGAAGCTGGCTGGCGCTGGCCGTTGCGCCGACGGCATATGCAACCGTCCTGGTGCTGCTTATGACGTGTTCGTTCACTCTGGCCTTTGCCGACGTCATGGCCGATGCGCTCATGGTGGAGACCGGGCGGCCCCTCGGTCTCACCGGAAGTTTTCAGTCGATTCAATGGGCAGCCATGGGCCTGGCCTTGACCCTCGCCCATCTCGGTGGCGGTTATCTCTCGGAATACGCGACTCCGCACACCGCTTTTTTCATCTGCGGATTCTTTCCGCTCGCCACCTTGCTGGCAACCCTCTTCTTTGTACGAGAAGTGCCGCAGCCATTGGGACAGGCGCAGTTGCGAGAGACGACGCACGCGCTCAGAACAGCCGCCCGGTCGCGTGCGGTCTGGATCGTGGCCGGCTTTCTGTTTGTGTGGAACTTCAGTCCACTGTTCGGCACGCCGCTTTTGTATTATGAGCGCGACGTTCTCCAATTTTCAAAAATCTACATCGGCACCCTCGGCGCGCTGACCAACGCGGCCGGCATGCTGGGCGCGGTCATCTTCTTTTTCTTTTTTCGGAACGTCTCCCTCCACCGCCTCCTCTTTATCGCGGTGACGCTCGGCGTGTTGTCAACGCTCAGTTTCCTGGGCCTGACCGGACCTCGGTCTGCGGTGATCATTTTTCTCAGTTACGGCCTGATTTTGCAGATTACGCATCTGGCTGTACTCGACCTTGCGGCCCGCTCCTGCCCGGCCCGCGTTGAGGGAACGGTATTCGCACTCCTGATGTCCGCCCTGAACATCGGTCGAAGCGGGTCTCAGGCGCTGGGCGGCTGGCTGTACGATCAGACCGGCTTTGTCCCGTTGGTCTTCATCAGTGCCGCTTTCACCTCCCTGTGCTGGCTGATGATTTCTTTGCTGCGTTCTGAGGGAACGGTCTCAATGGAGGGGCAGTAAGTCCTTGCCGTTCCGTCACAACCTGAATAAACATGCAGCGTTCCGTATGTCCCGGGTTGGAACATGTACTAACTGGCTGGCGTGGACTGTCTGTCGTTAGACATCCCTGGGCGGTGAATGCTAGGCTATAAACAGCGATCGAAATGGGGGTTTAAATGAAGAATCTGCTAAGCCAAATTGATTTCGGAAACGAGGCGGGCGATGATGTTTCTCCTCAGGAAATTCTCAATTTTTTCGTCGAGCAACAACACTTTAGCGATTATCTAGATCCTGACCAAAAAATACTACTTGCAACTGCAAAAAAGGGGATTGGGAAGTCGGCGCTGATGCGTTGGATCGAAGCCAGAAAATCGGCAGAAGAGCAAAACACACCCCTCGTGATTAGTGTAACGGGCAGCGACTTGGTTCGGTCAAACTTCAACTTACCATCAGAGCCAAAACTTCCGAATGAATATATTCGTGACTGGATGCAGCGAATCTGCGCGATCATAAATAGACGTATTGGTGCTCAACTCTCAGTCGCCATAACTGACGACCAGATTACTCTTGTAGAAAGTGCGGAAATAGATGGCTTTAAGAGTCGGAATCTCTTAAGTGCTCTGACAGAAAGGCTCGCAAAACTCGTTCCCCAAGTCGAGAAGAGTAAGAAGCTTGCCCCAAATGATATTGAACTACTAAAGCGGTATTCAGGGCGCTCTGTTTGGGTGTGTGTTGATGATCTTGATGCAACGTATCAACGCACCGATAAGGAAAACCTTGAGTTAAGTACCTTTTTTTCTGCCTGTAGATATCTGGCATCTCAAACTGACGGGATCGTGGTCAGAGCAACTATGCGAACTGATGTTTGGACAATGATTCGTAGATTCGACGAATCATTAGACAAATTCGATCAGTACGTTACTGATATAACATGGAGCCAAGCAGATTTTCGTCGTTTACTCGCCCGCAGAGTCGGTTTCGAAATGAGCAGGCTCGGTACCGCAGACTCCCCACCTCCAGACCACGCGACAAAAGTAGACATCGACGAACATCTCATCGAAAGCGTATTCGAAAAACGGATGGAATGGGGCAGATCGCAGAAACGAACCTATCGAGTAGTTTACACACTCTCCTACCACAGACCACGGTGGGCTATACAGCTATGCAAACTTGCCCAAAAAGAAGCACTTGATAGCGCTGATTCAAAAATATCTAAGTCACATATTGACTCGGTTTGGGGGCCCTATGGGACCAAGAGAATTGCTGATCTAGTTGCTGAGCACAAACATCAGTGCAGCAGTATCGAAGAAATTGTCGTCGGCTTTCGAGGTGCGGAGCGAAGGTTAACAAAAGATCAGCTCCTTGAGTGGATTAAGAACAAGGTCACTTTGCACATGACACCAGTAATCGAAGGCACGGCGAGGAATTCCCCACTAGAGATCGCTCATTTTTTATTTAGACTAGGATTTATAGTCGCTCGCATCGAAAGTCCCGAGGAAGACGGCTATGAGCACTATTATTTCTCAGACATGCCTGATTTCTTATCTACTAGGACGAATGCGGACTTCAATGCAATTTGGGAAATACATCCTTGCTACCGGGAAGCCCTCGACATCAAGAAATTGAATAGAAACCAACGCCGTCTCCGTGACCTAGAGAGATAACGATGGAGGAATGGAGGACGTTGCAGGGTTATTAGAGTTGGGGGAATTGGTTATCCACCCAGCCTAACTCCTCGCTCCACCTCGATCGCGTCCCGCGACCGGTGAGCGTAAAACGTTAGACGGTACAACTGGAGCCTGCGACCATGGCCAGAACGCTAGATTTTATAAAAGCAGACTTCTCGGCGACACTATTTCCTTTGAAAACCAACCATCTTCTGGCCGATCTCCACGGTCAGGAAATATCAAACTATATCTATCAGAAGGTTCTCGATGAGGCTCAAAAGGGAGACAGCTTTCTCTCCCAGCAGAAAGTTTTTGCTACGAAGCCCAAAGGCCACCTACGCCGTACCGTCAAGCTAGATCCGGTAGCTGAATACTTCATTTACGATATATGCTATCGAAATCGGGCAATATTTCGTCCAGCAGTCAGCACGAATCGCAACAGCTTTGGATATCGCTTCTCAAACGGATCCCCGATTCCAGTGCACGTTGCCTATAGCGACTATAAGAAGCAGCTTAAGGCAAGTACAAGCGAGTTCAAGCATAATATCCAATTTGATATTGCTTCCTATTTTAACAGTATATACCACCACGACATTTGCCATTGGTTTGCTTCACAAAGTGAGGTATCCAACGCTGACGGCAGCGCGCTTGGCCAATTCTTTAGAGAAATCAACTCAGGTAGGAGTGTGGATTTCCTCCCACATGGCATATACCCATGCAAGATGCTTGGCAATGAGTTTCTCAAGTTCCTGGATCAATCAGGAATGCTAAAGTCAGCCAAGATTGTCCGATTCATGGACGACTTTACACTTTTCGATGATGATACAAACATCCTTAGGCAAGACTTCATAAGAATTCAACAGCTCTTGGGGCAGTTTGCACTTAATATCAATCCAGCTAAGACCTACTACGATAATAAGGTCGGAGACATTCAAGAGCGTCTTACCGATATTCGACAGTCTCTCATAGAAATAATCACTGACTACGAGGAAGTTGCCACTGTCTCAGGAGTGGAATTTATTGAGACCGAGATGGAGGTCGAGAGCTCTCTTAGCCGAGATCAGGTAGATGCCCTAATGGGATTACTTAGAAGCGAAGCACTGGAAGAGTCAGATGCTGATCTTATTCTCAGTTTTCTGCGTGTGCACAGCGATAGCTTGCTAGATTTCCTGCCAATCTGTCTAAGAAAATTCCCGAACCTTATAAAACAATTGTACTCCATTTGTTCGGACATATCCGATCGAAATTCTTTAGTACGTATAGTGCAGAATTACTTGGACCAAGAAAATTACTTCTTGGAGTACCAGCTTTTCTGGCTGATCTGCATAGTCGAAGATTATCTCATGGGAGTTGACGCCTATGGAGAAGTTCTAGCGAAACTCTACGAGTTAACGGCCGACATGAAAATCGCCCGAGCGAAGGTGCTTGAGATTCCAGAGCAAGGATTCGGTTTCAAGGAAGTGCGTAGCGAATACCTAAAGACTGGTCAGTCAGACTGGCTTTCATGGTCGTCAGCAGTGGGGTCTCGATCATTGAAACCTGCAGAACGTAATTATGTGCTTGATTATTTCTCGAAGTCTTCACCAATGAACTTCTTAGTTGCTTCAGGCGTGAAGAAAATATGATGATGGAGGATGGCGGCTAGCTATGGTTGGAGAGGCTTGAGAGAAATTAGGAGACGTTCGTAGCTTACGAGAACAATTCCACTGAGAGAGACAAAAAACCTGGAGAATTAGGGAACGTTGCAGGGTTCTTCAGATTAGCGAAAATGTTGCAACCCGCCTCCTAAACGCTACACGACGGTGTCAAACACCCTAGCCCTCTCCCTAGCCAGGGAGAGGGGAATACCATCCTTCATGCCGAATAAGGCCGACTTGATCTTGGTCGCCGAGGCAACTAGATTATCGATAGTACCCCTTGCGGTTTCGACCGCAGGGCGCGGGGCCTCTTCGGAGGCCCTTGCTTTATTATTCGACGGGCATCAATGCGCACGTGCGTCTATGTAGACAGGTTCAATCTCTACTACGGAGCCCTCAAGGGCTCGTCATGGAAGTGGCTGGACTTGGTCACGCTGTTCGAGCAGGTGCTCCAGCCGCATCACCAGATACTCGCGGTCAAGTACTTCACGGCACGGGTTTCGGGTACGGCCCGAGACCCGTCGAAGCCCCAGCGGCAGGACGTTTATCTCCACGCGCTACGGCGCTACCGGCCCCAGGTCGAGGTGTATTTCGGACATTTCCTGAGCCATTCCGTCCGCGCGCCGCTCGCGCAGCCGGTGGGAAACCGGCGCACGGCGGAGGTGATCCGGACCGAGGAAAAGGGCTCGGACGTCAATCTCGCCGTGCATCTGCTCAACGATGGCTGGCTGGATGCCTATGACTGCGCGGTGGTGGTAACAAACGATAGCGACATCGCCGAAGCGATGCGTCTGGTGAAATTGCACTGCGGCAAGCGCGTCGGCTTAGTGACCCCGGGAACCGGAAGGCCGTCGCGCCAGCTCATGGTGCATGCGGACTTCTCAAGACATATACGGACGAATGCTCTACAGCGCTCGCAGTTGCCAAACCTGATTCCCGGCACAAACATTCGGAAACCCTCCCGTTGGTAGGGTGATAAGCGGAATGCCCGAGCGATCGCGGGTTCAAGGGAGAGGGAATCTTGCTCCAGGGCGGCGACGGAAACACTCGCCGCCCGCCCATTCGTTTCTACCCTTCCTACACAGCAGGTGGACGCGGGGCATCGAATATCTCACGCTGGAACGCATCTGCCGCACGTAACACCGTCGCGTCGTCGCCCCTGCGTCCAATCAGCATCATCCCGATCGGCAGGCCGTTCGACATGCCGCAGGGCACGTTCATGGCCGGATGGCCGGTGGCGTCAAACGGGGAGGTGTTGTTCAGCATCTCGAACGCCTTGCGGACATAGACCTCTCGACTCATATCGGCAGGCGGAATTTCGGTCGCCTTCATCGGCAGGGTCGGCATGACCAGGAGATCACACT
>MKWU01000200.1_pt1 | contig 111386 bp, 99 predicted proteins | sample 809101 | NCBI WGS metagenome assembly MKWU01 (sample SAMN05860141, study PRJNA318959) | sponge metagenome | host: Aplysina aerophoba | place: Slovenia: Piran, Adriatic Sea, Gulf of Piran | collected 2013-05-07
CCCCGTAATATCTCGTAACAATACCGCTTCGTTTCATTTCCAATCCGCATTCGCATTCAAGTTACTAATCGCCGCGCTGGTCTTGCTTTTGCTGCCGGCCGGGCAAGCCTTCGCCGCTACATTCACCGCCGCCAACCAAGCCGAGCTCGTGTCCGCCATCAATTCCGCCAACGGCAACAGCGAAGCCGACACCATCAATATCACCGCCGATATCACCCTGAGCGCCGCCCTTCCGCAAATCACCACCGCAATCACCATCAACGGCAATGGGCGGACGATCAGCGGCAACGATTCCTACCAAATATTTTATGTTCGCTTTGGCGGCGGCAGCCTGACCATCAACAACCTGACCCTGACCAATGGCTTCGATGGCGGGCAAGGCGCGGCGATCTACGCGCAAGGCGACGTGACTTTAAACCAGGTCGTCATCAGAAACAGTCGCAGCACTAACGAAGGCGGCGCGATCTACATGTCACACAGCCAGGCCGACCTGGTTGTCAATCGCAGCGCTTTTTATAACAACCGCAGCGTAAACAGGGGCGGCGGCGCGCTGTTCTTGAACGGCAAGACGCACAAAATCACCAACAGCACCTTTTACAACCACTCGATTGGCAGCGGTCAGTATGGTGTCGCGCTTAATCTGGGATCTACAAGGACAACCGCCACATTCGAGCTAGACCATGTCACCATCACCGGCAACACTGGCGCCGCCGCCCTTTATAAGCAACGAGGGTCGCTGTCTATGCGCAACAGTATCATCTATGGGAATTCTAGCGACTGCGTGCGACTTGACTCCTTTGGAAATCTTACCGTGAACACGGGCAACATCTACGGGCTGGCTGTCCCTAGCGGCGCAGGCAATGCTCACTGCGGTACACCCTTCTCGACCGCTGATCCGCTTCTATCGTCCAGCGCCACCGGCAGCCCGCCTTATTTCACCATCGCGGCCAACAGCCCCGCCAGGAACGCCGCCACCTGCATCACGGGCAGCAATGGCGTTACTGTCGACCAGCGTGGCGTCACACGCCCGCAGGAAAGCAGCTGCGACATCGGCGCTTTTGAATACGAACCGCCAGCGCAGAACAATCAGCCGGTGAGCGAAGGCGGACCAAGCGGAAGCAGCAGTAGCGAGAGCAGCAGCGGCGGCTCTAGCGGCGGCGGCGGCAGCGGAGCATCCAGCAACAGCAGTGACAGCAACAACAGTGAAAACCGCGGCTTAGCGGTCTTCAGGTACTCACCCGCCCAAACCTGCCAGACCCTGCAGCCCGATATCGTGGTTAACAACGCCGGTCCCGGCACAGCCTGCCAGCGCGTCAACCAACCCGCAGGCCTGGGCCACCACTCCCTTGCCGCCGCCATGCCCTACGCGACTGTCGATATCTGGGGCGAGGTTTTGCCAAACACGCAGGTCTGCTTCCGCGCTGCCAGCGGTTCGATCAAATTCGTCGACACCGCCGCGCTGCCCCGCACAATCGCGGACTTGCCCACCTTCTATCACCCGGGCTTGATCTGCGCGCCAATCGATGCCCCCGGTCAGGTCGCCCTGGTTGCCGGTCCGACCGCGCCCGTACCTACCGCCATCCCGCCAGTCTATCAGAGCCTGCAATACTGCATGGTGAGAACGCAATACATCCTGAACTTGCGCGCCAGTCCCGGCGGGGAGATCATCGACATCCTGCCATTCAACATCAAGTTGACGGCGCTGGAACGGACCGATGGCTGGCTCAAGGTCGATTTCATGGGCGCGAAGGGCTGGATCAGCGCCGCCTTCGTCGAGCAGATCGGGACTTGCGGCTGAGACGGGGGGTTGTGCTTCCCCCCGACTTTTCGGGGGGACTGAGGGGGGTTGTGCTTCCCCCCCACTTTTCGGGGGGGCTGAGGGGGGGGGTGTCGCGCCCCCCCGTTGTGGGTGGGGGGGGGGGGGGGGTTCGTCCCCCCGCCCGGTTTGGGGGGGGGCGGGGGGGGGGCCCAAGGCGGGCGATTCCGAAGCGGGGTCGCCCGTTTTTTTTGTGTTTCTCGCGCTGATATTGGCCAGTCTCCAGGTATGGCGCGCAGTTTTCTGGAGTTGCTATAAACGAGCATTTGCCAATTGTCGGACAAGCCCCTACAGACTCGCCCTGTGTGCGACTAGAATTGCAGCGCCTGGCTCAATAGGGGGACCTAGTCCAAAATGCGACTCGCCATCATTGGCTTGCCCAACAGCGGCAAGACCACCATCTTCAACGCGCTCACCGGCGGCGACTTTCAGACCAGCGCAGCCTCCAGCGGGCAATTCGCGATGAACAGCGCCACCTTGCGCGTGCCTGACGAGCGCGTCAATCATCTGTGCCAGGTGTATCAACCGAGAAAAAGCACGTATGCCCAAATCACCTATGCCGATGTGGCTGGCCTGGACGAAGGCATCGGCGAGGGCGGACTGGCCGGGCAATTCCGCAGCGAACTATCGCAGGTGGACGGCTTTTTACATGTGTTGCGCTGCTTTGACGACCCGCGCGTGCCCCATCCCTACCAGCGCATCGACCCCGCCCAGGACCTGGAAATCATCGACAGCGAATTCCTGCTGCTGGACTTGTTGGCGGTGGAAGCGCGATTGGGGCGCATCGAATCGGAGCTGCGACTCAAGGGCTCCAAAGCCGACAAAAGCCTGCTGGTCGAAGAGCCGCTATTCGAAAAACTGCATGCGCATCTGGAAGCCGAGCAGCCTCTGCGCAGCCTGTCATTGGACGCCGCCGAAGAAAAATTGCTCCGCGGCTTTGGCTTTTTGACGCGCAAACCGGTGCTGGCGCTGCTGAATTTGGGCGACGAATCAGACGCGGCGAGCCTGGATGTACAACTGCCCTACCCGCGAGCGGCGCTGGCTGTCATTCAAGGCGCGCTGGAAGCCGAGCTCGCCCAGCTGGATGCCGCCGACGCCGCCTTGTTCATGGACGAATATGGCATCGTCGAATTGTCGCGCAGCAAGGTCATTCGTTTGTCCTACCAGCTGCTGGGCATTCAGTCCTTCTTCACGATCGGTGGAGACGAGGTGCGCGCCTGGAGCTTCCCGGTTGGCGCGAGCGCCAAACAAGCAGCCGGTCTCATTCATAGCGACTTCGAGCACGGTTTCATCCGGGCCGAGGTCTTCCGCTATGCCGATCTGCTCGAGCTGGGCAGCGAAAGCGCCGTCAAAGCGGCGGGCAGGCAGCGGCTGGAAGGCAAGGAGTATCTTGTGCAAGACGGCGACATCATGAACATCCGCCACAGCAGCTAGAAGCGCGCTTCAATACCGCTCCCATCAGCAACTGGCATCTTTGCCATCTGCGCCAAAGACTTGCAAACGATGCGCGCTGTCTGGCAGGGCTTCGACGCTGACGCCATGATAGTGAAATTGCAAAGCCCAGCGGCGTCTGCGCGAGCGGCTGGGTGGCGTGCCGTGCTGCAGCAGGCAATGAAATAGCAGACAGCCACCTGGCGACAGAGGCACAGCCACGCTGCGGCCCACTGGCACATCCGTATCGCAGATCTGCCAGTCGCGCCGCTGGAAATGCAGGACGGGTCCTTCAAGATGGCTGCCTGGGATGAGCATCATGCAGCCATTTTCTGGCAGCGTCTCGTCCAGGGCGATCCAGACGCCAAGGATGGTCGTGCCACCGGGATAGTCGAAATAAGCCATGTCTTGATGCCAGGGTTTTTCGCGGCCGATGAGCGGTGGTTTGAGCAGCGCCATATCTTGCGAAAGCGCCGGCTGCTCGCCCAGGATGCGCCCGACCACATCAAGCAGCAGCAGATTCTCGGCGCATTGCCGCAATCGCGCATCGCTGTCAATGATGGGCATGAGCTTGCGCACGCTGTCCAGCCGCTTGTCTTGGCTGAGTCGGGGCAATTGGTCGCGCGCCCCTGCCTCGTAGCTGATGTTGTCGCCGCCGCGCAAAATTGCCGCCTGCAAGCCAGCCCGCGCCGACTCGACCTGCGCAGCATCAAAGGCATTGTGCAGGACCAAAAAACCCAGCGCGTGAAATTGGGCGATGTCGGAGTCGCTCACGTTGTCGAAGCCGTCGCTGCCACTGCGTACCTGCGCCGCAAAGTCGTACATGCCCGGCGGAGGCGGGGCTGCCCCATAGGCGTCGATCCTCATGTCTGCGCTCTCTCTGTTCGCTGCCGATGCGCTTCGATAGCTTCGGCAACTTGCAGCCAGGCATCGGTATCCAGCAGCGCCACCTCGTCATCGGTCCAGAATTGATAGGCGATCTGTTGCGCGGGCGATGAAGCGGGTTGGCCGCGCACGACCGCCCAAGCCTCGCTGCGCCGTCCATAATACTGCTCGACCAGCACCGCCATGATGGCGTTGGCCGTCGCGCTGACCAGATAGCCGATGCGGGGCGGCAGCGCGCCCGGCTGCAATGCCCGCGCCATATCCGCCAGCGCCTTCATATAATTCGCCGCGCCAGGATAGTCAAAGTCGCGCAGGGCTTCGGGCGGCAGACGACCCGGCGCAGTGCCCGTATTGACCATCTGCAAGAGGATCTGCCGGGCAAACTTGCCATCTGGATAGGCGGCTTCAAATGTCGGCAGAAAAGCGCGCGCCTGTTCCACCACGACCGCCAGCGCATGATAAAACTCCATGTCTAAAAACAGCGACTTCAGCAGAAACTGGCAGCGTTCGGGGTCGCGCAGTTCGGCAGCCTGGCGCAGCTCTTCCAGGACGCTCATGCGGGGCGGTGGCAGCAATCGGACATGACAATACCATAACACAGGCGCGGCGCATTCCTGCTATAATCGAGCGCGAGAAGCACATCAACGAGGAAACCTCCATGTCGAACGCCATCCTGGACACGATCGTCGCAGCGCTGGGCGATGCCGCCGATGACCTGCTGAATCACCAATGCGCGACCATCCCGCGCGACAGCCTGGCTTTGCCCGGGCAGGACTTCAGCGAGCGGGTCTGGCTGGACAGCGACCGCAGCCCGCGCGTCATCCGCAGCCTGCAGCAGATCGCCGACAGCGGACGATTGGCTGGCACAGGCTATGTGTCCATCTTGCCAGTCGACCAGGGCATCGAGCATTCGGCGGGAGCGTCCTTCGCGCCCAACCCGGCGTACTTCGACCCCGCGAATATCATCGAGCTGGCGCTGGAGGGCGGCTGCAATGCGGTGGCATCGACATTTGGCGCGCTCGCTTTGACAGCGCGGCGCTTCGCCCACCGCATCCCCTACATCGTCAAGATCAATCACAACGAGCTGGTGACCCACCCCAACACGCACGAGCAAATCATGTTCGGCACGGTCAAGCAAGCCTGGAACATGGGCGCGCTGGCTGTGGGCGCAACGGTCTATTTCGGCTCGGCAGACAGCAATCGGCAAATGGTCGAGGTGGCGGAGGCTTTCGCATTGGCGCACGAGCTGGGCATGGCGACCATTCTGTGGTGCTATATGCGCAACCCCGCCTTCACCATTGACGGCGTCAATCACGAATCCAGCGCCGACCTGACCGGGCAAGCCAATCACCTGGGCGTCACGCTGGGCGCGGATATCGTCAAGCAGAAGCTGCCTGCGCAGACTGGCGGCTACACGGCGCTCAACAGCGGCGATTCGTCTTATGGGAAGCTCGACCAACGCATCTACAGCCAGCTGAGCAGCGAGCACCCGATCGACCTGACGCGCTACCAGGTGGCGAACGGCTACATGGGCAAGGTGGGCTTGATCAGCAGCGGCGGCGCCAGTGGCAGCAACGACTTTGCGGATGCGGTAACGACAGCGGTGATCAACAAGCGGGCTGGCGGCATGGGGCTGATCAGCGGGCGCAAAGCCTTCCAGCGCCCCATGGACGAAGGCGCGCGCCTGCTGCATGCGATCCAAGATGTCTACCTGTGCGAGGATGTGACGGTAGCCTGATGCCCTACTCGCTCGCTTCTTCTTCAGGCTGGCTGTAGGGGCGTTTCGCTGAGACGCCGGTTAAAGAATCCAGCGTCGTTTTTTTAGGCTGTGGGCGGCAGCACGCGCAGCGCTTCCGCAACCAGTTCGCGCGACATGCCGAACTTCTGCGCCAGGGTATCCGCCGCATCGTCGCCCAGCGCATGATTCTGTCCCTTGCCATCGACGAACTGCTGCAAATGCCAGGGCTTGTCGCCGCTATTGAAGCGCCACTGCCTTTCATCGACCAGCTTGTTAATCACGACTTCCTGCAGGAACAGCCCCGTTTCTGGCTGATAATCGTGGACAGCCGCCCGCCGATAAGTCTCGTCATCGACAGGTTCATCCACCAGCTGGAATACATCGCGCTGTGGGTGCGGCTCGCGGAAGATGGCATAGCGATTGGCTGTCTGCGCTTGCATCGTGTAGCGAAAGAAGGGGCTTTGCGCCTCTGTATTGTCATCGCCAGGGAATGGCAACACAGCATGCAGAGGAAAGCCCACATCGACCAGCCACTTCTGCCCATCCAGCCGCAGGACGATAGCGCTGTGACAGCCCACATGCTCGCCCATGTCATTGAGCGTCAGGTAGCCTGTATAGCCCAGCCGCCGCAGCAAGCCCCAGAATGCGTAGTTGCTCTCGTAGCAGGTGCCGCCGCTGCCGGTCGCAAAGTGGTTATTCCAGAATGCCGCGCCCAGCACAGCGCAATCCGCCGCCGAATCATGCCGCGCGCGCCGCATAATCCGCGAGGCGCTCTCCCAGGGCACAATCCGCGTATAGCGCGCCAAGAGCAGCCGCAGCGTATCCAGATCGGCTGGCAGATCCAACGACGCGCCCAGATGCCGCAAGATGCGCAGGCAAAGCGAAGACGAAAGCGCTGGTGTATCCATGTGCCGATTGTATCAGCGCAGTGTTGGCGCGACAGGGCAGATGCCGTACAATCGACAGCCCACTTTACCTCCTGTGCAGGTCGTCCGCATGCGCTATGCCGAGGTCGCCCTCAATCTGCCGCTGCGCCAAAGCTATACCTATCACATCCCCCTGGCGCTGGATGAGCGGCTTGCGCCGGGCTGCCTGGTTCGCGTGCAATTCGGCACGACGATGGAAGCCGCTATCGTGCTGGACATCCACGACAAGACCGAGCTGACGATAACCAAGCCGATCATCGAGCAGCTGGACGAAGCGCCGCTGCTGCCGCCCGAACACTTGCAGCTGGCGAAGTGGCTGGCGGAAAGCTGCCTCGCGCCTATCGGTCCCTGCTGCTGGTTGATGCTGCCGCCGGGACTGACCGGAAAATCCGACAAACGCTATACCTTCCAAAACGATCAGCTGCCAGTCGAGCGTCCGCGCCAATTGAGCCTGGATGGCTTCGAGCAGCGAGCCGACCAGCCCCTGGCGCGCCAATTGCTGGACCGCCTGCGCGACCGAGGTCCCCTGCGTCTGCGCCAGCTCAAGGTCGCTTTCCCCAAGCAGCCCGTCGAAACCGAGCTGGAGCGCTTGTGCCGCGCTGGCATGCTGTCCAGCGAGTCGGTGCTCGCGCCGCCGAGCGCCCGCATGAAGACAACCAAGCGCCTCTACCCGACCTATCAGCCCGCAGACATCCCGCAGTTGGCAAAACAGCTGGGCAAATCCAACCAGGCCATTCGGCTGCTGGAGGCGATCGCCGCGCGCGACGAAGAGGCCATCGGCGTGCAAGATGCGCTTGGCCTGGTCGGCGCAAAGACGCGCGCGCCCCTAAAGCGGCTCATTGACGAAGCGCTGGTCTTCATTGAAGAAACAGCAGACGGCGAACAAGACCTCATCATCTTGGATGCGACGCCAGAACGGGTAGAAAAGCAGCTGTCACTTTGGCGCGGCGATGCCTGGGCACAGCATATCTTGCAGACGATCGCCGAGATGCCCACACCGCCCAGTCCCAAAGAAGCCCGCGAAGCCACCAGCGCAACACAATCGCGCCTCAACCGGCTGGTCAAAGCGGGGTTGCTGGATATGCGAGAAGAACGCGTCTGGCGCGATTCCCTGCGCGATTATGACTTTGTGCCCGACAGCCCGCCGCTTCTCACGCCCGACCAGCAGGCTGTTTGGGAGGAGATCCGCCCGGCCTTGCTGGACGAGCGAACTGCGCGCTACTTGTTGCATGGCGTCACCGGCAGCGGCAAAACCGAGATCTATCTGCGCGCCATCGACCAGACCTTGCAGCGTGGCAGGCGCGCCATCTTGCTGGTGCCAGAGATCGCGCTGACTCCGCAGACCGTGCGCCGCGTGTCGGAACGATTCCCAGGGCGAGTCGCGCTCTTGCATGGCAGCCTGCCCAGGGGCGAGCGTTATGACAACTGGCAGCGGGCGCGGGCGGGCGCTGTCGATGTGGTGGTTGGCACACGCTCGGCGCTTTTCACGCCTTTGCCCGATCTTGGTTTGATCGTGCTGGACGAAGAGCACGATGCCAGTTACAAGCAGTCGCCCTGGATGGCCGACCCGCATTATCACGCTCGCGCAGCCGCCGAGAACTTGGCGGAACGGTGCCATGCGACGCTGATCCTGGGCAGCGCCACGCCCGACCTGGGCAGCTGGCATCGCTCGCAACGCGGTCATTATCAGCTGCTGCGCCTGCCCAAACGCATCGTCGGGCATCGCCAGCGCATCCTCGGGCAAGCCAGTCGCATCGGCGCTGAATCCCGTTATCAGCCGCTGCATGGCGACGCGTTGGCAACCGATCTGCCGCCGGTCACTGTGGTTGACATGCGCTCGGAGCTGCGCGCGGGCAATACCAGCATGTTCAGCCACCAGTTGCAAGAAGCGCTGGAACAGACCTTGGCTCGTGGCGAACAAGCCATGCTGCTGTTAAACCGGCGCGGACAAGCCACTTATGTCTTCTGCCGCGATTGCGGATATACGCTGGAATGTCAACGTTGCGATCTTCCCTTGGTCTATCACCGCGTCGATGGCACGCTGCGCTGTCATCATTGTGGCGCCAGCGAACAGCAGCCGCAGAAATGCCCGGAATGCGCATCGAGTCGCATCCGATTCTTCGGCGCGGGCACACAGCAAGTCGAAAGCGCCCTGCAGCAGCGCTTCCCCGCCGCCCGCACCCTGCGCTGGGATATCGACACAGCGCGCTCGCCCCGCATGCACTTCGACATCCTGGGCAAGTTCGTCTCGCGCGAAGCCGATGTCTTGGTCGGCACGCAGATGATCGCCAAAGGCCTGGATCTGCCGCTGGTTACGCTGGTGGGCGTTGTCAGCGCCGATCTGGGCTTGTCCCTGCCCGATTACCGCGCGGGAGAACGAGTCTTCCAGTTGCTGACGCAGGTGGCTGGCCGAGCCGGGCGCGGCGTGCTGGGCGGGCAGGTCGTCTTGCAGACCTATCAGCCGGAGCATTATGTCATTCAAGCAGCGGCAAAACACGATTATGCCGCCTTTGTCCAGCGCGAAAGCCAGTACCGACAGCGATTGGGCTATCCGCCTTACCGACGGCTGGCGCGCATCGTCTTCCGCGACAGCGACCCAAACCGCGCCCAGGCGACCGCCCATTATGCCGCCGATCAGCTGCGAAAATTCATTCAAGACAGCCGGCTGACGGGCACGAGTTTGATCGGACCAGCGCCCTGCTTTTACACGCGCATCGACCGCCACTATCGCTGGCATGTTCTGCTGCGTGGGCCAGACCCGCGCGCGGCGCTGCGCAAGCTCAAACCGGCGCCCGGCTGGCAAATTGATATTGATCCGGTTGATGTGCTCTAACGTCTATTTGACAGCCGCCAGGCTATCATTACAATTGCTGCATATAGGGCGGCCGAGGGACAGAACATGTGGCTCTTGCAGATTTGCATCGCGTCATTTTGGTGGTATCTGGGCATGCATCTGCTCTTCCGCGAGGCGCTGGTGTGGGCAACGGTTGATCATATTGCCTGGTTTCGTTTGAACTTTCGCGGTCCTTCGACCCGCAAATGGGAGCGCTTCTGCCGTGACGCGGGATTGCTTTGCGTGGTGGCAGGCTGCCTGCTTTTGCTCAATCTTCCCTACGGCATGGGCGCTTTTGGTCTCATCATCGCTCTGCCGACTTTGCTGTATTTCCTCTGAGAGTTGGCTGCCGTGCGCAAATTCCTGAGTCTGCTGCTGGGCATTTGCCTTGGCGCTGTGATTGGCGGGCTGCTGGTGGCTTTCTTTTCGCCTGTCACCGCCGACGAACTGCGCGAAGACTGGAATGCTCGCCGCCAGCGAGCGCTCGAGGCCGGGCGCAAAGCCAGCGCCAAACGCCGCGCCGAGCTGGAAAAAGAGCTGGAAGACTTGCGAAGTCGAGGGTGAAAAGCGGCTTTAGCGCAAGCAGCCACTCGCCCGAGCTTCACGCTTGACAGTCTGGCGCATCGCTGTCCCTGCCCCATCTGCTGATAATATCGTGTAATATTGTCGGCAGGCAGCATGTTCTGCTGGCTTCAAGAAGGGCAGCGGCGACTTCGTGGCGATAAAACCATCTACAATCGGCGAGCGCCAACGCGACTTTTGGGTGCTCTTCGCCACCATCCTCGCGCCTAGCATGGTGTTCATGGTCAGCACGGCGCTGAGTGTCGCGCTGCCAGCCATCCAGCGCGATCTGCATGCCAGCGGTACCGACCTCATCTGGATCGTCAATGCCTACTCGCTGCTGCAAGCGGCTTTCATTTTTGTCAGCGGCTCTCTTGGCGATCATTATGGACGCCGGCGCTTTTACATCATTGGCATCGTGCTTTTTGGGCTGGCTTCTTTCGTCTGCGGCACGACGCACTCCGCCGATGTGCTGATCCTGGCGCGAGCGGCACAAGGCGTGGGCAGCGGCATGATGATCACCTGCAGCCTGGCTATTGTTGCCGCGTACTTCGCGCATCATCGCCGCAGTTGGTCGATCGGCGTGTGGTCGGCCTTCACCATGCTGACATCGGGCGCAGGCCCCATCATCGGCGGCTGGCTGACCGAGATCGGCATGTGGCGGCTGATCTTTCTGGTCAATCTGGCGCTGGGCGCGCTCGCCATCGTCGTGCTGCTGGTATATGTGCCAGAGAGCTATGACGACGAAGCGCCACAGGAACTCGATCTGTCTGGCACATTACTCAGCACACTGGCGCTTATGCTCGCCGGGTTCTTCTTCATCGAAGGACCGCGGCGCGGCTTTGACGACCCCATCGTGCTGCTGTCGGGCGCTGCTGCGATCGCCATTCTGCCGGCTTTCATCTGGATCGAAGGACACAGCGACCACCCCATGATGCCGCTGAATCTGTTTCGTTCGCGCACTTTTACCGGCGCAAACACCTTGACGCTGCTGCTCTATGGCGCGATCAACAGCGTGCTCTTCTTTTTGCCGCTTGGTTTGATCCAGGTGCAGGGCTATTCCGAGTCGGCTGTCGGTATTGCCATGCTGCCGATGACGCTCTTAATGGTCGGGGTATCCTTCTTGATGAGCCGCGTTGTCGACCGTTTTGGACCGCGCTTGCCCTTGATATGCGGCCCCCTGGTCATTGGCTGTGCCATGCTGCTGCTGTCGGCGCTGGAAGTGACGCACGGGCAAGATACCTATGTCCAGACGCTCCTCCCGACCATGTGCTTGTTTGGAATCGGCATGGGAATCACGCTGGCGCCGCTGACAACTGCGGTGATGGCTTCTGTGAATGAGCACTACGCGGGCTTGGCATCGGGCTTGAACAACACAGTCTCGCGTTCGGCACAGGTGCTGGCGATCGCGATCATGGGCGGCATCGTCATTCTGGTCTTTCAGAATGCGCTGCTGGACGACCCGGCCGTAACTTCTCTGTCAGACGATGCGCAAGCCTTCATCGTCGCCGAGTCAGTCATGATGGCCGAGACCGCCTCGCCCGCGGGACTGACGCTACAGCAAGATGCACAGCTGCGTCAGGTGATTCGCCATTCTTTCTCCAACAGCATCCGCATCGTCATGCTCATCTCGGCTGGCTTAAGCTTTGTGGCTGGCGCCTTGGCCAGCAAGTTAATCGAAAATGAACTGCCGCCTGAATGAACGGGGCAAACCCAAATGGACCCTGTAGCGCAACAAGCTGAACTGATTCGCGGCACAGCTGTCTGTCTGCATCCCCCATAGCAATTAGATTCTTGTCCAGATGGTGCTAAGATAGCAATAGGCCTTAGTTCCTATGGGGCAACATAAGTGGTTTCAGTTGGCACAAATATTGGTGGTCGGCACACAGGCTTCTGGGTGCTGTTTGCGACCATCTGCGCTGCGAGCATGGCTTTCGTCGCCAGTTCGTCTCTCAATGTAGCGTTGCCGGCTATACAGCAGGAACTGGGGGCGCGCGGCGCCGATCTCATCTGGATTCCCAACGCCTATGTGATGGTACAGGCGTCGCTAATCGTGGTGACGGGCTCGCTGGGTGACCACTATGGGCGCAATCGAGTCTGCCTGGTGGGGATATTGCTATTTGGGCTGGCATCGGTGATCTGTGGCTTTTCAACAACGACAAATATCATCATTGCCGGGCGCTTGGCTCAAGGCGTCGGCAGTTCGATGATTGTGCCCAACAGCCTGGCAATCGTTTCCGCATACTTCAGTCGGAATGGTCAAGGCTGGGCGATAGGTTTATGGTCGGGTTTCACGGTATTGATGGCGGGCTTGGCGCCGTTTTTTGCGGGGGTAGTTACCGATCTCGGCATGTGGCGGCTGGTCTTCCTCATTCATATCCCCTTGGGCATTGTGGCCGCGTTCGCAATCATCGGTTTTGTGCCCGAGAGTTACAACAAAAAAGCGCCCAGGCGCATGAGCGTTGTTGGCGCGCTGCTGGTCATCATCGGTCTGGCCGGGATAACATTCGGATTCATCGAAAGCTCAACATTCGGCTTTGACAGTCCACAAGTCATTGTGTCCATTCTCGGCGGCGTTCTCGCGATAGCCATCTTCTTGCGTGGCGAACTAAACAACAAACACGCCATACTGCCGCTGCGGCTGTTCAAGTCGCGCAACTTTAGCGCCGCAAACTTGATCACCTTGGTATTTCATGGCGTGATACAGCCGGCGCTCCTTTATCTGCCGCTGAATCTAATACAAGTGCAAGGCTATAGCGCCACCTTTACCGGGCTCTCCATCATTCCCTTGATACTGGTGGCGACTTTGGGTTCCACCCTGGTGGGTCCCCTGCTGGATCGGCGCGGACCGCGACTTCCCATGACACTTGGATTAGTCATTATCGCTTTGGGGTTCCTCTTCTTTGGCAGCGTCGGCGTCACTGGTGGCGAATCAGAATACCTGAGCACATTTTTCCTGCCAGTCGTTCTTTTTGGCTTGGGATTTGGTTTATCATTTGCGCCGCTGACGTTGACGGCAATGGCTTCAGCGCCGCATTCCAATGCCGGTATCGCTTCTGGCGTCAATAACACCATGACGCGCGTGGGGCAGGTATTGGTCGTCGGCATCCTGGGCGGGCTTGCTATTGGCTGGTTCGGTCAACTGCTGATGAATGACTCGTATATCAAATCGTTGCCGGCAGAAGCCCAAACACACCTGGCCGCGGATGCCGGCGACTTGGTAGAGACATCCATTCCGGATTGGCTGTCGCCCGATGAGCAGGAGACTGTGCGTCAGGTAATCCGCAGATCTTTCGCCGCGACTTTCAGCATCCTGATGTGGATCGGCGCAGCTGCCTGCGCGCTCTGCGCCCTGTTCGCCATCTTCACAATTGACGACAAGGAACTGAAGTGGAGCCAAAGCAATGATGTTTTGGACGACAGCGATTATCTGCCCGATCACGACGCGCCGGACGAAACTGGTCCTTCTGAGTCGCCATAGACTGCCTCGCGTATGCCTTTGAGATACCCGATAGCGAAGAGCCGCCCGATCGCCGAATAGCCAGCCTGCTGGTTGTCGTCGCCAGCCATGGTCGGCACATGATCGGGGCGCAGCACGCCAGCAAAGCCGATAGCGCGATAGGCGCGCATGCAAGCCACCATGTCCGACTGGCCGGCATCGTGAAATGTCTCTTGAAAGCGCTGCGGCCTGCCAGCCACATCGCGCATGTGCACGAAAAAGACCTTGTCGCCAAAACGGCGGATGACTGCGGGCAGGTCGTCAGTCATCAACGTGAAGTTGCCTTGGCAAAGCGCGATGCCATTCATCTCGCTGGGCACAAGCTGCAGCAGCCGCGCGAAGTTGTCGACGCTGCGCATGATGCGTCCGATGCCGCGGATGGGCGACAAGGGCGGGTCGTCCGGGTGCATGGCCAATTTCACGCCCGCCGCCTCGGCCACCGGCAACACGCGTTCCAGGAAATAATGCAAGCTTTCCCACAGTTGCGTCTCGCTGACTTCACCATAGTCGGTCAGGGGCGCGTCTGCCATCTGCGCATGATCATAAGCCGTCACCAGCGCGCCGCCCCGCGAAGGAAGCGTCGTCGTTGTGCGCACCCAATTCATCACCGCCATCCACTCGTAGCACCACACTTCAATGCCCAGCCGTCCCATATTCTCGATGAGTTCGCAGACGGTGTCGATCTCGGCATCGCGCCCCGGCAAGCCGAGCTTGGCCTGGGTCAGCGGCGGTCGACTCTCGATGACAGACAGCGTAAAGCCACGGTCTTCATAAGCGTTTTTCGTGCGCAGCAGCGGCGCATAGCTCCAGGGCGGCTCGCCATCAAAGGCAGTCTCGAAGCCCAACGCGCCGACAACATGCCGGACGCCGCATTGTGCGACCAGGTCCCAAAGCTGCGAATAAGTGGGCGGCAAAAATTCTGCGATCTGGATCATGAACAGGTCTCCTTGTTGGCGCGCCACGATTTAAGCACAGCGCGCGCCAAAGGGCGAATCTAGCGTGATCGCGGTCTATCTCCTCGGTCCGAAATTTAAGCCCCTGCATCTTTTCGGGCGTGGACGCGTATAATGCTCAGACGCCACAAATACGGTCAGCAGCTCCGCATGCAGCGCACCCGCCAGCAGCAGCAAGCCATCCCCAGCCTCAGCAGCGCCGAGATCCAGCAGCGCATCCAGCGCGGCGAAAGCAACGACTATGAATCGCGGGTCGGACGCAGCTATTGGGACATCTTCCGCGACAATGTGCTCAATCTGTTTAACCTGGTGCTGGGCAGCATGCTGGTGGGGGTGGTGGCCATGGGCGATTATGCAACAGCCATCTTCGCCGGCTTCAGCGTGGTCAGCAATACCTTCTTCGGCATGGTGCAAGAGTTCAACGCCAAGCGGCAACTCGATCAATTGGCGGCGCTGGCTGAACAAACCGTGCGCTGCCGGCGCGATGGCAGCTGGGTCGATGTGCCCATGCGCGAAGTTGTCATAGACGAGATCATTCACATCCAGCCCGGCGACCGTCTGGTTGTCGATGGCATCGTGCTGCATGTCGACTCGCTGGAACTGGATGAATCGCAGCTGACGGGCGAGTCGGACGCGATCGCCAAAGCGCCAGATGACCGCGCGCTTTCGGGTTCCTTTTGCACGGCGGGCACGGGCATCATGCGTGCCACCCACGTCGGCGCAAACAGCCAGATCAACCGCCTTTCGGCAATCGCCAAGCAATACAAGCTGGTGAAGACGCCCACACAAATCAAAATCGATATAACGGTCGAAGTAGCTGTCGTCCTGATGATAGTTTTTGTGCCGATGATCTTCGTCACTGGCTACCTGATCGACAGCGCCCTGCTGGATATCGTGCGCAACGCGGTTGTCTTTACCACCAGCCTGGTGCCGCAGGGATTGGTGCTGGTCGCCATTTTGTCGCTAACCATCGGCGCGGTGAAAATCAGTAGGCAGCAGACGCTCATTCAGCGCGTCAACGCGGTAGAATCGCTGGCCAACGCGACGGCGCTCTGCTTTGACAAAACCGGCACCCTGACGCAGAACAAGCTAGCTGTCGATGAGATCATGCCCATCGGCGCGGCAGACGAAGCGGAAATCCTGCGCGACCTGCACATTGCGCTGGAAAATATGGCGCATCACAACAACACCGCCCAAGCCATCGCGCAGCATATCGCCGACAGCCAGCAAGCAGTCGCTGTGCCAGAAAAGCTCAGCGAGATCCCTTTCAGCTCGGCCCGCAAGTGGTCGGCTATCTGCCTGCCCGAGAGGACGCTGCTGCTGGGCGCGCCCGAACGATTGCTGCCCGCCGACCATCCCCAGGCCTATACAGCCGAGCAGCTTTCGCAAGATGGCCTGCGCGTGCTGGCCTTTGCGCAGACGGCGGAAGTGCCCGATGTCACAAAAGGCAGCGTCGCCTGGGATTTGCAGCCGCTGGCGCTGATCGTGATGAGCGACCAAATCCGCAGCGACATCCAAGACACGCTGGCAGCCTTCCGCGCTGAGGGACTGACGCTCAAGGTCATCAGCGGCGACAACCTGGAGACGGTGCGAGCGATCGCCCAGGCGGCTGGCATGGACATTGGCGCGCGTGCCTACAGCGGGCACGAGCTAGATGCCATGGCCGAAGGCGAATTGGCCAGCGCGGTCGCCGAGAGTCATGTTTTTGCGCGCATTGATCCCGATACCAAGCAGCGAATCGTGACGGCGCTGCGAGCGAATGGCGACTATGTGGCGATGGTAGGCGACGGCGTCAACGATGTGCCGGCTCTGAAGGCGGCCGACCTGGCCATTGTGATGAACGATGGCGCGCAGATCAGCAAGGATGTGGCGGATATCGTGCTGCTGAACAACGCCATGTCGACGTTGCCGCGCGCGTTTGGCGAAGGCAAAGCCACCACACAGACGATTTTTGGCACGATGAAGCTCTTCCTGGTGCGCAATTTTTACATGGTCGCGCTATTCATTTTCATTGCCTTCATGGCGCTGCCCTTCCCCATCACGCCGGTGCAGATCAGCTGGGCGACCTTTGGCACGGTCAATCTGCCGGCCACGTTCATCGCGTTTGGTTGGCTGCGCCCCAAGCAGATCAAGCGCTTCCGCAGCGATGTGATGGATTACATCTTCACCATGGGCTTCATCGCCGCAGTCATGATGACCGTGCTCTATCTGCTTGCCTGGCTGGGCAGTGAAGGCGATTTGCAGCTGACGCGCTCTGCCATCACCATCATGGTCGCGCTCTATGGTTTGCTGATCACCTGGCAAGTGCAGGGCATTGATGTGTACCAGCCGCGCACTTTCGTCCAGCACTGGCGAATCGCGCTATTGAGCAGCCTGCTGACAGTAGCGACCATCTTGGCGATGGTTGCCTATCCAGCCCTGTTCGAATTCAGTCCGCCGCTCTGGGATGGCGGTACTGGCACGTTGATCATATTGGCAATCGGCGGGCTCTTCTCACTGACGATGGCGCTGGTCGGGCATGGGCTGCGCTATCGCTATTTGCTGGAGCGATTTTGGGAGCTGCTGAGTCCGGATCGGGAAGAGTAACCACAGAGACGACAATGCAGTGCGTATGTACCGCAAAAAGCGATGTCTTGGTAATCTATCCTGACTGATCAGGACTGTACCTGTACACTTCGTTGGCGAATTCCACAGTCTGTTTAGCAACCGCCTCGTACGATGGTGTGACTACAGCAGGGTAGACTCGTCGCTTGATCAGCAGTTCACGCAAGGCCTCAGCCTCCGAATACGGCATCATTAACTTGTAGATTCCATCGTCATCAATTAGACGCGTCAATTTCGAGTCGAGTGATTGCCAGCCTTTCCCGGTTTGTACACCAGGTTCTTCATACTCAGTTTCGCATATAAACAGTCCCTTTTGCATCCGCAGAGGGAGAATTTCCATAAACGGATGTTCGAGCAGATCAATGGATGTATTGTGGATCAAGTCTTGAGCTTGGACAGCCCAAACTGCAATTTCTGAAGGCAACGAATCATAACCGTATTGCACTCTCATCGCAAGCTCTCTTACGGTCTCCTGAAGATCACCGTCGTAAACTAAGCAATCCACACTCTGTCGGAAGTACTCTGCCAACTGTTGGGAGCTAATACCCAAGCTCTGGTACAGATTCGTGAAGTCCGTAGCAAAATAGGCGGCAATGAGTGGATCATGCGTGAAGTCCAGCAACCGAGTGGGGACACCTGAGTGCTGGGCAATCGCGAATACTACGTGCGAAAAGTCATACATCAGTCCAGTTGATAGATAACGTCTTGTGGGCTTACTCTCATTGGAGAAGTAACCTAAGGAATTGTTAGGGATAGGCAAGTTTGCAAGGTTAGCGTTGCTAATGAACAACCTTATAAGAGCGAATTCATATCCTGGATTTGTGTTGCTGTCCCATTCGCGAAAAAGGCTTGGCGTAAGTTCCCAACGGGCGTCGTTTTGGCCGCGGAAAATCCAATTATCCCGAGTCCATCTTGGGTGTGACAGGTCAAGATTGTCCAAGAATTCCAAAGCCGTCTCGCACCGAACATTCACTTCTTCAAATAGATCATTCTTTTCGTTATCAGTTCCGTCACTCATACACTTTGCTCAAATCTCACCCAATGTAGCTCAGCCAGGCTATGTAGCTGTATAGTCTCAGGCAACTCGCTGCCATCGGCATGCCGGATTCGCGTCCATTCGATGCCCTTGGGCGGCTTCTGTCGGTTCATGACTGCCTCGCGCTGGCTTGATTTATGTTCAAGTATAGAACATTTGTAGCAAAGCGCAAGCGACAACCCCGACGATCCGTAAGACAGGATCAACACAACGGTCGCGATCGACTTTCGCCATGAGAGCGCTGCTCACAGCGATGCTCTCCCCCCAAGAATCTCTTGCTAGCGGGGGGAGACGCAAAAAGTTGGCAGCGCGGCGATCAGCTTGGCAGCATCACCACGAGCCTGCTGCTGGCGTCGGGCATGTGTTGCATCGGAAAGCGATGCCTGTCTAGCCGGGCATCATCATCGAGTCCATCGACATGTCGGACATGTCGGACATGCTCATCATCATGGACATGCCGCACATATCCCTCACGAAGTCATAGTAGCCATTCTGCCAGTCGTCCTCGTTTTCACAGCTGCGCCCCAGCAGGCAGCAGTTGTCCATTATGGTCGCGATAGGCGGATAGTCATAGATCACTTCATCGGTGTCGGCCGGCGGCAGGCACAGGCCAGCCAGGAAGTCTTTGTAGCCGCCCTCCCATTGCTCGTCCGTGTCGCATTCTTGCCCCAGCTGGCAGCAGTTGTCCACATACATTATGGTCGGCGGCGGCGGCATCAACAAATCGCTAACTTCTTCGTCAGTCAGGCGCGTGTGCATCACCCAGGCAGCCAGCCAACCTTCGTTGCCGTCATGCATGACTTTAAACCAGCGATTGAACTCTTCCATCACCGTCAGCAGCGTTCCCTCGGGCACACTGCCAACAATATCGCTGTCCAGGCTGTGCTGATCACGCAGGTTGGCTTCGGTATTCAGACGGATCATGTGAATCATGGGCGGCAACATAAGCTGGGCGGGTGCAGGCGGCAGGTCTGGCTGCAGCATTTCGTCATCACTCAAACGGGTGTGCATCACCCAATCAGCCAGCCACAATTCGCTGCCTTCATACGACACTTTCAGCCAGCGATTGAAATGTTTGAGCACATTCAGTCGCGTACCCTGTGGCACACGGGCTACCAAGTCACTGTCCAGACTCCACGACTCGCGCAGGTTCGCTTCGGCATCCAGGCGGATCATGTAGCTGTTTTGCGCAAGAGAACTCAGCGCCAAAATCAGCGCCAGTAACAAGGCGAGTGCATATCTCATGAGAATTCCTCCGCGTTTATTATCTGCGTCGATTATAGCATAACTGGCCAAAGTTGCGCCAATTCTCGGAGTGGAGGGCTCAGCCGTTTCGCCCAATATGCGCCAAAATCCGCGCTGCGCGAGCATCCCAGGAATAGTGCGCCAGCGCCTTTTCTCGCGCGGCAGCGCCCAGACGCCTGCGCAGCGCCAGGTTATCGCACAGTCGCATGATGGCATTCGACCAGGCTTCGGTATCGCCGGGCGGCGGCAGCAGCGCTGTCTCTTCCTGGTTCAACACATCCGCCCACGACGCCAAATCCGAAGCGACGATGGCGCGACCCGCTGCCATGTATTCAAAGAGTTTGAGTGGCGAAGTGTAGTTGGCGAATTGGGCAGTGGCCGGGTGCGGCATGGCGCAAACATCAAATGCGCGTAGATACTGTGGCACAGCTGCCGGCGGCACCTGCCCGGTGTACAAAAAATGCTGTCGCGGCAGACCCAGCCCAATCCAGCGTTCGCGCAGCGACTCCGCCATTTCCTCGGGTCCGCCCACCAGCGCCAGGTGCGCGCCCGGCACAGCAGCCAGGGCTTCGACCAGGCTGGCGACGCCTTTGTCCATGCCGATCATTTGCAGGCGTCCGACATAACCGACGATGAAGGCCTTTTCATCCCAGCCGATTGCTTGACGAGCGGTGGACTGCGGCGGCAAGTCGACATAGCGGGCGCGGCGGATGCCATCGTGCGCGGTGATGCTTCGCTGGGGGCTGGCGCGCCGATTGGCGATCAAGTCGCGGCGCAGCGACTCGGTGATGGCGATCACGCTGCCGGCGCTGCTGGTGGCGCGCTGCTGCCAGGCTGCGCCTCTTCCAGCTGGCGGAAAGAGATGCGCTTCATAAGCGATGTTTCGCTGCGGTTTCAGCCAGCCCAACAGCCACACGAGGATTTCATCGCGGCTGTAATAGATATCGGCGCGTGAAAACAGCAGCATCAAGGCACAGACCAGCGCATACGATAGCGCCTGCACATAAAAGGCGATGCGCGAGGCGGCGCTTTCGGCGGGGAAAAGCGGGAAAAGGTCGATGCAGGGAACGCGGCGAATGCGGAAGCTGGGCTGGACTCCGTACCAGTCGTATGGATCGCCGATCTTGCGCATCTCGCGCGTATTCCAGCGGCGGGCCACCCACAGCGTCACCTGGCAGCCGGCCTCGGCGAAGGCTTCGCAATTCTGCATGATCTGGCTGCCGTGCGCTTTTTCTGTGGGCAGGCGCATCAGCGAGATGTAAAGCAGCTTGGACATGGCTGCATTTAACCACATTCGGCGCGGCGCGGGCAGATGTAACCGCCTTCCGCTCCCTGCAACCCCCGTTTTTTTTGAAAGCGCCCTTTGGTCCCCCAAATCGGGATGGAGACCAAGGCGGCTTAGCTCGCCAGCCTCTTCCGCGGCAACAGCAGACTCAGCAAGCCCGCCAGCGCGATGACAGCCGCCACGATCTGGAAGGTTTGCGCCAGTCCGATCTGGTCGGAAAGCGCGCCGATGACCAGCGAGCCGATCGCGCCCGTGCCGAAGATGAAACCCAAAATCGCGCCCGATGCAAAGCCCTTGCGCAGTGGAATCAGATCTTGCGCCATCACCACGATCAAACTGTGCGCGCCACCCGACAAGCCGCCAGCCGCGATCGCCAGAAGAAAGGCGAATGCGCCTTCGTAGGCCGGCAGCAGAAAGAAGGCCGGCGCAGACGCCAGCATGCTCAGCATCATCACCAGGCGTCGATCGAAGCGATCCGCCAGCCGCCCAAAGACCAAGCCCGAAATGGCAGAGGCGATCCAGTAGGAGCTGGTTATCGTGCCATACGCGGCCGGGTCCCAGCCTTTTTGTTCAAAGAGCAGTGGCACAAATGCCACCGAGCCCTGCTGCCCTAATCCGCGCAGCAGCACGATCAAGCCCAGCACGACAAAGGCGAATAGCGGGAAATGCTCGCGCGCGTCATTTTCTCGTTCCGACTTGCGCTTGCTCTGCTCGGCGTGGTGTTCATGCGTCTTGGGGATGCTGGTGAACATCAGCAGAACAGCCGGGATGCTCAGCACAGACAGCGCGATGATGGGACTTACATCGCCGCCGCCCGTGAAATACGGCAAGCCCACCAGCGCGCCCATGTTGCCGGGCAGGTTGGGGTTGGCGGCATCCAGCAAGATGCCCGCAATAGCCGGGCCCAGCGCCAAACCCATCTGCCCCATCAAGAAGAAGCAGGCCATGTTAAATGCCGAGCGCCGCGGCACGGCTTCTGCCGAGTGCAATGCGCCCACCGGATGCAATGCGCCGCTGCCGATGCTGGCGATCACCATGGGCACGAACATCAACCAATATTGGCGTGTGGCCGCCGCCAGAGCCACCGATAGCGTGAACATAAAGACATTGAATGCCAAGCCCAGCGACCCGAGCCGGCGTCCGCCAGTGCGGTCGGCGCGCATGCCAAAAAATGGCTGCGTCAAGGCGCCCAGCAACTGCGACAGGCTGACGACCAGCCCGATCTGGATGTTGCTCATGGGCAGGATGCTGGCCGCCAAGAAAGTCAGCAGCACCGGCGGCATGGACGAGAAGATGTCGTTGGTCAAATGCCCAAGATAAACAGCGCTGAGCAGGCGGCGGGTGCGCGTCATATAGGCGCTTTCTATTGGCTAGCTTCGCGTATGATAGCGGAAAAAACCGCGTTCAGAGAGTGGTCGCTATCAGCGCAATTCCGACTTTGGGCGCGACCAAGCCGACTGATATTCTGACGCAAGTCGTGTACAATGGCGCGCTAGCCGTCAATGGCGATGAATTGCTCGCAAAACAAGGACAGCCCATGCCCATCGACTATGCCGAACTGAAGCCCGTGCCACCGCGAGACGAGCCCTATCCCATCGTTGTAACAGCCGCCCACCACGACGATATCGAATTTGGCGTTGCCGGCAGCGTGGCGCGCTGGATCCGCGATGAAGGCGCCAGCGTTACGTATGTCATCATCACCGATGGCGGCAGTGGCAGCAACGACCCCGACATCACCCGCCAGCAGTTGATCGCCAGACGCCGCGCCGAGCAGATCAAAGCCGCAGCCGAGGTGGGCGTTACCGATCTGCGCTTCCTGGATTATCCCGACGGCACGTTGCAAGCCACGTTGGAACTGCGCCGCGACCTGACGCGCATCATCCGCGAGACCAAAGCGTATCGCGTCGTCTGCCAAGACCCCACCACCATATTTGTGCGCGAGCATTACATCAACCATCCCGACCATCGCGCCGCCGGTGAAGCCACCCTCTACGCCGCATTCCCCAGCGCCGAAACGCGCCCTATCTTCCCCGAGCTGCTGGCAGAGGGCTATGAACCGCACAAGATCGGCGAGCTATTCATGTGCCTGACGATGAACCCAACGCATTTCGTCGATATCGGCTGCGCGCTGGAGCAGAAAATGGCGGCGCTGGGCGCGCATGTCTCGCAGATCGGCGCGGACGAAGACTTTGAAAATGGCGCGGGCAAGTGGGTGCGGCAGGGCAATCACGAAGGCGGCAAGCTGGTCGGCGTCGACTATGCCGAGTTCTACAAAGTGATGAAGTTCGACCAGCCACGCGAAAACTGGTTCGAAGACGAAGACAAAAGTTAGACCAAGTAAGTCATGCGATAATTCACCACAGAGACACAGAGTGCGCAGAGGGTGATGTAGGCGCGAGGCGGCGACTCGTCCGCTTTGTGGATGCGCGCCGGACCGGCGACACAAGTTTCGCCCCAGCAACGAATCCGGCAGATTGCACTTTCCCCCCGACTTTTCGGAGGGGGGTAGCGAACGCGGCGATTCATAGAGTCGCCCCTGCAACTGACCTGGTATCGAGAAAATTACCCAAGTCGGCGCTGTTTGGCAATTGCCCGCCCTCGCGCGAAGGCGGTAAAATCAGCGCGAATCGGACGCACACAGAGAAGGTTGATCATGATCCTCACGACTTTCATCAGCGGCGAAAGCAGCAAACTCGGTATCAAGACCGAGCGCGGCATATTGGATGTGGCGGCGGCGGTGGCTGCCAGCGGCGCAGATTGCCCGGCCAGTCCCGATGCCGTCTACAGCCAGGGATTGGCGGCGCTGCCAGCTTTGCAGGCGCTGATCGATGCATCAAACGACGCCGCGCTTTTCCTGGACGAGGCCGATCTGACCTATGCGCCAACCGTGCCCAATCCTGGCAAAATCCTCTGCGTAGGTTTGAATTATCGCAAGCACGCTGCCGAATCGGGCATGGCAGAACCGCAGGAGCCGGTGCTCTTCAGCAAGTTCAACAACGCGCTGGCTGCGCCCAATGAAGACATCCCCATGCAAGCCGACTGGACGGCGGTCGATTATGAATCGGAGCTGGGCGTGGTCATGGGCAAGACGGCGCGCAATGTCGGTGTCGATGAAGCGCTGGATTGCGTCTTCGGCTACTGCAATATGAACGACCTCAGCGAACGCAACTTGCAGATGCGCAGCGGTCAGTGGCTGCTGGGCAAAACGCTCGACAAGTTCCTGCCCCTTGGACCGTATGTGGTAACGGCCGATGCCATCTCCGATCCGCAAAATCTGTCTATCAAAGGCTGGATGAATGGCGAGCTGCGCCAGGACAGCAACACCGCCGACATGATTTTTAGCATCGCCGAAGTGATCGCCTATGCCAGCCAGGTGATGACCTTGTCGCCGGGCGATGTCATCAGCACAGGCACGCCCGAGGGGGTCATCCTGGGCATGCAGCCGCGGCTGTGGATGCAACCGGGCGATGCGTACATCGTAGAAGTGGCAGGTTTGGGCAGGCTGGTCAATCGGATGGTCGAGGCATGAGCGAGGCGGCGACTTACCTGGTAACAGGAGGCATGGGCTGCATCGGCGCCTGGGCTCTGCGCGAGCTGGTGCGGCGGGGCGATCGCGCCGTCAATTTTGATGCCAGCGCCGACCGACACCGCCTCGACTGGCTGATGAGCCGCGACGAGCAAGCGCGGATCACTTTCGTGCAGGGCGACCTCCGTGATGAAGGGGCTGTCAAAGCTGTCTTCGCCGAGCAGGGCATCACGCATGTGATCCATCTGGCTGCGCTGCAAGTGCCCATGTGCCGCGCTAATCCGCTGCTGGGGGCGCAGGTCAATGTCGCTGGCACGGTCAATGTCTTCGAGGCGGCGCGCGAAAACGGCATCGGGCATATCGCCTATGCCTCGTCCATCGGCGTCTATGGTCCGCCCTCCGACTTCCCGCCCGGGCTGATCGCCAACGATGCTCCCCAGCAGCCGCGCACGCTCTACGGCGCCTACAAGGTGTGCAACGAGCAGACAGCGCGCGTTTATTTTCATGATCATGGCATCAGCAGCGCCTGCCTGCGCCCTTACACGGTGTATGGCGTCGGGCGCGACCAGGGCATGACCAGCGAGCCGACGCATGCTTTGGTGGCGGCGGTCAAGGGAAATGCCTATCGCATTGGCTTTTGTGGCACGATGCAATTTCACTTCGCGGCCGATGTCGCGCGGCAATTCATCCTGGCTGCCGAAACAGCGCTGGATGGCGCCTATGGCTACAACCTGGGCGGGCAACCCCACTCGGTCGAGCAATTTGCCGGCATCGCCAGAAAGCTCTTGCCCGACGCGCAGATCGAGGTGGCGGATGTGGCGCTGCCTTTCCCGGCCGGCTTTGACGACAGCGAATTGCGCGCGCGCTTTGCCACCGTTTACGAAACGCCGCTGGACGAGGGCATCGCCGCGACTATCGAGCATGTACGGCGGTTGGGGGATGCGATATAGCTCCCATGTTTCGACACAGATAAGCGAGGAAGTATGTCCAACACCACGCGCATCATCCAGCAACTGGGCACGAACCTGCTCAATATGCAGCGGTCGCGCATCAAGACGCTCGATTATGTCATGCTGCGTCTGCCGTCCAGCTTTGCGCCCATGCCCCGCGCCCGCAACATTGTGCAACGGCAGCTTTTCGGCGCAGCGCCAATGAGCCTGCTGGAATGCACGCAAGCCCTGCAGCGCATCGCCGACGACCCGCGCACCCTGGGCGTCGTGCTGCATTTTCGCGGCTTGGCTGCCAATTATGCCGACTTGCAGACATTGCGGGGCGCCATCCTGCGCCTGCGCGAAAAAGGCAAGCGCGCCATCGGCTTCGCGCCTGGTTATCGCATGGCTGAGTATTTTGTCGCCAGCGCCTGCGACGAGATCCTGCTGGTGCCCGGCGGCATGCTGGATACGGCTGGCATGCACAGCCAGCAGATTTTCTTGAAAGACGGCTTGGCGGCTGTCGGCTTGCAGATGGATGCGCTGGCTATCACGCCCTACAAGAGCGCCGCCGATATGCTGGCGCGCAGCGAACCCTCGCCAGAAGCGCGGGAACAAAGCAACTGGCTGCTGGATTCGCTTTTTGAGATTGTGCTTGATGGCATCGCCGCCACCCGCAAAATGAAGCCGGCAGCCCTGCGAGAGATGATCGACGCAGCCCTGCACAGCGACAGCGACGCCTTGGCAGCCGGCTATATCGACGGCGTGATGAACGAAGAGGCGCTGCTGACGCATCTGGGCGTGGGAACAATCTCGCCCTGGGAAGAAGCCGACGGACAAGTCTACCTGCCAGCGCCCGATTTCAGCGGCAAGTATGTCGCCCTGCTCTATGCTGGCGGCGCGATCGTTGACGGCGAGAGTCAATCCCCGCCCGGCGACCTGCCCATCCCCTTGCCTTTTGTCGGCAGCGAGCGACTGGGCGATGCCACGCTCAACCAGCAAGTGCGCCACCTTATCCGCGATGACCGCTGTGGCGCGCTGGTGCTCTACATCGACAGCGGTGGCGGCAGCGCGACAGCCTCCGAGTCTATGGCATCGGCGCTGGGCGAGTTTGCCAGGGCGCGCCCGCTGGTGGTCTGTATGGGTGGCGTGGCGGCTTCGGGCGGCTATTACATCGCTACGCCGGCGCACTGGATCGTCGCGCAGCCCAGCACTATCACTGGCTCGATCGGCGTGCTGATGGGCAAACTGGTCAACAGCGAGATGTTGAAGAAACTGCGCTTCAATGCCGTGTCCTACCTGCGTGGCGAAAATGCCGACTGGATCGCTGGCGAAGGGCCTTTCAGCGATGAGCAGCGGCAGATGGTGCGCAGCAACATTGAGCATCTGTATCGCCAGTTCATCACGCGCGTGGCGGACAGTCGCGGCAAAACGACCGATGAAATCGACATTATCGGCGGCGGACGGGTCTGGACGGGCGCGCAGGCGCTGGAATGCGGACTGGTTGACCAGCTGGGCAGCCTGGATGATGCCTTTGCCAAAGCCCGCGAACTGGCGAATCTGCCCGAAAGCGCGCCACTGTCGCTCGTGCGCGGCAAAGGCAAGCCCATCGGACTGCAACTGGCAGAGCAAAATCCCGCCGCCATGGCAACATATGTCGTGGAGGGCGTTGAGCTGATAACCAGCCGAGCGCAGTTGCTGATGCCTTTTGAATGGCGCGTGAAATAGGCGCATGACCGAGATTTACACAATCGGCTATGGCGGACGAAGCAGCGATGACTTCGTGGAGTTGTTGCGGCGCTATGACATTGCGCTGCTGGTGGATGTGCGTTCGCAGCCCTGGTCAAAGTTCAATCCCGATTTCAAGCGCTCGGCATTGACGCGGATTCTGCGGCAGGCAGGCATTGACTACGCCTTCCTGGGCGAGACGCTGGGCGGACGCCCCCCAGATGACGAGTGTTTTGTCGATGGCTTGCTGAATGCCTCGCGCTGCGAAGAGCGAGCTTGGTATCGGCAGGGCATAGCGCGCTTGAAGTCGCTGGCAGCACAGCGGCGCACAGCCATCATGTGCAGCGAAAAAGACCCCGCCAACTGCCACCGCAGCTATACAATCGGCGTCACCCTGCAAAAGGATCCCCATTGTGCTGTGCGGCATATCGACAAAAGCGGCGAGCTAAAGAGCCAGGCGACGCTGGAAGACGAAGCCAAACCACGCCAACTGGACAGGCTGTTCTGAGCCACAAATATGAAAAATCGCTCGCTTGACGCAATCTATACCATCGGCGTTTATGGCTATGAGGAAGCGGCTTTCTTTGCTGCGCTGCAAGAGCGCGAAATCGACCTCTTCGTCGATGTGCGGCGGCGGCGTGGGGTGCGGGGCGCCCGCTACAAATTCGTCAACAGCAGCTACCTGCAGGCGAAGCTGGCAACTTTGGGCATTGGCTATGCGCATCTTCTGGAGCTCGCGCCGACTCCACGCATCCGCAGCTTGCAAGACCTCGCCGACCAACAGCAGCGATTGCAGCGGCGCAGCGACCGGCAAGACTTGTGCAAAGAGTATATTCACGAGTACAAGCGCGATATCCTGCGCGTCTACAAGCGCAAGCCCGAGCGGAGATTTGTCGCTGACGACGCGTTGGCAATGGCGCGCCAACTCGCGGGAATTCCAGATGCGCAGCCCGTTCTGCGACCGGCGCTATTCTGTGTCGAGGGCGAACCGCAGGCTTGTCATCGCAGCCTGGCAGCCGCAGAAATCGCCAAGCAGCTGGGCGTGGAGGCGCTTCACATACTTGCTGATTAGGAGGATTCTTGATGACACAAGTATTGGTAGTTTGCAAGACGCGAATGAAACAAGGGCTTTGCCTGGGCGGCTTCACATTGCCAGGCAAGCAGAAGATCCGCCTGTTGACCGCCGATGGGCAAAACCAGCCGACCAATACGCCTTTCCAGGTCGGCGAGATCTGGGAATGCCTGCTCGACCCCGTGCGTGATGCACAGAAACCGCACACCGAAGATATGCGCGTGCTGCGTCAGCGCCGCCTGCGCCAAATGTCAGATGTCAAAACCTGCTTGCTGGCCGAGTTGAAGCAGGCGCCGCGGCGTCTGGGCGAGGCTTTTAACGGGACGTTGCGCCTGACCGAGCGGGGCAGCGCCTATGTGAGCGAAAGCGGGGACCTGCCCGACTTTGCGCACGACTTTTGGCAGCCGACGATGGGCTTGCGACTGCAAAGGGATGGCAAGCGCGCCTATTATGTGTTTGAAAAAGCGGCGCCGCGCCCGTTTCGTCTGCGTTATGTCGGTGTGGACAACTGCCCAAAGCGCATCCCGCCCGGCAGCCTGCTACACTTGTCGCTGGCGCGCCCCTGGCAGCCAAAGCCAACTGTCGAAAAGCGCTGCTACTTGCAGCTTTCGGCGGTGTATGTTTAGCCCAGCAAGCTGCTTACCAAGTCATAACACTGCACGTTGGTGCGCCGCCCGTATGGCATCGGCTAGCGTACTGGGTTGAACTTCATAACCATCAAACTGGTGAATGTTGTCGTTCTTTACATGAAGTTGTCCCTCGCCCACATTACCGCGATGTTGCCCTTTAGAATAATACCGATTTGTTTCAACTTCGCGCGACGACAGCACCCAATAGCGGATTATGTCACGCCATACTGCGATCCATACGAACACATCGCAAAGGTCGGGCTTTATCTGCTGGAAATTCATCCAAAAGCGTTTCTCGGAATCAGATGCCAAGGCCTTTTCGGACATAGCAGCCGCCGAATCCAAGTCGACTGCTCTTGATGATTTAATCTCAATGCGAATGCCTTCAAGGAAGGCGTCGTACTCCCCTGCTTGATATGATGCATCAAGATCCCGTGATGGCTTTCTAATTTCAGGAATAATCGACTTTAATTGCCCATAAGCCCATGTATCTCCAAATCGTCTTGAAGTGAAATCGAAAAGATGAAGAAAGCAGTTCCTCTCGATATACTTATCTCGCAGTTCATAATACTGATCCAAACTCAATGTATCGACACCAAGCAAGGTCGATATAATGTACTCATATTCATTGAACGGATATGCCGATTGAAGCGACTCAAGTCTTATCCTGAATTCGCCTTCATTGGGCAGTTGTGACAGAAGCGCATCCAGCTCTCTTGTAAGATGTTCCATAGTTCCTCACAGCAATGCGCTTTGTACGGGTAGTTCATCTTTGATTATCATCTTGTCGGAATCAAGCTCCGTCTTCCAGGTTTCCAACTCGCCCAGTTCATGTTCAAACGGGTTTCCATTTTGCCATCCCGCACGCCCGGTCGCCCGATAATGTTCAAGGCGGCGAATTGTGATTTCAGCAAATACTGGGTCTATATCCACCGTATAGCACTTGCGATTCAGAAGCTCGCAAGCCAACAACGTCGTGCCCGAATGGGAAAAGAAATCAATGACCAAATCGTCCGCGCAGGAACTTGCTCTGATTATGCGCTCAATGCTCTTTAACGGTTTCTGCGCATAGCAGCCGCTGACATTTTCATCCATCCGATAGAACACTTGCTGCACATCAATCCATACATTGCTGGCGCGGATATTATCGGATTTGCTGCGTTGTAAGTTCTCAGTTACTTCACCGTTTACAGTTTTATAATAACCTCGAAGTACCTTTGGAATGTCGGTGTACTCCACTTGGAAATCAGGATTGCCCTTGATGTAATAGAGCAACTCTTGTCTGACAGCCATCCAATTCTTTTGTGTGCCATAGCCTCGCTGGTTTCTCATCGTAATAAAACTTCTCGGACGGAAGCTCTGCCCGCGCATCATAATCATGAAATCCGGCAGTGGCTGGAATCCGTTGTTCTGGTCTGCGCCAATCCACACATACAGGGAGGCATCGGCAGACAGGGCATCAAAAGTTATTGATACCCATTTGCTACAGCAGTCAATAAACTCAGACACTTGCTGAATCTCAAAAGCGACAACATTGTAGGGTGGATCATGAATCGCCAGCGCGGCTCGGTCTTTGCCCATCAACCTGGTTATCGCATCAGAATCAGTCGCATCAAGACAACCCACGCGATGACCGTTCACTTCATCTTCCCAAATCTCTCCCGGAGCCAGGCGACAGTAGGGAAGCAACTGGCTTCTCAATGCTTCAGATTGATCCAATCGGGGAAGTGGCTGCTTCTTCATCGTGTCAATGTTACCATCTGATCGCTATACAGATTATGGCAGAATCCCAATACAATACGTTCCGCAAATCAATTCATTAAGGACAGTCTCCCATGACTCAAGTCCCCGCCCGCGCAGACATCCCCAAGCAAGCCACCTGGAATCACGAGAGCGTCTTCGCGTCTTTTGACGACTGGCGCGCCGAATACAGCGCTGTTTCCAGCCAGCTCGGGCAGATCGCGGCTTTCCAGGGCGCCCTGGCAGACAGCGCCGAGCGACTCGCCGAGTACTTCGACTGCTACCAGGCATTGGCGCGGCGGGTATGGACGCTCTATATGTACACCGCTATGTGGCAAGCCTGCGATGGCGAAAACGAAGCCATCAAAGGCATGCTGGGGCAGGCGCAGGGACTGGCCGGGCAGTTCCTTTCCGGCGCGGCTTTTGCCCAGCCCGAGCTGCTGGCGATGGACCCCGGCGACTTGCTGCAGTGGACACAGTCCGAGCCGGTCATGCAGCAATATGAGCACTACATTGACGACCTGCTGCGCAAAAAGCAGCATGTGCTGTCCGCCGAGGTCGAAGGCGCCTTGGGCTTGCTGAACGACCCGCTCGGGCGCATCGAAAGCATCCGCAGCGCGCTGAACGACATGGACCTGCGTTTTGATGACGCGACCGACTCCAGCGGCGCGCCACAGCCTTTGATCCAGAGCACGCGTGACAAGCTGCTGGGCGAAAGCGACCGCCTAACCCGCCAGAGTGCCTGGCAGAATTATGCCGACAGCTACCTGCGCTTTCACAACACGTTCGCCACAGCCTACCTGGCATCGGTCAAGAGCAATGTTGTGCAAGCCCGTTTGCGTGGTTATGACAGTGTCTTGCAGGCCAAATTGTCGCCGGGCAATATCCCGCAAGAGGTCTTCCACAACCTTATCGACACCTGCAAACGACACCTGCCGACCTGGCATCGCTATTGGGATGTGCGGCGGCGGGCGCTGGGCTATGAAACTATTCATCCCTGGGATATCTGGGCGCCGCTGACCAGCGATGATCCACAACTGAGCTTCCCGGAAGCTGTCGACATGATCGCGGCGGGCATGATGCCGTTGGGCGATGAGTATGTACAAACCATGCGGCGCGGCTGTATGGCAGAGCGCTGGGTCGACCATGCCATCAACCGCGGCAAGTCTGAAGGCGCATTCTCGTATGGCACGTATGACAGTCACCCTTTCATCATGCTGAGCTTCGATGGCAAGCTGGGCGCAATGAGCACGTTGGCGCACGAGCTAGGGCATTCCATGCACAGCTATTACAGTCGCCGGCACCAGCCTTTTGTCTACAGCAACTATTCCATGTTTGCCGCGGAGGTGGCGTCCAATTTCAATCAAGCGCTGGTGCGGGCGCATCTCTTCGCCCAGAACAACGACCGCGCGTTTCAACTGGCGCTCATCCAGGAAGCGATGGACAACATCCACCGCTACTTCTTCATCATGCCGACTCTGGCGCGCTTCGAGCTGGAAGTGCATACGCGCATGGAAAATGACGAGCCGCTGACGCCAGCCGCGCTCAACGAAATCATGGCGGGCTTCTTCGCAGAGGGCTATGGCGAGACGATGACGGACGATCCAGTCCGTACCGGCATCACCTGGGCGCAATTCGGTCATCTTTACGAAGCCTTCTATACATTCCAGTACGCCACGGGCATATCGGCTGCGCATGCCCTCGCCAACGCGATCCTGGCTGACGAGAGCGGCGAGGCGGTTGAGCGCTATCTGGCTTTCCTGCGGGCGGGCGGCAGCCAGTATCCGATTGACGCGCTGCAAATGGCCGGCGTGGATATGTCGACGCCGGCGGCTGTGGAAGCGACCTTCGCTGTGTTGGGCGGGCTGGTTGATCGGCTGGAGGGCTTGATTTGAGCGCTGCGCCAGGCGCTTCAATGCGGATAGACCGCGACACGGCGATTGCAATGGCGGTGCATACGGGCAATTATCTGTATGCACTACGCGATGATCAGCACTTTTGGGCACTGACGCTGATCATATCCAATCTCTTTGAGTTGGTCGGGGAAGGCAGCGAAACACTTGAGCGCTTCGATGATGGAGTGCGCAAAATTGTCAGGCAGAGAACAGACCGCGAAGTTGCGCTTGGCTGGGATATCGGCTGCCTCGCCAGAGCCATTCGAAACATAATCGTTCACGGGATGTCGCTCGAAAGAACACAGAGGAAGAATTTCAACAGTCGCGAAAGAGTGACGGTTGTAAGCATTGGCTTCATTTCAGCGTCTATAGACCAAATCAAGGGTTATGTTTATGATGTTACTCTAGTAGGAGACGGGCAGTATATCATTCACTTTTCTCCATCGGTATTTTGGACCTATGTCCAAGAATGGCATAAGGGCAGGGAGTAAGAATGACGCGTAAACGTTATGTTTTGTACGAGCCAGGGGGGCGGCAAGCGCGCGGATTTGCATTCGGCAAGCTTGTCGAAGTCCGCTATATTGACGTGGTGCGGACTACCATCGAATCCTCAGACCATAAAGAATTTATTAAGTTGCTTGAGCAAGCGCAGCTTACAGAAGAAGACCTGCGCGAATGCCGCGTTGGTTATGTTGATGACAATGGCGTCGGCGACTACTACGATGCGCTGGAATTTCTCGCTAAGGACGGCATGATGTTGTCACCCACAACCACAGCCGAGGGTGAACCGCAGTTGTAGGGGGGCGAGGCGCTGACTCGCTGGCCTGTCACTTGCGCTCAAACAAGGCGGCTTTTGGCGAATGACAAAGCAATCTGCGCTGCTGCGACTATCCCAGGCGCTTTCGCGTCCGCGTCTGGCGCTGTTGATGGTTGCTTCGCTTGGTTTGCTGCTGCGAATTCTATATGCCGCCGCGATTTATGAACCATCGCTGCTGGCCTATGGTCTGGACGATTACATTCTCTATCGGGTTGGCGCAGAGTTGATCGCGGGTGGCGATCTGAGCTTCAGCCACGACCTGTTTCTGCTGCGTCCGCCCCTCTTTCCGCTGATGGTGGCCGCGTTGCAATTGAACGATTTCGCGGTCATCGCAGCCAACATCCTGCTCGGCACAAGTGTCATTCCCTTGACCTATATGTTGGCGCGGATGATGCGCCTGTCGCCCCAGTGGTCTTTGCTGCCAACGTTCTTGGTCGCGCTGGACCCGACAAGCATCAAACATGCGGGCGTCTTGGCTGCCGAACCGTTGGCGAATGCGCTGCTGGCTTCCGCCTTCGTCTGCCTGCTTGCCACTCGCACAGCGCAACAAGGCAAGATGGCGATTCTCTGGGGCTGGCTGGCTGGCGGCTGCCTCATCCTGTCGGCATTTGCTCGCCCGGCCGCGTACATGCTCTGGCTGCCAATGGGGCTGTGGCTGCTGGGGACGATTCGTCGGGGGGGGGGGGGGGGGGGGGGGGTTATTCTGCCGCTGCTCGCCCTGGTCTCGCTGCCGCTGCTGGGTATTGGGCTTTGGCTAAATCATGGTCTGGCAAGTTTTGGACACAACACTTTTTCCACAATTGGCAATTGGAATCTGCTTTATGTGCGCGCGGCATCGGTCAGGTATCAAGCCACGCAGCAAAATATCGACGCGGTCTATGCCGAATTGGCGGGGCGGGTAGAAGCGCGGCTGGGCAATGACACAGCGGGAATCACGGCGGCGCGGCGTCATAATCATTACACGGGCAGCCCGGAGTTGCAGAACGCGCTGACAGCTGTCGCCCTGGAAGTAATCCTGGAGCACCCGCTGCATTACATCCTCACCATACCGGTTGGCGTCTATCGGCTCTTGATCAAGGTTTCGGGCGGGCTTTTTTGGCTGGGAATCGGCTGGAATGTGCTTCTGCTGGGGCTGGCTTGCGGGGGACTATGGCGGCTTGTGGCAACGCGGCGCTGGCTGGACGCGCTGTTCTTGCTGCTGCCCAGCGCCTACTTCGTGATCGGCACGTTGCTCTTTTTCACTTCCGGCATAGACAGTCGCGCCCGCGTCATGGTGACACCGCTGCTGGCTGTCATGGCGACTTATGGCGCGCAGTGGTGGCTGGAGCGGCGGACTGGCAAAGGGCGCGACCTCGTTTAATATCGCGGACATCTCCAGATCTGCGCAGTTCATCTGAATTGATTAGAACATCTGTGCTATTTTGTGCTATACTGTCTTTGGCGAGGCAGCCGCTCGCCTTGCCATCCGACAGAACAGGCGAAAGGCTCTGCCAACATGAAATACCGCGACAACCGCAGCCGCAGCATCTTCAACTTCATCTGCCGCTACATCCGCCAATATGGCTTTCCGCCCACACTGCACGAGATCGCCGCCGCCACTGGCTTCAAGTCCAACTCCGGCGTCATCCGCCACCTGGACAAACTGGAAAAGTGGGGCTGGATCGAGCGCTATCATGGCAATGCCCGCAGCATCCGCCTGTTGCGCAGCTGTGACCAAGCTGCCGTCAGCGAAAGAGCGAACCGCCCGGCTCGTCAATACTTTCGGCCGCGACGATGAGGCAGGTATGCGGCAAGACATAGAATTGATAGAGCGCGCCGGTTGTGAATTGCCGCGCCAACCCAGCATCCAGCAGCTTGTAGGTCTGCAGTTCAATGCGCAACGTGCAGTAGAAGGGATGCACGCGCAAGGTGTGGCGGCTGGTGCGTCCTTTGATGATGCGCACGGTCTGCGCCTCGCGATCCAGCTCCAGCGCTTGCACGAAACGGTTGCAATCGGCGGCAAAATATAGCATGACGCCAACCACCAGCGCCTCAATGCCCAGGGCGATGGGCAGCGCCAGCACGCGCACGAATGTCAAGACCACCACGCCGATGGTCAGTCCCAGCGACACCACCAGCGAGCGTCGGACGAATTGCGCGGTGCGCGTCTGAAACTCCGCCAGCTGCTCGTGCAGCGAGCCCAACTGCGCCTGGCTGAGCAATCCCAGACGGTTGCTGTTGAGATCCGCGGGCGAAGCGGCGATGACCTGTTGGCTGGCGCGGCGCAATGGACGCTCTTCCTGCTCGGCTTATGCTCTACAGGCTAACTGTAGCAGAAATGGACGCGGCGCTCAAAAACCGGCGAATTCGCGCAGGTATGTGGTCAACTGCTGGCGGGTAAAGGCATAGGCGCGCGCTTCGACATCGGCCAGCAGGCTCGGGGCAATATGCCGCCACAGATGCTCGTGCAACTGCGCAGGATCATCCAACACGCCGCGCACAGCCTCTACATCGCAGCCCAGCCGCCGACTGAAAATGGGCAGGGTCTGGCTCTGGCCGCCGGGAGCAACCTGTCGGGAGACGAAGTCGCGCCAGTCGCGCAGGATGTCGTCGCTCAGGAAGGGCAGCCAATCATGCGGCTGGCAATGTGCCAGGCTGTCGGCTTGCCAGGCATGCAGCTCGGCTTGGTCGCGCTCGTCCATGACGGTGAGGATGAGATGCAAGGCGAAGAGCTTGTCGCGCCAGTGGCTGACATCCCATTCGCGTCCCCAAAAGTGCGGACGCACCATATTCTCCGCCCAGAATTCGTCCAGCGCCAGGTGCGCGACATAGCCAGCCAAGAATGCCAGATGCGCATCGTCTTTTGCCTGCGCGAGAAGCGGATAACGCGAAAACATCGCGCGCCAGGGACGTTCGGTGATAGGCTGGTCGAGTTGATAGAAGTGCGTAACTTCGCGTCCGAGGCCACCGGTAACGCGCGCATCGGCGATGATGCAGCCCAGCTGGAAGGCCGGTCGCTGCTGCTGCACGAGGCTGCGCATGGTGACAGACAACTGCGCATCGACTAGCAAGCATTGGGACTGTTTGAGGTGGCTGAAGGGCGTTGGCATAGCGCTGCATTGTAGCAGAGCGGCGCGCGCAGCAGCAGGGTGAGCGTGAAAGGCGTTCACAGTAGCAACAGCGAATTCGTTGTGATAACTCGACCACTGAAGAGACACAAAGGGTGGCGCCGTGGCAACACAAGCGTCGCCCCGGCAAGTTGTCCACTGCGCTACATGTGAGTAGCGTCCACCGCCGCTCCGCTAGCCTGTCGCCTCGATCGCGCCGATATCGCAGCTGGCGCCTTGCGGACGGACTGTGCCGATCTGGTCAGTTGGGCTGCACAAGTAGAGATCGCCGGCATCAATGGCCGGGCTGCCGGGCGGCAGCAGATAATAGGCGGGACTGTCCTGTTCGGGCTGTGTCAGATCGCCCAAGAGCGGATCGACAGGCGCCGCATCGCAGGAGCCATCGCCGATCAGGTTATAGCTGCTGTCTTCCAGCGTGCCACTAACATTCACCGCGCAATCGCCGCCGTCATTGTACGCAACGATGCTGTGGCGCAGGAAGAGATGTCCGGCATCTTCGTCTGTCTCGCAGCAGACCATGATGCCGCCGCCGCTCTCTCTGGCGCTGTTATGAACAACCGTGACATGTTTTAGCGAGGCATCGTCATCGGCGATAGAAAGCGCCCCGCCATTTGTCGCGCTGTTTTCATAGAACGTGCTGTTGCTGATACGCGAACTGCCATCGCTGCTGTGCAGCGCCCCGCCATTATCGGTCGCCTGGTTGCCGCTGAACGTTGATCCGCTGATGCGCAGGATGCTGTCTTTCACACGCAATGCGCCACCGTCATCGGCTGTCAGGTTGCTGTCAAAGATCGATCCGCTGATGTCGATTTCTCCGCCGCTCGGGTGCATTGCGCCGCCATCATCGTCCGCCTGGTTGCTGCGGAACTGGCTGTCGCGGATGTCGATGCTGACATTTTGGCTGAAGATCGCGCCGCCATGGGTCACCGCGACATTGTCTACGAATATGCCGCCGCGCACGCCCAGGCTTCCATCCAGCAAATACAGCGCGCCGCCGTCGCTTGCTGCCGTATTGTCCGTGAAGCTGCTGCTGCTGATGCGCACTGCGCCCGCCTGGCTGTAGATCGCGCCGCCCGCGTCGGCCACGTTTCGCGTGAAGTGGCTGTCCATCACAACCAGCTCGCCCAGGTTGCAAACTGCGCCGCCAAACCGATCCGCGCCGTCTGCTGCGCCACAAAGCGCCCCGCCCATCCGCGCCTTGCCACGCGCCAGGGTGAGATTGCGCAACGTCAACATTCCTTCCGGACCGACCAGAAAGATGCGATAGCGGTTGTCGCCGCTTACAAAATATAGTCCTTTGCCATTGATGCTCAGCGCCGACTTGACGACCGGCAGTTCCTGATCCAGCAGCACATTCCCACTCAGCAGAATGGTGTCGCTGTCATCTCCGGACGCGCAACCACCAACCGCTTCGTCATCATTGGCAGCGGAGATGGCATCAGCCAACGTGCAGTCCGCCCCCAACTGGATGTCGGCTGCCTGCGCAGTCGGCAGCGCCACGATTAGCAACATTATTACGATTGTCAGACAGATTTTGCCTGTACCCATATCTCGCCTCCGCCTGTAGCTTGCCTACTCCACAGTAACACAGCGCGTGCCAGGCGCAATGCCATTTTCGCCCGTGAGCGGCGAGTTTCGTGTACATGGCCTTTCTCCATCGGCGGTCTGCTCACAGAATCCGCGCGTGCTTTGCCTCCCCCCGACTTTTCGGGGAGAGCAGCGAGGGGGCGCCTTCATCCAGCCCTACTCTCTGCGCAGCGCCTCGGCCGGTTGCAGCCTGCCCAGCAGCCAGGCTGGATAAGCGCTGGCCAGCAGCGCCGCGATCAGCGCCACAGCCAGCGCCTCGGCGAATTGTTCGGGCTGGGGCCTGAATTGCATTGTCCAGCCAAAGCTGCGCAGGTTGATGACATGAGTCAGCACCAGCGACATCGCCAAGCCGATAGGCAGCGCCAACAGTCCAGCCACCAGCCCCATCAGCCCTGTCTGCAACAGGGCGAAGCGCGTCAACTGGGGCGCTGTCATGCCGGTCGCCCGCATCACACCATACTCGCGCGCCTGCTCCAATTGCAGCGACATCAGCGCGGACAAGATACCGATGAAAGCCACCAGCGTCGTCAGCAAGCGCAGCGCCACCGTGATAGAAAATGTGCGGTCGAAAACTTCCAGCGCGCCGCTTCGCAGACTGGCATTGTCTTGCACCAGCAGGTCGTAATCGGCCAGGCGAGCGCGCAGCTCGTCAATTACTTCGGCGACATCGGCGTCCGGCTGCGTGAAGATCCCCAGCGAACTGAGGAAAGGGTCGTCGAAATAGCGGTCGTAAATATGCCGCGCCATGTAGACACTGCCCTGGTCGGTGCTGTAGTCGTAATAGACGCCGAAGACATCAAAACTGACTGCCCCGCGCTCGGTTTGCAAGGTGAGGCGGTTCTTCGATTGGTCGATGCTGCGCCGATGCGCGAATGACTCGCTGACCATGATTGCGCCGCCATCCAGCGTCGCCTGATGCTCTCCGGCTGGCGCAGTCGTCCATTTGAAGCGCCGGCCACTGCCTGCGATATCGAAGTCGCTGGCCAGCAGGTTAACCGGCGGCAGATCGGGATAATCGGGCGCGATGATGCTGATATGGCGTGCCGAAGACACCGCGCGCACGCCGGGCACGGCTTTTGCGATCGGCTTGACATGCCGCGACACATCCACGCTGGCATTGTTGGAAGCGAAGAGCGGCGGAGATACATACACCTGCGCGCCCAGCGATGTCGTCAGCCAGTCGGCCACAGTCAGGCGAAAGCTGCCGATCATGGCGCTGATGCCCACGATGACGCTAACAGCGATCGTCAGCGCGGCAACTGCCACTGCCGTGCGACTCAAGGAGCGGATGACAGCGCGCGCCGCCAGCACGCCCAGCACGCCAAACAAGGCGCCCATGAGCGGAGCCAGCAGCCGGCAGGCGACAAGCAGCGCAAGGGGCGTGAATAGCGCGCCGCCAACCACGATGCACATCAGCGCGACGAAGCTCAATGCCAGGCTCTGCCCCGCCGCCAGCAGCAGCAGTCCCAGCCCATTCAAGAGCGCCGCGACCAGCGTGATGAGAGGCAGTCGCTGCCGAGCGCCGACCTCCTGGCTGGAGCGCTTCATGACGCCGGCCGGGGGACTGCGCGTGGCATCCCAGCTGGGCAATGCCGCCGCCAGCAAACTCGCTGCCATGCCAATAGCCCCGCCTTTCAACAGAGTCTCCGGCGCGATGCTGATGCGCTGCACAGTGACGCTGAAGTACAAATCGCTGATGGTCTGGCTGACCAGCGCCAGCGCGCCCCGACCAAACATGATGCCCAAGGCCAAGCCCAGCGCCGTGCCCACCACGCCCAATATCAACGCTTCCAGAAGAATCAAGCAGAAGATTTGCGCGCGCGTCGCGCCCAGTGAACGCATGATGCCCAATACCACGCGCCGCTGCACCACGCTGAAGCTGATCGTGTTGTATATGAGAAAGACACCCACCACCAACGCCAGCCAACTCATCGCTTGCAGGTTCAGTTCGAATGCGGCGATCACTTGGTCGAGCGAGTTTTCCTGCTTGACATCGACCAGCTGCAATCCGATTGGCAGGGAAGCAGACAGCGGCGCCACTTCGTCTGCTGCCAGGATCAGGTCGATGCGGCTCAAGCGCCCGGGCAGACCGACCATCTCCTGCGCTGTGGCGATATCGCTGATGATGAGGTCGTCCAGTCCCTGACGGCTGGCTCTGTTGTCGGGCAGCAAGATGCCCACCAGCCGCGCCTCATTGAAACGTCCACTGGCGCTGATCTGCATGGCGTCTCCAACTGCCAAGCCCAGCTCGGCGGCCAGCGACTCGCTGAGAACAACTGCGCCCGGCTCTGTCATCAGGCTGGTCAGCGCGAAGATATCCAGCGCCGCGTCTTTGCCCGCCAGATAACTGCGAAATGGCTGTTCTGCCAGCGGGTCGATGCCCAGCAAGCGCAACGCCCGATCACTGCCTGGCACGCGCGCGTATTCACTGACGACCGGCGCGCTGTCCTTGATGCCCAGCTCCAGCCGCAGGCGCGTATAAAATGCCGAGTCGAAGCCGTTGGGACCGCCGATGATCTGGTGCGTTGCCCGTCCCACCAGGCTTTCGCTGCTGAGCGTGAAGGCGCGGCTGGCCGATGCATTGGCGATATCTATGGCGACAACCACGCCCACACCCAGCGCCACGCCCAGCACGCACATGGCGCTTTGAAAAAGACGCCGACTGATCGTGCGCAGGGACAAACGCAGAATGGCGGTCATGGGCGGGTCAGCGCGCTCAGATGCCGAACATCAGCCGAAAGCGGTCGAGCCGCGCCAGGTAGTCTTCCAGTCGCTCGCCATGCGGATAAATGGCGATCTCGGTCGCGCCCAGCTCAGCCCAGCCGCGCACGAATGTTTCCCATTGGTTTTCGTCAGTGCTTTCGGTGACCAGCCGCGCGTGCAAGCCAAGCGCCTCGCGACGTCCGCAATCTTCGGCATGCTGCCAATAGCGCTCGATGGAGGCTTTCGACTTGGCCGGGTCGCCGGCGCCAGCTACATAGCCATCACTGAGCCGTGCCGCCCGTCGCAGCACAACATCGGCTGTCCCGCCGATCCAAATGGGGATAGGCTGCTGGAGAGGCAGCGGGTTGATGCCAGCATCGTCAATCGTATCAAAGCGCCCACGGATATTGACCAGGTCGCGCGTCCACAGTTGGCGCAGGATGTGCATTTGCTCTTCGACCCGCGCGCCGCGAGTGGAGAAATCTTCGCCCAGGCAAGTGTATTCGACCTCGTTCCAGCCAATGCCGATGCCCAGCCGCAAGCGCCCGCCCGAAAGCAGATCGACCTGCGCGGCTTGCTTGGCCACCAGAGCCGTCTGTCGCTGTGGCAGAATCAGCACGCCAGTCATGAAACCGATGCGCCGCGTGAAAGCCGCCATCCAGCTGAAAAGCGTGAAAGGCTCGTGAAACATGTCCTTGTAGGTGTAGGGACGGCGACCCTCCCAGCCCGGTCGGTCGGGGTTTGCGCCCAGCACATGGTCGTAGGCCAGCAGATGATGATAGCCCATGCTCTCGGCCGCCTGGACAAAGTCGCGCAGGACATGCGGGTCTGCGCCAAGCTGCGTTTGTGGGAAAACAACGCCGAATCGCATCGCGCGCCTCCTTGGTTGATCGAGATATGCAACTATGGTAGTCGAATTGCGGTCCGCTTCACAGGTCTACTGCCTGGTTCGCGCCCCTCCCCGGTGGGTGATTGGGGGTAAAACTGGGGGCAGAGACGGTTGAAAAGCCCTACAGACGGCGCGCCCTTTCTGCTACGATTGCGCGGCGAAAACACAGCAATGTGGCGGAAAATGGCAGTCAAACGCCTGGTCTTGTATCCACAGCACGAAGCGCGACTGCGGCGCATCAGCAAGCCGGTCGCCAACCCACGCAGCAAGAGCCTGCGGCGGCTGATCCAGGACCTCAAAGACACGTTGGAGACACAGCCTGGCGCAGCCATCGCCGCGGCGCAGATCGGCGTGCTAAAGCGGGTTACCGTCGTCAAGTTCGGCCAAGACGATGAGGACGAAGAAGAACCCATGCTGGCGCTGATCAATCCCCAGATCCTGGCGGCGGGCGCAGACGAAGTCGGCTTTGACGGCTGTTTGAGCATCCCCGACATCTTCACCTGGGATGTGCCGCGCCCCAACTGGATTCAATTCCGCGCCCAGGGCGAAGATGGGCAGCAGATCCTACGCCGCGTGCGGGGCATGGATGCGCGTGTCATCCATCACGAAATTGACCACTTCAATGGCATTCTCTTCCTCGACCGCCTGCAAGACCCGACCGAGCTGTATACGCCTGTGCCCGGCGATAATGGCGAAACAGTCATGCTGAGGCTAAGCGACCTGCCGGGATGAGCGCATGAAGGGAGTGTCGAATTTGCTGGAATAAGACCCCCCTCGCCCCCCCCGAAAAGTCGGGGGGAGGCAACGACGCGCGCGGATTTCTTCGACAAATTGGGGATGGGAACGGGGCAACAATCGCTCAGCCTTTGATGCCCGATGTAGCGATGCTCTGGATGAAAGCGCGCTGCAGCGCCAGGTAGAAGATCAATACCGGGATGGTCACCAAGGTCAAGTAAGCCATGATCTCGCCCCAGTATGTATAACGTTGGAAGAAGTATTGCAAGCCGACCATGATCGGCCGCAGTTCTTCCGTGCGAACGGTCATCAGGGGCCAGATGTAGGCGTTCCACATGAGGAGAAACTTCAGGATGGCAACGGTCGCCAGGATGGGACCAGAAATAGGCATGACGATGCGCGTGAATGTCTGCCAGATGCTGGCGCCATCAATCCGCGCTGCTTCCACCAGTTCATCGGGCAAATCGCGGAAGTACTGATAAAAGAGGAATATGCCCAGCGAATCGGCGATGAAGGGAATAATCTGCACATGGTAAGAATTGAGCCAGCCGATCTCGAAACCGTCGGGACCTATCCAGGGCAGGCTGTTGACCACCAGCAGCAAGGGAATGGCGATCACCTCAAAGGGTACGATGAAAGTGGCAATAATGAGCGTCAGCATAAGCTTCTTCCCGCGCCAGCGCAGAAAGGCGAAGGAGAATGCAGCCATAGAATTGAGCAGGATGCTGGCCAACACAGCCACGACTGTGGTAAACACCGAGTTGAAAGCGAATTGTATGACCGGCACACGCTCAAAGGCGAAGGCGTAATTGTTGAGAGAAATATCGCCTACGGGCAAGAATGCGCGCAGCGAGCCGGAGTCGCGCAGCAATTGCAGATCCGGTTTCAAAGACGAGACGACCATAAAGACAATCGGGAAAATGAAGATCGCGGAAATCAAGATTAACAGCGCGTAACGCAGGCTGATAATCAGTTTATGTCGCGTTTCCCAAGTCATGGTCGCCATAGCTAGTCTCGGTCGCGCGTCAGATAGCGGTTTACAATGGTGATGGCCAGCACAACGACGAAGAGCACCACTGATATCGCCGATCCCTCAGCGATATCTTGCTTGTCATAACCGCGCTGCACTGCCTGATAGACGACGCTCTGCGTGGCGTCAAGCGGACCGCCGCGAGTCATGACATCGACCTGCACGAACAAGCCCATCGCCTGAATCGAGATCACAATGAGGATCAGCACCGCGGTATTGCGCAGCCCGGGCCAAGTTACATAGCGAAACTTCTGCCAGGCGCCGGCGCCATCAAGCGAAGCCGCCTCATACAGGCTGGTCGGTATCGTCTGCAAGCCGGACAGCCAGATGACCATGTGGAAGCCGACCGCTTGCCAGGCGGACATGGCGATCATCGCTGGCATGGCGGTATAAGGATTGCCCAGCCAATCGACCGGCTGAAAACTGCCGAGCGTGGCGATGCCCAGCAGTGTATTGAGCAAGCCGTTCTCGCCGTCGTAGATGAAGCGCCAAAGCAGCGATACCACCACCATCGAGACGACAACTGGAGCGAAATAAATGGCGCGGAACACATTAATGAATGGCAGAGCCTGGTTGAGCAAGAGCGCCAGCAGCAATGCCAGCCCGCCCTGCAGCGGCGCAATCACTCCGGCGAAGAGCAATGTGTTGATCAAGGCGCGCAGGAATACGACATCCGCTGCCAGGATCACCGTGCGATTCTCGCCCGATTGCCAAGAGACGAACTCGCGCAAGCCGCTCAGTTCGGGATAGTCCGGGTTCTTCCGCGTGAAAGTGCGCAGGCGCGGATAAGCTATGCCGCCGTCGTCGTCCCAAACAACAGCGCCGCTTTCGTCGCGTTCCGGCTCTAGCGTGAAAACACGAACGGTCAACAAGCGCTCGAAGTTGCGCATGCCGACCCATTCGGTCGGGTTCGGTGAAACCAGCCGCTGATTGGTGAAGGACATGACAAAAGCCATCAAAAAAGGGATGACCAAGAAAATGGTCAAGACGAGCAACGCGGGGAAGGCCATCAGCCAGCCCGCAATAGCCTCGTGGCGCTGGTACAAAGGCGCGTCCTTGGGCACGAGCAAGCGCACCCAGAGCGGCGCGTTCTTCCGTGTTTCCGCTGCGCTAATCATGAAGCTGTCCCAAGAGAATCCAATTTAGAATATAAGCAATACCAATCGTGATGTCAAAGTGTGTCATGTTTACAGGGGCGAGCCGAGGACCCGCCCATAGATATCGAGATGAGGGGCGACTCACGTGGTCGTGTAGACACTGACCGTCAGCCACCCCCGCATTTGCCTCGCTGCGATTGGCATAGCGCCAACTACATGTCGAAGCCATAGCCCATGTTGTCTTCGATGTCGGCATCAATTTCGTCAACAGCCGCGTCCAGCGTATCCTGAACATCCGCGCCATTGGCGATATCAGCCAGCGCTTTTTCGAAGATCAGCGCCAACGTGGCATAACCAGGCGTGACCGGGCGGATCAATGCCTGTTGGTTGCTCAGCTCATAGAAGACCTCCAGCGGACCGCCAGCCGAATAGTTCTCGCTCATGGCCGCGGCATTGGGGGTGGCCGGCGCCAAACCCGTCGCATCGCTGAAGGCTGTCAGCCACTCGTCCTGGATGGCGAATTCAATGAACTGGCTCACGCCTTCCGGATATTCTGTGGCAGAAGAAGCGCCCAACTGCCAAGAAGCGGCGCCAATGATGTTGCCATGCCCGAAATCGGGCGCGGGCAGGAAGATCAGGTCGTCGCCAACTTCCGCGAGCGTGGAAACGCCAGCCCAGTTCCCCATCCATTGCAAGGCGTATCTGCCATCAATGAAGCCGGACTCGCGATCGCCGGTATCTTGGGAAGTGCCCGGCGCCAAACCGCGCTCAAACAGGCTCTGCCACCACTCGCCAAAGGCGACCGCTTCGGGACCGTTAAGGGTACCTTCCGCTGTCGTATAAGTCGAACGGTCGATCATGTCGCCGCCGAAGCTCTGCAGGAAGGGCGAGAAGGCGTAGGGATACCATTCGCCAGTCCAAGCCATGCCTAGGTCAAATGCATAGTCGAATTCGCCGGTGGCTTGCAACTGTTCCAGGATGGCGTCGAATTCTTCGCCAGTCCAGGGCTCGTCCAGGGTCGGGATGCGGATGTTGTGGGCTTCCAGCACCGAGCGCCGGGCATAGATGGATACAGCTGCGTCCCACAAGCCGACTGCGTAGACTTCGCCATTCCATTCCCCGATAGGACCCGGCAAGAAGTCGTCCAGCGCGCCTTCGGACAATTCCAGGGGCGCCATCCAGCCAGCCCAAGCCCAGCCGGGCATGACGGGACCATCCACATCGATGATATCCGGCAAATCGCCGGCCGCGGCCGCCGCGACAATCGACGAGTTATATGACTCCTGTGGGAAAGCCTCCAAGACGACCGTGTATTCCGACTGCGAATCGTTGAAGGCTGCAATAAGATCGATAAACACCTGATGCTCAGCCGCCCAGGCGCCGCCGTGATACCACATGCTAAGTTCAACCTGCGCGGAGGAGATGCCGCTTAGCGAGAACAGCATCACAACAAAAAGTACGATGGATAGTGCTTTTTTCATTTTGAACCTCGTTTGATTGAATGTGCTGTCGATACTTGCTGAGAGTGAACTGCTGAATTTCTTGCTCTAAGCACCCCTCTTTCTGGCTATGATACCCGCTCAAATTAACAGATTACCAGATTGACGACAACTGCCAGACATCCAACCGCGCCAGCGCCTCGGGGGCCAGCACGTTCAGGCCGTCGTTCGCCGCGTCACTCACATAAAAGCGGCTGGTGATGCGCGCCCGTCCATTGGCGATCACCTCGATCACCGAGCCATCCAGCAGCACGCGCAACTGCAAGGTCTCGCCCGCGTCCAGCCGATGCGGGATGCCCTGCGTCTCGCTTTCGAGCTCGGTCTGCTCTCCCCGATACTGGCGTTTGACTTGCAGGGTCTGCGTCTCGCTGTCATAGACGATGCTGGCTTTTTCGCTGCCATCGGGGGATAGCGCCACTTCCAGCCCGCAGCTTGCCGCGATCTCTGCGTCGAAGACTGCCTCGATATCCAGCGACAAGCCGCGCGCCGACAAGCTGCCTTCAGCCACTTCTCCCGCGCTGTAGTGAGAATGCGCGCCGCGCAAGGTCTGCAAAGCCGCGACCGGCTGGCTGACCAGGCGATTTTGCGCATCCAGGCTCAGCAAACGCGGCACAGCTTGCACGCCTGTCCAGCCGGCTTCGCGCTGGGCTGCCTTGCCCCGCCCTTCGCGCAGCCAGGAATAGATCAACATGCCGCCATGCGCATCGCGGCCGCACAAGCTGGCATAGCTGCAGCCAGCGTCATAGACGGCTTCATGTTCGGGAGTAAAGCGCTCGTTTTCCAGCCGTCCGACAAAATACAGGGTCTGCGCGGGACTGTGGTCGAGCTGCGCCGACAGGATCAGCACCCACTTATCGCCCAGCGGGAAGAAGTTCGGGCATTCAAAGTTGCGTCCGTTGCGGGCTTTTTCGCCCACATAGAGCGGATGGGCATATTGCCAGTCGCTGAGGTTCTGCGAGCGATACAGCAGCACGGCGCCGCCCACGCCGACAATATGCGAAGCCAGCGCCATGTACCAGCAGCTTTCGCCGCGCCACACGAAGGGATCGCGGAAGTCGCGGATCTGCCCCATAGACGGCGGCACATCGCTGATGACGGGATTGCCGGGGTGCTTCTGCCAGCGCATCAGGTCATCGCTGCCGCGCGCCAAGCATTGCACTTGCACAGTGTAATCATCGTTGACGCCGGTGTAGAAGGCGGTCGGCCTGCCAGCATCGTCCACCATGCAGCCGGAAAAGATGCCGCCCCGGTCTGGCGAGTTGGGACTGGGCGCGATGGCGACAGGCAACTCTTGCCAGCGCACCAGGTCATCGCTGATGGCGTGCCCCCAGTGTATATTGTCGTGCCAGGCGCCATCGGGGTTGTATTGGAAGAAGAGGTGATAGCGCCCCTGCCAGTGAATGACGCCGTTGGGGTCGTTCATCCAGTTGGCAGCGGGCAAAAAGTGATAGCGGGGGCGGTGAATGTCTGCCGCATCCAGCAGACGAGGAATGCTGATGTCGCGCGAAGTGATTGGCATAGTGTCCATGCATGTAAGTTCGTATGGTATCGTTACCATACAGTATAGCGGAATCATGCATGATGCGCAAGGGTCAATTCGGTTGGCGCTATTGGAGACAGGATTACAAATAGGCCCGCCGATACGACTCCGCGCTGGGGCGAGCATCCAGGTTCTGCAGCGCCGCCACAATAGCATCCAGATTTGCCAGGTTGGTGATGGGCAGGAAGTCGTGCACATAGGGCAGCAGCGCCTGGGCCCCGCGCGTTAGCGGCTCATATTCGGGCACATCCAGCAGCGGGTTCAGCCAGATCAGACGCCGACAAGCCAATTTCAGCCGCGCCATCTCTTTGTGCAGCAGCGGGATATCGCCACGGTCCCAGCCATCGGTGATCAATAAGACGACCGCGCCCCGCCCCAGCACGCGCCGCGACCAGCGCCAGTTGAAGCGGTGCAGACATTCGCCGGTCATGGTGCCGCCGCCCCATTGCAGCACGGTCGCGCCAATATCTGCCAGGGCGTCATCGACATTCTTCTGGCGAATCTGCCGCGTGATGCGCGTGATATCGGTGCTGTAGACAAAAGACTCGACCTGGTAAAGCGAGCCAGCCAAGGTGTGCATGAAGTGCAGCAAAACGCGCGTATAACGTTCCATGCTGCCGCTGATATCGCAGAGCAGCACGACTGGGCGCGGCTTTTCTTTGTGGCGGTGGGTGGGCAGCCGCGCGACATCCCCTTGTTTGCGGATCATGTCTTTCATCAAGCGGCGCATATTGATCTGGCGGCCCTGGCCATTTTCGAAGCGGCGGGTGCGGCGCATGCCTAGCGAATCGGGCATTTTGGCGATTGCGCGCTTCGCCAGCTCCAGCTCGTCGGCGCTCATATCGGCGAAGTCTTTATTGCGCAGGCGCTCTTGCTTGCTGTAGGTGGGCACCAGAGCGATCATGCTGGAGTCGATATTGTTGGCATCGGCGCCATTTTCGCTGGGACTGGCATCGAGCGGCGGCAAGAATTGCGTCTTACGCTTGCGGCGTTCTTCGCCAAGTGATTGCAGGTTGAGCGTGGTGAAGCCATCGGCGGGGCGACGCCAGAACAAGTCGAAGGCTTCGTCAAAATAAGCGATGTCTCTGCGGCGGGTAACCAGGTGGGCGCGCAGGGTGAAATAAAAGTCTTGCTTGCGCCCCAGCTGGATGTGCGCCAGCGCCCGCGCCACTTCCATCATGCGATTGGGCGTGACTCCCATGCCCAGCGCCCGGCACACCCGTCCAAACAAAATCAGGTTATGCACCAGCTTGCCGCCGCGATAATCGTAAGGCGCTTCGGCTGGACCGAGGAAGAGGCCTTTGATGGGACCTTTAGGGGAGGGATTGTCGGACATGCCTGTTCTGTCCTAATTGGGGCGTATGCAGGGGCGCTTCACTGGAAAGCCCTCTCCCTGCACAAGCGCCCGAAAAGCTCTGTGGCAGCTCAGCCGGCACGCTGCGCTTCGACGCGGGCGCGCTCGATCATAGTCTGGATGGTGGCGGCATCCAGCATTTCGACATCGTCCTGGTATTTCAATATGACGCCCAACGTATCTTGCACAGCTTCCAGCGACAGCTCGTTTTGGTCGAGCGCGATCAGAGCGGCTGTCCAATCCAGCGTTTCGGCGATGCCCGGGCGTTTGAAGAGCTCCATAGTGCGCATGTCCTGGATGAACGCAGTGATCTGCCGAGCCAGCATGGGCGCCACATCGGGCGCTTTTCGCTCTACGATCTGCAGCTCTTTTTGAAATTGCGGATAGTCGATCCAAAAGTACAGGCAGCGCCGCTTTAGGGCATCGTGAATCTCGCGCGTGCGGTTGGAGGTGACGACGACCACGGGCGGCTGCGTGGCTTTCAATGTGCCCAGCTCGGGGATAGTGATCTGAAAGTCGGAAAGCAGCTCCAGCAAGAAGGCTTCAAATTCTTCGTCGCTGCGGTCGATCTCGTCAATGAGCAAGACGGGCGCAGCGCCATTTTGGCTTTGCTCGATGGCTTGCAACAGCGGCCGCTTGAGCAAGAAGCGCGGCGAAAACAGCTCGCTTTCCATATCTTGGCGCGATAATCCCTCACGTTCCATCAGGCGCAAGTGCAAGATCTGCCCGGCGTAATTCCATTCATAAACGGCGGTGTTGATGTCGAGACCTTCATAACACTGCAAGCGGATCAAATCTGTATCGAGCATGGTCGCCAGCACTTTGGCGATTTCTGTTTTGCCGACGCCGGCATCGCCTTCCAAAAAGAGCGGTTTGCCCGTCTTCAGCGCCAGGTAGATAGCCACCGCCAAGCCGCGCTCGGCGATGTAGTCGTGCTGGCTGAGTGATTGCTGCAAGTCGTCAACGGAGTTGTGCATGGACTCATTCTCGTCCCGCTGGGCAAGTTGCAGCAATCATAATGCAGGGGGCGGGGGATTTGCAGGGCAAAAGCGCGCTCAGCCGATCCAGTCTTTCCACATGCCTTGCGGCTGCTTGCCCATCGCCTTCATATAGACACTGACCTTGCCATAGAATATCAACAGCGCCTCACGAAATATGTCGAGGCTGATGTGCAGTTCGACTTCATAGCCGTCGCGGTCCATCTTTTTGCTGCGCATGTCATCGTCGGTGACCGTGCGCAGCGCCGCTTCCAGCTCGGCATCCAGTTGAGCATACCATTCCTGCAGGGCGGCTGAGTTGCGCAAGTAACGGTCATCTTCGCTGCGCCAACTGAAGTCGATCTTGAAATTGTGGAAGGACTGCGCATAGGCCTGCTGCGTCTCGCCCAATTCGCGGCAGAGCTCGCCCAGCGTGGGGTTGTGTCCGCCCGGCGAGAAAGCCAGGTCGGCGTCGTTGATGTGGTCAAAGAGCTTGTCGCGCAGCCCAATGTACATACGGTTTAGCTCCCAGAAACGTGCGATTTCGGGGTGCATGGTGGTCTCCTCTGTGCCTTTGTTTTCTCAGCGGACGACCCATTGGCTCGCCCTTACAGCACGTTGTTGAGGTTCAAGAATCGGCTGTTCTATCTCTCGGCGATGCCTGCCTCGCGCATCAATTTGCGCAGGGCGGCCACTGCCATCGCCATGCCTTTCGCGCCGCTGAAGCCACTGGAATGCCGCGCTTCCAGCAAGTGCGGCTCCAAGGACAGCAGGCCCTCGTAGCCCCAGTCTCGCAGACGCGCCAGCAAAAGCGCCACTTGTCCATCGCCGCCGCCAGCCACAGTAACCTGCGAACGTTCTTCGCCATGCGCGCTCTGGGGCAGCTTGGCATCTTTGATGTGAATATAGCCGATGTAGGGATGCAGAGCGTCCCACCATTGGTCGACTTGCCGCGCCGCGCCACATTGCACGAAGTTGGCAGGATCCCAAATGAAGCGGAAATGCGGCGAGTCGAGGGCTTGCATCAGCGCCAGACAGCGCTCGGGCAGGTCGCCCACGACGCCTTTTTCGTTCTCCAGCAGCAACTGCAAGTCGTGTTGGGCGGCGATCTCGGTCAGCACGCCCAGCCGTTCAATGGCTTGTTGCAGCGCGTCAGAGGCGTGCGTTCCCGAAGGATAGAAGCTGAAGATGCGGATATTGCGCGTGCCCAGCGCCTGGGCGGTAGCGCCGATGGTCTTGAGTCGCTCGCTTTCGATTCTGATGTCGTCGTCGATTGGCGACTTGCCGATCGGGCTGCCCATGCAGGCCACTCGCACGCCCTGCGCCTGGCAAAGCGACTGGATGCGCGCGATCTGCTGGTCGGTGAATAGGCTGCAATTGACATCCCAGGCCGCCCGCACATCAATGTGGCGAATATGCAAATCCGTCAAAATGCGCAATTGCTCTGCAAAGTCGCTGGCGGTTTCATCGCCAAAAGCGCTGATGATCATGGTTGCATTGTCCTAGCTTGTTTTGGCGATATTTAACCACAGAGGCGTTGCGGGTCAAAGGACGGATAGACTGCGAAGGGAATCCGGGTCGTTTTTGAATCCGACTCTCCGACTCGTTACAATGCGCACATTCCACAGCTTGACGAGGCGCGTATGTCCCGACCGAACTTCATTCTTATCTTGGCTGACGATATGGGTTTCTCCGACATCGGCTGCTATGGCTCAGAGATCGCCACGCCCAACCTGGATCGCCTGGCGAGCGGCGGAGCGCGCTTCTCGCAGATGTATAGCTTCGCCCGCTGCTGCCCGTCTCGCGCGGCGCTGTTGACCGGCTTGCATCCGCAGCAGGCTGGCGTCGGTCACATGATGCAGAATCGCGGCACGCGCGCCTATCAGGGCTATCTTCGCGACGACGCCGTTACGATCGCCGAGGTGCTGAAGGGCGCGGGCTATCGCACCATGATGAGCGGCAAATGGCACACGGGCGGAGAATATGTTGCGCGCGACGCAGCGAACTGGAGGCCGGGCGAGCCAGGCTATCCTACGCCAACGCAGCGTGGCTTCGATCGCTTCTTTGGCACGTTGGCCGGGGCTGGCAGCTTCTTCCATCCGCACGCCCTGATGCAAGACGACGAGTTCGTGGACGAGCTGCCAGACGGCTTCTATTACACCGACGCCATTAGCGATCATGCGGTGGATATGATTGACGAAGCCCAGGCCGACGAGCTGCCATTCTTCTTGCATGTCGCCTATACCGCGCCGCATTGGCCCCTGCATGCCCCGCCGGACGATATCGCCAGGTACGAGGGCAAGTATCGCGGAGGCTGGGATACGCTGCGGCAAAACCGTCATGAAGAACTCAACAGCCTGGGGCTGCTCGATCCGGTCTGGCGCATCTCGCCGCGCGATGCCGACTCGCATGCCTGGGCAGACGAGAAAAATAGCGATTGGGAAGACCTGCGCATGGCCACCTATGCAGCCATGATCGACCGCATGGACCAAGGCATCGGCAAGATCTTGACGAGGCTGGACGCGCTGGACATCACCGACAACACCATGATCATCTTCTTGTCCGACAATGGCGGCTGCGCGGAATACCTGGCGGAAGACGGCTGGATCAACTCCTATGTGCCCAACCTGCCCGATGGACGACCGGTGCGCATCGGCAACCGGCGCGACCTGAGTCCGGGTCCTGCCGATACGTATATGAGCTACGACCTGCCCTGGGCGAATGCCTCCAATTCGCCCTTCCGTCTGTACAAACATTGGGTGCACGAAGGCGGCATTTCCTCGCCCTGCGTCGTGCACTTTCCCGCCATGATCCAACAGCCCACCGTGATTCACAGCCCGATTCAATTCATTGATGTGCTGCCGACATTTGCCGAGCTGGCTGACGCCGCATATCCGCGCGAATACAATGGCGCTGCCATCCAGCCTGTCGAAGGCCAGAGCTTCTTGCCGGCGCTGGGCAACCCGCATTGGCAACGCGAAAAGCCGCTCTTTTGGGAACACGAGGGCAATCGCGCTATCCGCATGGGCGAATGGAAGCTGGTCAGCAAGCACCCGGGCGATTGGGAACTTTACAATATGACCGAAGACCGAACCGAGCTGAATGACTTGCACGCCGGCGAGTCGCAGCGTGTGAGCGTGATGAGTGGCATGTACGAGGCTTGGGCGCAGCGCTGCGAAGTGCGAGAATGGCCCCTGGAGCGATGATGTGGCGAATGTCGGTCGTTTTCCCTGATTGCGCTCTACCTTATTAAGGCTTCGTTACGATTTGTGCGTCGGCACACATCCTTGTGTTACTATCAACTGCGTAGACCAATAGGTGTTGCGTGAGGTGAGGTCATGCATTCAGCGCCAATGACCCTGGGAATCGAAGAAGAATATCAGCTGATCGACCCAAGGACGGGCGATCTGGCGGCGGCTGTCCAGCAGTTGCTGCACGATGAAGGCTTGCGTCAGATCGGCGAGCAGGTCAAGCCAGAGTTCATGCAATCGCAGATCGAGATCGGCAGTGCGATCTGCGCGAATGTGCAAGAAATTCGCAAGGAGTTGATCCGCTTGCGAAGCGCTGTGGACAAGGTAGCTGCGCGGCACGGCTATGCCATTGTCGCCGCCAGCACACATCCTTTTTCCAAATGGGAAGAGCAATTGGCGAACCAGGGCGAACGTTACGACGATCTCAAGGAGTATATGCAAGAGGTGGCGCGGCAGATGCTGATCTTTGGCATGCATGTACATGTCGGCTTTGGCACGACGCCGCCCCAGCTCGACTTGCTGGTCGATATCCAAAATCAGCTGCGCTACTTTTTGCCGCATCTGCTGGCATTGACGACCAGCTCGCCCTTCTGGCACGGGCATCCGACTGGTCTAAAGAGTTACCGCAGCATCATCTTTGAAGACCTGCCGCGCACGGGCATCCCGCCCATCTTCACCTCGTTCAGCGAATACAGCCGACTCATCGAGACATTTGGACAGGTGGGCACACTGGGCAAGGGGCGCAAGGATGGCAAGGCGGATTACACGAAAATCTGGTGGGACAGCCGCCCGCACGAAGATTTTGGCACGTTGGAGGTGCGCGTCTGCGATATATGCACGACAGTCGACGAGGCGGTTACCATCGTCGCGCTGGTGCAAGCCCTGGTCGCCAAGTTGATCCAGCTGCGCAACCAGAATCTCAGTTGGCGCATCTATCCCAACGAGCTGATCGCCGAGAACAAATGGCGCGCCGTGCGCTGGGGCTTGGATGGCAGCCTGATCGACTATGGCAAGCAAGAGTCCGTGCCCATGCGCTCTTTGGCCTACGAGCTGCTGGAGCTGATCGATGATGTCGTTGACGATCTGGGTTCACGCGCCGAGGTCGACTATGTGCACAAGATCCTGGAATCGGGCACCAGCTCCGACCGACAGCTGGCGGCCTATCAGTCGGCATTGGCAGAAGGCGCGACCCGCGACGAAGCCCTGCGCGCCGTCGTCGATCACCTGCGCGCAGAGACGATGCGTGGGGTGGTGTAGGCGGGCATTCTGGACAGTACGCGGCTAACATGTGTGGCTGAGGTCAGATTCGCCCTATTGCCAGCCATGCGAACAAATGTTATGATATTCGCAATCCGCCGAGGTTAAACGCATGTCTTTGCAACGTACTTTATTGAGCGAGACTCCTTCCATGCCAGTCGACTTGGCAGTCGAGAAAAAGATCAGAGTGCGTGCTGTGGCTAACGACTGGATTTCCAGGAGTTTTCCTACGCATAGAAAGTACCTGCTTCACACATCTCCGAAATACAGCGCATCGGACAATGCCTGGACGATGTCCATATCGACCAGAAATCTGAATGGCCATTCAGTACCGGTAGGCAGCCTGGTAATAGATGGCAAAGATGAAGAGATAGTGGATGCGCCAGATATTGCCGGCGTGCAAGAACGTTTGCTTACCTTGTTGTCGGGCGAGGAGGAGCTTCCAACGTTGGACGAAGCGCAGATCGGGCACAACTTCGAGTTTCGACTGGGCGATGGCTTGGTTGGAGCCAATTCCTTGCCCGACAAGTCAATCGACCTGCTGCTGACAGACCCCCCATACGGAATCAGCAAGGGCTATACCTGCGAAAGTCAAGTGCCGAGGCGACTGCGCAAAGACGGAACAGACTTCATCATGCCAAAGGGCAATTTCGGCGATTGGGATAAGCCCATTTCACCAAGAGAATGGACACAAGGCGTCTTGCCAAAAGTAAGAGGATGGTTTGTAACCTTTTGTGCGCAGGCGCAGATAGGAGAATATTGCGAAATACTAAAAGACCACAAGTTTGTTGCAGTGGGCACGTTAGTATGGCAGAAGACCAATCCCGTTCCTTTCAATCATCGTTACAAACCCATTAACGCGTGGGAAGCTCTTGTGGTCGGAAAACGATCGGGCACAAAGTTCAATGGTCATGTCGTGCACAATGTGTTTGTTCACAAGTCGCCATCGCCACAGCAACGAATCCATACAACACAAAAGCCATTGCCGCTAATAGAACGGTTTGTAGAATTGTTCAGCGACAAAGGCGATTTTGTCTTTGATCCTTTTGCTGGCAGCGCTACCACCGTTGTTGCAGCAGCCGGCCTGGGCAGAACAGTGTTGGCTTACGAGAAAGATCCAACTATCTACCAGTCGGCTTGCAAGCGGCTGGCAGCCTTGAAAGGTTAGGTTGAGTTTGAATTCCCCCCGAAAGGACTTCGAGCAGGTATTCAAGCCTGAATCGAAAGTCTATCAAGTTTATTTGGTACTGAAAGATCAGCAGTGGCATTGCCGAGAATGCGAGTATCAGCACACAGGCATTACGCAAATCGCGGGAGGGTCGGGTATTCAAGGTTTGCAACGCGGGACAAAGTCGCGCCCTGGCATGATTATTGAGAGTGGCAACCACTTTTGCGTCAATTGCGATAGAAAGACACGGCATGATCGCTGGCAGGGAGCGTTTCAATCTTCTGTTCAAGGCGGCTCTATGCCCCAGTCCTTCGTCAAAAGAGTTCTGAATATTTTTGACAGCCGCGATGTAGTTGAGAATACGCGAAGAGTCGCAAATCAACTGACAATAGATCATAAGCTGCCGATGATTCGTTGGAACGATGAATCCAGCGCGCGTCTAACCGCCTACAGCGAAATGGATGACAGCGACATCAGGGAGCATTTCCAACTATTGAAAAAATCGAATGGAAGTGTAAGCCACAACTTGCTAAAGAGTAGAGCTTGCGAGCGCTGTTATCAAACCGGGCGGCGCGGTCAACCATTTGGCATTGCGTATTTCTATAGTGGCGGCGCAAAATGGCAGCCGTCGGACAAAAAAGACCCGACAGGCTGTATAGGCTGCGGCTGGTATGACTTTGCGCTTTGGCGTGATCACCTGAATAGCCTGATAAAGCACAGCGGTTAGCTGGCTATTCACCCGACTTCGCGCGGTTGCTGGCATAGCGCATGCTCAACTCCGGCTCGGCCATTTGCAAGCGCCGCGGCGGCAGACCGCGCACCACCGCCTCCAGGTCATCGACCACCATCTCGCCCAGTTCGGTCATCGCTTCGTCAACAGAACCGGCTCGATGCGCAGACAGCAGCGCGCCTTCTGCCCGGCGGATTGCATGGTCGGCTGGCAGCGGCTCGATCGGGAAGACATCGGTGGCCACCTTGAACTTGCCTGCCAGCGCCAGTTCGGTTAGCGCGTCAAAATCGACCACATGAGCGCGGCTGGCCAGCACAAAGACGGCGTTGCGCGGGATCAACTCCAGCAACTCGCGCGAGATCATCGCTCGGTTTTCCGCCGAGGGCACAGCCATGACGAAGATGAAACGCGAGCTCGTCAGCAATTCTTCCAGCGGCATTGGCGTGACGCCTTGCCGACGCAGGTAGCCATCGCTCAGCCAGGGGTCAAAAGCCGAAATCGTCACATTAAAAGGCTGCAAAAGCGGATGCAATGCGCGCGCCAGACTGCCATAACCGATGATGCCCACCGGCTTGTCGTAGAGCATAAAGGCGCCGACATTGCCATGCCACAAGTATTTTTCTTGGCCGCGCCGCATCAGGCGATCGCCATAGGCGATTTCGCGGGCAGAAGCGATCGCCAAGCCCAGCGAGAACTCAGCTACTTGCCGCGCGAAAGCCGGCGCTGCGCTCAACACACGGATGCGCCTTTTGTAGCAGGCATCGTAATCGAGACTGCGAGGGAAGCCGCCAGAAACATCCATGATCGCCCGCAATTTTGGGGCCTTCGCCAGCACATCGCCATAAGTCCAGCCCGAGCAGATCAGGGCTTCTGCAGTTGGCAGGGCGCGCAGAAAGTCGGCCTGCGGCATGGGCTCGTCATGCCCCCAAACGACATCGACCAGGTCAACCAAGCGCTGCTTGTCCGCCGGCGAAAAGATCTCGTCCATGCGCCGAAAATGCGGATCGACTATCACTGTGTTTTTCATCGCTGCCTCGCTGCCGACGCTTGTCCAGTTGTTTATTTGTGCCGCCGGTCGTACCACACAGGCAGCTCGCCCAGCGTCTGCGAGATGTGCAGCGCCGCCATTTGCAGCGCCGTGTTGGCTTCGCTGGCTTCCAGTGCCCAGACGCCGTCTTCGCGATCTGGTTCCGCCGCGCCCGGCAGCAGGGAGTATGTCCGCTTCACTTGATCGAGCAGCACAGGGACATAGCTGCCATCCAGCAGATGCAAGTTGATCTCGCCATGGTAATAGGTGCTGTGCGCGCTGCCGGTGAAAGGCAAGCGCCCCCGTCCAGCCGGCTTGACGATCTCGCTTACATACACCGATTGCACGCCGCCAGCGCTGATCTGCCAACGTTGCGAGTTGCCATGAAGGCCACGAATAGACTTGCTGTACGGATTGAAGACGATGGTATTGGTCGCGCGCAGGCCAACCCACAATTGGCGCAAGATCTGCAGCAGCAGCAGCGCCGCCACCACCAGCGCCAGATAGGGCAGCCAATCGGGATTGGGGATGAGCGTGCCGGCATTGGGCAAGCCCAGATCGCTGCCCAGAGTCGCCAGCGCGACCCAGATATAGATGATCATCCACAGCGCGTACCAGGCAATCTGACGCCGCCGCGCCGATTTCCAGCGTGATTGTCGCCGCAGCTGCAGCTCGCTTTGGGCTTCTGTGCGTTCCATCTGCCACATGCCGAGGTCCAGCGGCAGTTCAGCCAGCGGGACGGGTTGAGGCGCTGGTTCTTGCTCAATGATCTCGTCTCGGGTGATGAAAGGGATGCCCAGCGTCGCTGCCAAAGCTTCGCCCAGTTGCCGGGCTTTGGCTTCATGCAGATCAGGATCTTCATCGGTGAAGCGCAGGATCTCGAACCAGCGGCTGTTGCGCGCCAGAGAGATTTCTTCGGACAGCGTGATGCCCAGCTGCCACGAAGTCGATTGCCGCGACCAGCCCAGCAGCACCTGCCCCAAATCGTTGACCAGAACCTCGCCTGTTTCGGGCAGATCGCGGCTGACAGCGAATGCGCCACTAAAGCGAAGGGACAAGCCGCTCTTGGCTTCCAGCAGCAGCTTTGGTTCAGCGCGATTATTGAGCTGGATCAGCCGCCAAGCCTCGGCGTTATAATCGACAAGCGTATTGGGCAATACAGCGATTCGGGTCATAAAGAACTCTGGCTGGCTGGGCTTGGCTGCATTATGCCAGATGCCGCGCCAAACCAGTAGGGTCGCGCGCAGCTGCCCAGCTGCCCGACTATGCTTTTTGTCGCCGCGCTCGCATCAGGACCAAGAGGCAAAAGCTCGCGCCCATGCCCAACAATCCCAAGCCGCCCAGCGCCAGCGCATCGTCCGGGGCAACCTGGCTGATGACCAGCGCCAGCGCGCCATAGACCGCCGACGCAAGATACAGAAGCGCCAGGGTCTGTCGCTGTGACATGCCCAGGCAGAGGAAACGGTGCGATACATGGTCTTTGCTGGCCAGCATCAGCGGACGGCGTTCGAGCAGGCGCGTCAACACAGCCAGGTTGATATCCAGGATAGGCAGCGCCAGCACAAACACCGGCACCATCCAGGTTACATTCAGCGGCTGCGCGGAAAACTTGAGCTTGATCGCCAATATCGCCAGCACAAAGCCCAATGTATACGCGCCCATATCGCCCATGAAAGTGCTGGACGGATTGAAGTTGTATGTCAAAAAGCCGACCGCGCTGCCAAAGATCGCCGCTGCCAGCATGCTCACCAGCACCTGCCCCTGCGAAAGCGCCAACAGCAAAAAGAACCCGGCTGTGATGGCGGCTGTGCCCGCTGCCAGCCCGTCCATATTGTCGATCCAGTTGACGGCGTTGATCAGCGCCACGATCCAGAACACCGTCAGCGGCAGGTCAATGAGCGGGATGCTGAACAAGCGGATCTGCACGCCCGCAGCCGCAACCATCAGCGCCGATACCGTCATCACCAGCAAGCGCAGGCGCGGACTGAGGTGTTTTCGGTCGTCCAGGTAGCCGATCAGCGCCAGCAGAGTCGCGCCGGCCACGATCGCGCCCAACTCCACCAGATAGGCGGGGGGACTGAAAAGCAGCACCGACAGCACAAAGCCGATGTAGATGGCCGCCCCTCCCATCAAGGGCACATGGCTGGCGTGAATATTGCGTTTGTTGGGCGCGGCGGTAACACCCAGGCGCATGGCGATCTGGCGTGTCAGTGGCGTCAGGCACAGCGATGCGCCGAAACCCACAATCATGATGGGGATGAACTGCAAGTTGGCGTCCATACTTCGCAGTATACGCCGATTTCGTCTTTGCTGCGTGATGCGGCAAGCGCGACTCAACCGTCCGTCCACTCAAACTCGGCAGCAAGCGGCAAATGATCCGAGCCGATGGGCGCGCCAACAGCAGCAAAAGTCGGGCGCAGCGACTCGCTGTGCCAGATGTAGTCGATCCGCAGCAGCGGACGGATGATGCGCGGCAAACCGATCGCTTCGGCCAGGGGCCAGGTGCGTCCGGCGCCGGCGCCCGCCCCCCGCCAGGCATCGCCCAGCTGCCCAGCCAGCTCACCGTAGATAAGCGAGGTATCGCTCATGTTGAAGTCGCCAGCCACGATCGTTGCTGCGCTTTCTTCTGTCAGCAATGTCAGCAGACGGCGGATTTGGGCATTGCGCCGCGCTTCGTCATAACGCAGCAGCGCCTCGGGACCGATATCTTCATCGGCAGCTTGATTTTCCTGCGGCCGCAGCGGCAAGGTCAGATGCACTGCATACACAGCCAGTTCGCGCCCGTCTTGATCCAGCAGCAGGCGCAAAGCCAGGCGTCCGGGCTCATCTTCAATCGAGATGACCTCGCGCTGCAAAATGACATAACGCGAAAAGATGCGCACGCTGCCTTCAATATGGTCTTCGTGAGCATAGGCCTCATAGAGTGGCGCCAGGCGGCTGTCGTAGCCTTCGGCGGTCTCTTGCAGCACGATGATGTCGGGCGCTTGCTCCAGCAACCAATCCATCGCCCGCCCCAACTCGTGATTGCTGCCTTGCACATTAAAAGTGACCGCGGTGAAGGTGTCGCCCTTGGGTGGCGCGACCGGCGTATACAGCGCGGGCATCGCAAACCAGTACAGCCCTATGGCGATCAGCGCCAGCTGCAGCAGCACAGTCCAGCGCTGCGAATGGCTCGAGTCGGCGGACGGGGAGAATTTGCGCGGGCTGGACAGGCGTTTGCGAGCGCGTTCGCTTGGCTCGGATGTGGCGCGCGCAACCAGGATCGGCAGCGGAAAGGTGACGACCAGCGGCATAAACAGGTAGGGGGCGAAGGTGTTTGCCAGATCGAGCAGCGGGATGCCGTCCAGGCGCAGCAGACGCAGCAGCGCAAACAGCGTCAGCAGCAGCGCATAGGCAAACACAAGACGGCGCAAGGGGCGCGAAAGGAGTGAGAGCCAACGATGCGCGGTCGACCAGGACATGGTCCGCAGCCGCCTGGCCTAGAGCAGGATGAGCGCGGCGCAGATCAGCACGACGAAGAGCGCCGCCGCCAGTATGCCCATATTGCGCAGATCGCGGATGACGAATCCATAATCGGCGCGCAGGTCGTCTTCGGTGACTACTTTTGTCGGGTTTGCCAGCAGATCGGCGACATACTCGGCATCCAGCCCGCCCTGGTCTTTGCGGCGTTCCAGCTGAGCCGTTTGCAGCGCGCGACGACGGCGTGGACGAGGCGTCTGTACAGGCTCTGCTGGGTCCGACTCGGCTGCTGGAGCGGCGGGCTCGGGGGCTGATGAGCCTTGACGGGCTTGATCTAGGGCGGCCTGCGAGATATTGGGTTTCCTGCGGCGGCGCTTTGCCATTCGACCAGGTCCTTTATTGCGGGCGTTTCATGCGGCGCAAACCCTGAAAAGCCGGGTTGCCCTGGATTTCTCGCCAACGGGCATCGCCACCATCGGTATGCCACTCGACCACGAACATGCCATCGTTGTCCTGGTAGGTGAAGCAGGGCTTCAAACCGAGCAGCACCTGGCGGATGGTGCCGATGACATCTTTACGCTCTTCGGGCATGCGCAGGGTGAAGTAGCCGCCGGGCACGAATTCAAAGCGCATGGGCATGCCATCCAGGCTACCTTCCATCTGCACGGGCGGCGCGGCATTCGTACAGCTCATGAAGACATTTTGCAGGCGGTTGTTCCACAAGGAGTGGTTGACGCGCTCTTCGATGTAGTAGGGGCGCGGCTCTGGTGTTGAATAGAACCATTGGCGGGCGGTATTTGCCATGGTGCCGGTCTCCGTCGGCGCTGATGCAGTCGTGCCGCGCAGTGTAGCGCAGAAAACGCCAATACGAAATAGGCAACCCACCTCCCACCAGGGCAAGCTCTTCAAATTACAAACCCGCGCAAAGGGATTGCATGCCTTCATGTAATCGGTCGTCGGGGCGACCCAATGGCTCGCCCCTACATCAACCTCTGTGTTTCAGTACCTGCGTGGTGAAGGAATTGCTGTGATTTCCCATGGGCAGGCGGCGACTCGTCCGCATTGAAACCCCGTTGTGCTAGAATAAACTCCATCCGCACACAAAGGAGACTCCATGCGCGACATCCTCGATACTGTGAACCGCTGGCTGCGCGAAGACCGCCATGTGGCGCTGGCATCGGTGGCGAAGACCTGGGGCTCTGCCCCGCGCCGTGAGGGTTCGAAGATGGGCATCGCCAGCGATTTGGGGCGCATAGACACTGCCCCTCCGTCCATGATCGGCAGCGTCAGTGGCGGCTGTGTCGAAGGCGCTGTTGTCGAAGAAGCGCTGGCGGGCTTGAAAGACGGCAAAGCGCGCCTGCTCAAATTTGGCGTGGCGGACGATATGGCCTGGGAGGTCGGCTTGACTTGCGGCGGCAGCATCGAGGTTTTTGTCGAGCCGCTGAATGCGACCTATTGGCAGGCCCTGGCTGGACTGGCTACCGATGACTGCTACGGGGTGGCGCTGGTCGTGGTCGAGGGCGCCCACATCGGCGAGAAACTGCTGCTGGATGCAGACGGAAAAACGCTTTATCAGAGCGGCAACCTGCCCGAATCGCTGGCGGCACAGATGCGCGCGGCAGCCGCAGAGTCCCGCAAGAGCGGCATAATCACGCTGGGCGACACGCGCGTCATGGTCGATCAGCAAGTCGAGCGTCCCCACTTGATCCTGGTGGGCGGCGTGCATGTAGCCATCCCACTGGCAGCCATGGCGCAACAGGTGGGCTTCCGCGTTTCTATCATCGATCCACGCTCTGCCTTTGCCTCGCCCGAGCGCTTCCCCGATATCGCCAATATCCTGCACAGCTACCCGGACAAAGCCCTGCCGATGCTGGGAATGGATAGAAGCGCCTACCTGGCCGTCTTGACGCACGACCCCAAAATCGACGACAAGGCGCTGCTGACAGCGTTGCCCGCGGGCATTCCTTATGTCGGCGTGCTCAGCAGTGGGCGCACGCATCGACAGCGGGTGGCGCGCTTGAGCGAGGCTGGCTTGAGCGAGGCGCATATCGCGCAGATACGCACACCTATCGGCATCGACATCGGCGCGAGCAGTCCCGAAGAAATCGCTGTCTGCATCCTGGCGGAGATCATCGCCGTTCGCAATGGAGCGCGCGATGCAGTTCGGTGAGGTGCGGCTGGATGACGCGGCTGGCGGGATTTTGGCGCACAAACTCTATGCTGGCGCAAAGCTGATCCTGAACAAGGGGCATCGGCTGGACGAAGACGATATCGAGCGGCTGCGCGGGCTGGGCATCGAGCGGCTGGTGCTTACGCGGCTTTCGGCTGCCGACCTGCACGAAGATGTGGCAGCGCAGCGCATTGGACGGGCGGTTATCGGCAAAAATCTGCGCATGCGCGCGCCCGGCGTGGGCAGAGCCAATATCACAGCGGCGGCACGAGGCATCCTGCATGTTGATGTGCCCCTGCTGGAAATCATCAACAACCTGTACGACGGCATCACCATCGCCACCCTGCGCGCGCACAGCCTGGTATCCAAAGGCGAAATGGCCGCGCTCGTCAAGATCGTGCCATTTGGCGTGCCTGCCGCCCGCGTCGTCGATGTGGAACGGATCTGCCAAGACAAGACTGTCCTGCAACTGCGCGAACTGCAGCCCAAACGGATTGCGCTGATCGTGTCGGGCACAGCTGCCACGCGCGAACGACTGCTGCGCAGCTTTCATCCACCCGTGCGCCGCCGCATCGAAGGCTGGGGAAGCCATCTGCTGGAGCCAGCCTTTGTTCAGCACAATGCCGCTGCTATCGCGGCAGCCATTCAAGCGCAGTCGCAGGCCGACATGATCTTGATCGCCAGCATCTCCGCCATCATCGATCGGCAAGATGTTGTGCCCACGGCTCTGCTGCGGGCGGGCGGCAGCATCACCCTGCATGGCGTGCCAGTCGATCCCGGCACCCTGCTTTTGCTGGGTTATCTGGGCGATGTGCCGGTGGTGGGCGCGCCGGGCTGCATCAAATCGCCAAAAACCAATGTCATCGACTGGATCCTGCCGCGCCTGCTGAGTGGCGAACGCCTGACCCGCGCCGATCTGGTGATGATGGGACATGGCGGCTTGCTCAAAGATATTGCCGAGCGACCCATGCCGCGCAGCAAGACAGATGGCTAGCCGTCAAACCCCCTCGCCCCCCCCATTGCAATGGAGGCAAGGCTATGGCGCGATCGTGCTGGCGGCTGGCTTGTCCACGCGCATGGGCGAAAACAAGCTGCTGCTGCCCTGGCAAGCTGGCGCGCCCATCGTGGCGCATGTAACGCGGCAATTCCTGCTCGCCGGCATTGAGACGATTGTTGTCACCGGTCGGGATGCCGCTTTGGTGCGCGCTGCCCTGGCCGGCCTATCAGTTCGCTGCATTCACAATCCAGCCTTTGCGACTGGCGGCATGCTTTCTTCTGTGCAAGCCGGTCTGCGCGCGCTGCCCGATATTCTGGCGGCGGCTTTCATCCAGCCGGCCGATATGCCTGGCATCAGCATGGCTGTGATCAAGCGACTGGCGCGAGAATATGAAACGGGCTGGAGTGTTGCGCCAAGCCACGACGGTCGGCGCGGACATCCGCTGCTGCTCGATCGCTCGCGCTGGACGGCGATGCTGGCGCTGGATGCCCCCGCAATGCCACGCGAGGCGCTGGACAAATCGCGGCTGCGGCTGCTGCCTGTCGATGAGCCGGGCGTGCTGGTCGATGTCGACACCCCACAGGCTTATCGGCAGGCGCTGGCTGGGCAAGCAAGTTCCCCTCGAAAAGACACCCCCCTCGGTCCCCCCGAAAAGTCGGGGGGAGGCTAAGCAAGCGCGGATTTTGTCGATAGGTCGGGGCATGGGGAAGCGCCGTGACGCGAGATTCTCCGCTTCGCCTGGCCCATTGGCTCTGTGTTGGGCGGGTGGGCTGTGGTAAGAGTCTTATTCAAGTCCGTTGCTGATAAAGAAGGAGCGTCTTATGTCCGAAATGGCGATGTACCGCCGCTGGCAGTTGCGCTCGATGGACCGGAATGTGCGCACGTTGACGCGCCTCATCACCACCATCGACGACCCCACAGCCTTCCAACGGCGCGATGGCGGCGATGGCTGGACGATTTCGGAAGTGCTGGGGCATCTCTGCGACTTTGAGCTGTACTTCGGTGCCAGGGCGCGGCACATTGGGGCTGGCGCCGAGGAGCCGCCACAGTCGAGCGTGGGACCAGACGAAACGGTCAAGGCGCGGGGTTATGCGCAGGGTGAAGCGGCGCCGCTGCTGGAGCGCTGGCGGGGTCTGCGCGCGGACAACCTGGCTTTCTTCTTGTCGCTGGATGTGGAAGATGACGAACTCTGGCAGGGCAGCGCGCTCTTTGGCAGCGGTCCCTTCTCGCTGAATAACCAGCTGATCTTGACCGCCATGCACGACTGCGACCACATGGACCAGATCGTGAAGATTATCGAGGGCTGAGTTCCCCCCATGCCCCAATCCCCCCAACCCCTCGCCGAGCGCATCCGTCCGCGCGATTTGGGCGGCTTTATCGGGCAAGCGCATTTGGTCGGCGCTGGCAAACCGCTCAGCCGCGCATTACAGCAGCGCACAGTGCCCAGCATGGTGCTGTGGGGTCCGCCCGGCGTTGGCAAAACCACCCTGGCGCGCATGATCGCCGATGTCGCTGGCAAGCCTTTCTACAACTTGTCGGCGGTCTCGGCGGGCAAGGCAGAATTGCGCAATATCGTAAACTCGCTGGGGCGCGCGCAAGCCAGCCAGCCCGGGCTCTTCCAGGCCGACCAAGACCCCCAGCCCAATAGCGCCATCCTCTTCCTGGACGAGATACATCGCTTCAACAAAGCGCAGCAAGACTTCCTGCTGCCTTATGTCGAAGATGGCACGATCACGCTCATCGGCGCGACCACCGAAAATCCCAGCTTCGAGGTCATATCGGCGCTGCTTTCGCGCATGCAGGTCTTCACGCTGGAGCCATTGACTGTCCGCGAACTGGAGCAGATCATCGCGCGAGGGGTAGAGGCTTTGCAACTGGAGATCGAACCGGAGGCCGTGGCTTTCCTGGCGAATTATGCCAATGGCGATGCCCGCGCCGCGCTCAACCTGCTGGAAAATGCCGCCCGCCTGTATCGCGCCGATGCCATCATCGCCGAGCACCTGCGCGAGACTCTGCAATCGAAGCATCTGCGCTATGACAAAAGCGGCGAAGAGCACTACAACACCATCAGCGCTTTCATCAAAAGCATGCGCGCCAGCGACATCGACGCCGCGCTCTATTACCTGGCGCGCATGGTCGATAGTGGCGAAGACCCCAAGTTCATCGCCCGCCGCATGGTCATATTCGCCAGCGAAGATGTTGGCATGGCCGACAGCGCCGCCCTGACCGTCGCCAATGATGTCTTCCGCGCAGTAGAGACGATCGGCTTGCCCGAGTGTCAGTTTCATCTGGCGCATGGCGTGGTGTATCTGGCGGGGGCGCCCAAAGACCGCAGCGCCGGCAGTGGCTACTTTGACGCGCTGGAAGATGCCAGGCAGCACGGCAACCTGCCCGTCCCGCTGCGCCTGCGCAATGCCCCGACCGCCCTGATGCGCCAACTGGGTTATGGAAAGGGCTACCAAGCCTACACAGACGAGAGCCTGCTGCCCGAGGAACTGGCAGGCAAGCGCTACTTCCGCCCCTGAGCCGCCGCTGCAAGGCATACACTTTGAGATATACTTCACGGCCATAAGAAAAATTCGCACAGAGGATATTCAGCATGATCAGATTAGAAGATCTAAAGCCGGATATGCGCGTTTGCGGTCTGGAACCAGAGCAGGTAGTCGAAGTCATCCGAGTTAAGCCAGTCGCGGGTTTTCAAGGATATGGGAACGCACCGGCAAAGCCAATGGGCTACACGGTGTGGTTCAAGCGCAGCGATGGCGGACTCCAGGAGCAAACGCTCTATTGCCGAGACGGCCATAGCTTTACCGAAGCAGTAGAAATGTTTGTCTTTGGCGAAAACGCGAGATTAGGCTGCCTGGCATGGGAAGCCCGGCGAATTAAGAATGCTTACCTTTTTGACCGATATCACACGGTGTTCGTATCCGATATTGATCCCTTGCCGCATCAGATCGAAGCGGTATATGAGAAGATGCTCGGTCGCCATCCCTTACGCTTCCTGCTTGCGGATGACCCCGGCGCTGGTAAGACTATTATGGCTGGATTGCTCATCCGCGAAATGATGGCGCGCGACATCGTGAAGCGCTGCCTGATAGTGGTGCCGGGTAACCTCGCCTATCAATGGAAAGAAGAGTTGCGCCAAAAGTTTCGGCTTAGCTTTGATGTCTGTGACTTACGACAAAACGCCAGTTGTCTTGTTAACCGTGAACTGGTAATTGCGAGAATGGACCAAGCCAAGCGCCCAGACTACGAGGAACTACTAAAGGAATCCTACTGGGATTTAATTGTATGTGATGAAGCGCACAAGATGTCTGCAACTGTATCAAACGGAGAGATTGATCGGACACAACGCTACCGGCTTGGCGAACTATTGAGCGAAAAAACAACGCATTATTTGCTGATGTCCGCGACTCCGCACAATGGCAAGGAAGAGGACTTCCAATTGTTTTTGCGGTTGCTAGATAAAGACCGGTTTGAAAGACGATTCCGTAATGAAGTAAGGCGTGTGAATACCTCGGACTTAGTGCTGCGGCGCATGAAAGAAGAACTCGTGACTCTTCAAAGCAAGCCCCTTTTCCCCGAACGCAAGGCATACACAGCGGATTATGACTTGTCAGATCATGAGCGGGAACTATATGAGGCAGTAACGAATTATTGCCGAGAGGAGTTCAATCGGGCTGAGCGACTAACAGGCGACCGCAAGAACACGGTCGGGTTCGCGTTGACCGTCCTCCAGAGACGCTTGGCATCGTCGCCTGAGGCAATCTATCAGTCCTTGAGGTCGCGCCGACAGCGTTTGGAAGATAAGCGAGAAGATACTTACGAATCAACGAAAGCTGCCGAGCCGCACGATGATCTTGAAGACATTGATGATTTCACTGCTGAAGAACGCGAAGAATTAGAAGAAAATATTGGCGATGGGGCGACTGCAGCGGAAAACATACAAGAGCTTAAACAGGAGATCGCTACCCTGTGTCGCCTCGAGCAGCAGGCCGACTTCGTACGCAGCAGCAACGAAGATAGCAAATGGGAGAAGCTGCGCGAGATCTGGGAAGATCACTTGCCAGAAATGGAAAAGAATGGGGACCGGCGCAAACTAATCATCTTTAGCGAGCATCGCGCAACCCTAGCATACCTTGAACAAAAGCTCGCCAGATTGCTTGGCGATTCTGGGGCAATTGTGGCAATCCACGGGGGTATAGGACCGGAAAACCGTCGCGCAATACAAAGTCGATTTCAAAGTGACGCGCGAGTTCAAGTTTTGGTTGCGACCGATGCGGCTGGCGAAGGCATCAACCTGCAAAGCGCCCATCTGATGGTGAATTATGATTTGCCATGGAACCCTAACAGAATCGAGCAGCGGTTCGGGCGCATACACCGTATTGGGCAGACAGAAGTTTGCCACCTTTGGAATGTCGTCACCAAAGAGACTCGCGAAGGCGCTGTCTATTCTCGTCTCTTGGAGAAGTTGGATGCCATGAGCAACTCTCTAGGTGGCAAGGTCTTTGATGTGCTCGGTGAATTGTTTGAAGAGAAATCCTTGCGCAACCTGCTAAGTGAAGCGATTCGATATGGCAACGATCCTGTCGTGCTGGAAAAGCTACAAAAACAGGTCGAAAACGCGGTAGACCTTCCGCGCATACAGGCGCTAACGAGAGACCGCGTCCTTGCCAAGGATCTTATCGATATCGATCAGCTTCGTGCCGGAATGGATGCGGGGCGCCCGGAACGCCTAAATGGAAGTGCCATAAGGAAGTTTCTCTTTGGAGTTTTCGACCAGTTTCCAGACAGAGTTTATGAGATTCGCGAACTAACTTGTGGCTGCTACGAGATAGCCAAAATGCCCGGCGTCCTTGTCAACCATGCGAATACCATCGGCAACAAGACCATACGCCGCATATACCGTCATGTTTGTTTTGATCAAGATCCAGCGCTGCGAGCTAACCTAGACTGCGAGCCGGAGTTTGTCGGTCCGGGCCATCCCTTGCTGGAAGCGGCAATCAGCTGGATACAGTCGCATTGGCGAAGCCACAGTACAGATTGTGGCGAGGCGCTGCCGGTTCTGCTGGATGAATCCACTGACCGCAATTCCTGGCGTATACTCTTTTATCTTGAATGGACAATTTCAAACGCAGACGGTACGGACAATGCTATCGATCGCAAGGCGCAATTCATTGAAATTGATAGCGACGGCAACATACAGAAGGTCGCGGCTTCTGCCTATCTCACACATGAAGTGGCAAGGACAGAATCGGAGAAACGGTTCAATACAATCTATGGCCAGACCCTATCTCAACTTGATGCACTGACTGGTCATGCGCGAGATTACGCTGCTGGCTCACTTGCCGAGGTTCATCTGCGGGAGATCATTGAGCGCGAGACAGAGCGGCTAAACAGAATGCAAGAACAGATTAAAGAAAGTCTACAAGCGGACATCGACCACGAGCGGCGGCAAATTGATAACTATCGCGAGCAGGAGCAAAGGTATCCTCAACTGTCGGCCGCTTTCTCTGGATTGCGAGTACAAGCCGAGCGGCGCAAAGAAGAACTCGAAGCTCGCCTTAAGAGTCGCATGGAGAAGATAGCACGCCAAAGGCGGATTTCGCCTTCGGGGATTATCGCCCGACGCGTCGCCATCATCATACCTGCTGGTCTATTGCGCAAGTAAAATGCCTATGGATTGCAGTAAGGCAACCTGCCTCACTCCTCCCGAAAGCTCACATGCCAGGGCATCAAGCGCCGCTCGAGGAAGAGCACAGCCAGATAAAAGGCGATGCCGATGATCGACGCCATCATGATGGCTGTCCAGGCTTTGGCGAAGTCGAAAGCCGAGGCTTCCTGCGTGATATAGACGCCCAGCGTGGCGCGCGGCCCACCGAAGAACTCCGCCACCACAGCGCCGATCAAGCTGAGAGCGCTGGCAACCCGCAATGCGCTGAAAATATAGGGCAAGGCGTTGGGGATGCGCAGCTTCAGCAGCACCTCGGCGGGCGCGGCGGCATAACTGCGCATGAGCTCCAGCTGGCGCGCATCGACCAGGGTCAAGCCGCGCACCGTGTTGATCATGGTGGGGAAGAAGACGATAATAGCTACGATCGCCATCTTTGAAGCTGGATTGGTGATGCCGAACCAGTTGTTCATGATGGGCGCGAAGGCGATGATGGGCACAGAATTGGCGGCGATGGCAAAAGGCATGGTCGCTTCGCTGATGATCGTCCAGCGCGAGGTGATCAGCGCCACCAGCACACCGCCCCCACAGCCGATGACGAAGCCGCCAATGGCTTCCCAAAATGTCGCGCCGCTGGACTCGAAGAGGATCGATCGCTCGTCTGGCGCCAGCCACAAGCCCAGCTGAAAGGTGAACTCGGCGAAGATGGCCGACGGCTTGGGCAGCAGAAATTGCTGAATGTCGAATGCCACCACCAGCAACTCCCAAGCCAGCAGCACCGTAACAGCCACAGCGATTGTAGGCAGGTAAGTGGCGAGGCGGTTGCGCGTCATCGTCAGGCCCCGCGGGGTGGCGCAGACTCTGCCTCGACAGCATCACGCAGCAGATCGCGCAGTTGTGCAACCAGGGCATGAAAAGCTGGATCGCTGCGGGTGTGGAAGTCGCGCGGATAGGGAAGCGGATTGTCTACGATCTGGGTGATGCGCCCGGGTCTGGGCGTCATGACCACGATGCGCTGGGACAGAAAAGCGGCTTCGGCGATGCTGTGCGTCACAAAAACGACAGTCGTGCCGGTCGCCCCCCAGATGCGCAAGAGCTCCAGGTTCATGCGCTCGCGGGTGAATTCGTCCAGCGCGCCAAAAGGCTCGTCCATGAGCAGCACCGATGGCTCGAAAACCAGGGCGCGGGCGATCGACACGCGCTGCTGCATGCCGCCGGAAAGCTGCCAGGGATAATGCTCGACAAAAGCGCCAAGCTCGACCATGTCCAGCATGGCTTGGGCGCGCTTTGCCCGCTCGGCTTTGGCATAACCCATCACCTCCAGGGGCAGCTGCACATTTTTGCTCACGCTGCGCCAGTCATAGAGCGTGGCGTGCTGGAAGACCATGCCATATTCGCGGTCGAGGCGGGCTTGGGCGGGCGCTTTGCCATTGACGCGCAGTTCACCGCTGCTGGGCTGCAACAAGTCGGCAATCAGGCGCATCAAGGTGGACTTGCCACAACCCGAAGGACCCACCAGCGACAGAAACTCGCCAGATGCGATTTGCAAGTCGATATCCTGCAGGGCGACGACCTCTTCGTCTGTGTCTGGATTGAAGACTTTGTGAATGCCCTGCGCCTCTATGGCATTCATTTCTACTCCCCTCTGCGGCTAAGCAGTTTCTTCGCTCCTCCCGCCAATTTGCAGGAAGCCGCGCAGCACGACGCGCTCGCACAAGCTGACCGCGGCGAAGAACAACATGCCGACAGCCGCCGCCATCACAATGGATGCCCACAGCTTGGGCGTCGATATCAAACTATAATCCGAGCTGAAATCCAAAATCGCCCGTCCCAGCCCATCGCCTATGCCCGATGGCAACTCGCCGATGATCGCGCCGACCACGCTGGCTGTTGCGGAAACTTTCAGCGCGGTGAATATGTAGGGCAAGGCAGCTGGCAGACGCAGCTTCCACATGATTGTCCAGCGGCTGGCGGCGTAGGAGCGCATCAGTTCGACCTGCTCGGCGGCCGGCGACTGCATCCCGCGCAGTGTATTGATCGTAACGGGAAAGAAGGTCAGATAAGCGGCGATGACAGCCACCGACAGTTGACCAGCGCCCAACCAGATCACCACCATGGGCGCGATAGCCAGGATCGGCACCGTCTGCGATGCCACCACATAAGGCAGCAAACCGCGTTCCAGCAAGCGCGAATGGGCGAAGAGCGCGCCCAGCATGAATCCCAGCGCCGCCCCAAACACGAAACCGAAAATGGCCTCGCTGAAGGTATAGACGCCTGCATCAGCCAAGATGCGCAGCAGCAGCAACTCGCCATTGCGCCGCGCCGGCTGGGTGAATGCCTCGGCGATCATCTGCAAATGCGGCAGGTTGAGGTCCTTGAGTATCTTGAGATCAAGCAAGACCAGGCTGCGTGGCTGGCTGAGAATGCGCGCCTCGGCGAAGTCGCCGGTGACAGTCGCGATCTGGCGGTCGAAGACTTGAGGCACGCTAGTCGTATACAAGGCATCTTCTGCGCGCAGAGCGATGCTCAATCGACCCGGAAAAGCTGGCGCGATGGGCAGGAATGCCAGGCCCTCGGCCCGGTCCAGCTGCCGCAGATAGCGCAAGTCGGGGTATGGCAGCTCGTCATCTGCGTCGTCTTTTGAACTGCCCGGCGGCTGGGGCGGCATCAGGTCATCCAGGTCTTTGCGGTCGGCGATGACAGCATCGACTCGGCCACTTTGCAGCTCTGTCAGCGCCTCGTCCAGCGTGGGCAGCGCGCGATATTGCCAGCCCGCCTGTGGCAGCAGAATCTTGTACGAGACCGAGTCGGCGAAAGATTTGCTCACCTCCCAGCCGACCATCAGCAGCGAAAGCGCCAGGCAGAAGCCGATTGTGCGGGTGATGTGCTCCTGACACAAGATCAAGGCCAGCAGCGTCAGCAGAATCGCCAAAACGACGCGCGCCAAGGCATCGCTGCTCTCGACAGCCGGCAGCACAAAGAGCAGCGCGTCCAGCAAGATCAAGGCGGCGAGCAAAGCCCCTTTCGGTCCCGAAACCCCTCTCAATCTCCCCGTCGGGCCGGAGGGCATAACCATGCGCAGCGCCGAAAGCAGCGCCAAAGCAAGCAGCAACGCCAGCGCCCCCAGATACAGCGAGCGCAGATTCGCCAGCGCCCTCAGGAGAACAGCCGGGTCGAGCTCGTCTTGCCCCAGCTGCGCCGCCCAGTTGGCAGCATAGCGCGCCAAGGGCGATTGCAATTCGTCTGGTTCGCCGCCACTTTGCCCTGCCATCCAAAGCGACAGCCGGCCCAGGGTCGACTCGGTCACGAGTTCGTCATCGATGGGCAAGGCGCGGTAAATCCCCAACAGGCTGATTGCCAAGGCCAGCGCCAGCAGAGTCGCGCCCATCGAGAGCGGTCTGCGCATGGGCTGCCAACGCGGGCTCGGCGCCGTCGGCGCAATGGCGAGCCCATTCATGGGAAAGCTGGGGCCGCCCGGCGCAAGTCAGGACACCTCGACCAGCGCGTCGGCCATGATATCCAGGGCGATATCGACATCGGCGCGGCTGACATTCAGGTGCGGGGCGATGCGCACGGCATTGCCATACAAGCCGCCCTTGCCCAACAGCAAGCCGCTTTCCTTGCAGGCATCGACGAAAGCCACCGTGACGGCGGCATCGGGCGCATTGTCGGCGGGCCGCACGAATTCCAGCGCCTGCATCAAGCCCATGCCCCGCGCCTCGCCAACGATGGGGAATTCGGCGGCAAATTCTGCCAGTTGCTCAGCGATCCGCGCGCCCTGCACCGCACAATTGGTCGGCGTGTCATGCGCCTGCATATATTCGATAGTAGCCAGCGTTGTCGCCATGGTGACTGGGTTGCCGCCAAAGGTCGAGAAAGTCAGGCCAGCCACGGCATCAGCCACTTCGGGACTGGCGATGGTGCAGCCGATGGGGCTGCCGTTGCCCATGCCCTTGGCGAAGGTCATGATGTCGGGTTCGACTCCAAATTGCTCGATGCCGAACCACTTGCCGCCGGTGCGTCCCCAGCCTGTCTGCACTTCATCGGAGATGAACAAACCGCCGGCTTCTTTGATGATGGGCAGCACGCGCCGGAAGTAATCGGCGGGCGGGACGATGAAACCACCCGCGCCTTGAATCGGCTCGGCAATGAAGGCGGCGATGCGCCCCTGCGTGATGGTGGCGATGGTCTCTTCGAGGTCGTTCACGCAGAGATCGACCACCTGCTCTGTCGACAACCCAGCCGGCGCGCGGAAAGTATAGGGGTTGCGCACATGCTTGACATAGGGATCGACAACCCCGCCCAAGCGCCAAGGTCCCTGCGCAGACAGGCTCATCCCCAACAGGGAGCGCCCGGAATAGGCGTGGCGCAGGGCGATGATGACCGGGCTGCCGGTGTACATGCGCGCCGCCAGCACCGCCGTCTCGTTGGCTTCGGTGCCGCTGTTGGTGAAGAAGCATTTCTGCAAACGCCCCGGCGTCAACTCGGCGACTTTTTCCGCCAGCGCAACCATCGTCTCGTTGACATAGATGGTCGAGGTGTGCTGCAGCTTTTGCAGCTGCGCCAGGGTGCGTTCGGTGATTTCGTCGTTGCAATGCCCGACCGACACAGTCAGGATGCCGCCGAAGAAATCGAGGTAGCGCACGCCGTCGATATCCCAGATGTATTGATCTTTGGCTCGGTCTGCCACCAGCGGTTTTTCGCCGTGATAAGGCGCTGTCGCCGCGAACATCACAGTCCGATACCGCTCCATGATCGCTGCCGTGCTTGTCATGCTGCTGCTCCGTCAGTTTGCATTTGCAACCTATTGTACAGCAGGCGCGGCGATGTCGCGATAAACCCCAGCCCGATGGCGGGACCGACAGATTAGCCAACCAGCCGCTTCACCACCGCGTGCGCGTGCGTTGTAATGCGCGATTCGGGCAACAGTCCCTGCGGGCGAAAGCGCAGCATCAAGAGCAGGATGATGCCATAGGCGATATAACGTACATAATTCAGCTCGATCGGCGAGCCGCGCATGCTCAGCCCAATGGCAGCCACTTGCGTTACGCGATCTAGCAGCGCCAACAGCGCCGCGCCCAGCAGCGCCCCGCGATTGCTGCCCGCACCGCCCAGCACCACCATCACCCAGATATCCAAGGTCATGGTTACGCCATAATCGTTGGCGTTGACAAAGCCTGTATTCAGCGCGAAGAGCACGCCCGAAAGCGCCGCAATCGCCGAGCCGATCAGCATCACCTGGGCGCGCGCCAGCGAAATCTGCTTGCCCAGCCCGCGCGTCAAGGTCTCATCCTCGCGCAGCGCCTTTAACAGACGGCCAAATGGCGAGTGTAGAAAACGCTGGCAGACAACATAGGCCGCCAATGCCAGCGCCAGAGTCAACAGCATGAACAGAATCGAGCTGGAGCGCGGGTCGTCCAGGAAGTAGAAGGGCTGCGCTATGCCCGAAATGCCGTTGTGCGAGCAGATCAAATCATCGGCGGCGCGCACCACAATGCGTAATGTCTCGCTGCCCACCAGCAGCGCCAGCGCCAGGAACCACTCTTCTTTCAAGCGCAGGGTTACATAGGACACAGCGAAGCCCAGCGCCCCCGCCAGCAGCGCCGCCATGACGAAGGTCAGGATGAGGTTGACGAAGCCGGCAGTTGGTTGCTGTGCCATGATGACGCTGCGCAGCTGCAATGCCTCGCCCATGTCCGCGCCGCAGCATGTCCTGCGATCAGCGGCAGCAAGCGCGTATAGGTCACGCCCACCGTGTATGCCCCCACCGACACAAAGAGAGCCTGCCCGAAGTTGGGCACGCCCGCCACGCCATATTCCAGATTCAGGCTCAGCGCCATCAAGGCATAAATCCCGAATAATGTCAGCAACGCAATCAGCGTCGCGCCCAGATCGATGCTCATCGTCCCAGCTCCTGGCGGCGTGTCAGCAGCTTTGTGAAACCCTGCGGGCGCAGCAGCAGTGCCAGGATGATGATGATGAAAGGTATGGCGGGTTTTAGCGCCAGATCGACGCCCAGGCTGGAATTGAGAAAGAGCATCAATGTGTTTTCGGCGAATGCCACCAGATACGCGCCCAGGATCGTGCCGGCGAAGCTGGACAAACCACCCAAAATAGCCGCCGCGAATGCCGACAAAATAGCCAGCCAACCCATCAGCGGGCTGGGCGCGGTATACATGCCCCACAGGGCGCCGGCCACGCCCGCCAATGCGCTCACCAGCAGCCAGCACTGGCTCTTGACGCGCTCGACCGGGATGCCGATGACGCGCGCCAGCTCGGCATTGTTTGCCAGCGCCCGCATCTCTCGCCCCAACGCCGTGCGATTGAGCAGCAACGTCAGCAATATCACCAGAACGATGCTGGTCGGCAGCACCAGCGCGAAGACATTTACGACTTGCTCGGTTTCTCAAAATAGTCACCTACAGAATCTCCACCTCGATTGCGCTGCCGGCATCGAATCCGCCGGTGTTCAGCGGCACGCGCAGCAGCCCATCCGCCTGCACAAGCGTGAAAATCAGGTTGGACTTGCCAAATATCGGCTCTGCCAGCAAGCCCTCGTCGTTCGCGTGTAGACGCACCGGCAGCCAGTCTTCGCGCCCGCTGACAGAAGCCACTCGCCGAGCCAGCTGCGCCCGCATGCGCCGCGGTTCTTTTGGCTTTTGTCCCAGCCAGGCACAGATCAGATGAGGCAGCAGCTGCCGCGCCACCAGCAGCGACGAGACTGGATTGCCCGGCAAGCCCAGCACCGGCACACCCGCGCAGACCGCGATGATGGTCGGTTTGCCCGGCTTGGTCGCCAAGCCATGCTGCAGCAGTCCCGGCGCGCCCAGGCTGTCGATCACCGCGCGCGTATAATCCCGCGCCGAAACCGAGCTGCCCGCGCTCAAGAGCAAGATATCGCAGCGAGCATGTCCGTCTCGCGCCATCCGCTGGTATTCCTCGCGCTGGTCGGGGACAATGCCCAGCTGGATCGGCAGCGCGCCATGCCTGGCTGCCAAGGCGCCCAGCATCCAGGCGTTTATGTCGCGCACCTGCCCGAGGTCAAGCGCTTCGTCTGGCGCGACCAACTCATCGCCGCAGCTGAGGATGCCAACGCGGGGTCTTTGCAGCACCTCTACCTGGCAGATGCCCACCGCCAGCAAGCCGCCGATATCGGCCGGACGCAGTCGATGGCCGCGCGGCAGGACCAGCGCATCCGCCGCCACATCTTCGCCAGCCTCGATAACATTTTCACCCGGCGCAACCGCCCGCAGCACTTCGATCTCGGGCCCGACGCCGCTGTGACTGTGCTCCAGCATGACAACCGCATCCGCGCCCGCCGGCAGCATGCCACCGGTGTGAATCTGCCAGGCATCGCCCGCCTCGACCGCCTCGTCCGCCGCCTCGCCCATCAGCAGCTCGCCGCGCACTTGCAGGAAAGCGGGCAGGCTCTGGCTTGCGCCGTAGGTGTCGCGCGCGCGCAGGGCATAGCCATCGACTGTGCTTTTGCGGAAAGCCGGCGCCTGCTCGGGCGAATGCGCGTCGGCAGCCAAGACCCGTCCCAAGCCGTCAGCTGCCCCGATGATTTCGCTGTTGGGCTGGGGCTGCCAGTGCGCATCCAGCAACTGCCGAGCCGCTTGTATGGGGATAACCTGGAAGAATTGCGGCGCTGCCAAGCGATTCGCCTTAGCTGCATCAACTTGTGTAGATTCAATCACAAAGCCAGCGAAGACGCAAAGAACGCCGCAAACGAAAAAGGAGAGCGCTCATGACGCCATTTGAAACCAGGACATTGCCCGCAGATTGCGATGTGCTCGCGCCGGACGGGTCAGAGATCCGTCTGTTGCACAGCCTGGGCGAAGCAAGCGTCGTGCACTGCCGGCTGCCGGTTGGCGCGGTTTCTATCCCCGTGCAGCATCGCACAGTCGAAGAAGTATGGGTTATTTTGGCGGGCGCAGGCGAGGTATGGCGCAGACAGGCCAATCGCGAAGAAACAGTGGCGGTTGCGCCGGGCATGAGCCTGACGATCCCGCTGGGCACACAATTCCAGTTTCGCGCGCTGGGCGATGCGCCACTGGAATTCCTGATCACGACCAGCCCGCCTTGGCCCGGCGAAGATGAAGCCGTGCTGCTGGAAGTCGGCGGTTGGAAGGCATGAAGCGCAAAAAAAAAGAGAAGCGCAAGGCTGATCCCTGCGCTTCCGGTCGCTTGCAGACTTGGGGGAGTCTGCCTGCCTATTCTTCTTTGACTTCCGCCGATTCGCCTGTGTCGCTGTGCATGCCGAAGAAGCTACGTGGTCCGCGACGGAACTTGCTCATCCGCTCGAAGACGCCGGAGAAGTCTCGCTCCAGCGCATCGCTGACGACGCTGTCAACGCGTTCCAGGCGCGCCGAAGTCGCTTCGTTGATATTGTCCGTGGCTTGTGTCACCAGCGCATCGACAAGCTGCGCGACATCGCCTTCATTGGCTTCGATCAGTTGGGCAATGCTGGAACCCGCCATCAGGGCGCTGCGCAGTTCGTCCGCGTCCAGGCTCGTGGCTTCCAGGATCATGCTGTTCATCTCTCCGCCAAAAGGCAAGCGCGGCACGGGACGGAACCAGCGCCAAGGCCGCCGCCTGTCGACATGGCTCTTCTCCAGCGCTTCTATGATCCAGCTTTCGAGGCCAGCGATCTGGCTTTCGGCATCTGCCTGGATCTGCTCGGAGACCTGCGTGGCCAGCTCGGCGCCGGTTTCTGCGGGGTCGCCGCCATTGGCATCTACAAGCTCGGCGAGGGTCCTGCCTCCCAGCAGGGATTCGCGCAGCTGTGGCGCATCGAGCCCGGTGGCTTCCAACACGATGGGACTGGTCAGGTCGAACAAGACGCCATGCTGCCCCCAGCGGATCGCGAGCTGGCGCATGCTGAAGGACTCGGAGTCGTGGGCGAAGACGCCGCCAGCCAGCAGCGACGCCAGGGCAAGTGCGATGATGATGCTTTTGCGGTTCATGTGCAGTTTCTCCTTCTGCTTTGGTCAACAGGGCAGCCTATTCCGCCCTCAACTGACCATGAGGCTAAAGGAGATTTGTCAGTAAAGTTTGAACGAGATGCAAAAGGTTCGTAAATTGCGAGCCTACTCGCCAGCGCCAACCACCTCGATGAACTTGATCATCGCCTCGATGCCGTTGTAGAAGTTCTGCAAGTAGATATTCTCGTTCGGTCCATGGGCGCGTCCGCTTTTCAATCCATAGCTCATGATCACGACTTCGTCTGCGACTTCCATGCAGCCGAAACAAATGGGCACGCTGCCGCCCGATCGTTCGAAGACTGGCTGCAGTCCCCAGGCATGGGTGTAGGCTTGCGACGCGGCGCGCATGGCGGCCCCATCGACATCCAACAGCACCGCTCTCGCGCCGAAATCACCGGGCAGGACAGTAACGCGCACCGTGGGCGGGGCGATGTTTTCGATATGCTCGACCACGCAGCGCATGACCCGCTCTGGATCTTGATGCGGCACCAGCCGGCAGGTGATCTTCGCCGAGGCTTTGGCTGGCAAGACTGTTTTCATGCCCGGCCCCGTGTAGCCGCCGATCATGCCGTTGATCTCCAGGGTCGGGCGCGCGCCAAGCCGCTCGGGCAAGATGTATTGTGGCTCTCCCCACTGGCCCGGCGCTGCCACCACATCAGCCCATTCGGCTTGCAAAAAAGGCTCGACCTGCTGCAGCAACTGACGGTCCTGCGGGGTGAGCGGCGCGACATCGTCATAAAAGCCGGGAACGCTCACAGCGCCATCGTCATCGTGCAACTGCGCCAGAATCTCGCAGAGCGCCTGCAGCGGATTGTGCACGCTGCCGCCCCAATGCCCGCTGTGCAGGTCGCTGACCGGCGCATGCACCTCCAGCTCCAGCGCCAATGCGCCGCGCAAACCATAAGTCAAGCTGGGCTGCTCGGGCGCCAAGATCGCGCCATCCGAGACGACTGCGATATCGGCTGCCAGCCGCTCTGGATGCGCCGCGATGAAGGCGTTGATATTCTCGGAGCCCGACTCCTCTTCGCCTTCCAGCACGACCCTGAGGTTGACGGCCGGCTTCTCGTCCGCCGCCAGCCACGATTCGACCGCTTTCATATTCGCCATGACATGCAGCTTGCTATCGACTGCGCCGCGGCAGTAGAGCCGTTCGTCGATGATTGTCGGCTCGAAAGGCTGGGTGTGCCAGCCATCGGCGACTTCGGCCGGCTGCACATCATAGTGGCTGTAGATCAGCACCGTCGGGGCGTCTGCGCCTGCGCCATTCCACTCGCCCAAAACCAGCGGACAACGCCCCTGGGGCATGAGGATGACTTCGGCGCTGGTCATGCCGATGCGCAGCATCATTTCGCGCAGCCACTCGGCGGCCCTGGCCACATCCTGCGCGTGCTGCGGCTGCGTGCTGATCGTGCGAATGCGCAGCAACTGCTGATACTCTTCCAAAAAACGGGCTCGGTTGGCGTGGGCGAATGCGTAGGGCGTGCTCATGGATCTGTCCTCGTGGTTTTGGCTGGCAATCTGCGCAGAGTGTAACGCAAGCTGGCGCGTTCAACCCCCTCACCCCCCGAAAGGTCAGGGGGAAGCGCAATCTGCGGGATCTGAATAGAATTGACAGCGCAGGTGATCACGAGAGAATATAGAACACGCGGGTTTTCCTTTGCGTCTCAGTGCCACTGAGGTCGATTTCTTCACGCCAAAGCCCGTTATAGCTAGAACGGTCCATAGCGATCAGTCTGCGCGGGATGGGCGTAGATGCTGGAATCAAAACTGCGCTGCAAGAGATCCCACTTGATATCGGCATAGGCGGGGTCGGCGGAGAGATCGTGGCGCTCCCAGGGGTCGGCTTCCAGGTCGAAAAGCTCGCAGATTTGCTTCTGATGATAGACGACCAGTTTCCAGCGGCGGTCGCGGTACATGGTGGCGTGGGTTTCGTCGGGATAGTTGGTGGCGGCATAATACTCGCAGCGCGCAAAATCACGGTGCTTGTCCACTCCCACGCGCAATCCATCAGCTACCGAGCGACCCTGCAGCCAGGCCGGCGTCTCTATGCCCAGCAATTCGTACAGCGTCGGGGCGATATCGACCAGCTCGATCAGCGCATCGGACTGCTGCGGCAAGATCTGTCCGCGCCAGGAAATCATCAGCGGCACGCGCGCCAGCCCTTCATAGAATCGGCAGCCTTTCAAAAACAAGCCATGGTCGCCCAGCATTTCGCCATGGTCGCTCATATAGATGACGATGGTGTTTTCTCGCAAGCCAGCGGCATCCAGATAATCCAGCAGACGCCCGAATTCATCATCAATGAACTCGATCATGGCGTAATAGGCGGCCTGAATCTCTTTGTGGGGAGAGCTGTCGGGATGCTGAGCGCGAGTCTGGAAGTCGATGCCAGCCGCCTCGAGCCGCCGCTGATGCGCCAGATCGCCCTCGTGAACATGCGCGCCGGGCAGCTGCTGCGGATCATAGCGCCGATAGTATTCCCAGGGCGCGTCAAAGGGCGGGTGCGGGTCGAAAGGGTTGATGCTCAAGAGCCAGGGTTTGTCGGCTTCGCGGTTGCGCTTTATGAATTCGATGGCTTTGTCTGTACACCAATGCGTCTGATGCAGATGCGGCGGCACATTGTCGTTCTGCGGCGTCGGCACTGACAGACCGCCAAAACCAGCCTGCGTCCCCGCGCGCCGATAATCGTCCAGCGAGGCGATCTCGCGCCGCTGCAAGATGCTGTCCGGGTCGATGCCCTGCGCCTTCAGCCACTCGACATATTCGTTGCCGCGCTCGTTGCCGCCTTTGTGATCGTGGCTGTACTGGAAGTACTCATAGCCGTCATCGACCCGCTCTTCGCGCCGCAAGAAAGCGCTGGCCAGGTGCAGCTTGCCGACCAAGCCGCAGTCGTAACCGACCTCGCGCAGGCGTCGCGGCAGCAGTCGCTCGGCATAATGCTGCGGGAATGTCTGGAATCCGTTGCCGTTCACGCCGACCGCGCTGGGATACATGCCGGTCAAAAAGCTGGCGCGGCTGGGCGTGCAGATGGGCGACTGGCAATAGGCGTGGGTGAAAACAGCCGACTCGCCGGCGAAGCGGTCCAGGTTGGGACTGTGAATGTGCGGATTGCCCAGCGCGCCGATGGTGTCAAAACGTTGCTGGTCGCTGCAATACCACAGGATGTTGGGGCGTGTGGGCATGGGCAGAGTCCTCGTTGGGTTTGGCGATACTAGTGTAACCACAGAGCACACAGCGGGCACAGAGGATGATGTAGGGACGAGCTATTGGCTGGCCCACAGGGAAGCAACTGTCGATGAGACCGGCGATTTGATACGTCGCCCCTACATTGCTCTCCTTTCATTGCTTTCTTGGTTCTACTTCTGCGCTGAATCGCCTTTGTATCCTTTGTGTCATTGTGGTCAAATAGGGGCGGCAGTGGCAAAGCAGCAAGGAGCGGATAGATGGTGGAATTTGGATTGGGCTTGCCAGCAGGACCGCCGCCCGGCGACAACGCGCGCTTCGTTCACGACCTGGCTGCCACACTGGACAAGCTGGGCGACACAGTGCGCAGCATCTGGATGACCGACCACTTCTTTTGGAATGGCGCGCCCACGTATGAAGCCTGGACTGTGCTCAGCTACCTGGCTGCGCGCTTCCCCGATTATGAAGTTGGACCCATTGTGCTGGGGCAGAGCTACCGCAATCCCGCTCTGCTGGCGCTGATGGGCGCGACTCTACAGAACTTGTCTGGCGGACGTTTCATCATGGGCATCGGCGCTGGCTGGAAAGAAGACGAATACAGCGCTTACAATTATCCTTATCCAGAGCCGCGTATCCGCGTCCAGCAACTGGAAGAACAATTAATCATCCTCAAGCGCCTCTGGGAAGAATCTGGCAAAATTACATTTGATGGCGCGCATTATCGCCTGGCCGACGCCTGGTGCGAGCCAAAGCCGCAAAAGCCCATTCCTATCCTGGTCGGCGGCGGCGGCTATACCACCATGAAACACGCAGCCAAGTATGCCGATATCTGGAATCTGCCCGACAAGCCGCTGGGTCCCTACCTGGAGCGGCTGAAACTGCTGCGTCGCCACATGGATGCCATCGGCCGCGACCCAGCCACCATGCGCTGCAGCTGGTTCGGGCGGGTGGCCATCGGCAGGACCGAAGCGGAAGCCGAAGCGCGAGGTTTGAGCCGCGCCGACAAATGGACCCGCGACAACGCCTTCGTCGGCAGTCCAGCACAGATCGCCGAGCAGATGCAAGCCTTTGTCGAGCAGGGCTGCGATTACTTCCTGGTTGATGTCATTGGCACGCCGGACGAAGAAGTATGCGGATTGTTCACAGAAGAATTGATACCAGCGCTGAATGGGGGCTGAACGATGAAGATCAAATGGTATGGGCATGCCGCCTTTATCGTAACCGACAGCGATGGCGCCAGTGTCATCACCGACCCCTACACGCCCGAGACATCGGGTTATCAGCCTATCCCCGATCATCCCGATATCGTCGTGACCTCGTCGCTCAACGACAGCTTCCATGACCGCAGCGACTTGATCGGCGGCGACCCGGCGCGCATCAATTTGCTGGAGGTGGCGCGCGCGGGCGGCAGCATCCAGTGCAAGGGCGTAACTTTCCACGCCATCGAATCGTCGGAAATGTACGATCACCCGGAGCACGAGCCAGACAAATGCGCCATGTACCGCTGGGAAATGGATGGCATCAGCATTGGGCATATGGGCGATGTCGGCAATCCCTTCACACCCGAGGAATACGATTTCTTCCACGATCTGGATATCTTCCTGGTGCTGGCTGGCGATGTGCCCACCATCCGCCTGCAGGACCTGAAAAGCGTGATCGACAAGCTGCAGCCGCGGCTGGTCATCCCCATGCACTTCCGCACACTGCGTTACAAACCGCGCAATATGCAGTGGATCACCGCCTTCCTCAGCCACTTCGACGATGCCGATATCGACTTCCAGTCCGACTGGGAGGTTACGCTAAGCCGCGAAGACCTGCCCAAGCAGACGCGCGTGCTGGTGCTGACGCATGCGCTGTAGGCGATAACCCCCTCAATCCCCCCGACCAGTCAGGGGGAAGCAAAGACAAGCGGATTCTGTCGACAGGTCCGGGGGATGGGCCAGATGCCGCCACCGCCTGACGAAGAATTGTCCTGCCCATGATTAGCAAGGCATTCAGACACATCTTCAAACGCGAGCCGATCTATTACGGCTGGATCATCGCGCTGGCGCTGGCGGTTACCGAGACGGTCTCCTACGGCGTGATGTTTTATGCTTTCTCGGTCTTTATCACGCCCATGGAAGCCGAGCTGGGCTGGTCGCGGGCGCAGCTGACCGGCGCATTCTCCCTGTCGCTGTTGATCACCGGGCTGGTCGGCGTGCCGGTCGGCTGGTGGCTGGACAAACACGGCGGCCGCCTGCTAATGACTGTTGGATCGATCGGCGCGATGCTGCTGGTAGCGCTGTGGTCGCAGGTGCAGACCCTGCCCGAATTTGTGCTGATCATGACGCTGCTGGGTTTTTGTGGCGCGGCAGTCTTGTACGAGCCGGCTTTTGCAATCATCGCCACCTGGTTCGCCCGCAGGCGCGGCACGGCCATGGCTGTTCTCACTTTTGTCGCCGGCTTCAGCAGCACCATATTCATCCCGCTCAGCGATGCGCTGCTGGTGGCGCAGGGCTGGCGAGGCGCTGTGCTGACGCTGGCGATTCTGCTGGGCGTGATTACGATACCCTTGCACGGCTTCTTGCTGCGCGGCAAACCACAAGATCTGGGCTTGCAGCCGGATGGCGCGTTACCATCCGCCAGGTCGGTTGAGCGCCAGAAAATCAACCTGCGCGGCGTCTTGCGTTCGCGCTACTTCTGGATATTGACGCTGGCATTTGCGCTGTCGTGGTCGAGCATATCGGCGATGCGCGTGCATTTCATCCCGCTGCTGATCAGCGTGGGCATTCACCCGACCAGCGCGGCCTGGGCGAGCGGCATGATCGGCGTGATGCAAGTGCTGGGGCGCATGGTTTTTGTGCCGCTGGAGAGGCGTTTCAGCAGCAAGAACATGGTCCTTGGCGTTTGCGGCTTGTTGGCGCTGTCGCTGGCGACGCTGCTGCTGGGCAGCGCCGGCTGGATGATCGCGGTATTCGTTGCGCTCTTTGGCATGGCGCTGGGCACGCACACGCTGGCGCGCCCGCTGGTTGTGGCGGACAACTATGGCGCAGCGTTCTATGGGCGCATCAGCAGCGCCATGGTGATTGTCTTGACGCTGATGGGCACGATCGCGCCGGTTGGGGCTGGCGTGATCTTTGATGTCTTTGGCAATTATGAGTTGATGCTGCTGCTGGCGCTGGGCTTCAGTGTGGCGTCTCTCGTTTTGATCTGGCTGCTGCCGAGGCGTCAGGCGCACTAAGCGCGCGTCGCCCAGCCAGCCTGCAGTCGCGCTGCCGTTTCGTCCCAGCTGCGTACGCCGGTCGTGGCATCAGCCGCTTCTATATTGCAAGCCGCCACAGCGCAAGCCCAGCGAGCGCAGTCTGCCGCATCCATCCCGCGCAGCAGCGCCGCCAACAAGCCCGCATAGGCCGCATCGCCCGCGCCAGTCGTGCCAGCCACCTGCACCGCAAAAGCCGGCTGCCAAACTTGCGCGCCAGCCCAATCTTGCGCCGAGCCGCCAAACGCGGACAAAAATGCCAGCCGCCCATGATCCGCAGAAGCCCGCAAGTACAAGCCGCGCTCGCCCAGTTTGAAGCCAGCTATGCCCACGCCCATCGTCAGCAGCTCGTCTGCCAGCGCCGCCAGGTAATCGCCCGTCAATTTGTCCAGCAGGCGGCCTCGCCAGCGCTGCAAATCATCGCGGCGCAGCATGACCATGATCTCTTCGATGCTGGGCAGGAAAATATCGACAAGGGGCAGGCAGCGGCGCAGCAGCGCGCTCCAGTTTGCTCGTCCGCTGGCAGAATCGGGCGGTGGCAGCGACATATCAATGGAAATCGCCGGACAGCGCGCTTTCACCTTTTGCAGCAGCCGCAAGAATTCTGCGCCCTCAGCGGCGAACAAGCGCGGCAGCAGTGTCGGATAACCCAGATGAAAGAGTTTGCAGCGGTCCAGCAAGTCGTAGTCGATGCTGTCTGCGCCATAATCGCTGTAAACGCCGGTGTGTGTCAGCAACGTTCGATCGTGATTTCGCGGCTCGATGACAACCGTGTAGGGGCTGGCAGCAGCGGGCACGATGCGGATGTGCTCGCCCAGCCGCTCTCCGAATCCACGCACATAGTCAATGATGGCGCGCCCGACCCAGTCAGCGCCGACCACAGCTTGCAGCGAAACCGCCACGCCCAGCCGATGCAGCGCCAAGCCCGTATTTGACACGGCGCCGCCTGTCGAATAGGAGATGCGGCCGATCTCGTAGACCTTGCCCGCGCCGATGACTTGCTCGGCTGTCAGCGCCGACATATCTGGCAAGATATCCAGCGCGATGTGCCCGGCGACTACCGCGTCCGCCCCCATGAAACCTCCGCTTATTGCAACTGCTTCAAGCGATTAGTATAACCACAGAGTGATGTGTTGGGGGCGAGGGCGAGCAAATCAACCCGCGCATTCCATGGTCGCGCGCGTGATCAGACAGCGCTGGTTAATCGGCACATGGCTGTATTCGTGAACAATACCGTCCAGCCAGCTGACGATGACGCGCCGGATTTCGCTTTCGCCCAGCCCAAAATGCAGCGAAAGCTCTTCGCCCGCGCCCAGGCTAGAGCCGCTTTTCAGCTCGCGCATCTGTGTCAATCCAGCGTCAGATTCGACTGTCACGCGCGTGCCGATCGCATCTCGGTCTATCCCGCCATCACCTTGCAAGTCGAATGCGATCCAGTTGTTCATCAAGCCAGCCACACCGACATTCTGATACAGCCGATGCCCGCTGTCCCAGATCGTGAGCGCATAGTCGATGCGCCCGTCGCGGTCAAAGTCGGCGCTGGAAAAACCCATGGTCGGCTCTTTGTCCGCGCTGAATAGCTCGCCCGGCACGGCGCGGAAGCCACCACCAGCTTGATTGTGATAGAGCATATCGGGGTAGGCGTAGTGCATGCCAGCTTTGCCATAAATGGGCGAGATGCCCGTCGCAGCCAGATACAAGTCCAGCCAGCCATCGTTGTCATAATCGAAGAAGCTCGTGCCCCAGCCGACCGCCTCTCCCGTGTAATAAGCGACTCCGGCGCGTTCCGCCACATCGCCGAAGCGCCCATCGCCGCGATTTTCCAGCAGCGCCATCGCCCGCACCATGTTGGAAAAGTACAGGTCGATATCGCCGTCATTGTCATAATCGCCGCTGGCCAAGCCCATGCCATGCACAACTGTGTCTGCACCCGCGGCCACCGAGGCATTGCGAAAGCACCAGCCCGCGCAGCCCGCCCCATCGTTGCGCCACAGCACATTGCCCAGCGCGTTCACGGCTTTGTCGTTGACCACATACAAGTCCAGGTCGCGGTCGTCGTCATAATCCAGCCAGCTGACAGCGAAACCCGCCCCCAGAAGCGCCTCGAAGCCCAGCAAACCGCTGACATCGGTGAATGTGCCATCGCCATTGTTGTGATAGAGTGTGTCGCGGCTTTGCGAAAAGTCGCTCGGCTCGCATTCGGGCAGGCAAGCCCAGTTGGTCACATACAGGTCGAGGTGGCCGTCTTCGTCATAATCGCCCCAGGCAGCCGAACTGGTCTTGCCGTTGTCGCCCACGCCAGCCGCCAAGGTTACATCTAAAAAGCCTTCGCCAGCGAGGTTGCGGAAGAGGCGATTGGCGCCCATATTCAGCACATACAGGTCGCGCCAGCCATCGTTGTCATAATCCGCCCAGACCGCCCCGCCGCTGGGGATATCGGGCAGCTGCAGTTGGTGACTATGGGGTGATTCGACAAATTTGCCATCGCCCAGATTGCGGTAGAGCGCGTTGGGGTCGAGGTTGCCCGTCACAAAGAGATCGACCCAGCCATCGTTGTCATAATCTGCCCAGCCGCTGCCAGCCGCCAGATAGCCATCGGGATAGGGTCCGGGCGCATTCTCGTTCCAGATGGCGCGGTGTGTGGCGCTGATGCCGGCGCTTTGGCTGACATCGCTGAAGAGGATGCTGTCGCCCAGCAGGAAAAACAGCAACAGAGCAGCGAACATGGATTCCTTTGCTCCCACTCCTCGCTTGTCGGCTGCTACGCGCTGGGGTGGATGCGGCCGTCGCGCAGGTTGATTACGCGGTCGGCATAATCATCTGCGATCGGGTCGTGGCTGGAAAGCAAGATAGAAACGTCTTGCTGGCGCACGAAGCCTTGCAGCGCCGTCAGGACCTCGTGCGTGGTCTCGCTGTCGAGCTCGCTGGTCGGTTCGTCAGCCAGGATGAGCTGCGGCTGCGCTACCAGCGCGCGGGCAATGGCGATGCGCTGCTGCTGCCCGCCCGACATTTCGTAAGGGCGATGATCGTAATAATCCAGCAAGCCGACCAGACCCAGACAAGCCAGGATGCGCTCTCGCCGCTGGCTGCGCGGCACGCCACCCAACCGCGCCATGACATCGAGATTTTCATAAGCAGAGAAGCTGGGCAGCAAGCCCATCTGCTGGAAGACAAAACCGATGCTGCTGCGCCGCCAACGTGTACGCGCCGACTCGTCCAGCTGCGAAATATCTTGGTCCTGAATCCAGATCTTGCCGCTGCTCGGGTCGTCCAGACCGCCGAGGCAATTCAGCAGTGTGGTCTTGCCACTGCCCGAGCGTCCGCGCAGCACAACGAATTGCCCGCGCTCGACCACAAAACTCACATCTTGCAGGGCATGAACCGCGCCCGAATCGCTCTCGTAGACGCGCCCAACTGCTTGTGCGGCGATCGCTGTGTCTTTCATGCCTGCCGCCTGCGCAGCCATTTGCGCCCAGGCCCGTCTTCGCCCGCGCGGATCTCTCGCTGCAGTTGGATCTCGGCTTGCGACGATGTTTGGTCGAGGTTCTGGGCCGGTCGGATGACGATGCCGCCATCATCCGTCATTTCCATCTCCACGCGGTTTTCAAAACCTAGTTCTTCGCGGAATTGCTTGGGGATTTGCAGTCGCCCGTTGCTGTCCAAAACGATGAGCTCTTCAAAGCGGTCTTCCCAGCTTGCCTCGGCTGTGGCATCCGCCATCGCTTGGCTTTCGGCGCGGCGGCGGACTGTCTCGCTGGCCAGCTTGCCATCGCGGATCGCCACCACCCGCCCGACATGCTGGGCGATCTGGGGGTCGTGACTGACGATGCAGATGGTCAAGCCGTCTTCGCGGTTGAGCCGCTGGAAGAGGGCATAGACCTGGTCGGATGTCGTCGAGTCCAGCTCGCCGGTGGGCTCATCGGCCAGCAGCAGTTTCGGTTCGTTGGCCAGCGCCACGGCAATGGCAACGCGCTGCTGTTCGCCGCCAGACAGCTGCAGGGGCTTGTGGTCGTAACGGTCGCTGAGCTCGACCTTGTCCATGAGTTCGCGGGCGCGCTTGTCGATATCGCCACCGGCTCGTCCCGCCAGCGTCATAGGCAGCTTGATATTGTCCAGCGCCGACAGATAGGGGATCAGGTTGCGGCTGCCCTGCTGCCAAACGAAGCCGACTTCTACCTGACGATAATTGGTCAGTTCGCGCGTGCTGAGCTTGAGCAAGTTTTCGCCATCGACCAGCACGACGCCAGCCGAGGGGCGCGTCAAACCACCCAGCACATTCATCAACGTTGTCTTGCCGCTGCCACTTGCGCCGACAACGCCCACCAGCTCGCCTTCCATGACGGTGAGGTCCAAGCCTTGCAGCGCCATAACTTCAATATCGGCGACTTTGAAGATTTTGTACAAATCCTGGCAGATGACGAAAGCGCCATTATCGGGCATAGATGCGCTCCCTTTGGCGGTTGGTGAATGGATCACCATGTATTTAACCACAGAGGGCGCAGAGAGCATAGAGAGAATTGCGTATGGGTCTACTGCTATCGCTGGCATGCAGGCATAATCGTTGCTATGTGCGACACACTGGATGTACTCATCGTCGGCGCGGGCATCTCGGGCATCGCCGCCGGCTATTACCTGGATCGGCGCTGCCCCGGGCTCAGCTGGCAGATCGTCGAGGCGCGCGAAAGCATCGGCGGCACCTGGGACTTGTTTCGCTTTCCCGGCGTGCGCAGCGACAGCGACATGTACACGCTGGGCTATCGTTTTCGTCCCTGGCGCGGCGAAGATGCAATCGCCGATGGCGCAGCGATCTTGCAGTACATCAAAGACAGCGCGCGCGAATTTGGCATCGACAAACGCATCCGCTTCCAGCAGCGCGTCCGCCAGATCAACTGGTCGAGCGTCCAGGCGCGTTGGACTGCCGATATCGAGCCCAGCAGCGGCGAGCCTTATCAGCTGCAATGCAAGTTCCTGTTCATGTGCACAGGTTATTATCGCTATGATTGCGGCTATACGCCCGACTGGGAAGGCATGGACAATTTCCAGGGGCAGATCGTGCATCCGCAGGCCTGGCGCAGCGATCTTGACTATCGTGACAAGCGCGTGGTGGTCATCGGCAGCGGCGCTACGGCTGTCACGCTGGCGCCGGCTCTGGCCAGCGAGGCAGCTCAAGTAACCATGCTGCAGCGCTCGCCCAGCTACATCGTCAGCATGCCGGCGCGGGACGAGATTGCTCTGCGCCTGCAAGCGGGGCTGCCTTTCTGGCTGGGGGCAAAGCTGGCACGTTGGCGGCTGATTCTGCGCAGCATGATTCAGTATCACTTTGCCCGCAGCAAACCAGACGAAGCGCGCGCTGCCATGCTGGCTGGCGTACGCAGCGAACTAGGCAGCGACTTTGACATCGAGCGCCACTTCAGTCCGCGCTATCAACCCTGGGATCAGCGCGTCTGCCTTGCGCCCGATGGCGACCTGTTCAAAGCGATACGCGACGGCAAGGTGGCTGTAGTGACCGACCGCATCCAGCGCTTTGACGAGGCGGGCATCGTGCTGGAATCGGGCGAGCTGCTGCCCGCGGACATCATCGTAACCGCCACCGGGCTGGTTATGCGCATCCTGCACGGACTGCGCATTCTGGTCGATGATGAAGAGATTGAGCTGGGCGAAACCCACAGTTACAAAGGCGTGATGTACAGCGGACTGCCCAACCTGGCCTCGGCATTTGGCTATACCAACGCCTCGTGGACATTGCGAGCCGAACTGGTCTGCGAATATGTCTGCCGCCTGCTGAATCATATGCGGCGGCGTGATTATGCGCAGTGTACCCCCCGCTTGCCGGACGATATGGAGCCAGCGGCTTTTGTCGATTTCACTTCCGGCTATGTGCAGCGCGCCCTGCCCGGCTTGCCCAAACAAGGCAAAGTCCATCCCTGGAAACTGTATCAGAATTACCTGAAAGATATCTTGATGCTGCGCTTCGGGCGTCTGCATGACGGCTCGCTGGAATGGCGATAAGTACCCAGCAATCGCTTGACAAGCCTGCGCGCATGTGTAACATTCTGCCTTGTGTCGATAGCGTTGCCGAAGATATCGTTGTGAATCGTTGCTTCGCCCCTAACAGTGCCGCCGCTCAAATGTGGGGCGCGCGACTATGACCGACCTCAGCTTGGGCCGCGTCATCGACAGCCTGCTCGGCGCGCTGGAAGTGTTCGACCCGCTGCTCGCCCCGTACCGCCGTTTTCATGAGCGGCTGCCCGCCAAAGCCCGGCACACCATCACAGCATTCTGCTTCATCCTGCCCTTCGGCATTCTCTACACCATCTTCACCATCTTGCCCATCTTCCAGACCTTCTACATCTCCTTGCACAAATGGGAGATCATGGGCACAAACATCCGCTTTATCGGGCTGAAGAACTTCGAGCGCCTGCTGACGCGGGATACGCAATTTCATCAAGCCTTTGAACAGACCTTGCTTTTCGTCGCCCTTTCGCTCCCCATCATTCTTGTGGGGCTTTGTTTCGCGCTGATGCTCAACCGCCCCATCAAAGGCATCGGCATCTTCCGCACGATTTTCTACCTGCCCAATATCATCGCGGTGACGGTAATTGGTTTGATCTGGGGGCGCGTCTTCGCCTCGTCCGGCCGCGGCTTGATCAATGCGTTCTTGGAGCAATTCAACGCGGGTCCGATTCCCTTTCTGGATCAAGGGGATCTGGCGACGCTTGTGGTAGCGTTCACCACACTTTGGTGGACTGTCGGCTTTTCTATGCTCATATTCCTGGCGGGCTTGCAAGATATCTCGCAGGCGCTCTATGACGCGGCCAAGGTCGATGGCGCCAATGGCTGGCAGCAATTCCGGCACATCACCATTCCTGGCTTGCGCCGGCCCTTCGCCTTCTTGTGCATCTTGCAGGTGATCGCGTCCTTCCAGATATTCGGCCAGGTCGATGTCATTACCGGCGGCGGACCAGCCGGCAATACCCGCACGATTGTCTACAATATCTTTGAGACGACTTTTCTCTATTTCCAGGTAGGGTACGGCACGGCTATGGCGGTTATCATGTTCGCGGTTCTGTTGGTCATTTCACTTATGCAACTGGCATTATTTCGCGATCAAGGCGTAGGAAACTAGCGGTGACGGTTGTCGGCGCAGAGTTGAAGCGCAAACGTCAACAGAGTGATCGCCGGCGGGGCAGCTTGTATGTCCTGGCTGTAGGCTTGTTCGCTTTGGTATGGATGTTGCCGGTCGTTTGGACCGTAGTCACTTCAGTCCGTCCCGAGCCGGCGCTGCAGCGCAATCTGGCCAGCTTGATTCCTTATCCTTTCACCCTCGAGAATTGGGCATTCATCCTCAAGAGCAGTCAATTGTGGAAGTGGCTGGGCAACAGCATTTTCGTGTCCACCACGCATACCCTGGCGCAGTTGACTGTCTGTTCGTTGGCGGCTTATGCTTTTGCTCGGCTGGACTTTTATTTCAAACGTCCGCTCTATATTCTCGTTCTGATGGGTTTGATGGTGCCTTTTGAGGCGACCTTCCTGCCTGTCTATCTGCTCTTCTCCAATTTGAAGCTGCACAATACGTTGATCGCGCTGATCTTGCCGGGCATCGCTTCGTCTTTTGCCGTGTTTTTGATGACGCAGTTTTTCCGCGGCATTCCGCTGGAGCTGGAAGAAGCCGCCATGATGGACGGGGCCGGGCGCTTCCGCATCTTCCTCACCATCATCATTCCGCTGTCGACGCCGGTGATCACCGCATTGGCGATCTTCACTTTCCTGGGCAATTGGAACAGCTATCTGTGGCCCATCATCTCCGCCACCAGCAGCGAGGTCTACACCATCGTTATTGGCTTGCGCAAATTGAACCAGGCTTGGGGCGATGTCCAGTTTTATGGGCGTGATATGGCGGCAGCGGTCTTCACAGCATTGCCGATCATCATCTTTTTCTTTGTTTTCCAACGCCGCATCATCAGCGGCATCGCTATCAACAGCGGCATCAAGTAGTGAGGAGCGTTTATCGAACACTGCTGGCAATACTTCGCCCACATCAATCGCAATACCCAGAAAGGACATTGAACATGTCGAAACTCAAGATTTTCCTTGCGCTGGCGCTGCTGCTGGCGATGGTCCTTGCGCCGGTCGCCGCTCAAGATGCCGTCGAGGTCACCTTTATGCGCTTCTTCGGCGAATGCGCCGATGAATTTGGCGATGTCACCGAGTTGTCGGAGGCCTATGGCGAATGCGGCATCATTCAGACTTTGGCCAATTCCTTCAACGCCACGCAAGATGATATCCACGTAAATACTGTCGTGGTCGATTGGCCCGGCGTCACCGAATTGAACGCCAATCTGGCCGCCGGTACGCCGCCGGACATCATGGTGTTGCACGGCCGCCGCATTCCCAATTACGCCTCGCGCGGTCTGCTGACTCCTTTGGGCGATGTGCTCGCTGGCGCCGGCATCGACGCGGACGACTTGACCGACAGCGCCCGCGGCTTCGTCGAATACAATGGCGAGCTCTATGGCATCCCCTTGGATCTGCACGGTCACCTCTGGCACATTAATGTCGGTCTCTGGGCAGAAGCAGGCCTGGTCAACGAAGATGGCAGCCCCGACATCCCCTATGGCATGGACGAATTCATGTCGCATGCCGAGACCTTCAAAGAAGCCACGGGCCTGCCCTTCCTGGGCATGTGGACGAATGGGCTGAGCCGCAACTGGATGGCGCTGGTCTATCAGCAAGAAGGCGGCACCGTTGAAGGCGAAGACGGTATGCCCGACATCAACACGGAAGCGGGCCTGAACGCGCTGAACTTCCTGATTATGCTGCGCGACGAAGGGCACATCACCGACAATGTCGATTACCCCTCGTCTGAAGAAATCTTCCTCAATGGCGAGAACGGCGGACACATCAACGGCACATGGGTCGTCAACTTCTACGACAACCAGGTGGCTGATCCGGAAGGCGCGCTGAAGAATTACTACGTGCATAACTTCCCCACGGTGTTCGACCAGCCGGCCGCCTGGGCTGGCAGTCACGCCTGGATCATTCCGCAAGGCGAGGACCCAGACTCCGCGACGCTTGAGGCGACATTGACCTTCCTCCGTTACCTCAATGACAACAACATCGAATGGGCGCGCACAGGTCACTCCGCGGTCAACGCATCAGTCGTCAACAGCGATGTATACAACGAGTATCCGCACCGTCAGGAATACGCCGAATTTGTCCCCAGCGCCGTCATTCCGCCGCGCGAGAATTGGAGCACCGCATTCGAAGACGTGATGGACGAGGAGCTTTCGGCCGCAATGATCGGTCAGAAGACCCCCGAGCAGGCGCTGGCCGATGCCCAGACCCGTCTGGAAGACTTCGCGCTCTTTGAGTAGAAGCCGGGGTTTGCCAGAGCCTGCAACAGAGGCTTCCGTAGGGGCGACTCTGTGAGTCGCCCGTTTGACAAGACTTCAGTGTGGGCGATCCATCGGGGTCGCCCTCTTGTTGGTGAACATTCAAATACCGCGATTTTCCGCAAGCCATAATGTGACAGTCCTGAAAGCAGGAGCGAACCATGTCCGACATCCCCCGCGCTGAATACCCCCGCCCGCAATTTGTCCGCGATGACTGGCTCTGCCTGAATGGCGAATGGCAATTCGAGATCGACCAGGGCGACAGCGGTCTGGAACGCGGCTTGCTCGACCGCGAGCTGAGCGGCCGCATTATCGTGCCATTCTGCCCCGAATCGGCTTTATCGGGCATCGAAAATCCCGACTTTATGAACGCGGTCTGGTATCGGCGCGGCGCGCAGATCCCAGCCGAGTGGGCCGGGCAGCGCATAATGCTGCACTTCCAGGCAGTCGATTATGACAGCACGGTCTGGGTCAATGGCGTGGAAGTGGGGCGGCATCGCGGCGGATTCAGCCCCTTCTGCTGCGACCTGAGCGGCGTGGCCGAGGCTGGCGATGACATCAGCATCGTGCTGCGGGCCAGAGATGACGGCGCCAGCCCCCAGCCTCGCGGCAAACAAACCCGCGACTTTGCGCCCAGCGGCGCGGTTTATGTGCGCACCACCGGCATCTGGCAGTCGGTCTGGCTGGAGCCCGTGCCACAGATTGCCCTGCGGCGTCCGCGAATCACGCCCGACCTGGCGAACGCGACCATCCGCCTCGAGCAGCCCATCAGCGGCAATGCGCCTGGCCTGCGGCTGCGCGCCACCTTGTCCGATTCCGCTGGCGAAGTCGCCACTGCCGAATGCAGCGCTGCCTACGACCTGGCGCCGCGCCTCGACTTGCGCATCCCGGCCGATCGTCTGCGCCCCTGGTCTATCACCGACCCGCACTTGTACGACTTGCAGATCGAGCTGCTGGACAGCGGCGGCGACAGCATCGACAGCGCCCGTTCTTATGCCGGTTTGCGGGCCATTTCGATCGTGGGCAAAGCCATCCAGATCAATGGCGAGACGGTCTTCCAGCGCTTGGTGCTCGACCAGGGCTATTATCCCGATGGCATCATGACCGCGCCCAACGATGCGGCTCTGCAGCGCGATATCGAGCTGAGCATGGCGGCTGGCTTCAACGGCGCGCGCCTGCATCAAAAAGTCTTTGAAGAACGATTCTTGTATCACGCCGACCGCCTGGGTTATATCGTCTGGGGCGAATTTGGCGATTGGGGCTGCAGCGGCAATGGTCCGGTCAATGGCGAGCATCAGACGCCCGGCCCCGACTACATCACCCAGTGGCTGGAATGTCTGGAGCGCGATTATTCGCACCCCAGCATCGTCGGCTGGTGCCCGCTAAACGAAACCTGGCAGACGTTATCCGACCGCATCACGGCGTTGGACGATGTCACGCGCGGCATGTACCTGGCAACCAAAGCCTTCGACAGCACGCGCCCCGTCCTGGATACTTCGGGTTATTCGCACCGCGTGCCCGAAGCCGATGTCTATGACAGCCATGATTACACGCAAGACCCGCCGGCATTCCGCGAGCGGCATGCTGGCTTGGCAGAGGGAAAACCCTATCTCAATGACGCGGCGCAATGGGGACTATCTGCCCGGCTAGTGGGCATTACACAGTGGTCGATTGCTTATCGCGGGCAGCCCTATTTCGTCAGCGAATTTGGCGGCATCTGGTGGAATCCCGATGTGCAGGAGGGCGAAGACAGCTGGGGCTATGGCACGCGGCCCGCTGACCTGGACGAATTTTACGAGCGCTTCAAGCAACTCTGCGCCATCCTGCTCGATGATGTCAACATGTTCGGCTATTGCTATACCCAGCTGACGGACATTTACCAAGAACAGAACGGCATCTACAAGTTCGACCGCGGGCAGAAATTTGATTTGGCGCGCATCCGTGCCGCCCAGACCCGTCCCGCCGCCATCGAGCAGCTCGGCTAAGCGCGCCAAGCCCCTCGGTCTGTCATGCAACGTTGTGTAGGGGCGAGCCATTGGGTCGCCCGTTTTGACCAATTGCGCAGCTGATCACGAGGGAAATCAACCAACACGAGGGTTTCTTCTGTGCCACTGCGCCTCTGTGGCAAAATACCTTTATGTCCTCTGTGCTCTATGCGTCATTGTGCTTACGATTATCATGACTCGCTGGGACTCACGGGTGTCCGCCTGGCCGCTATACCGCGCCATGTCCACTTCGGTAGTCGAGGCTTTCTGCTGCCAAAATTCGATGCTGAATGCGCTACTGCATGCGCTCTGCCTGCCTTTCGTGCTGGAGCTGGTGCGGCTGGGCATCAAGATGGAAGGCATAATCGCGCGGGACCGCCACTTGCAGGGCGCGAGTCTCTGGCTGGTGGAGATCGCCGCCAATAGCATTCACATTGATGGCGCAGAGACGATCCCACGCGCGGGACCGCTGTTGCTGGTGAGCAATCACGCTGGCTTGGGCGATGCGCATGCGGCGCTGATGTCCTTGCCGCGGCAGGACACGTTGCTGTTGGCGAAGGATTTCGGCATCTTGCCCGGTCTGGCGCAATTCCGCCAGTATGTCATCGTGGTGGACGAGGCGCGTCCCTCCGCCGCTATCCGCCGATCTATCCGTCATCTGCAAAGTGGCGGCTCGCTGCTGCTTTTTCCACGTGGCGAGATCGAAGCGGATCCTGCGCTGGACTTGGACGCCGCTCTCGCATCCCTGCCCAACTGGACGCGCAGCATTGATCTGTTCGCGCGGCATGTGCCCGAGCTGACGATTGTGCCGCTGGCTGTGGCTGGCCTGCTCTCGCGGCGAGCGCTGCAGAATCCGCTGGTGCGGCGATATCGAGAGGAAGACAAGCGCAACTTCTTGGCAGCGACCTTTCAAATGATGTTCGCCTCTTATCGTGACGCAGAGATCTATGTGCGCTATGGGATGCCGCTGCGCGCAGCCCAAGCCAGCCGCGAACAGACGTTGCGCCAGATGGAATCGCTGCTGCGGCAGGCGCATGAGGCCAGTCAAGCATCGTAATCTCCTTTGACTCCCCACATTTCACTTGGAGGATACAGAGGCGCTTTTGCATTCTCTGATGAATGCGCCACCACAACCTGTAAAAAACAAGAATCGCCGCGATAATAGACAGGCAGGAAACAAGGAGCGCGATGAGCCGCTGGTCGAACAACAACCCGTCTGCCGACAGACGTCAACGTTGGCTGAGCTATTGGCATCTGCTGATTGCGCTGGTCAGCCGCGATATCCGCGCGCGCTATCGGCGGACTGTGCTGGGTCCGCTGTGGGCGATCATCCCGGCTATTTTGGCGACAGCCATTTACAGCTTCCTGGGCGGCTTGGTCAATGTGGACAGCGAGGGCGCGCCGCGTCTGGCATTTGTCTTCGCCGCGACTGTGCCCTGGACCTTCTTTCAAAGCTCGGTCGTGCGCATCCCCTATGGCGTGATCTCCAATGGCAACCTGCTGCGCAAGATGCCCGTGCCGCGCCAGATCTTCCCGTTTGTCGTCTTGCTCACCAACTTCTTCGACTTTTTGATGGCAGCTGTGGTGCTGGTGATCGCCTTGCAGTTGCTGGGCATTCCCATCACCGCCGCCTGGCTATGGCTGCCGCTGCTGGTGCTGCAACTGGGCCTGCTGTCATGGACGGTGGGCATCGGCGTTTCTGCCATCACCATCTATCGGCGCGATCTGCTGCATGGCATCGGGCAAATCATGCAGGTTTGGCTCTTTCTCACGCCCGTCATCTATGGCAGCGGCGAGCTTGAATCGAGAATGCAGTTGCTGCACACGCTCAATCCAGCCGTGGGCGTCATTGATGGCTTTCGGCGCGTTTTTGTCTTTGGACAGCCGCCCGACCTGAACCTGCTGCTGACCAGCCTCATCGTCATCGGTTTGGGCTTGCTGGTGGCTTTCCCGCTCTTCAATACGATGTCGCGTTACTTCGCCGATGTGGTATAGCGCCCATGCCTAAGCAACTGGCTGTCGAAGCGCGCGATTTGTGGAAACGTTATGGCTTTCCGCTGCGTCCCTACCTGCGCCAGCGCTGGGATCAATTGCGCGGACAGGTTGTCGATGACCGCGAAGCCTATGGTCCCTGGGCGCTGCGCGAGGTGTCATTCGCCATTGAGCAAGGCGAGTCGCTGGGCATCGTGGGCAAGAATGGCGCTGGCAAGAGCACCTTGCTCAAGCTCATCGCTGGCGTCTGCCCGACCACGCATGGCAGCGTCAAGGCGAATGGTCGGCTCTTCCCCATGATCGAGCTGTCGTCGGGCATCCACCGCGAGCTGACCGGGCGCGAGAATATCAAGCTGCTGGGCGCGATCATGGGCTTCACCGCGCGCCAGATGGACGCCAAAATGCCCGATGTCGAAGACTTCTCCGAGCTGGGCGATTGGCTAGACCAGCCAGTCTGGCAGTATTCCAGCGGCATGCAGGCCCGCCTCGGCTTCAGCGTGGCTGTCAATGTCGATGCAGAGATCTTGCTGATAGACGAAGTTCTTTCGGTGGGCGATGTCAACTTCCGCAAGAAGTGCCTCAATCGCATGGACGAGCTGGCAAACAGCGGCGTAACCATCATCTTTGTCACGCACAATCCCTATGCTATCGAGCGCATCTGCCAGCGCGCGCTCTACATCAAAGACGGGCGCATCGCCGCCGAAGGCTCGCCGCACGACATCCTCAACGCTTATTTCGAAAGCTCCATGGACCGCTCGACGGTCATTGACGACAAACCAATGATACGCGCCGCCCAGCGCGAAGGCACAGGCAGCTTCCGCGTGGCGGGCATCAGCATGCACGATGTGAAGACGCGCCAGGCGATCAAGAGCATTGCCACCGGCGATTCGGCCTTGTTTCGCGTCGCGCTGCAAGTCAATGAGCCAACGCCGCATTATGTCTTTTCTATCCGCATCATCGACCCGGCTGGCACAGTGCTCAGCTTCGTGGATCTGCCCATGTCGACGCGCCGTCAGCTGGCTCTGACGCAGGATTGCGCGCTGGAATGCCAGATCGACCATATCAACCTGCTGCCCGGGCAATATTGGGTCGATCTGCGCGCGCAAGAAATCGCGGGGCCGGTGATCGATGCGCTGTCCTATGCTTTTTCCTTCACTGTCGAGGGGCACAGCGCTGTCATCGAGCAGCTGGAAAACCGCGGCTTGATCTACCTGCCAGCGCGTTGGGCATTGGCGGAATCAGGCCGATCTTCGCAGGCAGCGAGCAGTTCATGAAGATTCCCGCGCCCGTCATCGCCCGCTCACTGCGCGCTATAGACGCCGATTGGAAACTGGCGCATACAGAATCACATAGTCGGCGAACGACCGTTTTGCAAATCAGCGCGGCCGACGGCATAGAGCGCGAGCTCGTCTTGCAGACGCACGGCGTCCGCGACCGCCAGCGCAACCCGCACATGGCCCGCGACGAATTTCGCCTGTTGGCGGCGCTGCAGAAGAGTATCTTGCCCACTGCGCAGCCGCTGCACCTGAACACCACGCACGAGCCGCCCTTCTTCATCCTGGCGCGCTTGCCTGGCGCTGTCCAACCTGCCGCGAATGCACAAACGTTGGCAGAATCGTTGCAAGCCATTCATGCGGTCGATTGGCGGCGGCTGGATCTGGACTTTCTGCCACAAGTCGATGCGCTGCTGGCGAGCGACCTGGACACATACGAAGGCGACCCGCTGCCCATTCGCTCGGCGCTGCGTTCGTCCCTGCCCAAGCTTGTCGTTAATCCGCCGGCCTTGCTGCATGGCGATTTCTGGCTGGGCAATCTGCTGTGGGCGGGTGGGCGCTCGACTGGCATCATCGACTGGGAAGATGCCATGCTGGGCGATCCGCTGGCCGACCTGGGCAAGAGCCGCCTGGAGATGCTGTGGTCGCTGGGAGAAGCGGCGATGAAACGGTATACAGTTGCCTATCTGGCGCTGAACCCGGCGCTGGATGCGAGCGCGCTGCCCTTCTGGGATCTGTGGGGCGCCCTGCGGCTGTCGCACTTTGCCGACTTCGCAGCCGATGCTAAATCCGCGTCCCGGATGCGGCTTCAATACCAGCGTTTCTACGAGGCGGCGCTGCGCGAGATCGCCTAGCTGTCCGCCAGGAATTCTGCCAGCGCCTGGCTCTGCGTCTTGACCGGGTTGTAGGGTTCTTGCCACCAGTCGGGGTAGGGCTTTTGGCTGTAGCCCCAATAATCGTCGAGGATGCGGCGGATCATGGGCGCGACCACCTCGCTGCCTTCCCGCGAATGCGCCATCACGCCGGCTATAGCGATCTCGGGCTCTTCGCGCGGGGCAAAAGCCACGAACCAGGAATGCGGATTGCCCAGGGTTTCGGCGGTGCCCGTTTTGCCACAGATGGAATAGGGCGCATCGCCAAAGACCCGCACGGCTGTGCCCAGGTCGCGGTCGGTCGTAACCAGGCACATGCCCTCGCGCACGATGTCCAGCGCATCGCCATCCAGCTCCAGTTGCGCCGCCAGCATGGGCTCGTTCACTATTTCGTAGCTCGGCGCGCCGGGACGCCCGATATGACTGACGATATAGGGCTGCCAAAATGCGCCGCCATTGGCGATCAGCATGGTCAGCTGCGCCATCTGTGCGGCCGTAACGCCGACGCTGCCTTGCCCGATGGCATTGTTGATGGCTTCTGTGCCTTCGCGTGGTGGCGCGAGCTCGCCGGCGGCTTCGATGCCTAGCGCGCCCAAGCCAGTCGGCCTGCCCAAGCCGAGCAACTCGGCGTATTTGACTTGCAAGTTGCTGTCCCGCTCAAATAGCAGCGCGCCCATTTCATAGAAGAATGGATTGCACGAGGCTGCCAGCGCCTGCGCTATGTTGACTGGACCCGTGGGCGGCGGCGGCCCTGGCTCGAGCAAGCGCCAGTCGGTGCGCGATTCGCGGGCGTCGTCAAAGCTGAATCTGCCCCTGCCCTGCCAGATATAAGCGCAGTCGAAGATCTCGTCGCCTGCCCAGATGCCTTCGCTGCCAGCGGCCAGCGCCGTAACGATTTTGTAAACGCTGCCCGGCGTATACTGCTCTGCCAGCGCTTTGTTGGTCAGCGGGCTGCGGCCATCGCTGTTCAGCCTTTGCAAAGCCGCTGTGATCCGGTATTCCGTATCGGGATTGAAGAGCTGCGGGTCGAAGCTGGGATAGCTCGCCAGCGCCAGCACGGCGCCTGTGTTGACATCTAGGGCGACGATCGCGCCACCAGCAGTCAATGGTCCCCAACTGGGCTGGGCATAATTGACGGCGTCGGCAATCGCTTGTGCCACGATATCCTGCATTTTGCGGTCCAGCGTCAGCGTAACCGAGCGAGGCGCTGTGCCGGTTGTGCCCGCCAGCTCACGGATAACAGCGCCGCCTGTCTCGACGATGCGCAAGAACCGCTGTGGATTCCCCGCCAGCACGTTTTCATACGTTGCTTCAATGCCAGCGCGTCCTATCACATTGCCAGACGCATAACCGCGCGCCTGCCACCGTTCCAGTTCATCGGCGGGGATGGGACCGATATAGCCGACTGCGTGCGCGGCGATGCCCTGCCCGTAATAACTGCGCGAAATGTAGCTGCGCACCTTGCTGAATGCGCCTTCGCTGCGTGTGATATTGCAGTCCTGCGCCAAGGCCTCGCGGTAGTTGTCAAAACGCGACTGGTCGATCTCGGCGATATGAAAGCGGGTTTCGCCCAGAAAATCGGCGAAGATGCCGCGCAAGGTGTTGATTTCCATGCGTGTCGCCGCTGCCAGCGTGGCCAGGCAGTCTTCGATGCCGGGCATGTCGTCCTGGACGGCATAGAGGCTGTAGATGCTGCCGCCTTGCTGGGCCAGGGGACTTCCATCGCTGGCGTAGATATCGGCGCGGGACGGGAAGTCGGCACTGGGGATCAATCGGGTGCGCGACGACATGCCATGGATGATATCCATTGGCGACCAGGCGATCTTCCAGCCGCTCTCGGGCAGCATGCGCATCACACGGCCCGTGTCGTCTATCACGCCGAAGGTGGGGGAGTCGATTGCGATGTCATAGCGGAGCACAGCTGTCGTGCCTTGATAATCAACATTCTGCAGCTGATGTTCGACGCCGGCGAAACGAAGGCTGCTGTGCGCGGATGTGTACTGATCGGTGAATTGCGCTTGTGTGAAGAGCGCGCGGCTGCGGCTGGCGATCTGTCCGTACATGGCGGCAAAGTCTTGTGCCGACCAAGCCGCTATGAAAGCCGCCAGGACCTCTTCAGGTTGGGCGCTGGTGCTTTCGACATCGGGGGGCGGCGTGTTTTGGCTCGCCGGCGAGACCTGCTGCAGCAGCGATGATTCGCAGCCAGCCAAGCAGAACAGACAAATGCACAGGCAAAGCGCGCCAATCCGCCAACCAAGCATGCTCAGCAAAGGGCTTGCCGCGGCATCAATAGGCGCCGCTGCGGAATAGCACGCGCGGGATCGTCAGCAGCAGAATCTCTATATCCATCGAGATCGACCAATTGTTGATGTAATACATGTCCAGCTCGCACATTTCGTCAAAGGGGATGCTGCTGCGGCCGCGCACCTGCCACCAGCCGGTAACGCCGGGCGTGATCTGCAAGCGCCGCCGATGCCGCGGTTCGTACAATTCGACTTCGTCCGGAGTGGCTGGCCGCGGACCGACCAGGCTCATCTCGCCGCGCAGCACATTCACCAAGTTGGGCAGCTCGTCCAGGCTGGTGCGGCGCAAAAACTTGCCGACTCGGGTGATTCTCGGGTCATCGACGAACTTGGCATGGCGCGGGTCTTCGCCGCTTGCGCGCAGCATCTCGGCTTGCAACTCCTCGGCATTGCGCACCATGCTCCGAAATTTTGCCATGCGGAATACCCGGCCATCTTTGCCCACGCGCCGCTGCCAAAACAGCACCGGACCCTGCCCTTCTAATGCCAGCGCCAGCGCCACCAGCAGGCAAACCGGCAGCCACAGCGGCAGCAAGAGCAGCACCAGCAGCATATCCAAACTGCGCTTCAGCAATTGGTTGAAGCGCCCAAAACTGCGGTGCGCGCCGATGCCCAAAAGCGGGACGCCGTCCAGATTTTCCACCTGCACCTGGCGAATATTCAATTGCATGATCTCGGGCACGATGCGCAGGTCTGTCCCCACTTCGCGGCAGACTTCGGTCAACTGCTGGATGAGGTCATAATGCTTCCAGCGGAAAGTAATGATGACAGTGTCGATGTTTTGCTGTGTCAGGATCGATTCCAGACGATCTGTGCCACCCAATGCCTCTACCCGCCCCATACCGACCGCGCTGATCTGGTCGTCATCATCCAAAAAACCGACCGGTCGATAGCCCAGGTCGGGGCGTGCCAGCATGATGCCCAGCAGTGAACGTCCGACCTCGCCCATGCCCACGATCAGCACGCGCCGGATGCCGATGCCGCGGTCGCGCAGATAGGCCAGGATCCAGCGCCGCGCCAGCCGTGATGCCGAGCCGGCCAAGAGCGTCAAAGCCGCCACATAAATCAGCATCAGGCGGCTGGTAACCAGGGGCTGCAAAATGAAAAACATCGCCAGTATAGGCACGATGGCCACAGCCACACCGCTGCCGATAAGGTAGACCTCTTCCAGCCAAGAGCGCCCGGCGATGTTGCGATAAATGCCATTGCGCTCGAAGTTCAGCCAGATCAACAGCGCATACACCGCTGCGTAGGGCACATAAGGACCAAAATCGCGCTGGATGGGATCGAGGATGGGGCGAATGATCTGCAGCTCGTAGCGCAGCACATAAGACAAGGCAAAGACGAGAAAAGCCAGCGTGATATCCAGCAGCGGGAAGAGCCAGCGCGGCTCGATTGTCGGTCGCTCGGACAAGTTCTGGCTCATGTTCATAGGGCTGCGCCTGCCAGCTTGCGACTGCGGCGTTTTGCCCCGGGGTTATTCGCGAGCATCGCTGGCATCCTCTTGGTCTTCCAGCGGCGGCGGGTCTTTATCCAGTATGGCATACAGATAACTACGCGCGGTCAGCAGAGCCGTCCGCTGCCAACTATAGCGGCGGGCTGCCAGGGCGGCGTATTGCCCGACCGTCTCGCGCCATTCGTCTTCTTCGCGCACAGCTTGCAGGGCGGCCGCCCAACGCACCAGATCGTCGGGCGCGATGCACATGCCCGCCTTGCCCACGATCTCTGACAATGCCGCCACATCGGACGCAAGCACCGGCGTGCCGCATGCCATCGCCTCCAGCACTGGCAGCCCGAAGCCTTCGTAGATCGACGGATAAAGAAAAACCTCGGCGCAATTGTACCAGAGCGGCAAGTCGGCGGCAGGGATGAAGCCCACATGCTTGACACTGTCGCCGATCCCCAGCTGCTCGATAGCCGCCAGGATCTGCTCGCCGCGCCAGCCCACGCCCCCGCCCAATATCAAGGGCAGCCGCGCCTCCTTGTCCAGCAGTCGATAGGCTTCCAGCAGCAGCATGAGATTCTTGCGTGGTTCCAACGTGCCCACGAAGAGCCAGAAGCGCTCGGGCAGGCTGTGTTTGCGGCGGAAATGTTCGACTTCGGCTGGCTGTCGCGGACGAAAGAGCGCCTTGTCATAGCCCAGCGGCGTAACATCGATTTTGCGCGCGGGCACGTCCAAATACTGCTGCAAGTCTTCGGCTGTGCTCTGGCTGATGGCGATGACTCGCCGCGCCCGTTTGCAGGTCAAGCTGGTCATGGCGCGCAGATAATGCCGGCGGGCTGGGTTTATGCGCGCTGGAAAGCGGATGAAACTGAGGTCATAGACCGTCACCACCATGGGCGCTGGCAAGACGATGGGCGCGACGAAAGCCATGGCGTGATACAGGTCGACGCCCCGCAATTCGCGCGGCTGCTGGGTCTGCTCCCAGACGATGCGCCGCCAGGCACTGCTGGTGTCTGCGCCAGCGCGCGCCATGTAGATGCCATCAAAGGCAGCGGTATTGGCTGCGCCGACATGCGCCACGAAGCGCCAATCATCACCGGCAGCCGCCGGCAGATGACGCAGCAGGTTGCTGATATAGCCATGAATGCCGGCCGCACGGTAGCCAGGACCGTTGGAAAGCAGGTGCGCATTCAATGCGATTCTCATAGATGCGAGTATATCACAATTGCCCTGCTGTTCTTCCCGCGCTGCGATTAGTCCACTGGGCCATCGCCTCAAAACGATGACGCATGGGATGCAATTGCCCTGGATTCCTTCGTGCCTTGCCTGTTTGCTGCAGACGCTTTGTGGTCAAATGCGGGGCATTATGGCAAAGCCCATCCGCATCGCCGCTTTCTACAAATTTGTGCCGCTGCCAGACTATGAATCGCTGCGCGCGCCCCTGCTGCGTTGCTGCAAGGCTGCCCCCGTGCGTGGCAGCATTCTGCTGGCGGCCGAGGGTATCAATGCGACCATCGCCGGCACAGACTCGGCTGTAGACGCCGTGCTGGCTCACTTGCGCATGGATGCGCGCTTTGCCAGCCTGGCGGTCAAAGAAGCCTGGCACGACAGCATCCCCTTCCGCCGCATGAAAGTCCGCCTGAAAAAAGAAATCGTCGCGATCAAAGCCACCGACGCCGACCCGCGCAGGCAAGTGGGCGAATACATCGAGCCAGAGGACTGGAACGCGCTGATCTGCCAGGAAGATGTGCTGGTCATTGACGCGCGCAACCAGTATGAAGTCCAGCTGGGCAGCTTCCGCGGCGCGCTCAACCCCGGCAGCGAGTCTTTCAGCGAGTTGCCGCGCTACCTGGACGAAATGTTGGATGCCGAGCAGCACAAACGAGTGGCGCTATTCTGTACGGGCGGCATCCGCTGCGAGAAAGCGACCGCCCTGCTGCTGGCGCGCGGTTTTGACGGGGTTTATCACCTGCGCGGCGGCATCTTGCGCTACCTGGAGACTGTGCCGCCCGAAGAGTCGCTGTGGCAGGGCGAATGCTTCGTATTTGACGAGCGCGGCACAGTGAGCCATGCCGATACGCCGACCGACAAACAAACTTAGGCTCAACACAAGCTGCACTTTGGCTTATAATGATGGGCATAGTGGCCGGTTAGGGCATAATCTGGGATGCAGGTTGGAATCATATCGGATGTCCACGCGGATTTCGCGACCCTGTCAGAAGTACTAGACCGCTTAGACAAACATCACAAAGTCGACCACATTTTGTGCGCGGGCGATCTGGTCGGGCGCGGACCCGAACCCGAGCGCGTCGTCCAATTGATGCGCGCCAATGACATCATCGCAGTGCGCGGCAACCATGACGACTGGGCGCAGAGTCTGTGCGGCGAAACACTGCAATATGTGCGTGGTTTGCCGCTGGAATGGCGCGGGCAGTTGGCTGGCAAGTCGGTCTTCATGTGCCATGGCAAGCCCGGCAACAATATGTGGGGCATGTACCGCGATCACTTGTCGACCACCTACCTGAAGATGGTGCTGCGCTCATTGAAAGCCGATGTGCTGGTGACCGGACACACGCACCTGCCTCTGCACATGCAGACGCCTTATGGCTGCCTGGTCAATCCTGGCTCGCTCTATACATTCAAATGCGCTCGCGCCAGTTCACGCTCTTATGGGGTGCTGGCGCTGCCCGAGCTGTCCTTCCTCGTCTATGATGCCAGCGCGCGCTGTGGCGAGCCGCCCATCAAGCTGAATTAGCCCGGTGGCAGGCGGGTCTGCATGCGCGTTTTGATGCTGTCCAAAGCTTGCCTGGTCGGCATTTATCAGAGCAAGCTCGAGGCAATCGCCCGCGCCGGCGTCGACCTGCTGACCCTGGTGCCGCCAAGCTGGCAAGATGAACGCGGCACGCAGCAGCTGGAACGCAGCCACATGGAAGGCTATCAACTGCGCGCCATTCCCATCCGCTTCAATGGCAATTTTCACCTGCACCACTACCCGTCTCTGTGGACTGAGATGCGCGCATTCCAGCCGCAGATCGTGCATATCGACGAAGAGCCCTATAACCTGGCTACCTGGCAAGCGCTCTGGCTGGCGCGGCGACTCGGGGCGCAGGCGCTCTTCTTCAGCTGGCAAAATATCCTGCGCCATTATCCGCCGCCCTTTAGCTGGGGCGAAGGCTGGACGCTGCGCAGCGCCGATTATGCCCTGGCTGGCACAGACGATGCCGCTGGCGTCTTGCGCGCGAAAAGCTATCGAGGCAGGCTGGCTGTCATCCCGCAATTTGGCACATCGGCGCAGCTCTTTCGTCCGCCCGAGTCGATCTCCGCGAGACCTTTCACCATTGGCTTCATCGGGCGGCTGGTGCCCGAAAAAGGCATCCATATCTTGCTGCGAGCGGCGGCACAGCTGGCTGGCGAATGGCGTCTGCGCATCATTGGCGGCGGCACAGAAAGCGCAGCGCTGGGGAAGCTGGCAGACGAATTGGGCATCCGCGAGCGCGTGACTTTCTCGGGGCAGCTGCCATCGTCTGACTTGCCTGCGGAATATCACCAACTGGATGTGCTGACGCTGCCCTCCTTGACGCGCGGCAACTGGAAAGAACAATTCGGGCGCGTATTGGTCGAAGCCATGGCCAGCGACCTGCCCGTCATCGGCAGCGATAGTGGCGCGATACCCGGCGTAGTCGGTGATGCGGGCATCATCGTGCCAGAGGGCGATATTCATGCGCTGGCAAGTGCGCTGCAGCAAGTGCGCGACCAGCCAGACCTGCGCGAAGAACTGCGTGAAAAAGGGCGAGCGCGCTTCTTGTCGCAATTTACTGACGAGCGAATCGCCGCGGCGACTGTGGCGGTATACCGAGAAATGCTGGCTTGATTTCACCACAGAGGGAGATGTGGAGGCTACACTTGTGTCGTCCGCAAACTAGTTCTGGAAACGCGGGCGACCCACTGGCTCGCCCCTACAAATGCCTTGGTATCCAGCAAATTCACCACTCACCAGGGACAGGGACTATTGCGCGGTTGCCGTCAAAACCGCTAGAGTCGCTGCCAAACGCAAACAGGGGAGGCGCGCATGCATTCTGATCATTGGGAGACAGACAGCGATCTATTCCGCCTGGCGCGGCGCGAGCTCTTCACGGCGGTGGTCGGCGATGTCATGGACAAACTGGGCTTGCTGCATCAGTTTCTGCCGCCACAGATCCGCCCCCTGCGCAGCGACATGGTGCTCATCGGACGCGCCATGCCCGTCCTAGAAGCCGATGTGTATCAAGAACGCGGATCGGCCGACAACAACCCCCTCATGGACAAACCCTTCGGCTTGATGCTGGAAGCGCTGGACGACCTAAAAAAGGACGAAGTCTACATTTGCAGCGGCGCATCGCGGCGATATGCGCTGTGGGGCGAGCTGATGACGACGCGCGCGCTGCACTTGGGGGCGGCTGGCGCAGTGGTCGATGGTTACCTGCGCGATACACACGGCGTGCTGGCGCAGGGATTTCCCGCCTTTGCTTATGGATCCTACGCGCAAGACCAAGGACCGCGCGGAAAAGTGCTGGACTTCCGCCTGCCCATTGAAGTCGGCGGACTGCGCATCGAGCCAGGCGATATCGTCTTTGGCGATGTAGACGGCGTACTGATCGTCCCGCAGACAGCCGAACGCGAGGTCTTTGTGGCGGCGCTGGAAAAAGCCCGCGGCGAACAATTGGTGCGCAAAGCCATCGAGGGCGGCATGAGCGCTGTGCAGGCCTTCAAGACGTACGGGATTATGTGAGGCGGTGAAGACCCCACTTTTTACTCCCGCCGCAGGCGCTCCAGAAATGCCACGCTCACCAGCCGGCGTTCCAGCAGATGCGCGATGTAAGCCAGCATGAGCCGCTCGGCGCGCTGATGCTCATCGGCGCTCAAATGCAGGCTTTCCACCTCGGTATATGTTTCGGCATTGCGCTGCAAGTGACGCAGCAATTTCAACGTGTCCAGCTCGATGGGCAGCAAGCGCGATTGTGAGAGCGATAGCCCGGCGCGACTCACCACGCCACCTTCGTCGCAGCTGAAGAATTGCGCTTCGGGCAAGAGCGGCAGTCGCGTGATCACACATTCGCTCAGCTCGGGCTTAAAACCGACCAGGTCGAGCAGCGCCAGCTCATAGAAGCGCGTCGCCAGGCGCGGATCGCGGGAATCGGCAATGCGCGTCAACGTGTCGTCCAGCAAGGCGAAGAGCCGGCCGGCGTCTTCTTCGTCATCGGCAGTGAAGCGGTCGAGCAGTTCGGCGGCATAACTGGCATAGGCGCCACGTTGCAAATCATCGCGCAAGCCCAGATAAGGCTCGATCAGTTCGGCTTGCGTCAGGATGGCGAGGCTGCGTCCCTGGTGCAGCAGGCAATCGCTGCGGGCGAAGAGCTCGACATGTCCGCTGAGCTTGGCATTGGGTCTGCGTGCGCCCTTGGCGATTGCGCGCAGCTTGCCGCGTGACGGCGTCAGCAGGGTCAGCAGGCGGTCGGCTTCGCCAAAGTCGCGGCGATTCAAGATGATGGCCTGGGTACGGATGCTGCGGCTTTGGCGTGGCATCGCAGAGGCAGTCAGCCGGCCTGCCGCTCCATGCGCCGGATGGCATAGCGCAGCAACAGAGCGGTCAGCGACAGATAGCACAAGGTCAGCAGCACCCAGGGCGAAAGCACCGGGATAGACGCGCCGTTGCTCTGCAGGGTCACGCGCATGGTGACCAGTTGCTGATGGTCGATGAGCATTTGCTGGCTGCGCAAGGTCGCCATGATCGGGTTAAGGCTGGTGGCGATCATGTCCAGATAAATCGTAGCCGATTCGACAGTCGGATTGTCGCTCACGCCCGCGCCGATATTGTTCACCACATTGCCATAGGCATTTTGAAAGAGGATCGCCGCGACCACCGGCAAACCAACGGTGATGCCAATGGCGACTGTGTAGCTGCGAATGGTGGCGGCCAGCGTGCGCTCGGTGATGGACGAGAAAAACATGCCGAATGCGCCCAGCGTCACTGCCGATACCAGCAGCACCAGCAGCGCCAGCAGCAATTCGGCCTCGCTGACGCCCCCAAATAGAAAAGCGATGCTCTGCAGGGGCACAGCCGACAGCAGCAGCAGCACGATATAGCCCAGCGCCGACTGCAGCTTGCCCACTACGAAGGTCGCCTTGGTGATCAACGTGGTTTGCAGCAGGTCGTAAGTCTTGCGTTCGCGCTCGTTGGTGATCGCGCCGGCTGTCAGCGCTGGCACGATGAAAATGATCAGCATGAGTTCAATGAAGAGCACGCCGATGAACAGCTCGCGCCCCAGCTCGCCCGTCACGACCACGCCGCCCTGGGGGATCTGCAGCAGGTAGAGCAGCAGCGTGAAGAAGCCCATCAAGGTGAGGAAAATGGTGATGATGGCAAAACCGCGCGCGCCACGCATGCGTCCACGCAGCTCTTTCAGCATGACCGGATTGACGCGATAGGCGCGCAGATCGCCCAATGACAACATGCCCGCAGCCAAGAGCGGCGCAACAGCCAGCAGGGACGGCACAAAGCCCAGCCAGACCAGCCCAGCCAGATTCAGCGCGACCGCCAGCCAGCAGCAGACCACCGACCAGATCTCCTGCGCCAAAAAACCCACCGACAAGAGCAGCAGCAGCGCCACATTGACGCCCGTCCCCGCAGCCAGCAGCAGCACAGCCGCATCGGCGCTGATGACCAGACCCGATAGCAAAGCCGCTTGCAATGCGCTGAACAAACTGCTGTCTCGATTGCCGGCGTGGATGGCGGCGGCGCAGATGGCGGCAACCGCCAGGATGTTCAGCAGCGCGCCCCAGAGCAGAATCAGCGAACAGCGCTGCAATCGGACTTGACGCGGCGTCATGCGCTCGGGCGCGATGCCTTCCCATTCGCCAGCCAGCGGCACAGTCTGCCCGAACATGGCGCCGAGCAGCCGGCGCAGTCGTCTCAATGTATCCAGCTTAACCCCCTCGGTCGTCCCCCGAAAAGACACCCCCCTCGGTAGCCCCGAAAAGACACCCCCCTCGGTCTCCCGAAAAGACACTCCCCTCGGTAGCCCCGAAAAGACACCCCCCTCAGTCCCCCCGAAGAATCGGGGGGAGGCTGGGCGCTCAGCTAGCACATGGTCAGAGCGGGAAACCTGTTGCAGCCTATGCAGTATTCTATCATGATATGAGCGAGCCGAATGCAAATGGATTGAACGCGAGGGAAAGCTCGTGGCTAACCGAAAGAAATGGGCGGCGACGCATACGGATTACCCAGCCTACAGCGACGCCAAGCAAAAAGCCTTGGCTTTGCGTCCCCCCAACTTTTGGGGGGGG